>Ga0316628_100001082_pt1 | contig 18791 bp, 15 predicted proteins | sample OWC_Aug_M2_C1_D5_FD_207648 | JGI IMG/M metagenome (GOLD analysis project Ga0316628, IMG submission 207648) | Wetland soil microbial communities from Old Woman Creek delta, Ohio, United States - OWC_Aug_M2_C1_D5_C | ecosystem: Environmental > Terrestrial > Soil > Wetlands | place: USA: Ohio... | reverse complement strand
CGATGGGCTCGTGTGCGAACGGCGGGGGTTACTACCACTACTCGTATTCGGTCGTGCGCGGCTGTGACCGGATCGTCCCGGTGGATGTCTACGTTCCGGGCTGTCCGCCGACTGCGGAAGCGCTGCTGTACGGCATCATCCAGCTGCAAAACAAGATCCGCCGCACCAATACGATCGCACGCTAACGGAAGCTCATGCCGACGCGAATCGAAGAGCTGCAAGGGGCCCTCGAGAAACGTTTCGAAGGCCGGGTGGTCGGCCTGACGAGTGCGTCCGGCGAGCTCACGCTGGTTGTCGATCCCGCCGAGCTTCTGAGCGTTGCCCAGACGCTGCGCGATGCGCCGGATCTGAAATTCGAGCAGCTTATCGATCTGTGCGGGCTCGACTATCTGTCTTATGGCGGTGACGGCTGGGAAGGACGGCGCTTCGCGGTCGTCTACCATCTGCTGTCGATCGCTCGCAACACTCGGCTGCGGTTGCGGGTATTCGCGGCCGACGATGACCTGCCGGTCGTAAGCTCCGTTACAGGTATCTGGCCGGCGGCTGTCTGGTACGAGCGCGAGGCGTTCGATCTGTTCGGCATCGTCTTCACCGATCATCCCGATCTGCGCCGGATCCTGACCGACTACGGCTTCGTCGGTCATCCGTTCCGCAAGGATTTCCCGCTGTCGGGCAACGTCGAGATGCGCTACGACCCCGATCAGCAGCGTGTGATCTATCAGCCGGTCACGATCGAGCCGCGCGAGATCGTGCCGCGCGTTGTGCGCGAAGAGAATTATGCGGACGTTGAGCCAAAACCCTAACCTGTAATGAACATGAACCACGGAGACACGGAGAGCACGGAGAAGTGCAACGACGAAGGGATCTACGTCGCCGGCATGTTGCGCGGAAATGCAGTGCCGCTACTCTTTTCTCCGTGTCCTCCGTGTCTCCGCGGCTCCAGGTTTACGCAGCAGGCACTAGATGGCTGAAATCAGAAACTACACGATGAACTTCGGGCCGCAACATCCTGCGGCCCACGGGGTTCTGCGCCTCGTGCTCGAGCTCGACGGCGAAGTCATCCAGCGCGCCGACCCGCACATCGGCTTGCTTCACCGCGCCACCGAGAAGCTGGCCGAGCACAAGACCTACATCCAGTCGCTGCCGTACATGGATCGGCTCGACTACGTGTCCATGATGTGCAACGAGCACGCCTACTGCATGGCGATCGAGAAGCTGCTCGCGATCGACGTGCCGCTGCGTGCGCAATACATCCGCGTCTTGTTCGATGAGATCACGCGGATACTCAACCATCTGCTGTGGCTCGGTGCGCACGCTCTCGACATCGGTGCGATGACCGTATTCCTGTATTGCTTCCGGGAGCGCGAAGACTTGATGGATACCTACGAGGCGGTTTCGGGTGCGCGCATGCATGCTGCGTACTATCGCCCCGGTGGCGTCTATCGCGATTTGCCTGAGCGCATGCCGCAATACCAGGACTCGCCGTTCCGCGACAAGGATGACGTGAAGCGCCTGAATGCCAATCGCACCGGCAGCCTGCTCGATTTCGTCGAAGACTTCGCGAACCGCTTTCCGAAGCTGGTCGACGAGTACGAGACGCTGCTCACCGACAACCGTATCTGGAAGCAGCGCACCGTCGGCGTCGGCGTGGTTTCCGCGGAGCGCGCCAAGGCGCTCGGCTTCACCGGGCCGATGCTGCGCGGATCGGGCGTCGAGTGGGATTTGCGCAAGAAGCAGCCGTACGAAGTCTACGACCGCATCCAGTTCGATATTCCGGTCGGTGTCAACGGCGATTGCTACGACCGCTATCTCGTGCGGATCGAAGAGATGCGCCAGGCGAACCGTATCGTCAAGCAGTGCATCGAGTGGCTGCGCAAGAACCCTGGCCCGGTGATCACCGAGAATCACAAAGTCGCGCCGCCTTCTCGCGTCGAGATGAAGACCAACATGGAGGAGCTGATCCATCACTTCAAGCTCTTCACCGAGGGCATGCACGTGCCCGAAGGCGAAGCCTATGCGGCCGTCGAGCATCCGAAGGGCGAGTTCGGGATCTATATGGTTTCCGATGGCGCCAACAAGCCTTACCGCGTGAAGATCCGCGCACCGGGCTTCCCGCACCTGGCCGCGATCGACGAAATGGCGAAGGGTCACATGATCGCCGACGTCGTCGCGATCATCGGCACGCAGGACATCGTGTTCGGCGAGATCGACCGGTAGATATGCGGAAGAGTGAATGCATGATTGACGAGCTGACCATGTGCGACGCATTCGAGCGAGACGAGGGCCGCGATGCTTAGCCCCGATGCGTTGGCGCGCATCGACAAGGCGCTGGAGAAATATCCCGCCGACCAGAAGAAGTCCGCGGTGATGGCGGCGCTTACCATCGCGCAGGACGAGAAGGGCCATCTGTCGACCGAAACCATGGACTTCGTTGCCGACTATCTGGGCATGCCGCCGGTGGCGGTATACGAGGTCGCCAGCTTCTACACGATGTACGACCTCGCACCGGTCGGCAAGCACAAGCTGTGCATCTGCACGAACCTGCCGTGCGCGCTGTCGGGTGCGAACGAGGCCGCGCGTCATCTCAAGGAAAAGCTCGGCATCGATTGGGGCGAGACCACGCCGGATGGCAAGTTCACGCTGCAGGAAGGCGAGTGCTTCGGCGCCTGCGGCGATGCGCCGGCCATCCTGCACAACAACAAGAAAATGCTGATCGGCATGACGGCCGAGAAGATCGACCGCTTTCTCGCGGAGCTGCCCCAGACAGGACAGGACAGGTGAAGACGTCTCATCCTCCATTCCCGACCGACATCTACGGTCCCGATGCGATCATCCTCAAAGGGCTCGACGGGCTCAACTGGCGGCTGAAGGACTATCAGGCGCGCGGCGGATACCAGGCATTGGCGAAGGTGCTGAACGAGAAGATCGCGCCCGAAACGATCATCGCGGAGGTCAAGAAGTCCGGCCTGCGCGGGCGCGGCGGCGCCGGCTTCCCGACCGGTCTCAAGTGGAGCTTCATGCCGCGCAGCTTCCCGGGAAAAAAATATCTCGTGTGCAACTCCGACGAGGGCGAGCCCGGCACGTTCAAGGATCGCGACATCCTGCGCTACAACCCGCACATCGTGATCGAAGGCATGGCAATCGCCGCCTATTCGATGGGCATCCCGGTCGGCTACAACTATATCCACGGCGAGATCTGGGCCGAGTACGAGCGCTTCGAGGAGGCTTTGAAGGAAGCCTATGCCGCAGGATTTCTCGGCAACAACATCCTCGGCTCGGACTTCAGCTTCGATCTCTACGCGCACCACGGCTGGGGCGCCTACATCTGCGGCGAGGAAACGGCGCTGCTCGAGTCCCTCGAAGGCAAGAAAGGGCAGCCGCGCTTCAAGCCGCCGTTCCCGGCCAGCTACGGCCTGTACGGCAAGCCGACCACGATCAACAACACCGAGACATTTGCCGCGGCGCCATGGATCGTCTTGAACGGTGGCGATGCGTTTCTCGCGCTCGGCCGCCCGAACAACGGCGGCACGAAGATCTTTTCGATCTCGGGCCACGTGGAGCGGCCCGGCAACTTCGAGATCAAGCTCGGTACGCCGTTCTCGAAGTTGCTCGAGATGGCCGGCGGAATGCGCGGTGGCCGTCCGTTGAAAGCCTGCATTCCGGGCGGCTCGTCGATGCCGGTGCTGCCCGGTGAGATCATGCTGCAGACCGACATGGACTACGACTCGATCGCGAAGGCGGGCTCCATGCTCGGATCGGGCGCCGTCATCTGCATGGACGACACCACGTGCATGGTGAGGGCGCTGCTGCGTCTCTCGTATTTTTACTACGAAGAGTCGTGCGGTCAGTGCACCCCTTGCCGCGAGGGCACCGGATGGTTGTACCGGATGGTGCATCGAATCGAGCACGGCAAGGGCACCAAGGAAGATCTCGAGACGCTCGTGTCCGTGAGCGATAACATCGCGGGCCGCACCATCTGTGCTCTCGGCGACGCCGCGGCGCTACCCGTGAAGAGCTTCATCAAGCATTTCCGCAGCGAGTTCGAGTACCACATCGAGCACAAGCGCTGCCTCGTTGACCAGCCGGTCTACGCCTAAGATACGGATGAGATAGACGAATGCCGAATATCGAGATCGACGGCAAGGCTATCGAGGTGCCGGCCAACTCCACGATCATGGATGCGGCCAACCGGCTTGGCATCTACGTTCCGCATTTCTGCTATCACAAGAAGCTTTCGATCGCTGCCAACTGCCGTATGTGCCTCGTGCAGGTCGAAAAGGCGCCCAAGCCGCTGCCGGCCTGTGCGACGCCGGTCACCGAGGGCATGAAAGTCCATACGCATTCGGCCGCCGCGATCCAGGCGCAGAAGGGCGTGATGGAATTTCTGCTGATCAACCATCCACTCGACTGCCCGATCTGCGATCAAGGCGGCGAATGCCAGCTGCAGGATCTGGCCGTCGGTTATGGCGGCAGTGCGTCGCGCTATCACGAGCCCAAACGCGTCGTCGAGAGCAAGGACATCGGACCGCTGGTGGCGGCCGAGGAGATGACCCGCTGCATCCAGTGCACGCGCTGCGTGCGCTTCGGGCAGGAGGTGGCCGGTGTCATGGAGCTCGGGATGATCGGGCGCAGCGAGCACGCCGAGATCGTTGCCTTTGTCGGCAAGACGGTCGACTCCGAGCTGTCGGGCAACATGATCGACCTGTGCCCGGTCGGCGCGCTGACCTCGAAGCCGTTCCGCTTCAGTGCGCGCACCTGGGAGTTGTCGCGGCGCAAGTCCATCAGCCCGCATTGCGGCCTCGGTTCGAATCTGGTCGTGCAGGTCAAGCTCGACCGCGTGCTGCGCGTGCTGCCGCTCGAGAACGAAGAGATCAACGAGTGCTGGCTGTCGGACAAGGATCGCTTCTCGTACGAAGGCTTGAACTCGGATGACCGGCTCACGCGTCCGCTCATCAAGCGCGACGGCAAGTGGGAAGAAGCCGACTGGCCCATTGCGCTGGAGCATGTCGCACGCGGCCTCAAAGCCGTGCGTGACAAGCACGGTGCGAATGCGATCGGAGCGCTCGGCACGCCACACTCGACGCTCGAAGAGCTGTACCTGCTGCAGAAGCTGATGCGCGGCATGGGCAGCGGCAACGTCGATTTCCGCCTGCGCCAGACCGACTTCTCGCTGGACGGCGCAATGAGCGGCGCGCCGTGCCTCGGCATGAAGATCGCGGAGCTCAATCAGCTCGACCGTGTGGTCGTGATCGGCAGCCAGTTGCGCAAAGACCATCCGCTGATTGCGCATCGCCTGCGGCAGGCGGCGAAGCGCGGCACGCAAGTCAATTTGATCAACGCGCTCGGCGACGATCAGCTGATCAAGCTGAACCATAACGTCGTCGTCGCGCCGCGCGAGATGGTCGGCGCGCTGGCGGCAGTCGTCAAGGCCGCCGCGGAGATCAAAGCGGTTGAGGCTCCGGCGGAGCTGGCTTCGGTTTCAGTCTCGCCGGAGGCGAAGGCGATCGCCGAAAGCCTCACGTCGGGCAAGAACGCCGCGGTGCTGCTCGGGAACATGGCGCAACAGCATGCGCAAGCGTCCGCACTGCATCGGCTCGGACTCGCTCTGGCGGAGATTTGCGGCGCCAGGCTCGGATTCCTCGGCGAAGCCGCCAACAGCGTCGGCGGGTACGTCGCCGGTGCGGTTCCGTTTGGTGCTGCACGCGGGCTGAACGCTGCCCAGATGCTGGCGCAGCCGCTGCATGCCTACATCGTACTCAATGCCGAACCGGAGCTCGACAGCCACAATCCGCGCCAGGCGCTCGCGGCGATGAATCGCGCCGACTTCGTGGTCACGCTGTCCGCGTTCCGTAGTCGCGCCACCGAGTATGCGGATGCGCTGCTTCCGATAGCGCCATTCACCGAGACTGCGGGATCTTTCATGAATACCGAAGGCCGCCTGCAGAGCTTCAAGGGCGTGGTGCAGCCGCTCGGGGAGGCGCGCCCGGCATGGAAGGTCTTGCGCGTGCTGGGCAACCTGATGGGTATTCCCGGATTCGCATTCGACAGTGCCGAAGCCGTACGCAACGAAGCCCTGCAGGGCGTCGATCTGGTGGCACGGCTGTCGAACGCTGTTTCGGACAACAGCCCGATCTGCGTCGAGCAGGGTGGCGGCGCGGGCTTGCAGCGCATTGCCGATGTTCCCATCTATTTCGCCGATGCGCTCGTACGTCGTTCGGGTCCACTACGGCAGACGACGGATGCGGCAGCGCCGGTCGCGTCGCTATCGAGCGCGGCGGCAGAGCGCGTCGGTCTCAACGCCGGGGACAAAGTGCGGATCACGCAGGACGGCGGCGAAGCGGTACTCGACGTCGCGCTCGATGATCGCATTCCGGCGGGTTGCGTGCGTATCCCCGCTGCGCATCCGCTCACGGCCGGCCTGGGCGCCATGTCGGGTGAGGTCGAGCTCGAGCGCGTGCCGGCCGCCCGCGGAGTGACGGCCTGATGGGCGAGCTCTTCGAACGCACGCTCGGTCCGATCGGGTTCGCGATCTGGACGCTGATCAAGATCGTGGCCATCGCGATCCCGTTGATTCTGAGCGTCGCCTACCTCACGCTGGCCGAGCGCAAGGTGATCGGCTACATGCAGGTGCGCCTCGGGCCGAATCGCGTCGGATGGAAAGGCTCTCTGCAGCCCTTTGCCGACGTGCTCAAGCTGCTGGTCAAGGAAATCATCGTCCCGTCCGGCGCGAACAGGGTGCTGTTCGTGCTGGCGCCGATCCTCGTCCTGACGCCGGCCCTTGCGGCATGGGCCGTGATTCCGTTCGGACCGGAAACGATGCTCGCGAACATCGACGCGGGCCTGCTCTACATCCTCGCGATGACTTCGATCGGCGTCTACGGCGTGATCATCGCGGGCTGGGCGTCCAACTCGAAGTACGCGTTCCTCGGCAGCCTGCGTTCGGCGGCGCAGATCGTGGCGTACGAGCTCGCGATGGGCTTCGCGCTGGTCGGCGTGCTGCTCGCTGCGCACAGTATGAATCTCGGCGAGATCGTGAAGGGTCAGGACACGCGCTGGGGGCTGCTGTCCTGGTACTTCATTCCGCTGTTTCCGCTGTTTCTGGTCTACTTGATCTCGGGCGTGGCGGAAACCAATCGCGCGCCGTTCGACGTTGCCGAGGGCGAGTCGGAGATCGTGGCCGGATTTCACGTCGAATATTCGGGCATGACGTTCGCGCTGTTCTTCCTGGCCGAGTACATGAACATGATCCTGATCTCGGCGCTGTGCGCGATCCTCTTCCTCGGCGGCTGGCTGTCCCCGTTTCCGTTCCTGCTGCCGAGCAGCTTCCTGTGGCTGCTCGCCAAGATGGCGTTCGTGCTGTTTCTGTTCCTGTGGTTCCGCGCCACCTTCCCGCGTTACCGCTACGATCAGATCATGCGCTTGGGCTGGAAGGTGTTCATCCCGGTGACGCTCGTGTGGCTGGTGGTGGTGGCCGGCTGGATGCAGACGCCCTACTGGCTGTGGAAATGATCATGCTGAGACGCGTTCGCGAGTTCTTCGGTACGTTCCTGTTGTTCGAGCTCGTCAAGGGAATGGCGCTGACCGGACGGCATTTCTTTGCACGCAAGATCACGATCCAGTTTCCGGAAGAGAAGACGCCGCAATCGCCGCGCTTTCGCGGCCTGCATGCACTGCGCCGCTATCCGAACGGCGAGGAACGCTGCATCGCCTGCAAGCTGTGCGAAGCGGTCTGTCCCGCGCTCGCGATCACGATCGAGTCCGAGCAGCGCGCCGACGGCACGCGCCGCACCACACGCTACGACATCGACCTCACCAAGTGCATCTTCTGCGGCTTCTGCGAGGAGTCCTGTCCGGTCGATTCCATCGTCGAGACCCGCATCCTCGAGTATCACGGCGAGAAGCGCGGCGATCTGCTGTACACCAAAGAGATGCTGCTCGCAGTCGGCGACCGCTATGAAGAGCAAATTGCCCGCGACCGGAACGCCGATGCGGCGTACCGCTGACACTAGATTCTCTTGATGACCTTCCAGACCGTCGTCTTCTACGTCTTCGCAGCGATCCTGCTGTTCGGGGCGCTGCGCGTGATCACAGCGCGCAATCCGGTGCACGCGGCTCTGTTCCTGGTGCTGACGTTCGGCACTGCGTCCGTGCTGTGGTTGCTGCTGGAAGCGGAGTTCCTTGCGATCGCACTGATCCTCGTGTACGTCGGCGCGGTCATGGTTCTGTTCCTGTTCGTCGTGATGATGCTGGACATCAACATCGACCGGCTGCGGGAAGGCTACTGGGATTATCTCGTGCCGGGGCTGACGGTCGCCGGCATCATGGTCGTCGAGATGGCGGTCGTGCTTGCCGGCCGGAGCGCAGGTTTGTTCGCTACCGCCGCGCCGGTGCCGAAGGCTGCCGGCTATAGCAACACGAAAGAGCTCGGCCGGCTGATCTACACCGACTACGCCTACCCGTTCGAGATCGCTGCCGTGATTCTGCTGGTTGCGATCGTCGCCGCGATCGCATTGACGTTGCGCGCCAGGAAAGACACGAAATATCAGGATCCGGCGCGGCAGGTGATGGCGCGGCGCGAGGGCCGCGTGCGCCTGGTGTCGATGCCTTCGGAGACAAGCCAGGCGCCCGAAGCACCGGCCGTCACGGCCGAACAGCGCGGAGGCGGCGCATGATCACGCTATCCCATTACCTGGTGCTCGGCGCGATCCTGTTCGCGATCAGCGTGGTCGGGATCTTCCTGAATCGGAAGAACGTGATCATTCTGCTCATGGCGATCGAGCTGAACCTGCTCGCGGTGAACATGAACTTCATCGCGTTCTCGCACTACCTGCAGGACGTGGCCGGCCAGATCTTCGTGTTCTTCATTCTGACGGTAGCAGCTGCGGAGTCGGCGATCGGGCTCGCGATTCTGGTGTGCCTGTTCCGCAACCTGCAGACGATCAATGTGGATGATCTGGACAGATTGAAGGGCTGAACGCGTGAAGAGTGAAGGGTGAAGAGTGAAGAGTAAATGCGTACAGCGCACTGCGCGTCGGGATGAGGGTTTGGGGTTTCTACTCTTCACCCTTCACTTTTCACCCTTCACGCCCTTCATCGCGCCGCGATGAAGGCTCTCTACCTCATCGTCCCGCTGGCCCCATTGCTGGGCGCGATCATCGCCGGCTTCTTCGGCCAGATCATCGGCCGGCGCGGCGCCCACAGGGTGACCATCCTCGGCGTGACGATCGCGATGGTCGCGTCGTTCCTGATCTTCCTGGACGTGCGCGAAGGTCACCTGTTCAACGGCGCCGTCTACACCTGGATCACGACCGGGGGCGGGGCCGCCTTCCAGATCGGATTCCTGATCGATCCACTCTCGGCGCTCATGATGCTGGTCGTCACGTTCGTGTCGCTGATGGTGCACATCTACACCATCGGCTACATGCACGACGATCCCGGCTACACACGCTTCTTCAGCTACATCTCGCTGTTCACGTTCTCGATGCTGATGCTCGTGATGGCGAACAACTTCCTGCAGCTGTTCTTCGGCTGGGAGGCGGTCGGCCTGGTGTCGTATCTGCTGATCGGCTTCTGGTACACGCGCCCCACCGCGATCTTCGCCAACTTGAAAGCGTTCCTGGTCAATCGTGTCGGCGACTTCGGCTTCCTGCTCGGGATTGCGCTGGTGCTGATGCATGCGGGCAGTCTCGACTACGCGCCGGTGTTCGGCAACGCGGGAGACCTCGCCAAGCAGACGATCGAGATCTTCCCGGGCGCACCGTGGTCGCTGATGACGGTGATCTGCATCCTGTTGTTCATCGGCGCGATGGGCAAGTCGGCGCAGTTTCCGCTGCACGTCTGGCTGCCCGATTCGATGGAAGGTCCGACGCCCATTTCGGCACTGATCCACGCGGCGACCATGGTGACCGCCGGGATCTTCATGGTCGCGCGCATGTCTCCGCTGTTCGAGCTGTCGACCACGGCGCTGTCGTTCATTCTGATCATCGGTGCGATCACCGCGTTCTTCATGGGCTTGCTCGGGATTGCGCAGAACGACATCAAGCGCGTCGTGGCCTACTCGACGTTGTCCCAACTCGGCTATATGGCGGTCGGACTCGGTGCGTCTGCCTACGCCGCGAGCATGTTCCATCTCGTCACGCATGCGTTCTTCAAGGCGCTGCTGTTCCTGGCCGCGGGCTCGGTGATCATCGCCTTACACCACGAGCAGGACATGCGCAAGATGGGCGGCCTGCGCAAGTACATGCCGATTACCTACTGGACTGCGTTGATCGGCTCCCTCGCGTTGTGCGGCATTCCGCCGTTCGCGGGCTTCTTTTCGAAGGACAGCCTGATCGAAGCCGTGCAACTGTCGACCACGCCCGGCGCAGGCATTGCCTACGCGGCCATCCTGTCGGGCGTCTTCGTCACGGCACTCTATACCTTCCGCATGCTGTTCATGACCTTCCACGGACCGGAGCGCTTCAAGAAGCATGGCGATCACGGGCACGGCGCCGCTCACGGCCACGACGACCATCACGATGACGACCATCACGGCGGAACGCCGCACGAGTCGCCCTGGGTCGTCACGGTGCCGCTGATCCTGCTTGCAATCCCATCCGTATATGCGGGCTGGGCGTACATCGAGCCGGTGCTGTTCGGCGGCTTCTTCGGCGACTCGATCGTCGTTGCCGAGCCGCACGCGGTGCTCGCCAAGCTCGGGGAGGAATTTCACGGCGTACCGGCGTTCGTGCTGCATGGTTTGACCGCGACGCCGTTCTGGCTCGCGCTGGCCGGTATCGCTGCGGCATGGTTCTTCTACCTGCTGCGGCCCGAGTTGCCCGCGACGATCGCTAACGCAGTGCGGCCCGTCTACTTGCTGCTCGTGAACAAGTACTACTTCGACGAGATCTACCAGGCCGTGTTCGCCAGCGGCGCGCGCGGGCTCGGCACCGCGCTCTGGAAGTTCGGCGACGTGGCTGTGATCGACGGCTTCTTCGTAAACGGCGCGGCGCGAGTCGTGGGATGGACCTCGGGGATCGTGCGCCGCTTCCAGTCCGGCTTCATCTATCACTATGCCTTCATGATGATCATTGGCGTGTTCGTGCTGCTGACCCTCTGGTTTGCCCGCGCGTGAATCCGTCCAGGCACAACAACAACAATCCATGTCTTCCGGCCTTCCTCTGCTGAGTCTCGTCATCTGGCTCCCGATCGTCGCGGGCGTCGTGGTCATGGCCACGGGCTCGGACCGCAGCGCGCCAGCCGCCCGCTGGCTCGCGCTCATCGGCGCGGTGCTCGGCTTCCTGGTCGCGTTGCCCCTGTACAGGCACTTCGACCCGGCTGCTCACGGCATGCAGTTCGAGGAGATGGCGTCCTGGATCGCGCGCTTCCACATCAACTACCATCTCGGCATCGACGGCGTCTCGCTGTTGCTGATTCTCCTGAACACCTTCACGACGGTGCTCGTCGTGCTCGCCGGCTGGCAAGTCATCGAGACGCGTGTATCGCAATACATGGCTGCATTCCTGTTCCTGTCGGGGATCATGAACGGCGTGTTCTGCGCTCTGGACGGTGCGCTGTTCTACGTGTTCTTCGAGGCGACGCTGATCCCGATGTTCATCATCATCGGCGTGTGGGGCGGACCGAACCGCGTCTACGCCGCAGTGAAGTTCTTTCTCTACACGCTGCTCGGATCGCTGCTGACGCTGATCGCGCTCATCTATCTGTACAACGCTGCCGGCGGCAGCTTCGCGCTGGCCGACTGGTACAAGCTCAAGATCGGCATGACGCCGCAGGTTCTGGTCTTCCTGGCCTTCATGCTGGCCTTCGCCGTGAAGGTTCCGATGTGGCCGGTGCACACCTGGCTGCCGGACGCGCACGTGGAGGCGCCGACCGGCGGCTCGGTGGTGCTCGCGGCGATCATGCTGAAGCTGGGCGGGTACGGCTTCATTCGGCTGTCGCTGCCCATCGTGCCCGATGCGAGCCATACGCTCGCCGGCTTCGTCATCGCATTGTCTCTGATCGCGGTCGTGTATATCGGTCTGGTCGCTCTCGTGCAGACAGACATGAAGAAGCTGATCGCGTATTCGTCGATCGCGCACATGGGCTTCGTCACGATGGGTATCTTCCTGTTCAACAGCCTCGGGATGGAAGGCGCGGTGCTGCAGATGGTCTCCCACGGCTTCGTGTCCGGTGCGCTGTTCTTGTGCGTCGGCGTGCTGTATGACCGCATGCATTCGCGCCTGATCGCGGACTATGGCGGCGTCGTCAACACGATGCCGATCTTTGCATCGTTCTTCATGTTCTTCGCGATGGCCAACGCGGGCTTGCCGGCGACCAGCGGCTTCGTCGGCGAGTTCCTCGTGACGCTCGGGGCCATGCAGGTGACCTTCTGGTACGCCGCGCTGGCCGCGACGACGCTGATCTTCGGCGCAGCCTACACGCTGTGGATGTACAAGCGCGTCGTGTTCGGTCCGATCGAAAACCGACACGTGTCCGAGCTGAAGGACATCAACGCGCGCGAGATCCTGATCCTGACGCTGGTTGCGATCGCGGTGCTCGGCATGGGGGTCTGGCCGCAGCCGATGAGCGCAGTGTTGCATACCTCGGTCAACGATCTGCTCGCGCATGTGGCTCAGAGCAAGCTCTAGACGAATCTCACGATGACATTCGAAAGCCTGAACCTGCTTCCCGCAGCACCGGAAATCTTCGTTCTGGTGATGGTCTGCGTGATCCTCGTCGTCGATCTCTTCCTGGATGAGGCGAGCCGGCATTGGAGCTATGCCCTGACGCTCTCGACACTGGTCGTGACGGCGTTCCTCACGCTGGGCGGCGGCTCGCAGGCGCGCCATGCGTTCAACGGCATGTTCGTCGACGATCAGATGGCGCGGATACTCAAAGCCTTCATCTGCATCGCGGTCGCCGCAATGCTGGTCTATTCCCGCGCCTTCACGCGCGACCGCGGCCTGTTCCGTGGCGAGTTCTTCACGCTGAGCCTGTTCGCGACGCTCGGCATGATGGTGATGGTGTCGGCGAGCCACTTTCTCACGCTGTACCTGGGCCTCGAGCTGATGAGCCTCAGCCTGTATTCGCTGGTCGCGCTGTCGCGCGATTCGGCCACGGCCACCGAAGCGGCAATGAAGTACTTCGTGCTGGGCGCGCTCGCTTCGGGCATGTTGCTCTACGGGCTTTCGATGATCTACGGCGCGACCGGCAGCCTGCAGATCGCCGAGGTGGCGAGTCGTATCGCTACTAAACAGCCAAACGAGACACTGCTGGTCTTCGGCCTCGTGTTCATCGTCGCAGGCCTCGGCTTCAAGCTCGGCGCTGCGCCGTTTCACATGTGGGTGCCGGACGTCTATCAGGGTGCTCCGACGGCCGTGACCTTGCTGATCGGTTCGGCGCCGGAGCTCGCGGCGTTCGCGTTCGTGCTGCGCATTCTGGTCGAGGCTCTCGGCGCGCACGTGCTGCTGAGCCAGTGGCAGGGCATGCTGATCCTGCTGTCGGTGCTGTCGATGGCGATCGGCAACATCACCGCGATCGCGCAGACCAGCATCAAGCGCATGCTCGCCTACTCGACGATCTCGCACATGGGCTTCATGCTGCTCGGCTTCCTGAGCGGGACGCCGAACGGCTACGGCGCATCGATGTTCTACATCGCCGTGTACGTGCTGACCGTGATCGGTGCGTTCGCAATGGTGATGCTGTTGTCGCGGCGGGGCTTCGATGCCGACAACCTCGACGACTTCAAGGGGCTGAACCAGCGCAACCCGTGGTACGCGTTCATCATGCTGCTGCTGATGTTCTCGCTGGCCGGTGTCCCGCCCGCCGTCGGCTTCTACGGGAAGCTCGTCGTGTTCCAGGCGGCGATGGATGCGGGCTTCGTGTGGCTTGCCGTCGTGGCCGTGCTGTTCTCGCTGATCGGTGCGTTCTACTATCTGCGCGTCGTGAAGCTCATGTACTTCGATCCGCCGCAGGATCTTTCCCCGCTGCCTTCCACGGCCGACGTACGCGCATTGCTGACCGTCAATGGGCTCGCCGTACTGGTACTCGGCTTGCTTCCGGGTGGCTTGATGGATCTGTGCCAGCGCGCGATTCAGGCTTCTCTGCATTAGCCCTGCGCTGGCGCCACGAAGGAGGCTCGGATGTCGAACGACTACACCGAAACGCTGGTGTCTTCCCGCACGGCTTACGAAGGCAAGCTGCTCACGCTGAAGGAAGACCAGGTCGCGCTGCCCGATGGCAGCAAAGGGACGCGCGAGTACGTCCTGCACCAGGGCGCCGCAATGGTCATTCCGCTGTTTCAGGATGGCAGCGTGCTGTTGGAGCGGCAGTTTCGCTACCCGTTGCAAACGCACTTTCTCGAGCTGCCGGCCGGAAAAATCGATCCCGGCGAGGAACCGCTCACGACTGCGCGCAGAGAGTTGCTCGAGGAGACCGGCTATACCGCCGCGGAGTGGAGGCATCTCACGACGTTGCACCCGTGCGTCGGCTATTCCAACGAAAGACTCGAGCTCTTCATCGCGCGCGGCTTGAAGCACGAAGGGCATCCAGGGGAAGACGGCGAGTTTCTCGAATGCGTCCAGCTCACCCTGGACGAGGCGCTGGCTCTCGTGGCGGCAGGCGAGATCAGCGATACCAAGACCATCGTCGGCCTGCTCTGGGCGGACAAGCTCAAACAGGGCGACTGGAGTTGAGTCCGCGCTGAGCGGCGCAGGGCGCTGTTTCCCGACGCTCGAGCGCCGCTATTCCGCGACAGAGAGCGCGGTCTGCTCGGGCACCTGGTCCCACAGCGGCGCCGGGCGATGGAACAGGTAACCCTGGCCGTAGACCGTGCCCATGTCGGTCAGGATCTTCATCACCGCGCGGTCTTCCACCCATTCGGCGATTACCTGCTTGTTGAGGCCGTGCGCGACGTCGCACAGCGCGCGCACGAAGATACGATTGCCTTCGTCGGTCGCCAGGTCGCGCACGAAGCCGCCGTCGATTTTCAGGTAATCCACGTCGAACCGCTTGAGGTAGTAGAACGAGCTGAAGCCCGCGCCGAAGTCATCGAGCGCGAAGCGGCAACCCATCTGCTTCAGCTCGCGGATAAACTGCTGGGTCACGTCCACGTCCGTCATGGCCGCTGTTTCCGTGATCTCGAAGACGAGCTGATTGTGCATGATACCGCTCGCGGCCAGCATGTTGCAGAACTTGCGCACCCAGTGCTGATCGGAGATCGACACGCGTGACAGGTTCACGAAGTAGCGGATCTTCTGCCCCTGGTTCTCGGGCTGGCGCAGATACTCGATCAGCCGCTCGACGACGCGCATGTCGATCTCCTGCACCATGCCGAGCGACTCGGCGTACTCGATGAACTGGCTCGGCAGGACGACGTTGCCGTTGTCGTCGCGAATGCGGACGAGGATCTCGCAATGCACGATCTGCAGGTCGGTCAGCCGGACCACCGGCTGGCTGTAGAGCACGAGGCGGTCTTCGTCGAGGACCTCACGGAGCTTGTTCGACCATTGCACGCGGTTGTGCGTGCGGCGCAGGCTCTGTGCATCCTGATCGTAGAGGACGAAGCGGTTGCGCCCGCCGTCCTTGGCTTGATACATCGCGATATCGGCATTGGATAGCAGGCCGGTCACGTCGCTGCCGTGGAACGGATACAGAGCGATTCCGATCGACGCCGTGAGGCCGACCACGCGCTGCTCATTGGCGGACTGAAAGCGGTAGTGGCGCAGCGCCTCCAGCAGGTGCTCGGCCACTTTCATCGCGTGCCCGCGCAGCGAGTCGGGCAGGTGCACTCCATACTCGTCGCCGCCCAGGCGGAAGACCTGACCGTTGAAATCCTTGATCGCTTCCTTGAGCACGCCGCTCACGCCCACGATCAACTGATCGCCCGAGCGATGGCCGTAGTTGTCGTTGACGTACTTGAAGTGATCGATGTCGATGAACAGCATCGCGCCGACGTCGCCTTGCTCCATGGCGTGTTCGAGCGTGCGCTGCAGGCTCACGCGATTGGGCAGGGCGGTCAGCGAGTCGTGCGTCGCGAGATACTCGATCTGGAGGGCGGCTTCGTGCTGCTCCGTGACGTTGCGTGCTGTTCCGCGGATACCGCAAAGCTGTCCGCTCTCGTCATGGGATACGCGGGCGTTGATCCCGACCCATCGGTCGCTGCCGTCGGCGGAGAGCAGGTGCGTGATGTAGTTCTTGACCTCGCCGTGCCGGCGCAGGGTCGACAGGAAACGGCGATTGGAGAAATGCGATTGTCCGGCTTCGAAGTCGAAGATGCAGCGGCCGAGCAAGTCTTTGGGCTGCAACCCGAAGATGTCGAGCGCGCTGTTGTTCAGGTAGGTGAAGCGTCCGTGCGCGTCGGTGGTCCAGATGAGGTCATGCGAAGTCTCTACGAGATCGCGATAGCGGCTCTCGCTCTCGAGCAGGAGCTGGATGATGCGTCGCTTCTCGCGCAGGGTCTTGCGCGCCGTGGCGAGCTCGTCTTCGTACTTGTCGCTGACCGTTCCGAGTGACGAGCCGGCGAGGCCGTCGATGATTTCCCGGGCATAGCGGCGATGACCGCCATCGGTGCGCCTGGCCACCAGGACGCCCTGGCTGTCCCAGCGGCGCAGCTTCTGCACCGGCACGCCGAGCTTGGCCGAAGCTTCCTGGATCGTGTACTCCGACGGAAGCCGAGACATCGACACCCCCTTTGCTCAAAGCCCGCGGCGACCCTGACGCCGCGGAACCGACCTCCGTGCTAGTGTACATGGCCGGAGGCCAGCATGTCGGTTTGCCGGGATACGAGCCGGTGCATGAGCTTCATGTCACGGCTCGTCAGGCGCAGCGCGGCGTCCACCCACAGGTGGACCACGTCCATCAGCTCCTGATAGGTGATGCCGTTCACGCGGCGGCGCGCGGCAGCGATGCCGACAAGGCCGTTGCGGCTGCGGCTGTTGCGCTTGATCAAGGCCGCCACTTCGGCCTCCCCCTGGCCGCTGTCCACCACGCAGTCGACCACCCCTAGTGCCAGCATATCATCGGCCGAGTAGATCTTGCCAGTTGACAGCAGTTCCTCGGTCACCCGGCGTCCCACCCGCCGGTCGAGGAAGGAATAGGCCCCCATGCCCGGGAACAGGTTGAACAGGATTTCCGGGAATCCGAAGCGCGCGTGCCTTTCGGCAATGACGATGTCACTGGACAGCGCGGCCTCGAAGCCGCCACCGAGGCACTCACCCTGGACCAGGGAGATTGTCGTGATCGGAAGCCGGTGGCCGATGTAGTTGTGGTGCAGGACATCGATGCAGGCCTTGCCGTACCGGAGCAGGCCGGCGCGATCGCGCTGTTCGATCAATTTGATGAAGAGATCCAGATCGCCACCCAGATTGAATACGCCGGGCGCGCCGGAAGCGAGCACCGTGTACTCGACCGGGAAAATCTCGCCCAGGCAATCGATCGCGGCATTGGTCTGCTCGACGAACTGGCAGTACGCCGCGAGGTCGGCCAGCAGGTCGGGGTTGAAGCTTGGCCGCGGTGCCGGCGTCCAGCGCGACCAGATGGAATGCGTGCTCGGATCGTAGTACGCGGAAAGCTGACCGGAAAAGAAGTACTCGGGGCGTTCGGTGGTGCGGTAGAGATGGGCTTTGTCCGTGACTTGCAGCAAAGCATGCGGAACGTGCATGTCCATGGTGAAGGTCTCCTGAGGTTGGGTCTAGTTATCAACATTTTTATTGTGTGAAGTGCGATGTACCAAGCAATTGCCGCCGGGTTCGAAACGACTCTAAGTGATCTGAGGAATCAGGTGCAAATCTCACATTTTGTTAGTTTTTCCAAGTATGCTATTGTTATCCAGCAGATAGTGGGCGTTGCTGCCTGCACAGATCTGGAAATTTCTGAACCGTTGCGAGACTGCGCGTCGCGGGCACGCTTGTCGCTCCGCCCGCTTTGCCTGACAACAATAGCGAGCCGGCTTGAGCTCCGACCATCGGGAAAAACCTGATTCGTTCCCTCGTTTTGCCGCAGAGGGAGTGCGATGAGAGCGGTCCTTCGCGCCTGCATGCGCGCCGCATTCCGGATCCGCGTCGAAGGCAAGTGGCCGGACGCGGGTGCGCCTGTACTGTTCGCTGCAAATCATCCTTCCGCGTTCGACAGCGTGCTGCTGTCCTTCCTGCTTCCATGCCGCAACGTCGTCGTGCTGCCGCGCGAAGATCTGCGATCTGCCTGGCTGCGCTTCGCGCTGCCTCTCGTGCCCCATCTCGTGGCGGATATGAACGATCCCACCACGATAAGAAAAGTGATGCGCCTGCTCGCGGCCGGAAAGTCGGTCGTGCTGTATCCCGAAGGCCGCGTGTCACCCGCACCTAGCGTCATGAAGGTGTATGAGGTTCCGGCGCTGATTGCCGCCAAGACTGGCGTTCCGGTGATTCCGTTGCGAGTCCGGTACCTCAGAGGCTGGCCGGCGCGCGCCACATTGCGCGTGCATGCGCCGGCGCGCGCCTCGGCCACCACTCGAGCTGCCGGCCGGGCGCGCCGGGCGCAGGCGACTGACGAACTGCAGCGGCTGATGGAAGCGGCGGCCTTCGAAGACCGACCGCGCACGACGCTGTTCGAAGCGCTGATCGATGCCGTCGCCGAGCAGGGGCGCTCCACGCTGATCATCGAGGACATGAAAGAGGAGCCGCGCTCCTATCAGGATCTGCTCAAGGGGTCGCTCGCGATCGGCCGCTGGGCCACGCGCTTTTCGGCACAAGGCGAGAACGTCGGCGTGCTGCTGCCCAATCTGGTCCCGACGGTATGCACCGTCTTCGGGTTGAGCGCTTTCGGCCGTGTCCCGG
>Ga0316628_100001081_pt1 | contig 18791 bp, 13 predicted proteins | sample OWC_Aug_M2_C1_D5_FD_207648 | JGI IMG/M metagenome (GOLD analysis project Ga0316628, IMG submission 207648) | Wetland soil microbial communities from Old Woman Creek delta, Ohio, United States - OWC_Aug_M2_C1_D5_C | ecosystem: Environmental > Terrestrial > Soil > Wetlands | place: USA: Ohio... | reverse complement strand
CGGCCCCGCCCTCGACGGCGGGCGAGTCCGGCCGCAGAGAGAAATCGGTCGGGCTCGAGAGCTCGAAGCGGGGATCGGCGAAGGCGCTGCCGGACTCGGCGCGGTAGGCCAGGGCCCAGGCGCGGAGGTCGCAGAGCCCCTTGACGGCGTCGTAGAAGATCCGGTCGTCGCTCCCGTCGCCGGCGTCGGGGCGCCAGTAGAGGTTGTTCGAGAAATCGCTCCCGGTGTTGGCGTACGTGGCTTCGCCCAGGTAGCGGACAAAGCGCTCGGGCCGCAACGGCTGCGTCGAGGCCACGATATTGTTCTTGAAGGCTAGACCCCGGGCCTGGCCGTCGATATCGATGATCGAACCCCGGCTCGCCGGGCCGTGGATGATCGTGTTCTGATAGATCTCGACGCTCGAGGCGCGCCCGATCGTGAGCTGGTGGCTGGCCGCGTCATAGATGACGGAGTTCTGGATCCTGACCCGGCGGGCCTCTCCGACGACGATGCCGACCGTGCCGTCTCCGTAGGAGAAGTGCCGGTCGACGACGACGTCCGCGCAGTGGCCGATGAGAATGCCGCTGTCCCGGTTGCCGAAGGACTCGTTGTGGACGAGCGAGATCCGGCTCCCGGAAGTGATGTCGAAGGCCTGCTCGGCGCAGTCCGAGCCGACGTTGTCGATCAGCCGGTGGTTCGGCCCGACGCGGTCGGCCGCAGTCCGGCCGACGTGGAGCGTGATGCCGTCGTTGTGTGCGGCGCCGCGGACGGTGTTGCCCCGGATGAGGCCGTTCTTGATCGGGCTCGAGGCGCTCCCGATGACGGCGATGCCGCTGTTGCCGCAGTCCGAGACGGCGCAGCCCTCGACGACGTAGGTGTTGATCTGGAACAGGACGATCCCGTTGTTGCCCACGTGGTCCACGTCCACGCGCGAGATGGTGATCCCGGTCATGCGCGGGGCGCCGACGGTGATCCCCGATTCGTTGGCCTGGAGAACGTTTCGGACGACCAGGTCCTGGATGACGATATGGCCGATGCCCGGCGTGATGCAAAGGAGTCCGCCCCGCAGGCGCCGGGGGCCGCCGTCGATGATCGGCTTGGGGCCTTGGCCATACGCGCCGATGACCGCGGGGTTCGAGCGCGTGCCTCCATGCCGGATGATCAGCGTCGCGTCGGTGAACTCGCATCCCCTCTTCAAGAGCAGATCGTCCCCCCTGCGAAATAGGAGCCAGTCCCTGTTGGCGCGTCCGACCGTTCTCCAGGCCGCCTGGGGCGACGTGCCGCTGCGGCGATCATCGCCGCCGACAGAGTCCAGGTAATAGGTCTCGGCCCGGAGGAGCGGCGCCGCCGCGGCCAGCGCCAGCAGGGCGAGGACGGCGGATCGTCCGAAGCGCATGAGCCGGACCGCCTTCAGGGCCTGCCCTTGTACCAGGCGATCGTCTTGTCCAGGCCCTCCTCGAACGACACGCGGGGGGCATAGCCCAGGACTCGCCTCGCTCTCGAGATGTCCGCCAGGGAATGCTTGATGTCCCCCGGACGCTCCGGGGCATAAGCGGCCGGGACGGCCGTCTTCAGCAGGCCGTTGATCGAACGCAGGAGCCCGTTGACGGTCGTGCCCTCGCCGCAGGCGATGTTGATCACTTCGCTTCCCCGCACCTCGGCCTCGGAGGCCAGGATATTGGCCTCCACCACGTTCTCGACGTAGGTGAAGTCCCTGGACTGCTTGCCGTCGCCGAACACGGCCGGGGATTCGCCCCTGAGGACCTTTGTGATGAAAAGAGGTATGACCGCGGCGTACTGCGAGTTCGGGTCCTGGCGGGGGCCGAACACGTTGAAGTACCTCAGCGCGATCGTCTTCAGGCCATAGAGATCGCTGAAAAGCCGGAGATAGTGCTCCCCCGCGACCTTTCCCACGGCATAAGGTGAGAGAGGATCGCCCTCGTTCCCCTCCTTCTTGGGAAGGCGGGGGTCCGCCCCGTAAGCCGAAGAGGATGAGGCGAAGACGAAGCGGCCGACCTCGGCGTCCCTCGCCGCGACGAGCATGTTGAGGGTCCCGGTGATGTTGATCCCGTTCGTCGTCAGGGGATCGGACACGGACCGCGGGACCGAGGGGAGGGCCGCCTGGTGAAGCACGCAGTCCATGCCCCTGGCGGCACGGCGGCAGGTCTCGAGGTCCCTGATGTCCCCCTCGAGGAGCTCGATCGCCCCGAGGAAACCGGCCAGGTTCTCCCTTTTTCCGGTGAGGAAGTTGTCGAGGACCCGGACTTTCTTCCCCCGCCGGGCCAGGGTTTCGGCGATATGGGACCCGATGAAGCCCGCGCCTCCGGTGACGAGATAGCGATCCATCGTGCTCTCCCTTTTTCTGCCATTATATCCGAACGGGGGGCCGATTCAACCGGCCCGGGCTCCCCTTCGGCCGTTCCGAGAGCCGGCCGCCGGGATTTGACTTGCCCTCCCTGGAAGGCTAGAATGGCCGTGCTTTGCCAGGGTTCTTTGAGAAGAGAAGGGATCGGGGAGCGCAGGATCCGAAGGGGCTTCCATCGGGAAGACGAGCGTCGACGGGAGACGGGTCTGCCTGCGGTCGGGGGTGTCACTGTATCTCGCGCAGGGGAGGGGGGATAGCCGCTGTGTGCGGGAAATATCGTCAACTCTCTCACCCTGAAAGATATACCTCCGGATGACGGGTTTGGGCCAGAATCTCCCTTGGAACGGAATGGCGGCGCTTCGACCCGAAGGTCTTCGGGCCGGGCGATCGGAAGCGGAAGCCGTGAAGAGAGCCCGTTTCTGATCTCAACGGCGGTAGCCTGCCCATTTTCCCGAGCCCGACGCCTTTCCGGACCTACGGACCGGAGCACGACTGAAAGCCGAACGACCGCGAGGCCCCGATGAGATTTGACCTTCGCGCCATGGCCCGGACGATGGGCCGCCGTAAGATCCTTGCGGCCCTCGCCGCCGGCCTCGCCCTGGCCGTCGTCTACCTGGCCTTCTTTGCCTCCCCAGCCCCCCATCAGGCGGAGATCATGACCACTTATCCCCCGGAACTGACCCAGGGCCCTCCGAAGCATGTCGTTCTTCTCGGCGCTTCCATCGGCAAGGCCTGGCACATCGCGGCCCTCCCCCAGAGGTCCGGCATCGGCCGTTTCAGCTTCGAGTACAAGCACGGCTCGCCGTTCGATAAGAGCGAGGAGCTGCGGAGCATCCTCGGGCGGACCAAGAACAAGCCCGACCTCATCTTCCTGAAAGAGTGCGCGGCCTATTTTCCCGGCGACCTCGCGATCTACCAGGCCTTGATGATCCAATGGATCGGGGAGTGCCGCGCGGCGGGCGTCGTGCCGGTCCCGGCGACCGTCGTGCCGGTGACCCTGCTGCAGGCCTACAAGCAATTCGCGGTCGATATCGTGAAGCTGAGGAACCCCTTCCGGCGCGGCCTGCCCTTCGCCCAGAAGCGCCTCAAGTCCCTCCTGGCCTATAACGACTGGCTCCGCGAGTACGCCGCGGCCAACGGGATCGCCGTCCTGGACCTCGAGGCCGCGACCCGGCGCAGCGCGCGCAGCCGGTACCTGCGCAGCGGCCTGGCCAGGATCGACGGGCTCCATCTCAAGCCCGCGGCCTACCCTCGGCTCGACAGCGTCGTCTGGCCGGCGCTGGCCGAAGCGCTCCACGTCGGCGACGCCGCCGAGAGCCGGCCCGCGGGGGACCGACGATGAGCCGCAGGTCGCCCGGCCGCAGGTTCCGGGCCTGGGCCGCCTGCCGGATCAACGGCCTGCGGATCCGCTACTTCCGGATGATGGGCGTCGAGATCGGCGAGCGCTCGTTCGTCAGCTTCGGCGCCCACATCGACCTGACCCGCGGCGAGATCCAGATCGGCCGGCACGTCTCGATCTCCCACGGCACCTACGTCCTCAGCCATACGGGCTACCAGCGCCTCAAGCCGGGCCAGAAGACCGTCATCGAGGACGACGTGAGGATCTTCGTCAATTCGGTCATCTTCCCAGGGGTGAGGATCGGCCGGAATTCCGTCGTCGCCGCGGGCTCCGTCGTCACCAAGGACGTCCCGCCGAACGTCATCGTCATGGGGAACCCGGCGCGGGTCATCGTTCATCTCGACGCCGAGGCAAAACCCTCCGAGGCGCCCGCGGCTGAGGGCTCCTGAACTCCCCTCCGAATGAACGAACAAGCGCCGCAAATAATGAACCCTCTTGACGGGGACCGGCACTCGGGCGTCACCGGCACCCCCATCCCGACGCTGATCCGTCGGAACAGCCGCTACGTCGTCATTGAGCGGACGGTTGGAGCGACCCTCAGCTTCCTGACGACCATCTTCATCATCCGCAGTCTCTCCGTCGAAGCGTTTGGCATCTATAATGTCTTGCTCTCGATCATGCTTTATGTCGGCCTTCTCTCCTCGCTCGGCCTGCCGACGCTCTTCCAAAGATTCATTCCGGAGTTCTTCCACAAGAACGAGACGGGCAAGCTCAATGCGCTGATCCGCAAGGGCCTTCTTTTAAGGTTATTGGCGGGCGTGTTCCTGATCGCGGTCCTGTTGGCCTTTTCGGAGCCCCTCGGCCGTTTGTTCCGGATCGGCGAGGTCCTGGAGTATTTGGGCATATTCGCCCTCGCCATCTTGTTCTATCTCGAAACCCAACTCCAGGGCATGTTCCTCATATCGGTCTTCCGCCACAAGTGGTACGCCATCGCCCAAGTCGGCTATGTCGTCCTGAGAGCGTTCGTTCTCTTTCTCCTCCTCCGTCTCGGCTTTGGCTTGAAGGGGCTGCTCGCCGGCGAAACCCTGGCGTACGCATTCCTTTTCGTCGTCCAACATGTCTATTATCGCAGGTTCCTGGCCGCCCACCCCTCGAACTCTGATACGAAACTGCCCTTCAAACGCCTCCTGAGGTTTGGCGGCTACACCTTTTTCAACGAGGCCGGGGCCCAGGTCCTTTCCGCCTCCACGGACGTCTTCGTCATCACCGCTTTCCTGGGCCCAGCCGCAGTGGGGGCTTATGCGTTCGCGACGAGGGTCATGCTCCTGGCGTCGCACGTCCTGCCGCAATTCGTCTTTATGAACGTCATCCGCCCGGCCTTCTTTACGACGCATGCCCGCGACGACGACCCCAGCCGCATCAACGCCAGGTTCAACCTTCTCGTTAAGATCATCGCGTTTTTCTCTGTCCCCCTCGTCTTCGCGATCTTCGTCCTCGGAGAGAAGATGATCCTTTGCGTCTTCGATCCCAAGTATCTGAGCAGCCTCAAGGTCCTCTGGGTCGTCGCGGCCTTCACCGTCTTCAACTTCTTCTCCGAGCCCATAGGACTTGTCCTCCAGTCCGCCGAGAGGGTGGAGATCCTCTTTTACAGCAAGATCTTCGCGATCTATAATCTGGCTACCTCGCTGCTCTGGGTCAAGCCGTACGGCATCATGGGCGTCGCCGTTTCCACGGGCTCGGCCATCCTGTTCAAGAACATCTTCTGCTATCTCTTCGCCAGGAAATGCGTGCCCCTTCGCCTGGACTTCAGAGGCGTCGGGATCATCGTCCTGAACAGCCTGGTCATGGCCGGGGCTTTGAGGCTGGTCCGCCCGTGGGCGGGCAGCCTGGGCGCGTTCATCCTTGTTTGCCTCATCGGCCTCGGCGTCTACGTCGCGATGTCCTTTCTCAACAAGGCCTTCTCGAAGCCCGAACGGGACTTCGTCAACAGAGTCCTGCCAAGGCCCGTTTTCGTGTTCTGAAGAAGCAATGAACAAGAGCGCCCGTCCCGGCACCTTCATGGGGCAAAGGCCCGGCGCATCATGAAGATCGTTTTTCTGCTCCAATATTCCAGCGGCGTGCTCAAGGGAGGGGCGGAGATCCAAACCGACCACATCATCCGGGAAGTCCTCAGATTGGCTCACGGACACGAGGTCTTTCTGGTCTCCGAACTGGCGAGGAATGAATCGGGCCCCCGGATCGAAGGGGTCCATTATGTCTTTCTCAGAAGCCACGGCGGCCAATATGCTTTCTTGAACGCCGGGCCCCTGGTCAGGATCTTGAAGGCCATCGACCCGGACCTCATCTACCAGCGTTGGCGGTCCCCTTACACGGGCATCGCCGCCTGGTACGCCCGCCGGCACGGAAAGGCCCTCGTCCATGAGCTCGCCGGCTTCGGTGACGCCTTGAAGAAACGGCCCCCTTTGAATTCCGCGTTTCTACCCTTCTGGATCTCCGAGCAGTTGGGCCGCTATGGCCTGCGGCACGCCCGGGCCGTCGTCTGCGGATTGCGCGACCAGCAGGACTCCTTGAGGCGGCTCTTCGGCCTGGAAAGCCTCTTGATCCCCAAGGGCCATCCGGTCCCGCAGGGGCCGTTCCCCAAGCCGGTGACCCCCGTCGTGAGCTGGGTGGCCAATATCAAACGGCTCAAGCAGCCCGAGATCTTCCTCGATCTCGCCAGGGCCCTAGAAGGGTCGCCCGCGGAATTCGTCATCGCCGGGCGGCCCGACGCCGGCCCCTATCAGAAGAGAATCGAGCGGCTTGCGAGGAGGTCGTCGAACGTCCGCTGTACCGGCGAGCTCTCCCAGGACGAGACCCAGAAGCTCATGGCCTCCTCCTCCATCCTCGTCAACACGAGCCTTACCGAGGGCCTCCCGAATACGTTCGTCGAAGCCTGGATGAGAGAGACCCCGGTCGTTTCCCTCAACGTCGATCCGGACAACATCCTGCGGGACCAGGGGATCGGCTTCAGGTCGGGGACGTTCCGCCAACTCGTGGAGGACACGCGGTTCCTTCTCGACCATGAAGCCGAGCGGGCGGCGATGGGTCGTAAGGCCCGGGCCTACTCCCTGGAGCACCACGACATCCGGCTCATCGGCCGGCGCTATCTCGAGCTGTTCGAGGACCTCGCCGGTCCCAGGGCTGACGCGTCCTCGCTCGAGACGGTGGCCCCGGCGTGAACATCCATTGGATCATCTTCAAGCTGCTGGACGTCTCGACGAACCACGCCTCGCGTACGGAGCTGATCAAGGAGATGAAGGCAAGAGGGCATGACGTGCGCCTCTACTGCGGCTATCTGGACCGCAAGGAGCCGTTCGGATTGGGCGAGGGGACCATCCGCTATTTCGACCTGCCCCGGATCCGGAAGGTCCGGGCGGTCTTTTACGCGGCCGCGGTCTGGCGGGCGATCCTCCGGTCGCTACTGAGGGACAGGCCGGACGTCCTACTCATCGACTACACGGTCCAATTGATCGCCGCGCCCCTTCTCTTGGTCCTGCGTGCGTTCCAGCGGAAGACGCGGATCGTCCTGGACATCCGGACCCTGCCGGTGGGCGTTCGTTTATTCCGGTGGTCGATCAAGGCTTTCCTCCTGTCCCTCTCCCTGGCCCGGCTCGATTGCGACGGGATCACGTTCATCACGGAGGGGATGGGACGGTATTGCCGGAGCCGCGTCGGCCTGGGGCGGCTGAAGACGGCGGTCTGGACCTCCGGCTTCGAGCCAACCCTCTTTGATCCCAGCCGCTACGAGAAGGCTCCCGCGAACGGGCGCTTCAGGCTCTTTTATCACGGCGCTCTCTGCCTTTCGCGGGGGATCGGGTCCCTGATCCTGGCCGCCAAGGCGCTCGAGGAGAAGGGCCTGCCGGTCGACCTGACCCTGATCGGCAGCCTCATCGACCGCCGTGAGCTCCTGGCCCTCGTCGAAGAGAACGGCCTCCAAGCGACCTGCCGCGTTCTGCCGCCTGTGCCCTACGAGCAGGTCCCCGCTCTGATCATGGCCTGTGATCTACCGGTCATCCCTTTCCCGGACTTCGTCGCCTGGAGGGTCAGCAGTCCCATCAAGCTGCTGGAGTACATGGCCATGGGCAAGTCCATGGTCGTGACCGACATCGACGCCCACCGCGACGTCCTTGGCGACGCGGACTTTGCTTTCTATGCCGGGGACTCCGCGCCCGAGTCTCTGGTCGAGGCCATCGAGCGGGCCTACGAGCGGAGGGACGACCTCGAGCGCCTCGGACGCCGCGCCCGGGCCATGGCCCTCGCTGACTTTACGTGGGGACGCCAGGCCGAGCGGCTGCTCGGGTTCTTCCGATCGCTCGACGGCCGCGACGCGATGCCCCAAGCCAAGACCCAGGTCCGATCATGAAGCTCGCGCTGCCGCGGAACGAGGACGCGAACAGGCCCCTCCTCCTGCTCCTCGGAGGGGCCATCGTCTTCGCGATCGTCGTCGCTTACAGCATCGTCTACCCGAATCCCTATCTCTGGCTGGGGGTCCTTTTCGTCTTTCTCGTCCTCGTGATCGCCAAGAGCAACGTCGCCGGGCTCTACCTGATCACGCTCTCGATCTTCTTCAGCGACTGGCTCGTCCAGCTGGGCCTCATCCCGGCCCCGGTGACCCTCGGCCCCGAGGTCATCGTCACCCTGTATTTCATCAAGTCCTTCCTCGTCAGGCCCAGGCGGATGAACTCGAGGTTCTTCCTGCTGTTCATCCCGTTCGCCGTCTCCGCGCTGATCTCTCTCCTGGCCACGTTCGGCGAGGAGTCCCTCGTCACCATCCTGTTCGGATTCCGTTCACTCTTCCGCTTCGTCGTCCTCTTTTACGTCGTCCAGGTCCTGCCCTACACCGAGCGCCAGATCAAGCGGTTCATCGCTTTCCTCTATGCCATCCTGCTCATCCAGATCCCCGTCGCGGTGGTCAAGCTGTTCATCCACGGCCAGGGGGAAGCCGCCATCGGCACCTACGGCGAGTCGTTCGGCACCTACTCGACGATCCTGCCCCTCATCGGCATCTGCATCTTCTTCGGCATCCACTATTTCATCCGCCGGAGCGTCTGGAACATCGTCGCCTGCGCCGGCTTCATGGCTTTCGGCATCATCGGCATGAAACGGGCGCTCGTCGTCTTCTTCCCGCTGATCATGCTCTATCTCATGTTCAGCATCCCGAAGGCGGCCCATTCCCGGCAGCGGCGGGCCGTGACCTATGTCCTGCTGGCCGTGTTCCTCGGCCTCGGCGTCTGGGCGCCCCTGACCTTCATGCGCACCCTGCGGGAAGATCCCCTCGGCTATGCCATCGCCTACGAGACGGCCATGTCGGGGGACCAGTCCATGGGCCGCGCCTCCACGTCGGTCATGATCTTCCATCACCTGACCCGGAGCCCCATGAGGTTCCTCTTCGGTTACAGCCCGGGCAGCTTCCAGAAGAGCCTCTGGTCCCAGTACGTGGGGCGGATCCGGAGGGACATGGGGACCTGGGGCATCATGTACGGGACCTCGGGCTTCTCCTGGAGCGCCCTGGAGTTCGGCTACCTGGGAGCGCTGCTCTATCTGGTTCCGATCGTCTATTTGTTCTTCGTCGCCAGGCGGGGCTTCCACTCGGACCCGGATCCGTACTGGCGGGCCCTGTCCTTCAGCGCGGCCGGGATCGCCTTCACGTCGGTCGCGATTTACATGGTCTACAGCATCTTCTTCCGCCTCGACATCGCCGCCTTCATCGTCTTCTTCCTGGGCGGCCTCGTTTACCGCAGGGAGGCGGCCTCGCGGATGGAAGGGGCCCCGCCCGCCTTTCTGCCCGAAGGGGAAGGGGACGGCCGATGACCTCGCCCGCCGTCGCGCTCGATCGCCTGAGACGCTACGTCGAGGCGCGCGAGTTCCGCGGCTACGATCCTTTCGACGCCCTGAACAGCCCGCTGCTCAAGGGCCTGTCCCGTCGTAGCAAGTACCTCCGGATCGCCTTCATCCAGGGCCTGAAGAGATCGCCCGTCAACGTGAGACCGCTGCTGGGCGTCAAGAAAGGCCTCAATCCGAAGGGGCTGGGCCTCTTCCTCTGGGGCTACGCCCGGCTCCACGCCGCCGGCGATCCGGACGCCCTCGACAGGGTCCGCTCGCTTCTCGATCTCCTCGACGGGCTGAAGAGCCGGGGATATTCCGGCAACGGCTGGGGCTATGACTTCGACTGGCAGAACCGGGCCTTCTATCTTCCCCGCTTCACCCCGACCATCGTCAACTCGGCCTTCATCGGCCATGCCCTGCTCGACGCTTATGAAAGGACCCGCCTCGATCGGGCCCTGGAGATGGCCGTGCCGATCGCGCCGTTCATCCTCAAGGACATCCCCCGGACGGCCGACGGGTCGTCCTTCTGCTTCAGCTACACGCCCCTCGACTCGACGCGCGTCCACAACGCCAACCTTCTCGGCGCTTCGCTGCTGATGAGGCTGGCCAAGGTCACGGGCGACAGCTCCCTGCGGGACGCGGCGCTCTCGAGCCTGGCCTTCAGCCTGAAGCGCCAGAACGAGGACGGTTCCTGGCCATACGGCGACACGGCCATGCAGAGCTGGATCGACTCGTTCCATACCGGGTTCAATCTTCAGAGCCTCCACTATTTCCTGGCCGAGGGCGAGGGCGGGGATTGCCGCCGGGCCTTCGAGCGGGGGCTCGCGTACTATGAAGACCGGTTCTTCCTCGCCGATGGGACGCCGAAGTACTATCACGACCGGACCTATCCCGTGGACATCCACTCCGCGGCCCAGGCCCTTGTCTGCTTCTCGCTCTTCAAGCCCAAGGACGAGGGCCTTCCCGGGAGGGTCCTGGCCTGGATGATCGAGCATCTCCGCTCGCCCCAAGGATATTTCTACTACCAGAAGGGCCGGCGGCTCACCAATCGGATCCCTTACATGCGCTGGTCGCAGGCCTGGGCCTTCCACGGCCTAACCAGCTGGGTCGAGCGCCATGCGTGAGCGAAGGACCTTGCTGCTCGGGGCGCCGATCGACATCTACGCCCCCGGCGAGCTCATGGCGGAGCTCGAACGGGCCCTCGAGTCCGACGGGCCGAAGATGATCTTCGCCACGAACCCGGAAAAGGTCATGCGGGCCCGCGCCGATGCCGAGCTGATGAAGGCCCTCGACGCGGCCGATTTCCTGATCCCCGACGGCATTGGCGCGGTCATCGGATTGAGGCTCCTCGGAAAGGGCCGAACGGCCCGCATCACCGGCATCGACCTCATGGGGCGCCTCCTCGAGTCGGCCGAAAAGCGCGGCCGCCGGGTCTTTATCTTCGGGGCCAGACCGGAGGTGGTCAAGGACGCCGCCGTCCGGATCCTGGAGCGTCACCCGCGGCTCGAGATCGCCGGGTACCGCGACGGCTACGTTCCCGAATCCGAGCACGCCGCCCTCGTCGAGGAGATCAACGCCCGGGGGACCGATATCCTCTTCGCCGCGCTCGGCAGCCCCCGCCAGGAGAAATGGCTGACCCGGTGGAAGCCCCACCTCCGGGCCCGGATCTGCATGGGTGTCGGAGGCTCCCTGGACATCCTTTCCGGGCGTCTGTCCCGCTCGCCGCGCTGGCTGCAGCGGGCCGGCCTCGAGTGGCTCTACCGCTTCCTCAAGGAGCCGGCCCGGTTCTGGAAGAGGGGCCTCGGCCTCGTCCGCTACCTGTTCGTTCTCTTGAAAGAAATGATCGCCCCCGAGCCCGCGCCATGACCAAGTACATCTTCCTCTTCGGGGTCGCCCTGGGGCTTTCGCTCGGCCTCACCCCCCTGGCCCGGCTCCTGGCCCTCAGGTTCCGCGTCCTGGACCTGCCGGGCGAGAGGAAGGTCCACAAGACCCCCACGCCGCTCCTCGGAGGGACGGCCGTCTTCCTGGCCTTCAACACGACGATCTTTTTGTGGCTGGCTGTCTCGGGCGAGAACCTCTACGCCCAGATCCACGAGCCCTGGTACGCCCTGCCCATCGGACTGGCCCTCATCATGGCCCTGGGCATCTACGACGACGTCAAGAGGCTCCGGCCCCGGACGAAGCTCGCCGTCCAGGTCTTCGTCGGCCTCCTGGCCGTGCTGGCGGGCTTTAGCTTCGGCGACATCGCCAGCCCGCTCGACGGCCGCATCATCCACCTCGGCTTCTGGGCCTACCCGCTGACCGTGCTCTGGGTCGTCGGCATCACCAACGCCCTGAACCTCGTCGACGGCCTCGACGGCCTGGCCGCCGGCACGGCCACGATCGCCGGCATCGCCGTCTGCGCCATCGCCTTCGTGAACCAGAACGTGGGGGAGTCGATGGTCGCCCTCGTCCTCGTCGGGGCGCTCCTGGGTTTCCTCCGCTACAACTTCTTCCCGGCGCGCATCTTCCTCGGCGATTCCGGGAGCCTCCTCCTCGGGTTTCTCCTCGCCCTCCTATCCATCGAGGGGACGACCAAGGGGGCCGTCCTGGTCGCCGTCCTCGCGCCCGTGCTGGCCCTCGGCCTGCCGATCATGGACATGCTCATCTCCATGATCCGCCGGACCCTGAGCTCCCTGCGCCTGGTCGAGACCGGGCAGAACGGCAAGGCCAAGATCCTCTTCTCGATGTTCGAGGCCGACCGGGAGCACATCCATCACCGGCTGCTGAAGCTCGGCTATTCCCACCGGACGTCGGTCATCATCCTCTACGCGCTCTGCGCCGGCCTCTGCGGCCTGGCCCTCATCACGGTCGCCGTCCACAACCTGAACGTCACGGCCCTCCTGGGGGCCCTCTTCGTGATCGTTCTCGTCGGGGTCCGGGGGCTGAGGTACCAGGAGTTCAAGATCCTGGGGAGCGGCATCCTCCTGCCCCTCTTCCAGTTCCCCGCCATCAGCAAGAGCGCCTTCATCGCCTTCTTCGATCTCGTCTCCTGTGCCGCCGCTTATTTGCTGAGCTACCTGCTCAGCGTCCACGGCGCCGGCGTCCCGGCCAAGGCCACGTTCCTGAGCACGCTGGGCTTCGTCCTGGTCTTCAAGCTGGGGGCCTTCAATTTCTCGCATTTCTACAAGGGCTCCTGGCTCAATACCCAGCTGGACGACCTCCTGGGCATCCTCCGGGTGATCGTCCTGACCTCGCTCGGCATGGCCGCCGGGCTGTGCCTGATCTTCGGCCTGAAGGCCTTCGGGGCCATCTTCTTCATCCTGGACTTCTACCTGACCCTGACCTTCGTGGCCGGCTTCCGGATCTCCTACCGCGTCGTCTACGGGGTCTATAACCGGACCGCCCCGGCGGCGGAGAAGCGCATCCTCATCTACGGCGCCGGCCAGAGGGCGGCCACGGTCATCTCGGAGATCCGCCGCAACTATGCCTACGCCTTCTCGCCGATCGGCTTCATCGACGACGATCCCAAGAAGACCGGGCGCCTGGCCTTCGGATGCCCGGTGCTGGGCACGGCCGACGACCTGGAGGCCATCTTGACAAGGCACCACGTGCTCGAGATCATTATCTCCACCGAACGGATCGGCCAGGAGAAGATCGACCGGCTCGTCGAATTCTGCCGCGGGAAAGGCATCGCCGTGAGGCAGTTCCAGTACCGGTTCTACGAATTCTCATGAAAGGCGCGAAGAGATGAGAGCGACGCGAGTTGTCGGACCCGAACACGCCCTGCTCGTTCTGTCCGTCCTGGGGATCCTGCTGGCGCCGACCGCTGCCTCCGGCCAGACCTACCGGACCTTCCGGGCCGAGCAGGAGCGGATCATCGCCCGGACCCGCTGGAAGCTCGGGCCTCTCCGCGTCCAGCCGGTCCTTCAGCTCACCAACGTCGGCTACGACAACAACATCTATGCCCAGAGGCGGGACACGGGCCCCGTCTCGGATGTCACCGCCTCCGGGGGCATCGAGGTCAGCGCCTATCTGCTCCTCCGGCCGTGGCTCATCTTCTCTCTCGTGGAGAACCCCGAATACACGTTCTATTTCGAGCAGAAGACCGAGCGGTCGCTGAACAACCTCTTCGCCGGCAACGTCCGGGCCCTCCTGTTCAACCGCTTCGCCCTCACGGGGTCCTTCGAGACGCGCAAGGCGAGACGGCGGGCGACCAGCGAGTTCGACGTCCGGGCCAGCGAGCTGAGGACCTCGGCCGGAGGCCAGCTCTTCTACGAGACCGAGCGCCAGACGGCCCTGGGATTCGCGGCCTCCGTCGTCCGCTACCGCTACGAGGACGTCTCCGTGCCCGGGGCCGACCTCGCCCTGGCCCACACCCTGAACCGGACCGAGACGAGCGGGTCCTTCCAGGGCTACTACCTCGTCTTCGCCGGGAGCCAGATCTTCCTCAACGCCGGCATCACCGACTACGATTTCGAGTTCCCCGATTCCTTCTGGCGGAATTCGCGGTCCCACCAGGCCCTCGTCGGCCTCCGTTTCCCCGACATCGGGCCCGTCCGCGGCTCGATCGCCCTCGGCTATAAGAAGATGACGCCGTCCGAGGCCTCGAAGACCCCGTTCTCCGGGCTCATCGGCAACGCCACCGTCTTCGTCCGTTTCGGCCGGTTCGCCCCGCGGGCGGCCTTCATCCGGGACTGCGTCTTCTCGTTCGACGTCGCCAACGTCTATTTCGTGGAGAGCCGGTGGTCCGCGGGGCTCTCGTACTACCTCAACACGTTCATCCGGCTCGACTACGACTACACCACCGGCCGGAACCGCTACCCGGATCCCGTTCCCGTGTCGGTCCCTGGCGAAGGGACCGTCCCGATGCTCCGCCGCGACAACTACCAGACCCATTCCTTCGGCTTCGTCGTCCGCATCGTCCGCAGCACGGGCGTCGGACTGCAGGCGAACTATTGGCAGCGGGACTCGACGATCTACCCCTCGGATCGGAGCCGCTGGTTCTTCGGAGGGTATCTGACGTTCGAGTTCTAGGCGGCCCCGAGGCCTCTCGGACAAAGGGAGAAAGCCATGGACAATAAACCGGCCCGCAAGGAGATCGATCTCCTCGACTACTTGAAGGTGCTCTCCAGGCGGCGGCGCCTGGTCATCGCCTTCGCCTCGGCCCTCGTCCTCCTGACCGCGGTCTTTTCGTTCCTCGCCGCCCCGAAATACCGGGCCACCGCGACCCTCCTCATCGAGGAAGGCGGCTCCAAGATGCTGAGCCTCGAGGACTCCTTCGACAACCCGACCAGGGTCTACCAGGACCTGAGGTTCTTCAACACCCAGCTCCGGCTCCTCAAGAGCAAGTCCCTTATAGAGAAGGTCGTCAAGAGGATGAGGCTCGAATCGCTCGCCGACTACAAGCCCAGGCCCGCCGCAGCCGCCGGCGACCCGGTCCGCTCCCCGCTGTCGGTGACCGCCCTGTCCTCGCTCGTCGGCGCCGTCCTCGACGGCATCGAGGTCGCGCCGATCCGGGAGACCAAGCTCGTCCAGGTGAGCTTCGTGGCCCGTTCGCCGCAGCTCTCCGCCGATCTCGTCAACACCCTGTCCGAGGAGTTCATCGACTACTCCATCGCCAAGCGCTACGAGACCACCCAGCAGGCGACGGACTTCCTGAGCGAGCAGATCGCCAACCTGCGGGACGAGCTGGCGGCCAAGGAGCAGGAGATGCAGCGGTACGGGACCGAGAAGGACATGTTCTTCCTCAACGACACCCAGAGCGCCGCCGGGAGCAAGTTTTCCGACCTGAACCAGGCCTACAACCAGGCCATCATCACCCGGGTCAACGCCGAGACGGCCTATCGCGAGATCAAGGACCTCGACGTCGAATCGATCCCCCAGTTCGTCAACAACCCCGTCGTCCAGGCCCTTCGCACGGACTACATGCGGACGAAGAACGACTATGACGAGAAGATCAAGAAGTTCAAGCCCGACTATCCCGAGATGGTCCAGCTCGCGGCCCGGCTGGAGAGCATGCGGACCGACCTCCGACGGGCGGTCGACACGGCGGCGACCGAGTACCAATCGGCCGTGAACCGCGAGTACTCGCTGAAGGCGCTCCTCGACAAGCAGAAGCTGGACCTGGCCAAGCAGAACCAGAACGCCATCATCTACAACAACCTCAAGACGGAGGTCGAGACCAAGCGGCGGCTCTATGACTCCCTCGTCGAGCGCCAGAACCAGACCCTCGTCTCCTCGCGCCTCGGCGGCCTCAAGTCGAGCAACATCAGCATCGTCGACCGGGCCGAGGTCCCCCGCTTCCCGGTCTCGCCGCGCAAGAAGCTGAACCTCGCCCTGGCCCTCGTCCTGGGGCTTTTCGGCGGCATCGGCCTGGCCTTTTTCGCGGAATACCTGGACAACACGATCAAGAGCGTGGACGACGTCGAGCACCTCTCGGGCCTGCCCTCGCTCGGCGTCGTGCCCCATCTTGGGACGCCCGAGGCCGCGGGTCCCGAATCCGGGAAGGCGGCCGGCCGGGGCAAGATCCCGCGGGCCCTGGGCTTGCGGGGCGCGACGGGGGAGGCCAAAGCGAAGGCCCCCTCCGAGGACTTCGATCTGATCAGCCTCCATGAGGCCGACTCCCTCTTCTCCGAGTATTTCCGGACGGTGCGGACCTCGCTCCTCTTCTCCTCCGCCGGCCACGCCTTGCAGGCCATCGCCGTCACCAGCGCCATGGCCCAGGAAGGGAAGACCTCCGTCATCTCCAACCTGGCGGTCTCCTTCTCCCAGCTCAAGCAGAAGGTCCTCGTCATCGAGGCGGACATGAGGCGGCCGAGGCTCCATAAGATCTTCAAGGTCCGGCGGAACAAGGGGATGAGCAACTTCCTCGCCGGCCAGACGCCCCTCATCGAGGCGGCCCAGGCCAGCTCCATCGAGAACATCTGGGTCCTGCCCTGCGGGCCGCTGCCGCCGAACCCCGCCGAGCTCCTGAACTCCCAGAAGATGAAGGACCTCATCGCCGAGGCGAGGCAGATCTTCGACGTCATCCTCATCGACACGCCGCCTATTCTCGCGGTCGTCGACCCGGTCATCGTGGCCTCGCTCGTCGACGGCGTGGCCATCGTCGTCCAGTCCAACAAGACCCCGAAGAAGCCGTTCCTGCGGGCGATCGACGAGCTGCGGCGCTGCAATGCCAAGATCGTCGGGGTCATCCTCAACGGCGTCAAGATCGGCCGGCGGGATTACTATTACCGGGACTACTATCATGCGGCCCAGCCGTCCGGACCGGATCAGGAAGGGCGGGAGTCCGCTTGAAGCGACCCGTCCTGGACCTGCCGGGCTTCCCGGACGGCCTCTTGGAGTGGGGGATCCTGGCCCTCGTCGTCCTCACTCCGCTTCCCCAGGCCTCCGTCGCGCCCTGGTCCATCCTGGCCATCGAGCTCTCCGTTCTCGCCCTGACCGGCCTCTACCTCTGGCGGCCCGACCCGGGCCTGCGAAGCGAGCGGCTCGCGGCCGCCCTCAAGTGGCCGCGGCTCCTGGCCCTCGGATTCTTCGCCTACCTCGTCCTCCAGCTCGTCCCCTGGCCGACGTTCCTGCTCAGGCTCCTTTCCCCGAACACGGTCGCCCTTCATTCCCGCTACGCTCTCTCGCCCGCGCCTCCCGCCTTTCTCGGGCTCTCCCTCGTCCCCTCTGAGACCGTGCGTGCGGGGTCCGAGCTCCTGGCCTACGTCCTCCTCGGGTTCCTCGTCCTCAAGACCTTCACGACCGTCAAGCAGGTCCGACGGCTCTTCGCCGTGATCATCGCCATGGGCGCCTTCGAGGCGCTCTACGGGATCCTCGAGCTCTACGCCAAGAACCCCCGGATCCTGTTCTACGCGAAGCAGACGAGCCTCGACTCCGTGACGGGGACGTTCGTCAACCGGAACCACCTCTCCGGCTACCTCGAGATGATCATCCCCCTCGCCGTGGGGCTGATCGTGGCCCGGCTCGATCTCTTCTCGCTCTCCGGCCTGCGCTGGCGGGAGAAGCTCCTCGTCGTCATGGACAAGGGGCTTTTAGCGAGCCTTCCCCTGGCCCTTGTCGCCGTCGTCATGGGCATCGCCGTCGTCTTCTCGCATTCCCGCTCCGGCATCGCCACGATGATCCTGACCTTCGTCTTCTTCGCCGGATTCGCCGCCCTCTTCAAGGAGCGGGGCCGCGAGCAAAAAAGGCTCATCCGGCTGTTCGTCAACGGGATGCTGCTCGCCGTCGTCCTGCTGTCCGTGGCCATCGGCGCGCGCTCGACGCTCCTCCGGTTCTCCCCGGATCGGGTCCTGCACGAGGGGCGGACGGTGATCTGGACGCAGACGATCCAATGGATCGGCCGGTTCCCCGTCTTCGGCACCGGCCTCGGCACCTTCGACGCGCTCGTGCCCGGCTCCGAGGTCGAGGGGACCCTCATCGGCTATGAGCACGCCCACAACGAGTATCTCGAGTACCTGATGGAGGTCGGGCTGGTCGGGTCCGCCCTCCTCTTCGGTCTTGTCTTTTTCATGCTGGGGCGGTCCCTCGTCGCCTGGCAGGCGCGGCCCGACCCGGAGGTCCGCGGTCTCGTCCTCGGCGGAGCGGTGTCCGGCCTGAGCGTCCTCTTTCACGGCCTCACCGACTTCAACACCCACATCCCGGCCAACGCCCTGCTCTTCTCTGTCGTCCTCGCCGCGACCATGTCCCTGGCCTTCATGAAGCGAAGAAGGGAAAAGGCCGAGCGGCCATGAAGAACCTGAAGGTCCCGGCCCTCTCCCTCCTGCTCGCGCTGTGGGGCTTGTTGAACGCCTCGATGTGGCGCAACGGCGATCTCGTCGCCCGGGCCGGGAACACCGAGGACCCGGCCAAGAGGATCTCGCTCCTCGAAGCGGCCGCGGCCAGCTTCCCGCTCGATTTCCGGGCGCCCTATGAGCTCGGCCGGGCCCGCTTCGATTCGGCCTTCCAGGACGTCGGCGCGGGGCCGCGGGCCGAGGGGGACCTGAGCCGCTCGGTGGCCGACCTGCGCCGCTCCGTCCGCCTCAACCCCTATTTCTCGTTCAGCCATTTCCAGCTCGGCCAGTCCATGCTCTACCTGGGAACGGTCTCGAGCGCGGACAGGGACGGCTTTCTCGTGGAATACAAGAAAGCCATCTCGCTCGCCGACTTCAATTCCGAGTTCCTGCTCGAGGTCGGCCGGACCTCCCTCTCGCGCTGGGAGAAACTCTCCGAAGAGGACCGGGCCTTCGTCGTCGGCGTCCTGAAGAAGCTCCTGAGCCT
>Ga0316628_100001080_pt1 | contig 18792 bp, 22 predicted proteins | sample OWC_Aug_M2_C1_D5_FD_207648 | JGI IMG/M metagenome (GOLD analysis project Ga0316628, IMG submission 207648) | Wetland soil microbial communities from Old Woman Creek delta, Ohio, United States - OWC_Aug_M2_C1_D5_C | ecosystem: Environmental > Terrestrial > Soil > Wetlands | place: USA: Ohio... | reverse complement strand
ATCGGGCCAGAGGACAAAGTCCTGGTAAGGGTTCATTCCCAATGTCTGACCGGTGATGTATTCGGATCGAAGCGATGCGATTGCGAAGAACAGCTTCACACGGCGATGGCGATGGTAGAAAAGGAGGGAAAGGGTGTCATCGTCTATATGCGGCAGGAAGGAAGAGGAATCGGGTTGGTCAATAAGCTGAGAGCCTATTGTCTTCAAGATGCGGGGAAGGATACGGTGGAAGCCAATGAGGCATTGGGATTCAAGGCCGATATGAGGGACTATGGGATCGGAGCTCAGATTCTTGCGGATATTGGCCTCCATAAGATCCGCCTGATGACCAACAACCCTCGAAAGATCATCGGTCTGGAAGGGTATGGCATTGAGGTTATCGAGAGGGTACCCATCGAAACAAAACCCCATCAAGAGAACATCGAATACCTCAAGGCGAAGGTGAAGAAGATGGGCCATCTGCTCACTATCAAATCGGGGGAGTAGAAGTAGGAATTTAGAGTTAAGAATGAAGTTGCGGGTTAAGAAAGAACACGCGGAAATTAACGAAGCTCGCTATTTTTGACAGCGGAAAGGAGAAGAAGATGGTGAAGACCTTCGAAGGCAAGCTGATGGCCAAGGGACTCAAGTTCGGGATTGTCTTAAGCCGATTCAATGACTTTATTGGCGAGCGACTTCTGGAAGGGGCAATGGATGCCTTGCGGCGAAGTGGAGCGGAGGAAGGCGATTGCGCGGTAGCTCGGGTCCCGGGGGCTTTTGAGATCCCCCTGGTTGCGAAGAAGATGGTCAAGAGCGGACGATATGATGCCGTCATCTGTTTGGGCTCTGTGATCCGTGGGGCCACGCCTCATTTTGCTTACATTGCCAATGAAGTCACCAAGGGAATTGCAAGCCTCACCTTGGAGAGCGAGACTCCGATCTCCTTCGGGGTGCTGATCACCGATACCATAGAGCAGGCGATTGAAAGGGCAGGGACAAAAGTCGGGAATAAGGGCTTTGATGCGGCGATGTCAGCTATTGAAATGGCCAATCTCGTGAAGGAGATAGGAAAGGGTAAAGGATAGGTTGCGGAGAAGAAGAAAATCGAGGGAGTTTGCCCTCCAAGTTCTTTACCAACTGAATATTACAAAGCAGGAGGCCGTCACGGCTCTCACTCGTTTCCAAGAACATTTCTCACCCCATGAGGAGGCAGATGAATTTCTGAACCGTCTTGTCCTGGGTGTTTTAGAGCATTGCCAAGAGTTTGATCGGCTCATTGAACAATATTCAGAAAATTGGCATTTAGAGCGGATCAACATGGTTGACCGAAATATCCTCCGTATGGCTCTTTTTGAACTCCTCTACTGTGAAGAGATTCCTCCCAAGGTGACCATTAACGAAGCCATTGATCTCGGGAAACGGTATGGATCCGAGGACTCCGGATGTTTTATCAACGGCATTTTAGACCGAATCCAGAACGAGGTTGTCCGGAAACCCATCAAATTAAAGAGGGTGAGAGTGAATGGTGATAGTGAATAGGGGATACAATCCACCCATCACCCACGCGAGTCACCCTCACAAGATTGTATGATGGATGTCATTCTTTCCAAAGAAAGGGTAGATGTTCAGGAGTGCGATGTCCTGGTCACCGGATTTTTTAAGGATGAGAGGCCTCTGAAGGGGTCGAGTGGCTGGATCGATTGGAGGCTCAATGGAAAATTGTCTCGGCTCCTGATGGAAAAGAAGTTAACCGGTGACTGGAAGGAGGCAACGTTAATCCCTACGCAGGGAAGGGTCATCCCTGGGTTAATGCTTCTCCTCGGTCTCGGGGAAGTGAAAGAGTACAATTATCTTCGCCTCCGAGAACTCTCTCTCCACCTGTTAGAGATACTCAAGAAACTGGAGGCGACCCATGTCTGCCTTTCCCTTCCCTTCGAAGAGAGGTACCACGTCGGTTGTGGTAAATTGGCAGAGATTCTCATCCGAGGGATCGCGGATTGCATCAATCTGAGTGGATATCCGTTTAATGGAGAATGGATCAAGAAACTTAGACTTCGTTTCGCCGAGGGGGAAGAGCATCTTTCAGAAGTTCTTTCTGGAGTTCAAACCGCCAAGGCCATTCTAACGAAACGCATCCCAATCAGGATTCTAACTCCCTCACAAACCGCAGGGCGCAAAGAGTCCTGATGGTATGCTCTTTCCGGTTTCCTCTTGGCTGCCATGAGGCAGGATGGGCAGGCCTTTTGCTCCATGCCATCGGGCGTTTATCATTTCGTGTTTGAAAGTTTTTCTTTGAAATATCGAAGCGTTCTTTTTAGTCCCTCTTGACGATTTACCCGAGGTTCCCATCCTAATATTGTTCTTGCCTTCGTAATGTCCGGTTGTCTCACCTTTGGGTCATTCTGGGGCAGAGGACAAAAAATAATCCGACTCTTTCCTCCGGTCATGTCGACGATCTCTTTGGCAAAGTCTAAGATGGCTATCTCTTCGGGGTTTCCCAGATTGACAGGGTCCGCCACGTCGGAATCAAGAAGTTTCTTAATTCCTTCAATTAAGTCATCCACATAGCAGAAACTGCGGGTCTGGGTGCCGTTTCCATAGACCGTGATATCTTCTCCCTTCAACGCCTGAACCATAAAGTTGGGCAATGCCCTTCCATCATCCAGCCTCATGCGCGGGCCATAGGTATTGAAGATTCGTGCGATTCGAGTTTGAAGACCGTGGGTCCGATAGTAGGCCATAGTGATGGCTTCAGCAAACCTTTTTGCTTCATCGTAGACACCTCTGGGTACGACGGGATTAACGTTTCCCGGATACGATTCTGGCTGGGGATGGACCATGGGGTCCCCGTAAACCTCAGAGGTTGAGGCGAGGAGGAATTTTGCCTTCTTTTCCTTCGCTAAACCGAGTGCTTTATGGGTACCCAGTGATCCCACTTTTAACGTTTGAATCGGATAGTCGAGGTAATCCTTCGGGCTCGCCAGGGATGCGAAGTGAAGGATATGATTGAGCCTGCCCTCCACATGAAGATATTCGGTCACATCATATTTGATGAATTTAAATCTTTCATGTCCCATTAAGTGAGCAATATTTTCAATATTCTCATTCTTAATCAAATTATCCATACAGATCACCTCGTACCCCTGAGCGATAAAAAAATCGCAGAGGTGCGAGCCGAGGAATCCTGCTCCTCCCGTAATCAACGTCCTTTCCATTTGGTCCTCCTGCTTATATCTCCCGCCCCCCGTTTTGCCAAGGGGAGATAGGGAAGATGAATCTTGTACATGGCTCAAAGGAATATGTCAAGCCTTTGGGGATATCTCTTGATCAAATTTAAACTATTACCATAGCCGAAAGGACTTGTAAACATCTCGTGGTGGTCGCGCAAAAAGAGGTGTTTATCCATCTCGAAGATTCTTTTGACAATGGGTCTGAAATAGGCTAGAAAATGATTCCCGTGTGGCATCGAATTCATTCCGGAGGGCTCGGGTTACGGTAGAGAAAGTTTCGAAAATCTGGATGGACGGCAGGTTGATCCCTTGGGAAGAGGCCAAAGTCCACATCCTGACACATAGTCTTCATTATGGCTTGGCTGTATTTGAAGGAATCCGATGTTATCTTGGGCATGACGGAAAGTCTGCAGTCTTCCGATTAAGGGAGCATGTAGACCGCCTCTTTGATTCTGCACAGATTGGAGATATCAAAATTCCTTATTCCAAAAGGGAGATTTCAGAGGCTTGCAAAGAGACGTTGCGGGCAAATCGATTGAAAGAAGGTTATATCCGGCCGATCGTCTTCATCGGAGAAGGGGTGATGGGGGTTTATCCTGGGGACAATCCGATTCAAGTGGCGATTATCACCTGGTCATGGGGAGCCTATCTGGGGGAAGAAGCTTTAGAAAAAGGAATTCGGGTAAAGGTCTCCTCTTACACCCGTCATCACGTCAACGTGATGATGACCAAAGCGAAGATCTGCGGCAATTATGTCAATTCGGTTCTTGCTAAGAGAGAAGCGATGAAGATGGGATATGATGAAGCTTTGATGCTCGATACGGAAGGCTATGTCTCAGAGGCCAGTGGGGAGAATATCTTCATGGCGAAAAACGGAGTGTTTAAAACGACTCCACTCACTTCTATCCTCCCCGGGATCACACGGGATTCTGTAATTCAAATTGCCAAGGCAAGAAAGATCACCCTGTTGGAAGAGCGTTTTACTCGAGATGAACTCTATACGGCTCAAGAAGCCTATTTTACGGGGACGGCAGCTGAGCTGACACCCATCCGGGAAGTTGACGATCGTACCGTTGGTAACGGGAAACCAGGGCCAGTCACCCGAGAACTCCAGGCTGCCTTTTTCGATATCGTCAAAGGGAAGAACTCTGAGTACAGAGAGTGGCTGGACTATCTCTGATAAACCTATTTCGGATTTCGGAATGCGGATTTTTAGTACCAATTCCGCATTTTGAAATCCCCTTCTGCGATCGGAATGCATCTCATTATTGATGGTTATAATCTCCTTCATGTTAATCGTTCCTTAACCTGTCTCAGCTCCATCCAACTCCGATGGGAGCGGGAACGCCTCATTGATCAACTCTCAGCCTATCAAATACTTAAATCGTGCAGGATGACAGTGGTTTTCGATGGCTGGCAGGGAGGCTGGAGCACGGAAAAAATAGAGAAGAAAAGGGAGGTAGAAATCATCTACTCTAGGTTGGGAGAAAAGGCGGATGAGGTGATCAAACGGCTGGTCAAAGAGAAAGGCTCCGAGGCGATTGTCATTACTTCGGATCAAGAAATATCAAGATTTGCTGAGCGGCTGAACGTGGCCGTGATTCCCTCTGAGCAATTTGTAGAAAAGCTGACAACCTCTTCTGACAGGGTTGAAGAGAGTCTTGAGGACGAGGAAGGAGAAAAAGGGATTCATAGAAAAGGACTCGCAAGAAGACCTTCAAAAAAGGAAAAGAGAACCAGAGCCGCTCTAAAAAAACTTTAGCAGGCAGTAAGGAGAAAGCAGTAGGCGGAAAAAAATAATGCTAAACCTAGAACACAAGGGAATCCGATTCTCGTCTTTTTATCCCGAACCCTGTGCTGAACTCGTTCCAGTATTGTTTCGGGGCCTCGGTTTTGAAATGGGCTTCTTTACTGCTTAGCGTTTTCTGCCTCCTGCCTGCTGTCCATCTTCCATTTGTTTTCTGTTCCTTGCAAAAGCCTGGAGATATTGGACTGGTGTCGATAGAGAATGATGGCGGCAATGATCACGCTGACAATGAAATAAGCCTGAGAGTCATCCCTAAAGAAAGCAATTAGAATCGGAATGGTTGTTGCACAAACGATGGAGCCGAGGGAGATGTATCTCCATTTCCAAACGATCCCGGCAAAGATCAAAAACTCTACCAGGACCGGGACGGTTGAGATCGGAAGGTAAAAACCTAAAGCGGTGGCAACGCCTTTTCCGCCTTTAAACCCGAGAAAGATCGAGAAGACATGACCGAGAAATGGACTCAGCCCCGCAAGGGCGATCCATACATCCCGCGGAAGACCCCATTGATCCGCGGGAACCAAATACATGGCGATGACCGTAGGGATCCCCCCTTTTAGCACATCTCCGATTAAGGTCAAGATTCCTAATGACTTTCCGACGGTTCGAAAGATATTCGTCGCCCCGATATTTTTACTTCCGATCTTTCTTGGGTCGGCTTTGGAAAAGAGTTTGGTGAGAAGAAGTCCAGTTGGAATTGAGCCTAAAAGATAACCAAAGAGAGCAATGAATATTCCCGTGGGCATCGAAGCACCTCTACTTAAACTGCTATCTTTCTTCTCCAGTTCACGAGAAAAATCCCCAATGAAACCAGGGGAAGGCCTATCATCAAAGAAACAGTCAGCTCCTCGCGTAGAAGAATGACACTAAAAAGAACCCCGAAGATTGGGGTGAAGAAGGTGAAGGCGGAGAGCCTGCTCACCGAATAGGTGTGGATGAGCTTGAACCATATGAGATACGTCACAAAGGCAATAATGACCGATTGATAGAAGAGAGAAGCAATGATATAAGGATCGATTCTATAAACCCAGTTCGGCTCAAGAAGGAGGCTCACGATGAGCAGAATGGGGATCGAAAAGAAAAGCTGGTAGAGAAAGGTGTGTATCGGTTCAACCCTTGTTGCCATAAACCTCTTGATGTAAAGCGTTGTGGCCCCCCAGAAGATAGCCGCCATGATCTGCAAAATATCTCCCAAAAGCATGGTCGTTCTGGCAGTTTTGGGTCTCCCGACAAAGACGGTGAAGATACCCGTGAACGCCAACACGAGGCCCAATATTTTGAGGGAGGTCAGCCGATCCCCTTTCAGAAAGATATGTGCTCCAACGGCAACGACAAAAGGACTCAAATAGACAAAGAGCTGGGAGCGCGCGGCATCCGTATAGAGCAGGCCGAAGTAAATACATGCGAATTCGGCTCCGAACAAAAGTCCTACCATCACCCCGTGAAAGAGCCTTATATCCGTATGGAATAACTTCTCTTTCTTCCTGAGGCAGTAGATCAACCCACAAATGGAAGCGACGATGGATCGTAACGTGGACGCAAAAATCGGCGACACACCTTGATTCGAATATTTTATCGCCGGATAATTCAAGCCCCAAAGCAATGTCAGAGCGATCAGGATGAAGATAGCTTTAAGATCTAAATAGTCTTTAGTTTCCATTCTTGATGTTTTTTACACTATCACAATTCTTTTTTCAATATCTATCTATTTTTTTCACGAGAGGTATCGGGCCGCTTCTGCGGCTTGGGCGCCGGAACAGTTCAGCGCATTGGCAACGACTCTGAGAGGGATCTCTACTTTTGGCGTTAGTTGAAGTGGGCCTTGCTCATCGAATCAATGGGGCAGGAACCTTGTCGGGACAGTATTTCTTTGTTCTTGCAAGGAGAGAATGGTTCTTTCCAAATACAGAAAGAGACCCTTTGTCTGTTGACGTTTTCGGTCCAGAACTTCGCAGGGAGAAAAGATCGTTCTTTATTTGTTAAAGATACTTGAGCAACGCCAATTTGTTCCGTATACCGTTCAGAGAGAAGGCTGGCTTTTAAGGTGGTTTCTTCCTCTTCATTTCTTCGATGTCAATATCTACCTGTTTGAGCTTTTGAATGAGAAAGTTTAATTCCTCATTTTCTTCAAGAATCCCTACCCAGGTCTTTGCCTGTTCGACTAAAGAGCTCTTTGGGTATTGGTTGACCAGTCGTTTGAAAAAACCCAGGGATTTCCCAATGTCCTTCTGTGGATTTCTGGAATGAGCATAAATAAGTCCCAGGTTAAAAAGGGCCTCGTCTTTTGGGGATTTGGGATCGGGCAGAGACAGAATCTTCTGGTTTTCAGCAAGCGCCCCTTCATAATTCCCCTGAGCAAGAAGCTTTTGGCTTCGGATGAGGTTCTCTCTGCCTTCTCCATATTCTTCATATCTTCCTTCCAGTTGTCTCCTTCTTGTCAATTCCTTTAACGTCTCTCTTTTTTCCTCCCGATTCCTCATCGCCTCCCTTAGTTTTTCAACTTTCTTAGTTGTCTCAAAATTGTCGTAAAGTACTCCCACCCATATTTTGGCTTGTTCCACTCGATGACTCTTAGGGTAGTCATTCAACAGTTTCAGAAAATGATTAAGGGATTTTTCATAGTCTCTTTTGGGATTCCCGAAATGAGCATAGACCAGCCCAATGTTAAAAAGGGCTTCGTCTTTTAGAGGTTTGTCGGGGGGCAGAGAAAGAACCTTTTGAAACTCGGCTATGGCTTCGTTGTATTTCCCCTGAGAGAAAAGTGTCTGACCGTGGACCAGATATTCCTGGGCTGGGTTTGGTAGCCAGGCATCCTTCATCCACGCACAGCTAAAAAGTGAGATGAAAATCAAACTGGCAATACAAAAATAAAAGTGCTTCCTTGCCCTAATATGCTCTCTGCCCATATTTTGCCACCATGACGCGTTATGATCTGCTTGGCAATCGCCAGACCCAAGCCTGTCCCTTGGATGGACGATGACCCTCCGGCCGTTGCCTGTTGAAACTTCTCAAAAATGGTGACGAGATTTCCTGTAGGGATACCCGGACCCGTATCGACAACCGAAACTTCCACCTGATGGTCGATCGATCGAACGGAAATCTTCACCTGACCGGCTTCAGGAGTGAATTTAACGGCGTTTCCGATAATATTCCGCAATGCTTGAAGAATCCTTTCAGTGTCAATTTTTATGATCGGCAATTTCTCCATGGCCATCACTTCGAGACGGATTTTCTTGGCTTCTACGAGAGGGCTTATCTCCTCAACCGCTTGGTCAATCAGAGGACGAATATTCTTGGGCTCAAGATTGAATGACATCATCCCGGCTTCCATTTTGGAAAGGTCTAATATGGAGTTGAGCATCCCGATCAATCGGATGCTCTCCTTTTCGAGTACAGCCAAGAGATTTTTTTGTTCCTCTGTGACCGGTCCTTCTGCCCCTTCTTTAAGGAGGCCTGCCCCCATTCTTATCGTAGAGAGCGGGGTTCGCAGCTCATGTGCTATTGAAGAGAAAAAGTCGGACTTCATCTTATCTAACCCTTTGAGCTTGTTGCACATAAGATTAAAAGCGCCTGCCAGCACCGCTAATTCCGGTGGAGAAGAAAGGTTGAGATCCTCTTTGAAATTCCCTTTTCCAATCTCCTTGGTCTTTTTTTCAAGAAGGGAGAGGGGATGGGTAATGCTTCTATTAATCAATAAGGAAACCACGATGCCAAATATCAAGAAGGCTCCGGTCACCACGATTGCCGTTCGGCGCAATTTGATTCCGATCTCATGTAATCCCCTAATCTTATCGGTGCTATTCCGCCGAGTCGTTGTTTCCAATTTTCCAAGCTCATCGATGATCGATTTTGTAGCCTTTTCCTTTTCGTGGTTGAACGACTGCCGAGAATAACTGCTGCCGGCGTTTAGATATTTCCATTCTTTTTGAACCAACGATTGGAAATTCTGATAGGAATCCCTAATGTTGTTCAAGGAAGTTCTTGCTTGAGACGAATCAGCGATGGAGGTCATTTCCTCAAGATATCGGTCAAAATCACTTTTAAGTCTCATAAACTCATTGAAAAACACCTCGTCCTTTGAAATGATAAATTTCCTTTCGTATCGCACCTGTGAGAAGATAATATCCGAGAGTCTCGCTGCGGAGTCAATCATGCCATTATTGACGGTGAGAACAGATCGGGTCACTTTATTAATTCGATCCATCTGGACGATCGTGTACGTACTCATGCCTATGACTAGAGTGAAAATGATAAGGACCCCAATAATCAGCCTGGAAAATATGGTAAGTTTCATTCTCGGGAAGCCCATCCACGCAAAAGGCCAATCATTCTGGAATTTGATCCGCCACTTTGAAAACCGTTTTAAGCATTATATCACAAAGAAAAAATAAATGGCATATAGAAGAAAATCGAAAGGATGAATCTTAAGAAAACAATTATGGAATCCGAGCCCAGGGAAAAAATCGGTGTAAAAAAGGGGCTAACTCGTTTCAGTCGCCCCTTTTTTCTAACCCTGCAAACGGATTTGAACCGCCTTATCGCTAACTAAGAATAATCATTGAAACCCTCAATGACGGTAAGTTGGCAAGTCTATTGGAACAGACCGTCATACAGGTTTCTTCGATGTTGGGACTTTATTCCATAAGCTTCCTAATCCGTAAATCTAATAATGTCACCTGAATTTTTGTCTATTGTTATTGTAATAAAAAAGATATCATTGAAATCCATATTTTCACCTAAAATCTTCCTCACCCAATTCATAACCGATTCTTGGGTTATTCTTAACGGACTTTTTCGCCTTTCAGGAAGTGTCCCAATGAGCTGGTACCCCTTTATGGGATCACGCCAGTAGAATTCATAGGCTACCATCTCTTCCCCCTTTGTTCTTAAACAAGAAATGCTTTAAGCTCTTTTTGAGGACGAGCCCTTTTGGAGAGTTCTCTCATCTCAAAAAGGCGCTCCTTACCCAAATGCCATTAATAAGAATTCCTGCTAGCCTGTTACCTTCCCCTGATCGTATTCACTGGTATATTTCTTGGTTGAACAAAATGCTTTTCCCATAAGGCAATGAAGATTCATACCGGTCTATTACCGACCACTTATTACTACTCTTCGGCAGGCGTTCTATTCCTTTTGAAATAAGGCGCAATCTCCCTCCCGAAGATGAGGAGAGTTTTCTCTATGGAATTTGCGACCCCGAAAGCGCACCTTTTCCCAATCTTCTTTTTTAGCCAGTAATATAGGCATAGGTTCTTGTTGATGAGGAAACCCCTCATTCATTCCTCCATCGATTGCCCTAATCCATCGATTTTAAAAAGCATTTTGTGTGCCAGATTGCTGGTATCATTATAATTCTTTGTAATTATTAAATTTTTCTCAACCACCTGTGTTCCAGCAAAAACCAATAGTGGAATCCATTTCCACAAAAGTTCTAAATAGTTTCCTTCAAAAGTGAAAAATTGGTTCCGTCGTCTGGGAGAGATGGGGTGTTAAGAATAGTCTTTTCTTGGTTGAAAAGGGAGAGCCCTGCTTGCCCTGTCCTTTGGAGAAATATTCTTATGGCACAAAAAAGGGCTGGGAAGGGAAGTCCCAGCCCAAGGAGGAGGAAATGAAAGGAATGTTCATCTCCCAGGTAAATTCAGAATATCAAATTGCGCGGGAATTTAAATACCATGAAGGATGTATTTTACGGCTGCAAAAGCTGTATTTTTCAAACCACTGAACATCATGCGGCAGGTGGCTGCAGAGGTAGCATATTCTTGCACTCGCATGTCTCAGAGAGCTGAATGAAATCAAACTTGACGAAGAAACAAGGACGGTGTATGTTGAGAGTATAATATATAGAAGGAGGTGAGGTACTGATGAAGAGGACCAATATTTATTTGGGAGACGATCAGCACAAGAAGCTCAAAGCAATAGGCAAGAAGAGGGGGCTCAGAATCTCGGAGATCATCAGAAGGATGATCGACGAAGGGTTTAGAAAATACGAAGAGAAAAAAAGGAAGTAAACCTTAAACCCTCAAGCGACCTTTGACGAACAAGCGTGGCAGAACTAAGCCATCAGAAACGGAAGAAGATAGAAGGACGGTCATATTTCCACAGTTTGAATGTGATTTGCGTGCAATTGCAGAGATCAAGAAACATGAGAGGACGTTCTGTAAGAGACGGGGGATAGAAAAGGAGTCGTGTGAATGAAATTCTTATCGGTTAAGTGGGGAGTTGTCCCTGTGGTCATTGGAATGATTGTCTTTGCGTGTGTCGAAGCATGGGGATTTCATTGGAAGTATTATGGGACGAATGACGAGGGGTCGTATTTCTACGAGACAGAAACTATGGCACGCTCATCCGAAAACACCGTCAAGGTGTGTGTGCAATCGATCTACACAGAAAAAGGTGTTTCGCATTGGGTGGAAGGAGGCGGGAAAGAATTCCAGCAGCTGGAATTTACATTAATAATGTCTGAATTCAACTGCGTAGAAAAATCGATTCGTCATTTACGCATTGTCTTTTATTCCAAGAACGGAAGACTGTTTTACCCAATCAAAAACGAGGAATGGCATTTTTTCGTCCCGGACTCAATGTCCGGGGCTTTATTCAAAGAGATATGCAAGTAATAGAAGATCTGGTCGGGGAGAGGAGATTTGAACTCCCGACTTCTTGGTCCCGAACCAAGCGCGCTACCAGGCTGCGCTACTCCCCGAACTATCAAGAAGCGTTATGCGCTGAGCAATTTGCCCAGATGGAACAGAAATAAAAAGTAGTTTTAGAATACAAGATTTCATCGAAATTGTCCAGCCTTCTGTTGACAACCTGGGAGGGGCGGGTTAATAAAAAGCAACTTAATAAAATCTATCTGCAGATGAGGAAAATGATGAAGATCGAATTCATTCAGGCGAGAGATTTACCCGATGCATGGTTTCAGTGCGTCTATCATATCTTCGATAAAGGGTTTGAATACACCATTGACCGGGGTAGTTTTAAAGGCCAAAAAAGAATTGAATACGATTATGTTGTTGTCCACATAGGCCATCCTGGGACGAGACCCCTTATCCCAGATATTCCTCCCGGCTGCAATGTTCCCCCTCCCACCTCGATGGAATATGTCGAGCAATATCTTGAGAAGTTGATCACATCGAGAAAGGATGTCCATGAGACTTACACCTATGGGGAAGATCTCGAGAGGCAGATTGACGAAGTCATCCGGATGTACCGCGAAGAGGGGTTGAACACCAATCAGGCTTATATGGCAGTCGGCGATGCAAGCTCGATTTTGCTTCAGGATCCCCAATGCCTTCGCGGCATTGATACGCGTATTCGCTATGGAAAACTCCATTTCATGCTTTACTTCCGCTCGTGGGACTTGTGGGCTGGATTCCCATCCAACCTCGCCGGCCTTCAGTTGCTGAAAGAGTATATGGCAAAGGAGATTGGCGTAGAGGATGGAGAGATCATCGCTTCCAGCAAGGGACTCCATATCTATGACTATTGTTGGGATCTGGCAAAGACAAGAACCGGAAGAAGAAAGTAGTACCTTTCCAAATCCTCCTAATCGTTTCATCCCGTTGGATTTGAATAACTTGGTAACAAATCCATTTCTCAAGTAAGGAGAAGAATATATGGATTTTAGCCTCTCGACCGAACAAGAGATGGTCAGGGATCTATGCAGGAATTTTGCAAAAAATGAGGTGATGCCGATTGCGGAGGAACTGGATAAAACCGGTCAATTCCCTTACGAGGTATGGAAGAAAATGGGTGATTTGGGGATTTGCGGGATTCCCTTTCCTCAAGAATGCGGGGGATGGGGATTGGATTGGGTTTCAATGATCATCGCCATTGAGGAGATTAGTCGAGGAGACGCCTCTTTTGGAAACTCCCTCTTGGATACTGTTACCCTCGCAATGAATCTCCTCTGCACCTTCGGAACAGAGGAACAGAAAAAGAAATGGCTCATTCCATTGGCTACAGGGGAAAAGATCGGAGCATTTGGTTTGACGGAGCCTCAGGCGGGATCAGACACAAGTGCCATTCAAACGAGGGCTGTCCTGGAGGGAGAGGAATGGGTCGTCAACGGAACCAAACAATTCATCACCAATGCAGGACTCAAGCACAATAGTCTGGCAATCATCGCCGCCGTGACCGGGGTGGGGGAGAAAGGAAAGAAAAAGGTTTCCAATTTCATTGTCCCGACAGGGGTGGACGGTTACAAATTTGGGCAGGGATACAAGAAGATGGGGTATCGGTCCTCGGAGACCAGAGAGCTGATTTTTGACGACTGTCGTATTCCAAAAGGAAATATTTTGGGAAACCCTGATAAAGGAATCTCCCAATTTCTGCTGGCTCTCCAGACCAGTCGAATTGGGTTTGCTGCCCATTCTGTGGGGCTGGCTCAGGCCAGCCTAGATGTTTCTTTGGCTTATGCCAAGGAGAGGAGGCAATTTGGCAGAAACATCGGTGAGTTTCAAGCCATTCGATTTAAATTGGCGGACATGTTGACGGAGATCGAATTAGCAAGATTAATGGTTTATAAAGCCGCCTGGCAAAAAGATCAGGGAGAGAATTATTTCGCCACCTCCACTTTTGCAAAGCTCTTTGCCTCGGAGACAGCCAAGCGATGTGCTGACCAAGGGGTCCAAATCCATGGAGCATACGGTTTAATGGATGAATATCCGATCTCTCGCTACTGGCGTGAGGTAAAATTTGAAGAGATTCTGGAAGGGACCTCAGAAATTCAGAGACTCAACATCGCAAAACGGGTGTTGAAGCTTTAGAAAAGGATTCCCACTCCTTGCCTATTCATCGTTGGTTCCTCGTTCTACATAGGCATAGGCGCTGTGATTGTGAATGGATTCAAAGTTTTCAGATTCGACCGTAAACCAGGTGATGTTCCTATCCTTCTTTAGGCGTTTGGCTATTTCCCTCACCACGTCCTCAACAAACATCGGGTTTTCGTAAGCTTTCTCTGTCACATATTTTTCGTCCGGCCTTTTCAAGATGGAATAAAGATCGCAGGAAGCGCATTCCTCAACCACCTGAATGATGTCTTCAATCCAAATGAACTTTTTAAACCGCAGGTTGACTGTGACGAGGGACCTTTGGTTGTGCGCCCCGAATTGGCTGATTTCTTTCGAACAAGGGCATACCGTGGTGATCGGAACAACGATCCCGACATAAAAATCTTCTTCCTCGTTGCTCGAACCGCAGAATCGGCAGATATACTCCATCAAGCTCTTGGACTTCGTAACCGGAGCTTCTTTTTCGATGAAATAAGGGAATTCAACCTCCAAGTGGGCGGTCTTAGCTTTCAGCCTCCGTTTAACTTCTGACAAAATTTTTGAGAAGGTCTTGATGGCAATATCGCCCTTATACTTATTCAGGATTTCCACAAAACGGCTCATGTGGGTCCCCTTGAAACGATGAGGCAGGTCTACAAACATATTAACGCTGGCGACCGTATGTTGGAAGCCCTTTGCTTTATCTAAAACCCTGATGGGATAACGGATATTCTTAACCCCGACTTTGTTGATCTCAATTCTTCGATGATCCTTTTGATTCTGAATATCATTCATGGCATTCTCCCGAAATAGGTGGCGCTGGAAGTCTCCGACTCCCATGCCGTCACCTTTTTAAGGGTCCCAGGATGTCCCTTCAATTCACTTTTTAGTTTTTCAAAAATATATTTTGCAATATTTTCAGAAGAGGGTTCAACCCCTGAAAAAAAAGGAAGATCATTGAGGTAGGTATGATCCAGAGGCTTCAAGACTTTTTCAACCTTCTGTTTCAAGATTCCAAAATCGATGACCACCCCTTCCCTCCCCAAGCGGTTGGATACCACGGAGACGTTCACCTTCCAATTGTGGCCGTGAAGCTCTTCACATTTCCCGTGAAGATAACGTAACCGATGGGCAGCGGAGAAATGAGAGGTTATGGTAATCTCGTACATCAGAAGTTTCCTTTCTTTGAAGTTGGGAATGAGAGTTGGAGTCTTTATCCGCACGGATCATTAAGACCCCAAATGCCAAATGACAAATTTCAAATGAATGACAAATGTACTCAATGTCAAAATATTTAGATTTGAAATTGGTAATTTGAAATTCATTTGAACTTGGAGCTTTGACATTTGACATTTTCATCCATCAATCCACCAAGAGTATCCTCACATCCATCACATTGGTGTGGGTGGGTCCGGTGATCAAAAGGTCTCCCAATTTTTGAAAAAAAGGGTAAGCATCGTTGTTCTCAAGATGGGCTTTCGGATTCATACTCATCGCCTTAGCCCTCCGGACCGTGGTATGGTCAGCCAACGCCCCTGCAGCGTCTGTGGGTCCGTCCGTTCCATCTGTTCCTCCACTCAGGAGCACCACCCTCTCGATGCCGCTGATCTCCAAAGCACCTGCCAAAGCAAATTCCTGGTTTCTTCCTCCAAGACCCTTGCCCTTTACCGTAACGGTGGTTTCGCCTCCGGAAAGAAGGCAGGCGGGCCTTGGGATAGGGTTTCCGCTGAAGATCACTTCTTTTGCAATGGCTGTATGAAATCGAGCTGCTTCCCGGGTTTCGCCTTCAATCGAAGAAGAGAGGATAACGGTGTTAAACCCAAGGGATTCAGCCTCTCTTTTGGCTTCAAGAAGGGCAAGGATATTTGATCCAATAAGGCTGTTATAGACTTTCTCAAAAACGGCCTCTCCAGGTTTTGGGGTCTCTTCAATCTTACCCTCTTTTCCCGATCGGAGATGATTTTGAATCGAAGGTGAAATTTCCTTAAGCAAATTATATTTTTTCAGGATTTCAAAAGCCTCTCCAAAGGTAGAGGAGTCGGGAACAGTAGGGCCAGACCCAATGACATCGAGCTGATCTCCAACGACATCGGACAAGATAAACCCGATGACGGTGGAAGGATAAGCCCACTTGGCCAGCCATCCGCCTTTGATCATAGAGATATGCTTCCGAACGGTATTGATCTCCTTAATGTCGGCTCCACAATCCAGAAGGAATTGAGTTACCTCTTGTTTTTCTTCGAGATCGATACGGTCGGCCGGAAATGGAAGAAGGGCTGAACCGCCCCCTGAAAGGAGAAAAATGACCAAGTCTTTGGGCCCCGATTCTTTCAGCAGACGCTGGATCTTCTTTGCTCCCTCATAACCCTTTTGATCAGGAATGGGATGTCCCGCTTCAATGACTTTGGTTTTATTAAGAGGGAGCAGATGTCCATATTTTGTGGTAATCACTCCTTTTGTCAACCGGTCTCCAAAGATTTCTTCAATCGCCTGGGCCATAGCATTCGAAGCCTTGCCAGACCCGACAAGAAATATCTTATCGAAGGTATTTAAATCAAAGACTTTTTCGGATTCCCTTTCCATTTTGATGGATAGACGTTCTCTTTGAATTCGAATTCTGTCTTTCAGGATTTTGGATGGATCGACTGCACAGAGGGCTTCTGAAAAGATGGATTTCGCCATTCTTTTCATTTCGTCCAATGAAAAAGTTCCCAAAGTTAGATCCTCCAGTTCAACTATTTGAAATTTATAACTCTATCCCCTTTTTTAGTCAACCGTTGAGTTTTACACTTTATCCCCTTTCTGTTATATTAATGTACGGAGAGTCTGGAAGGAGTTGAACAAAACAGATGGACCTGCCCCTCCGATACATTCTGACCGTCTCAGAACTCACTCAAGAGATCAAAGATATTCTTGAAGATAGATTTCCCGATGTGTGGATCGAGGGAGAGATTTCAAACCTTCGGATCCCGCCCTCCGGACACATCTACTTCACCCTGAAAGATGATTTTAGTCAGATTCGTGCCGTCCTCTTTAAGATGCAAGCTCGAATCATTCGCTTCGTCCCGGAAGATGGACTCCACATCATCGGAAGGGGAAGAGTCAGCCTTTATGAAAAGAGGGGGGACTATCAACTGATTTTGGAATCGATGGAGCCCAAAGGAATAGGGGCTCTTCAGTTGGGTTTTCTCCAATTGAGAGAGAAACTTGAGCAGGAAGGACTCTTTGACGCCTCTCACAAGAAACCGATTCCCATGATCCCGCAGAAAATTGGAATCGTCACCTCTCCAACAGGAGCGGTGATTCAGGATATACTCCATATTCTTGATAGACGATTTAAGAATCTGCACATCCTTCTCTATCCAGTTCGCGTTCAAGGGGAGGGGGCTTCATCAGAAATCGCTGCGGCCATAAATCATCTTAATAAATTTGAAGATGTGGATGTCATGATCGTTGGCCGTGGAGGAGGATCGCTGGAGGACCTATGGGCTTTTAATGAGGAAGTGGTGGCGAGGGCGATCTATTGCTCTAAAATACCTATTATCTCTGCGGTGGGACACGAGACAGACTACACCATCTCAGATTTTGTTGCCGATTTAAGAGCTCCCACACCCTCTGCTGCGGCAGAATTGGTGGTCCGGGATAAAAGGGAATTGAAAAATGTCCTCCGCTATTTATGGGGACGTTTGGAGAATCAAACGCTGCAGATGTTGGAAGAATATCGAACCCGGTTATCGCATCTCAAAAAGGCATTTAGAGAACCAGGAAAGAGGGTGGAGGAGTATTTCTTAAGGCTGGATGATTTTGTCAACCGGCTGCGTCTTTTAACATCATGGACTATTGGAAGAAAGGGAGGAAAGTGCCTGCATCTCAGTGAAAGTCTACTCGCTCGAAATCCAGTGCAGAGGGCAAAAACCCTGCGATCCTCTATTTTAGAGGCGAGGAGGCGTCTGGAGCAGAACATTAAATATTCCATTGAGATTCAACGACAGAAGGTCGGAGGGACTCTGGGAAAGTTAGATTCGTTAAGCCCCCTGTCTATCCTCAAAAGGGGGTATAGTATTACACGTAAGCTTCCTTCGCTGCAAATTTTAAGAGATGCTTCCCATGCGCGAAAAGGAGATAAAGTGGAGGTGAGGCTCGATAAAGGGGTCTTACTCTGTGGTGTGGAAAAAACGGAGAGAGCAGTAGAAAAAGAGTAAAAGCTCTCTTGATTACTCAGATTTCAAATATGATTACTCAGACTTTTATGACTTTTGATCAATTTCTAATCGGTGTAATCGTTCCCCAATCGGTGTAATCAGGATTTCTGACTTTTTCAGAAATCACGGAAGGAGCTTGACGACCGCCAATTTAAAGATTTAAAATAATTGTTTAAAGCAAATTTTCGATTCTGTACCCTGCGGTTCGTGGGCAGGAAAGAGCAGACAAGGTCTCGGAATGCCAAAAGAAAAGTTTGAAGACGCACTCAGTAAACTGGAAAAGATCGTTTCTAAGTTAGAGGAAGGGGATATTCCCCTGGAAGAATCTTTGAAACTCTTCGAAGAGGGAATCCGACTTTCGCGATTGTGTAACCAGAAGCTGGATGAGGCAGAGAAGAAAGTGGAGGTTCTTTTGAAGGGTAAGAATGGAACGCTTAGGCCACATCCTTTTAACCCTTCGATGAACTCAGGGCAGACTTCTATGGCTGACTCGGAGGAAGAAGAGGAAACAAGTTGAAGCCCCTGGTATCAAGCTTCTGAACGCTGAAAGTCTCATGCCGAATTTATTCCAGCATCCCTTTGGGGCGCGCTCGGCTCAGCAAGTCGTTATGCCCATAGGCTAGGATCCTGAAATCCTGACCTGCATCGGGACAGGGTTCAGGATGACAGGGCGTATGAAATTCGAATACTTTGATTAGGAAGATCGACGAATGGAGAAACTATTAGATCAGATACAAACCTCTCATGATGTTAAGAAATTGGACCCTGAAGAATTGGAGAGACTTTGTCACGAGATAAGGGAG
>Ga0316628_100001079_pt1 | contig 18793 bp, 21 predicted proteins | sample OWC_Aug_M2_C1_D5_FD_207648 | JGI IMG/M metagenome (GOLD analysis project Ga0316628, IMG submission 207648) | Wetland soil microbial communities from Old Woman Creek delta, Ohio, United States - OWC_Aug_M2_C1_D5_C | ecosystem: Environmental > Terrestrial > Soil > Wetlands | place: USA: Ohio... | reverse complement strand
TATGCCGGAAGGAATCAATTCGGTCTGACCGGGCTGCAACAGGATCGGCGCGTCGATACATGCCCTGAGGTCGAGCCCTGCGGAGCCGGCGGTTGCATAGGCGGGAAGCTGGTCTTGCAGGCGCGCATCCAGAACCTTGACGTCGATATTGCGCATCGTGGTTTCTTCTTGTTTGTGTCAGACGGGAATAGCAGACTTGCGTGGTCTATACAGTCTTGCGACATGCCGGATCAGCATGCGTGCTTGTTCGAGTTTCGATGACCGAGCCAGCCGGTGGCTGCCTTCGTCGTCGAACAGCACAAGTTCATTGTCGTCGGCATCGATTGCGGATTGCACGAGATTGGCGGCGAGCAATGGCAGCTTCTTGCGACGACGCTTGGCTTCCGCATGCTCTTCGAGCTTTTCGCTTTCCGCTGCAAAACCGACGCAGAAGGGCGGATTCGGCAGGTTTGCCACCGCCTCGACAATGTCCGGATTCAGGGCAAGTTCCAGCGTCGGTACGCCGCCTTCCTTCTTGATTTTTTGCGAGCTGCTGTTGGCAACGTAATAGTCCGCAACCGCGGCAACGGCAATAAATATGTCCACGTCATCCACTTGCCTGTTGACCGCATCAAGCATCTGCCGGGCGGTTTCGACGCGCACGACATGTGCTGTCCGTGGGGGCTCGATTGCCGTCGGGCCTGATATCAGCGTCACACGGGCACCCGCTTCGATTGCTGCGCGGGCTATGGCATACCCCATCTTTCCCGAACTGCGATTGGTAAGGCCGCGCACCGGATCGATCGGTTCGAATGTCGGACCGGCGGTGACGAGCACGTGGGTGTCCGACAGCAATTTAGGCTGAAACCACGCTGATATTTCACGAACCAGATCCAGTGCCTCGAGCATTCGCCCCATGCCGACTTCGCCGCATGCCTGGTCTCCCGTTCCCGGGCCCAGCACTACGATGCCGTCCTCGCGCAATTGCGCCACATTGCGTTGCGTAGCGGGGTTTTCCCACATCTGGCGGTTCATTGCCGGTGCCACCATCAGGGGACACTCCCGTGCAAGGCACAGGGTGGAAAGAAGATCGTCGGCAACGCCATGGACGAGTTTGGATATGAAATCGGCGGTGGCGGGAGCAACGACGACGAGGTCACGATCACGCGACAATTCGATGTGCGGCATGCCGTTCGGCACGCGGTCATCCCACATGCCCACGTACACCGGCTTGCCGGACAGAGCCTGCAGCGTCAACGGCGTAATGAACTTGCATGCCGAGTCCGTCATCACGACTTGGGTATCCGCGCCGTGGCGTTGTAGTTCGCGGACCAGTTCCGCCGATTTATAGGCGGCTATGCCTCCGGTAAGGCCCAGGAGAATGCGTTTGCTGCCGAGTGCGGTCATGCGATAAGTCCACCAAAAGTCCTTGGCGGGCAGTGTAAACTGTTGTTGCAAAATATAAAAGTCCGAGGATCGTATGTCGATCAGCGATTGGCCGGAAGATGACAGACCACGTGAGAAATTGTTGGCAAAAGGGCCAGCCAGTCTTTCGGACGCCGAATTGTTGGCCATTTTCCTGCGCTCGGGAACGAAGGGAAAAAGCGCCGTGGATTTGGCCCGTACGCTGCTGGCAAAATTTGGTTCCCTGGCCGGACTGATTGCCGCAAGCCGTGAGGCCTTCTGCGCCATCCCAGGTCTGGGGAGTGCCAAGTACGCGCAGATGCAAGCGGCCACCGAACTATCGCGCCGCGCTTTGGCGGCAGAAATGAAGTCGGGTATCAATTTGAGTTCCCCGACGGCCGTGCGCGACTTCCTGCGGCTTTCCATTCAGAACCGACAAGTTGAAGTCTTCGTGGGCCTCTTTCTGGATGCGCAAAATCGGGTGATCGCCATGGAGGAGCTATTCAGCGGAACCTTGACCCAGACCAGTGTGTTCCCGCGGGAAGTCGTCAGGAGGGCGCTACATCACAATGCCGCGGGTGTGATTTTCGCGCACAACCATCCTTCCGGCGTTGCCGAGCCCAGCCATGCCGATGAAATACTGACGCAGGCCCTCAAGGGGGCGCTTGCATTGATCGACGTACGGGTGCTGGATCATTTCGTGGTTGGCCGCGGCGCCACCCTGTCGTTCGCCGAGCGCGGGCTGTTATAGATGCCGGATTCGATAGATGCGGCAGTTGAGTAAGCTACTGGAACTATGATATAAAGCGGATCTTTTGCGAATTTGCCGGGTCGCCGAGCCGGCGGTCCGATTGGAAACACAGCCTGGAGAAGCCATCATGGCGAGAGTTTGTGAAGTGACCGGCAAGAAGCCGGTGGTCGGGAACCGCGTGTCCCATGCCAACAACAAGACCAAGCGTCGCTTTTTGCCCAACCTGCAATACCGCCGCTTTTGGGTTGAGAGCGAGAACCGCTGGGTGAACATGCGAGTGAGCAATGCCGGCCTGCGCACGATCGACAAGAAAGGCATCGACGTGGTTTTGGCCGAATTGCGTGCCCGCGGCGACAAGTTTTAATCATTCAGCCGGGAGAGCGACATGAGAGAGAAAATCAAGCTGGAATCGTCCGCTGGAACCGGGCACTTCTACACCACTACCAAGAACAAACGCACGACGCCGGACAAGATAGAAATGAAGAAATTCGATCCGGTTGCACGCAAGCACGTCATCTATAAAGAAACCAAGCTCAAGTAGCCCGTTGGTACTTGAATAAAATAAGCCCGCCGATTGGCGGGCTTATTATTTGTATCGCTGTAACTCGCGCTCAGGCGTAGCAGCGCAGCTTCCGGGAGAAGTCGCGCAACGGAGCGATATCGCTTTTCTCGGCGCGACGGCACCAGTCTTCCAACTGTGAAAGCAATTGTTCCTTGTTGGCTGTCGATCGCTGCCACAACATCGCCAATTCCTGGCGCATCGAGTAGACGGTCGTCAGTACCTTGCTGGTGCCCAACACTTCGTCAAGCCTGGCTTTCTCCTGCTCAGGAAGCTTCGCGTCCAAATGCAGCCAGCGCTTCATGGTCTGCAGATCGACAGCATGGCCAGTCTTGTGTTCGCGCATGCGCCGCAATTCATCGGCGCAGGTAGTCCTGAGCGAGCGTGTGAAGCGGGCGAGAACGTCGTAGCGGTGCGTGATGACTGCCTGCAGCGTCTGCAAGTCGCACTTCGATTTGCCCGCCTCCATTTTGACCTGGGGCGCGAGTTTCTTGACCTGAGCGAGTTTGAACATTTCCAGCATGCGGATATAGAACCAGCCGATATCAAATTCATACCACTTGTTCGACAACCGGGCCGATGAAGCATAGGCGTGGTGGTTGTTGTGCAGTTCCTCGCCGCCAATCAGGATTCCCCATGGCATGATGTTGGTGCTAGCGTCCTCGACCTCGAAGGTGCGGTATCCAAAATAGTGGCCGACGCCGTTGATCACGCCCGCAGCCGTGACCGGAATCCACAACATCTGAACGGCCCAGACGGTTATGCCGATCGGTCCGAACAGCAGGATGTCTGTGACCAGCATGATTGCGACGCCACCCTTGTCGGTACGGGAGTAGACGTTGCGCTCTATCCAGTCGTCGGGTGTTCCGTGGCCGTATTTGTCCAGTGTTTCCTGATTCGCAGCTTCCTTGCGATAAAGCTCGCCGCCTTCGAGCAGCACCTTCTTCAGAGTCAGAATCTGCGGGCTGTGCGGGTCTTCCACGGTTTCGCATTTGGCGTGATGCTTGCGATGAATGGCTGTCCACGCTTTGGTGGACATGCCGGTAGTCAGCCAGAGCCAGAGGCGAAAAAAATGCGCCACCGCGGGGTGCAGATCAAGCGCGCGATGCGCCGAGTGGCGATGCAAGTAAATGGTCACGGCCGCAATGGTGATATGGGTCATCAACAGCGTGACCAATACGTAACCCCACCACGGCAGTACGACGAGGCCGTTCGCCCAACCGGGCAAGTCCATAAACCCGTTCACATTCATGCAGGTAACCTCATAAAATTACTAAAGATATCGGCGCCGATTGTACAGCACGGGGGCGTTCCCGCAAGGTAAATTTTCGTAACAAAATCTAGGGGATACCCTGATTGCGCCTTGCCTCGGTATCGGCCCTCATATACGCTCATTTCGACGCCAATTCGCCGGAATTGAGCCCGCCGACGATGCGAACATCGCGCTGCGGAAAGGGAAACTCTATGTTGTTGGCGCTGAAACTTTTGTATAGCGCCAGATTCAGGTCCGAATTGAGGTTGAGTTTGCCGCGTTCCGGATCCTCTATCCAAGCCAGCAGTTCCAGATTTATACCATTGTCTCCAAAGGTGGTCAGAAGGGCCGTCGGGGCGGGATCTTTCAATATCCGTGGATGTAAATATGCGGCTTCCCGCATCAATTTCAAGGCCGTTTCCAGGTCGCTGGAATAACTGATCTGGACAGGAATGCGCATCAGAACGCGGCGATTGGAGTACGAATGATTGATCACCGTAGAAGTGATGACGGTTTCGTTCGGCACAATTGCCTCGGTCCCGTCCGGACCGCGAACGATGATGCAGCGCGACGTGAGCTTCGTTACTTCACCGTAGAAATGATCAACCGTCACCAGATCGCCCGGGCTGACGGTACGGTCCAGCAGGATGGTGAAACCGCTGACGTAATTGGATGCAACTTTTTGCAGGCCGAATCCGATACCCACGCCCAGCGCGCCGCCGAACACGGAAAGCACGGTAATGTCGATGCCGACGATCGGTAACGCGATCAGGACCGCAACAATGACCAGTACGCTGCGCAGGATCTTGGTCAGGGCGAAACGCAGATTGATTTCGACCTGCTGCAAGGCCATGATGCGCGCCTCAATTACCCGGCCTACCCAGAGCGCTGCCAGCACTGTCAGTACCACGGTCAGTACCGCGGTGAATACCATCGCCAGCGACAGGCGCTGCTGGCCGACGCGAAATGCGGTGTCTTCCAGGAATCTTCCGATAGCGGGCAGCAGGCCTACGATGTGCAGAGCCACCCCGAGCCATACCAGCCATGAGATCGCCATCTCCCAGGAACCCAAGACGCCACCGGGGGCGAACGTGTGGCGCAACAGGTAGACCACGGCGCGGATGATCACCATCGCCAGGACCAGCGGGACGGCTATGTTCAGAAGATGGACGGGCTGGCGATTTTCCAGCGCCCAACGGCCGATCAGCATCAGCACGAGTGCGGTTACCGGGAACAGCACGCGGTTCATTCCGCCGACACTGATCCTCATCGTTCTTTCAGGATCGGCTGCGACGGCCGATGCTGCGAGCCGCCGACGCAGGAGGCGTGAGCCTTGCCAGGCAATGAGAAGCGAAATCGCGATGATCACGATCTGCCACAGGACCACGCCGTGCTGCAGGTCGTCGAACAATTCCGTCAGCCGACGTCCGACTTCGGATTGGTTGAACATTTCTTCTCCCGATAACCGGGGAATTTTACGTCAGTTGGATTCGCTGCGTACCATCGCGATTGCGTGCGCGCGATGTTGCTGCCAGTTTGCGGAGAACGCCCGGGTGAGGTCCGGATTGCCACGCAACACAAGCACGTTTTCCGCATTACGATACTGCGCGGCAAACGTGAAATTGAAACTGCCCGTGACCAGCGCCGTCTGCTTCGAGTCCCGGTCGATGACGATTACCTTGTTGTGGGCCGATGAGTGCTCGGCGTCCATGAACACGGGCAGATCGGCGTCGAGGAGGGACCGCATCGCGGCAGATTCCATCGATTCGATCTGTTCCCGGTCCGCAATGATCTGCACGTCGAGACCGCGGCGGTAGGCGCGAATCAGTGCATCGGCGATTTCGCGATGGGTAAAGCTGAATGCCTGCACCAGCACCTGCGACCTGGCAGAGTCGATCGTTCTTACGATCAAGCCTGCGGCATCGTCGCCGGGCGTGAAGGCGTACTCGATGGTGCCGGTTGCCTGAATGACATTCGAAGGTTCGAGTGCTAACGCTGGCGCCAAGACTGCGCAGCCGGTGAGCAGCAACGCGAAGCGAAGTTTTTTCATCCGTTCACGCCTGTCTTTTCATGACCGCCGCAAAGAAGGCGTCCGTATCGTGCAGTTGCGGACGCAGCTCCAGATAGTCGCCGGTATCCAGTGCAATATGGTTCTCGTTCAGGACCTGGTGGCAGCTTACTTGCTGGAAGCCGGGGTGATCCGCGAGAAATTCCTCGACGATCTGGTGATTTTCCTGTTTCAGCACACTGCACGTCGCGTATACCAGTCGGCCGCCCGGCTTGAGCAATGTCGCCGCAGCCGACAGGATCGCCCGTTGCTTTACCGCCAGTTCGTCTATCGCCTGCGGAGACTGGCGCCATTTCAGGTCGGGATTGCGCCGTAGTGTGCCCAACCCGCTGCATGGCGCGTCCACCAGCACGCGGTCGATCTTGCCGGCCAAACGCTTGACCTTGATGTCGCTTTCGCCTGCGATAGTCTGCGGATGCACGTTCGACAGCCCGGAGCGCTTGAGCCTGGGCGCGAGATTCTTCAGCCGCTTTTCCGAAACATCCAGGGCATACAACCGACCCTGTGACTGCATCATCGCGCCCATATGCAAGGTTTTGCCGCCCGCGCCGGCACAGAAGTCCACGACCATTTCGCGGCGCTTGGGTGCGACCAAGTAGCCCAGCAGTTGGCTGCCTTCGTCCTGCACCTCGATCGCGCCGCTGGAAAATAATTCGTGGCGATTGATGGCCGGCTTCCCAGCCACACGGATGCCGACCGGCGAATAACGCGTCGGCGCGGCGTCGAATCCGCTCGCCCGCAGATCGCGCATAACCTGTTCGCGATCCGCCAAAAGCGTGTTGACCCGAAGGTCCAGAGGGGCAGTATTGAGCATCGCCCGCCCAAAAGCGAAGGCCTCCTGTTCGGAGGTTTCCGCGACCAGCCGTTCGTACAACCAGTCGGGCAGGCTAAGCCTGACGGCTGGCGGTAGAGTATCGATGTTGGCGGTCCTGAGTTCGAGCATCCAATCACGGTCGCCGCTTTTCAGGAAGGCCTCAAGCTGTCCAAGGCTGTAACCCTGCAACTTGATCAGCGTCGCGCAGACCAGTTTGCGCGGAGTCGGTTTCGCGACAAGCTGCTCCAGCAACCGCTTGTGGCGCAGAACCGAAAACACCGTTTCGGCGATGAAAGCGCGATCACGCTGGCCTAACGACCGATTCGCGCCGAAAAAATTGCGCAATACCGCGTCTGCCGGATGGACCATCGGCAATGCGAGATCGACGGCCGCCGTCGCTGCCTGCATCATTGCCGGTGTCAGTTGCATCTATTGATAGGAAATTGCGGTGACCGTCGAATCCAGTACGGTGCCGTCTTTTTCGATGAAGCGAATTTGCACGGGTAGGTAGTGGTGCTCGACCGCGAGCCATACTTCGAACCCCCGCTTGTCATCGCCTTCCAGTACTTTCTGAAAATGCACGGTTTCCAGTTCGCCAAGCGGGGTTTTCAGTTTTTCCTTGCCGATGATCAGGTACTTGTAATCTGAGAGCTTGCGACCATCGGTGAGATGTACCGGCAGAATTTCGTCGCCGGGCGGACGGAACGAAAACGCATAGGTAAAACTGGTCTGATCGAACGTGTTGTCCGGCAGCGGGAGACTTTCGACATTGGCGCCGTCTGTCAGCTTGATAAGCTTGGCATCCCAATCGAAATCCGCGGACCGCTTCGGTTTGCGGGAGCGATCTTCTTCGAAATGCAGCGGCCTCAAGCCGCCCTTCGTGATCAGGCCGCGGCTTTCACGGCGAATGTTCATCTTGTAAAAGAAGGCGGCCACGCCAACTGTCTTCGATTCGCTTATTACCGAATATTGCTTGCCGTCGTGTTCTAGCACGTCGCGTCCCTCGCCCAGATGCATGGTGCCGGAATTCACCGCGTAATCCATCTGAACGCGCTGCGGAGGCTGTACGCTCCAAGCAGGGCCGGCCAGAAACATCAGCAAGATCAGGGCGCGGCGCATCATCTGGGCAATGGGCAGGTCAATGACCCGGCATAGCGGCAGTCGGCGGAGAGCTTCACGCCGTTGCCTTCGATTGCAAGCTGGTCTTCCAGGAACCAGCGGATAGCCTGCGGGTAGACAGCGTGCTCTTGCTCGAGCACGCGGGCGGCAAGGCGTTCCTCGTCATCATCGGGCAGCACTGGCACGGCGGACTGAACGATGATCGGTCCGTGGTCGAGTGCCGGTGTCACGAAATGCACCGTGCAGCCATGCAGTCTGACGCCCTCCTCAAGGGCGCGCCGGTGCGTGTCGAGGCCGGGAAACGCAGGAAGCAGGGAAGGGTGGATGTTCATGATCCTGCCGCTGAATCGTCTGATAAATTCCTCCGTGAGAATCCGCAGAAAGCCGGCCAGAACGATCAGGTCCGGACGATACTCTGCGATGGTGTCAGCAAGGCAACGATCGAAACTCGCCCGATCCGCATAGTCTCGATGGTCAACGAGCTTGGTTTCCACCCCCGCGTCACGCGCAACCTGCAGGCCTGCGGCCGCCGGATTGTTGCTGATGACGGCGGCGATCGTTGCATTCAGTTTCGCTTCGAGAATCGCTTGCATGTTACTGCCGCGGCCTGAAATCAGAATGACGATGCGCTTCATCGTCCCTTTCAGGCAACCACGGTCTGTGCTTCGTCGCCGCGTCTGCCGCGGATATCGCCGATACGGAAGACGGTTTCGCCTTCCTGCTGCAGTACCTGGATTGTGCGCACGGCATGCTCTGCGGCGACGATCGCGACCATGCCGATGCCGCAGTTGAACACGCGATGCATCTCGGCCTCCGTGATGTTTCCGTGCTTCTGCAGCCAGTCGAACAGCGGTGGCCGGGGCCAGGCGCTCTTCCTCAGTTCCGCGCAGACGTTGTTCGGCAGCACGCGCGGCACGTTTTCCACCAGTCCGCCGCCGGTAATGTGCGCGAGACCCTTGATGCGGACTTCACCCAACGCGGCCAGCACGGGTTTCACATAGATCCGCGTAGGGGCCAGCAATGCTTCTCCCAACGTCCGGCCGTCGAATCCGGATGACAAGTCCGCGCCCGATGCGTCGATGATCCTGCGTATCAGCGAATATCCATTCGAATGCGCACCGCTGCTGGCGAGTCCGAGGACCGCGTCGCCCGGCACGATATCCGAGCCATCGATGATTCTGGCCTTCTCCACTGCCCCGACGGCGAATCCGGCGAGGTCGTATTCCCCCAGCGGATACATATCGGGCATCTCCGCGGTCTCGCCGCCGATCAGCGCACAACCGGCCTGCTCGCAGCCCGCGGCTATTCCCTTTACGACCTGCGTAGCGGTTTCCACGTCGAGCTTGCCGCAGGCGAAGTAGTCGAGAAAGAACAGCGGTTCGGCGCCCTGTACCAAAATGTCGTTCACGCTCATTGCGACCAGATCGATACCGACCGTGTCGTGCCGGTTCAGATGGAACGCCAGTTTGAGCTTGGTGCCGACGCCGTCGGTGCCTGACACGAGCACGGGTTCCTTGTACTTCTTGGGTACTTCAAACAGGGCGCCGAATCCGCCGATGCCGGCGAGCACGCCGTCGCGCAGCGTACGTTTGGCGAACGGCTTGATATTGTCGACAAGCCTATCGCCGGCATCGATGTCGACGCCGGCGTCACGATAGGACAGCGAGTGGGAAGCGGGGCGATCGGTCTTCAAGTTGAGTTGCCGGGTTCTTCGGGATAAAGTGACGGCCGGATCGCTGCCCGGTCGCGTGGCTCGTTGCGCGGCGAATTTTACCCCAATTGCCTACGGGATTCCCTGTGCGTTTTGCCTGGTATCTGACCGCTGCCGCCGTTGCCGGGTTGCTGCTCTATTTCGTCGCGCCGATCCTCACTCCGTTTCTGCTGTCCGCCGTGCTTGCATACATCTGCCTGCCGCCCACGGACTTGATTGCGCGAAAGGCGCCGCGCTGGCTGGCGGCTGCGCTAGTCATGGTGTTGCTGGTAATCGGTCTGACGGCGCTCGCGCTGGTCGTCCTGCCGATGGTCGAACGCCAATTCGTCGCGTTCATGCAACACCTGCCGGAATACCTCGACTGGGCTCGCGCGCGAGCGCTGCCGTGGCTCTCCGGCACGCTCGGCGTCGAGTTGAATCTCGATATGGAGCATCTGCGGCAGGCTCTCGCGGACAATTTGCGTGGCGACAGCGACTTCGTCCGAACGCTACTGCCGAGGATAACGACGGGAGGCATGGCGATCGTTGGATTCTTCACCAGCGTGCTGCTGATGCCGGTGGTGTTGTTCTATTTCCTGCGCGACTGGCACGAGATCGTGGGCCGTATCGAGGCCCTGATTCCGCGCCGGCTTCATCCTGGCGCGCGCAACATGGCCGTGGAAATCGACCGCGTGCTTGGCGAGTTCCTGCGCGGCCAGCTGCTTGTCATGCTGCTGATGGCAGCGTACTACGCGGCCGCTTTATGGATCGCTGGCCTCGAATACGCCTTGCCGATTGGCATATTGTCCGGGCTGCTGGTCTTTGTGCCCTATCTCGGCGCGCTGGTCGGCCTGCTGTTGAGCACGCTCGCGGGATTCAACCAGTTCGACAACATGATCGGGTTCTTCGGAGTCTGGATCGCCTTCGGCGTTGGCCAGATTCTGGAAGGCATGCTGCTTACCCCGTGGCTGGTGGGCAATCGTGTCGGCCTGCATCCCGTGGCGGTGATATTCTCGCTGCTCGTATTCGGCAAGCTGTTCGGCTTTTTCGGCGTATTGCTGGCGCTGCCCGCCAGCGCGGCGCTCCTTGTGGCCTTGCGGCACCTGCGCGCGCACTACGTCGATAGCGACCTATACAAATCCTGATGAAGCAACTTGCGTTGACACTTGCGCCGCCCCCCGCGCCGTCGTTGAATAATTTCTATCCGGGGCGCAATGCCGAATTGCTGGCCATGCTCGGCAACCTTGTCGCTGGGCGCGCCGTGGAGCGCTCCATTTACCTCTGGGGCAATGCCGGCAGCGGACGCTCTCACCTCCTTGGTGCCACCATCGCGGCGCTGAACGCCGCCGGACTCGTATGTGCGCAGGTTTGCCGCGGCGATCCGATACCGGAGCCTTCGGCGCAATTGCGCGCCGTGGCGGTGGACGACGTAGAGACCCTTGATGCCCGCAACCAGCGCGCATTTTTCAACCTGTACAACCAGCTGCGCGAACGCGCCGGGATCGTGCTGGCGGCCGGCAATGCTCCGCCTGCGCGATTGAAGCTGCGGCCGGAACTGGTGACGCGCCTGGGTTGGGGACTGGTATACCAGGTGCAGGCGCTGACCGACGACGAAAAGGCCTTGGCGCTCAAACGTCATGCCGCATCGCGCTCGTTTGACCTGCCGGACGGAGTGATCGATTATCTGCTGCGCCACCTGAGCCGCGACCTGCCATCGTTGATGAGCGTGCTCGATGCGCTCGATCGCCATTCGCTCGAAGAAAAACGGCCGATTACATTGCCCCTGTTGAAGGAATTGCTGCGCCCGGAAGACGACGGCCACGGTTGACGGCGCGTCACCCGGCTCGATGCGCAAGGGAGCTTTGGGCGGCTTTTGAGATATACTGCCGTTGCCTTTTTGTATCCCTCCGATTTCCTTCGCACGCCCCATGCGCCTCGCCCTTTTCGATCTGGATAACACTCTCCTGGCTGGAGACAGCGATTTCGAGTGGGCACAATTCCTAATCGAGAAGGAGGTGCTCGATCGGGAGGTCTACGAAGCGCGCAATCGCAACTTTTACGAAGCCTACAAGGCCGGCACGCTGGACATTCACGAATTTCTCGACTTCCAGCTGAAACCGCTGTCGCGGCATCCACGCCGGCAGCTCGACCAGTGGCACGCCGAATTCATGCACAGAAAAATCCTTCCGATCATCACGCAGAAGGCGCGCGACCTGGTCGAAAGCCATCGCGAGGATGCCCGCGTGGTGATCACCGCCACGAATCGCTTCGTGACTGCACCGATCGCGCGCGAACTCGGCATAGAAAACCTGATTGCGACCGAACCCGAGGAAGTCGGCGGCGAATTTACCGGCCGTGTCAAGGGAGTGCCATCGTTCCGCGACGGCAAGGTCGAGCGGTTGAGAAACTGGATGGCGGAGCGCGGCATCGATTGGGGCAGCGTCGGGGAAACCTGGTTCTACAGCGATTCACTGAACGATCTGCCGCTGCTGTCCATCGTCAGCCATCCGGTCGCGGTGGATCCCGACGAAACGCTCAAGGAACACGCGCTCAGGCACGACTGGCGCGTAATCAGTCTGCGCTAGTCGCTACCTCCCGGCGGTCATCGAATTCATGTCGCGTGCCGCCGGAATCGTCGCGCTGTCGTTGATTGCCGCAATCAGCGTTGCGACCGGGCTCGGCGCCGGCAGCGTTCACATCCCTGTTGCCAAACTTTTCTCTGCCCTGATGCAGCCCGGCAATGACGCAATCTCGGACATCGTCTGGAAGCTGCGTCTGCCGCGTGTATTGGCGGCCTTCTCCTGCGGGGCATTGCTGGCGCTGGCCGGCGCGTTGATGCAGGTCCTGCTGCGCAATCCTCTCGCGGATCCCTATGTCTTCGGCATTTCCGGCGGCGCCGCGCTGGGGGTGCTGTTCGGCATGCTGCTCGGCCTGGGGACATTCGCGCAAACCGGCCTGGGACTGGCCGGTGCCGTACTGGCATCGGCTCTGGTATTCGGTCTGAGCCTGCGTGCCGGCAACTGGAACCCGTATCGGTTGTTGCTGACCGGGGTCGTGGTAGCGGCGGGATTGAATGCGCTGCTCAGTCTGATCCTGGTCCTCGCGCCGCAGACCGCGGTGAAGGGCATGTTGTATTGGCTGATGGGTGATCTTGGCTACGCCGGCAATCCGCTGGCGGCATTGCTTGTTCTGGTGCTGCTATTCGCCGCGGCGATGCCTTTTGCGCCGGCGATGAACGTGCTCGCGCTCGGGCGCATGAAGGCCCAGTCGTTGGGGGTGGCCGTTAGCGGCATCGAAATCGTCTTGTTCTGCGTGGCTGCCGTCGCGGCGGTCACGGCGGTCCTGGTCGGCGGCACGGTTGGCTTTGTCGGCCTGACCGTGCCGCATCTGGTGCGACTCATCGGCTTTGCCGACTACCGCTGGCTGCTACCTGGTTCGGTACTTGTCGGAGGCGGTTTCCTGACATTGGCCGACACCGTTGCACGCAGCGCCTGGGCTCCGTTGCAATTTCCCGTCGGCGTGCTCACGGCATTGCTCGGTGTGCCCATCCTTCTGCTGCTACTCGCGGGCAAAAATAAAAATGCTGCGCACTGACGGTTTGCGGCTCGCCTATCCCGGCCGGACGCTCGTCGATGGCCTGTCGATCGAATTCAAGCCCGGTGAAGTGTGGGCGGTGCTCGGCCGCAACGGCAGTGGCAAGTCCACGCTATTGCACGCGCTTGCCGCGCTGCGGCGTCCGGAGCTTGGCAGCGTAGTGCTCAACGATACGACGGTCGGCGCGGTGCCCAGACGTGCGTTGGCCCGGCAAATCGGCGTACTCCTGCAGGAGGAGAGTCGCGAGTTCTGGGGCAGCGTGCGGGACTACGTCCTGCTCGGGCGTTATCCACACGCGCGCAGTCCGTTCGGATGGAGCGCGGAGGACGAACGCATCGCGGAGAGAGAAATCGGTGCAATGCACTTGGGTGCACTCGGCGATCGTGCTTATGCCTCGCTGTCCGGCGGCGAGCGCCAGCGCGCGCGTGCCGCGGCGCTGTTTGCGCAACAACCCTTGATTTATTTGCTCGACGAACCCCTGCAACACCTCGACTTGCCGCATCAGGTGGCACTGCTGGAGCGCTTGTCGGGCGAAGCGCGCAATCGTGGCGCAGTCGTCGTCATGGCATTGCACGACCTGCTGTTCGCCGCGCGCTATTGCGGCCGTTTCCTGTTGTTGTTCGGGGACGGGCGCTTCAGCGTCGGTCCGGCAGACGAAGCCTTGACTGCGGATAATCTGGGAGAACTGTACGGATTTCCCCTGACGCCGGCCGAGATAGGGGGCGAACGCCTGTTCCTGCCGGCAAGGCAATCGGAAGGAAGGCCGCATGTATAATCATATCTTTCACGCCGCCGCGTAATTCTCAAAGGCGCAATTCTCCACTATGGAATACTCCGCTATTTGATGATTCGGAAACTTCTTCGCCGGGTATTCTCCGGCCGGTCATCACCGTCCGCCGGGCCGCAGGTCGTCCCGCGCAGCAAGCATGGTCTATCCAGGGACAAAATCAGTTCGAGCGCGCGCCGCGTCACCACGGGCCTGCAGGAGAAGGGGTTTGCCGCCTACGTAGTCGGCGGCGCGGTCCGCGACCTCTTGCTCGGACTGGAACCGAAAGATTTCGACATCGCGACCAATGCCACGCCGGAGCAGGTGCGCAGCGTATTCCGGCGCTCGCGCATTATTGGCCGTAGATTCCGCCTGGTTCACGTCATGTTCGGCGAGGACACCGTTGAAGTTTCCACGTTCCGCGCGCGCCAGGGCGACGAGCAGGAAGATCAGCGCGCCGACGAGCATGGCCGCATCCTGCGCGACAACGTGTTCGGCACCCAGGAAGAGGATGCCACGCGGCGCGATTTCACCATCAATGCGATGTTCTACGATCCGACGACCGAACAGATCCTGGATTTCTGCGACGGGCTCGACGACCTGAAGGCGCGTCGCCTGCGCATGATCGGCGACCCCGATCAGCGCTATCGCGAGGATCCAGTGCGCATGCTGCGTGCCGTGCGCCTGTCCGCGAAGCTCGGCCTGAAGATCGAGGCCGATACCCGTGCGCCGATCAAGACCCTCGCGCCCTTGCTTGCCAATGTGCCGTCGGCGCGCCTGTTCGAAGAAATGATGAAGCTGCTGTTTTCCGGGCACGCCACCGCCTGTCTGCTGCAATTGCGCCAGGAAGGACTTCACCACGGCCTGCTGCCGATGCTCGACGTGATTCTCGAGCAGCCGATGGGGGAGCGCTTCGTGATGATGGCGTTGAAAAGCACGGACGAGCGCGTGCGGGCGGACAAACCGGTGTCGCCGGGTTTCCTGTTTGCGGCGCTGCTCTGGCATGAAGTGCTGGCAGCCTGGAAGCTGGCGCAAGAGGAGGGACTCAATCCCCTGCCGGCATTGTTCAAGGCGATGGACCACGTGATCCATGTGCAGGCCGAGAAGCTGTCGATCCCGCGGCGCTTCGGTTCGGACATGAAGGATATCTGGGCACTGCAGCCTCGCTTCCTCGGACGCTCCGGACGCCGGCCCTACAGCGTGCTGGCGCATCCGCGCTTTCGCGCTGCATATGATTTCCTGGTGTTGCGCTGTGACAGCGGCGAAGTCGACGCCGAAATCGCCGAGTGGTGGGACAACTTCCAGAAAGCCGACGAAGAAACCCGCAAGCAGATGCTGTTGCCGGACCGTGGTCCGCGACGCCGGCGGCGCCGGCGCAAGCCGGGTGGCGCAAATGCCGAGCCCGGAGCGGCGCCCACCGAATCCGAATGATCGCGCGCACGGCGGCGACGGAGGCTTTCGTCGGTCTCGGCGCCAATCTGGAAAATCCGTTGCAACAGGTCAGGCAGGCCATCTCGGAACTCGGTGCCATCGAGAATACCCGGCTGCTTGCCGCCTCGTCGTTGTATCGCAGCGCACCGGTCGGCTATGCCGACCAGCCGGACTTCATCAATGCGGTGGCGAGACTGCAGACAGGATTGTCACCACGTGAACTGCTCGATGCGCTGCATGTCATCGAGAACCGCCACGGACGCCGGCGTTCGGTACGCAATGCGCCGCGCACTCTCGATCTCGATCTGCTGTTATACGGCATGCTCGTCGTCCATGACGAAGACCTGACATTGCCTCATCCGCGCATGCATCAACGTGCCTTCGTGCTGCTTCCGCTTGCCGAGATTGCGCCAGACGCGTCCGTGCCCGGACATGCGCGGGCATCGCAACTACTGGCCCTGGTCGATCGCAGCGGCGTGGAGAAACTCGATGTCACCTGAAAAATACCGCTACATCGTCGTCGAAGGGCCGATCGGTGCGGGCAAGACCAGCCTGGCGCGCCGCCTGTCGGCGCATCTGGGCAAAGCGTTGCTGCTCGAGGATCCGGACGCCAATCCTTTTCTTGCGCGCTTCTATGAAGACTCGCGCCGCCATGCGCTGGCAACGCAGTTGTTCTTCCTTTTCCAGCGCGCGCAGCAGGTCGGTGGACTTAAACAGATCGATTTATTCGAAGGCGGCACCGTCGCCGATTTCATCCTCGACAAGGATCCGCTGTTCGCCAGCCTGACCTTGTCGGATGACGAATTGCATCTATACCAGCAGATCTATGGACACCTGATGCCGCAGGCGCCGACGCCCGACCTGGTGATTTACCTTCAGGCGTCGGCCGAAAAACTGGTCGAACGCGTGCACAAGCGCGGCGTGGCCTATGAACGCAACATCTCCGAGCAATATCTGGTGCGGCTTGCCGAAGCCTACAGCCGGTTTTTCTACCAGTTTTCGGCCGCACCGCTGCTGATTGTCAACAGCGACCATCTGAATTTTATTGATGATGCGGGGGATTTTGATTTATTGTTGCGCCGCATTACCGAAATGCGGGGACCGCGCGAGTTCTTCAGCCGCGGGGAATGATGGGCAACCACCGGATTCGAACATGAAAGTAACGACCAGTGTTCTACAAAAGATGCGTCAGGAAAACGACCGCATCACGATGCTGACCTGTACGGATGCGAGTTTCGCCGCGCTGCTCGATGCCGCCGGCGTCGACATCTTTCTCGTCGGCGATTCGCTGGCGATGACGGTGCAGGGCCACGATTCGACCTTGCCGGTCACGATGGAAGACATGATTTATCACACCCGCATAGTCGCTCGGCGCACCCAGCGGGCGCTGGTGCTTGGCGACTTGCCCTTCGGCAGTTACCAGAAAAGCGCGGAACAGGCGTACGAGAATGCGGCGCGCCTGATGAGCGCGGGCGCGCACATGGTCAAGCTCGAGGGTGGCGAAATCATGGCGCCGCAGATCGAATTCATCGCCAGTCGCGGCATCCCTGTTTGCGGCCACATCGGCCTGACGCCCCAGTCGGTTCACGCGATCGGTGGCTGGAAAATCCAGGGCAAGACCGACGATGCGGCAAGGCGGCTCGTTGCCGCCGGCAAGATGCTGGAAAATGCAGGAGCCAGCCTTATGGTGGTGGAATTGGTGCCCGCCGCGGTAGGTCAGTCGCTCACCGACGCGTTGTCGATTCCCGTGATAGGGATCGGCGCCGGCGTACATTGTTCCGGGCAGATCCTGAATCTCTACGACATGCTCGACATTTATCCCGGAAAGAAACCGCGCTTCGTGAAGAATTTCATGCAAGGCGCATCGTCCATCGCCGACGCGATCCAGCGCTACGTCGCCGAAGTCAAGGCTGGAACATTCCCGGCTGCCGAACACAGTTTCTAAAGGAGGCAGGGACGAGGGACGAGGAACGAGGTACGAGGCAATGACCGGATCAAACCCCTCGTCCCTCGCCCTTCGTCCCTCGCCCCCCCAGGAAAATGGAAGTCATCAAGACAGTCGCCGAATTGCGCGAGCGGCTCAAGCGCGAACCTCAGGTCGCGTGCGTGCCGACCATGGGCAATATCCACGACGGGCATCTGAGCCTGGTGCGCATTGCGCGCGGCCTCGCTCCGGTCACGGTCACGACGATTTTCGTCAACCGGCTGCAGTTCGGACAAGGCGAGGACTTCGAGAAATACCCGCGAACCTTCGAAGACGACTGCACGAAACTCGCGGCCGAGGGCAACACCATCGTGTGGGCGCCGGATGAGAAGGAGATGTATCCGGAGCCGCAGACGTTTTACGTCGATTTGCCGAAGGTGGCCAACAAGCTGGAGGGCCGTTTTCGGCCCGGGCATTTTCGCGGCATGGCCACGGTGGTGCTGAAACTGTTCAACAGCGTGCAGCCCCAGATTGCCGTGTTCGGCAAGAAGGACTACCAGCAATTGGCGATCGTGCGCCAGATGGTCGACCAGTTCGCCTTGCCGATCAAAATCGTTCCTGCGGAAACCGTGCGGGCCGACGACGGCCTGGCGCTTTCATCGCGCAACCGCTACCTGTCGGCGCAGGAAAGAAAAGAAGCGACGCGGTTGCGCGAAGCCATCCTCGGCGTGCGCGACGCGGTGCTCAGCGGTGACCGCAACTTCATCGCGATGGAATACGCGGCCGGTGCGCTGCTCGCGCGACACGGCTGGAGCGTGGACTACGTCGTAGTGCGCAACCAGCGTGCCGTATTGCGTCCGGAACCTCATGACAAGGCGCTCGTCATTCTCGGCGCCGCCAAGCTCGGGCAGACGCGGCTGATCGACAATCTGGAAGTGCAGGCGCCCTGACGCGACAGCGTCACCCACCTCACCCCGGCCCTCTCCCCCGGAGGCGGAGAGGGAGCAGAAAAAGCGAAAGGCGACCGCATGGTCGCCTTTTTTATTTCACCTTCTCCGCCCCCTCACGGGAGGGGGAGAAGGACGGGATGAGGTGGCGGGTGGTGGGGCGATCTTACCCTTCCCCCCCTCTGCACCCGCGCGAAATACGCGTCCATCGTGATAAGTCCACCGGCGCCCTCGACCCTGCCCGGATATCTCGCGTGGCCAGCGCGGGCTGGATCGCGTCGATGCGTTTCCAGACGGCAAAGGGCGCATTGCAGTCGGCGCGCGGGACGTAGTGCGACGGTTTGACCTTGTCGTAGCGATGCACGTAGCGCGGGCAGTTGATGAACAGTTCCTCTACGTGCACCCGTACGACCAGGTCGGCGCCGTTGTATTGCATGATCAGCGGGTTGTTTTCGTCGATGCTGGCAGTGCCTTGCAGGCGAATGCGATGCGGCG
>Ga0316628_100001078_pt1 | contig 18795 bp, 6 predicted proteins | sample OWC_Aug_M2_C1_D5_FD_207648 | JGI IMG/M metagenome (GOLD analysis project Ga0316628, IMG submission 207648) | Wetland soil microbial communities from Old Woman Creek delta, Ohio, United States - OWC_Aug_M2_C1_D5_C | ecosystem: Environmental > Terrestrial > Soil > Wetlands | place: USA: Ohio... | reverse complement strand
ATCCTTTTGGGCAGAATGCCTTCGTCGACTTTGACACGCACGACCTGTTGATGACGGAAACACGGGATGCACTGGGCAATCGCGTCACGGTCGATAAAAACGACTACCGTGTTCTTCAGCCTCGCCTGGTTAGCGATCCAAACCGCAACCGCACCGAAGTTATATTCGATACGCTTGGCATGGTGGCTGGCACAGCCGTCATGGGCAAGCCGATGCCCGCACCCGTCAATGGCGATTTGCTCGAAGGATTCATCGCCGACGTTACCCAAGAGCAGCTCGATCAGTTCATGAAAGCGCCTCGCCAGGTTGATCCAGATACTGGCGAATGCGTGGCCACGCAGATCGTGCATGATCTTTTGAACAAAGCCACTACACGCATCATCTATGACCTGGACCGGTTCACCCGGCTGGGCGAGCCGCCCTTTGCCGCCACCCTGGCGCGCGAGACCCATGTCAGCGAGCCGCTGCCGCCGCAGGGTCTCAAAATCCAGATCAGTTTCAGCTACTCCGACGGCTTTGGGCGCGAAATCCAGAAGAAGATCCAGGCCGAAAAAGGCAAGGTTCCGCAGCGCGAGGCCGATGTCAGCATCAAAGTCGATGCTGACAATCAGCCTGTGATGTCTGCCAATGATGCCTTGCGCTGGGTAGGCAGCGGCTGGACGGTATTCAACAACAAGGGCAAACCGGTCAGGCAATTCGAACCGTTCTTTTCCGACACCCACAAGCTCGATTTCGATGCAAAGATCGGCGTCAGCCCGGTGCTGTTCTACGACCCGGCCGAGCGCGTCATCGCCACACTGCACCCGAACCACACCTACGAAAAGGTGGTGTTCGACCCCTGGCAGCAGACCACCTACGACGTCAACGACACCTGTGCGGTACGCAATCAACAAACGGGCGATCTGCGCACGGACCCGGATATTGCCGGAGCCGTAGAAAACTATTTCAAGACGCAACCCGCTTCGTGGAAGACCTGGTTGCAACAGCGTATTCCCGACCCGAATAATCCACCTGCCGATACCCGTGGAGCAAATCCGGAGCAGGATGCTGCGGTCAGGGCTTTGGCGCATGCCGACACGCCGACCACAGCGCACTTCGACGCGTTGGGTCGCCCCTTCCTGACCGTGGCGCGCAACCGTGTCGTGTGCGCCGGTCACGACCTCGACGGCAGCGAGGAGAGCTTCGCCACCCGCGTCGAGCTGGACATCGAAGGCAACCAGCGCTCCGTGCACGACGAGCGCAAGCTCCCCGTCAACCACCTGCCGACTGGTGCACTCGAGCAGCGCATCGTCATGCGTTACGAGTACGACACGCTGGGCAACCGCATCCATCAGCTCAGCATGGAAGCCGGCGCGCGCTGGATGCTCAACGACGTGGCGGGGAAGCCCATCCGTGCCTGGGACAGCCGCGGCCACAACTTCACCACCTTCTATGACGAACTACGACGCCCGACAAGGCAGTATGTGCGGGGCACCTTCAGCGATCCCGATCCGCTAATGCCCAATTCCGATCCCCGCACGATGAACCCGACGAAATCGGAAGGGTTGCTGGTTGACAAGATCGAATATGGCGAACCTCCGCTCAATTCGACGCCCGCTCAGGAAGAGGAAGCTCAACGCCTCAACCTGCGGACCCGCATATACCGGCATTCAGACTCGGCCGGCGTCGCCACCAACGCACGGCTCGACGCCAACGGCGATCCCCTCGAAGCCTACGACTTCAAGGGCAACCTGTTGCGCAGCACGCGCCGTCTCGTGCACGATTACAAAGCGGTCCCCGACTGGTCACTGCCTGCCGAGCCGCAACTTGATGACGGCGAGTTCTTCGAGGGCAGCACCCGCTACGACGCGCTCAACCGCCCCATCCAGTCCGTCGCGCCGCACAGCAGCCTGATGCGTCTGGAACACCCGAACAAGTTCAACATCATCCAGCCGGTGTTCAACGAAGCCAACCTGCTGGAGCGGGTGGACGTGTGGCTGGAACGCGCCGCCGAGCCCGCCGGGCTGCTGGTCTCCAACCCGTCACCGGTCGGCGTCGACAACATCGACTACGACGCCAAGGGCCAGCGTCAGCGCATTGACTACAAGAACGGCGCCAGCACGCTCTACAGCTATGACGAGGAAACCTTCCGTCTGCTTCGTCTACGCACCGTGCGTGGCAACAAGAACGCCGCTGATTGTGCCCCTGTCTTCAACCCGCGCACCTGCCAAGATCCACCCGCCGTCTGCCAACGACTCGGCACCAACGCATGTGTCGTGCAGGATCTGGGCTACACCTACGACCCCGCCGGCAACATCACCCACATCCAAGACGACGCGCAGCAGGTCATTTTTTTCAAGAACCGCAAGGTCGAGCCGAGCAACGACTACGTCTACGACGCCCTCTATCGCCTGATCCACGCCGCCGGCCGCGAGCACCTGGGCCAAAACGGCGATCCCATCCCTCACTCGCACGACGACGCGGACCGCATTGGGTTACTGCACCCCGGCGACGGCCAGGCCATGGGCACGTACATCGAGCGCTACGTGTACGACGCCGTTGGCAACTTCCTGCAAATGCAGCACCGCGGCACTGACCCGGCACATCCGGGCTGGACGCGTTGCTACACGTACGGCGAAACCAGCCTGATCGAAGGAATCAAACAGAGCAACCGCCTAAGCAGCACTCAGGTGGGCAACGGAGTCGCCGCCGCCCTCGAGCCCTACCAGCACGACGCCCACGGCAATATGGTACGCCTGCCGCACCTGGGCGTCGGGTTGCCCGGGCCGAACATGCACTGGGACTACAAGGACCAGTTGCGGCAGACCGACCTGGGTGGCGGCGGCGCGGCATGGTACCTCTACGACGCCTCAGGCCAGCGCGTGCGCAAAGTCGTGGAGAAGAACAACGGAAACCTCATCGAGGAGCGCATTTACCTCGGCGGGTTCGAAATCTTCCGCAAGCACAACGGTCCCATCGGCGCCAACAGCGCCACGCTGGAGCGCGAGACGCTGCACGTGATGGACGACAAGCAGCGCATCGCTCTGGTGGAGACGCGCACGCTCGACACGGCGGGCAACGACCAGGCGCCCCGACAACTGATCCGCTACCAGTTCGGCAACCACCTCGGTTCGGCCAGCCTGGAGCTGAATGAGCAGGCGCAGATCATTTTCTATGAGGAGTACGCGTCCTATGGCAGTTCGACCTATCAGGCCGTGCGTAGCCAGACGGAGACGGCGAAGCGGTATCGCTATACGGGGATGGAGAGGGATGAGGAGAGTGGGTTTTATTACATGGGGGCGCGTTATTGTGCGCCCTGGCTCGGACGCTGGCTGAGCCCCGACCCCGCCGGCCCCGTGGACGGGACGAACCTCTACGTCTACGCGCGCAACAACCCCGTTCGATTGAAGGATCCCACGGGGACGAACGGCACTGATTTCCAATTACCGATGCCCGAGATCCTGCAACCGCGGAGCGACACCGATCGCATGGTGCAGCGCCTGAGCGGGACACTCCTTCCCGCGCCCACGTTCACGATCGATCCGAGCCTGTCCAGCCTGGCGCCGCGTCCTGACCTCAACCTCAACATGCCCGGATACGTTCGGCGGCCCAGCGGTGGCGGAGGCGAAACCCCGCCGCCCTCGACGAGCACGCCCGAGCCGACCGGACCGCGCGTCGTCTGGGAAGGCCTGCCGCTCAACCTGACCATCACGCCGCGCGACCAGCGGCAAGGCCCGCACTTCCACCTCAACATCGGCTTCGGGAAAGCGTCGCTCGGCTTGTCTCATCTGCCGAGCTCGACGAGCCCCGACGCGGCGATTCGTGTCGGTTACGAGTACGGGACCTTCGTCAACCTCGACCTGGGTACTCCGCAGCACGGCGCCAACGTCGGCTATGACCCGCTCTCGGATCGGTTCCGCGTGCAACTGCGCACCACACCCGTCGAGGGCGTCCGGTTCGATCTGAGCGTCGGGAGCCCGGCGCGGACCGACGCGGGAATTCCGAGCTTGTCGCTCGGGATCACCTTCGGCGCGGGCCCGCCGATCCCGTTCAACGAGCAGCACGGCACCAGCACCGGCACCTGCATCGGCCAGATCCTCGCGAATCTGAACGGGGCGCTGAACGGCATCGGCCAGACCCTGAGCTCGGGCTTCACGGATCTGTCCTTCGGTCTGACGCCGCCGCCCAATTTCACCGCGATCGGAAGCACCCTCTCGTCGATCATCGACATGAAGGACGCGGCGCAACGTCACACACCCGCGGTCGAGTTGCGCGGCTTCCTCGGAGCCTCGGTGGCGCCATGGCGTCCGCCAGGCGCGGCCACCACCGTCACGCCGCTGCCGTATATCCGCGTCCAGGGCGGGCTACAGCTCCTGTTCCATTAACGATGCGCATATGGACGCGTTTCAATTACTTCGTCGGCATCGGGAAGGAAAACAGATCAATGGGGTCGTCCTGGGGGACCGCTATGCCAAGCTCGATGGCGCACAAGCCTGGGCCGCCTTCCTGTTCGCGAGCTATCTCTTCGGCCACCTGAAGCATCAGGGTCACATCTCGACATTCGACAAATCCGAAGGCCAATGAAGCGATGGTAAGTGAGGGGATTTAAGGACATAGAACGATGAGCACGAATAAGTCAGCGGTGGTTCTCGGACCTGCGCGCGTGATGGCGCGACGTGGCCAAAAACACGGAAGCACACACCGCGCGAGGCGCACTGGCAATGAACTAACAAACAACCGGAGATCTTGAAAAAGACTATGAGCACCAAGACCTTGATCAGCGGCACTCTACTTCGAAAAGACGGTTACTGGATCCTGAGCACCGCCGCTGGCCCCGTGGCGATCACTACCGGCTCCATCGTTCATCCCGCTCTCGAAAAACAACAGGTCAGCCTCGTCGGCGCCAAAGAAGATTCTCCCGCGACTCCAAGCGCCGCCGCCTTCGCCGCCGAGAAGATAGTCACCCATGACGAAATTGCCGCCCGCGCAGCCGCCATCCACAACTCCGGCAAAGGCGGCTCCGCTGCTGACAATTGGTATCGTGCCGAGAAAGAGCTGTTAGGACTGCCCCTGACGGCCGCTGGCGCGCCGGAAGAGAGCCGGGCATCGCGCGTCCGCGGCCGGATCACCCATCCTGACGGCACGCCCGCTTCTCATCTGCGCGTCCGCGCCTTCGACCGCGATATTTCCAGGGAAGACACCCTCGGCGAAACCACCACGGACGACGATGGCCACTACACGATCTCATATGCCGAGTCCCAGTTCCGCCGCACATCCTCCGAGCGCGGCGGGCCGGAGCTCTTGCTGCGTGTGTTCGGGCAGGACTCGATGCTCCTCGGTCAGTCAAAAATACTGCGCAATGCCCCGGCCGATGCCACCCTCGACGCACAGGTTTCCACCGGGATGTTCAGGGTCTTCGGGCGGGTTGCAAAACAGGATGGCAGTGCTGTCTCGGGCTTGAAAGTGGTGGCGGTGGACCGGGATCTGCGCAGGGAAGAAGCTCTCGGAACGGCCGTTACCGACGCGCAGGGGCGTTACGAGATTTTCTACAGCCGCGAGCAGTTTGTCAGAGCAGAGAAGGATCGTGCCGATCTCGTCGCAAAAGCCTTTGCCGCCGATGGCTCGCTGTTGCTTGCCTCACCGATATTGTTCAATTCTGCGACGGTCACAGAGATAAATCTGACCATCCCCTCCGAGATTCAACCCCCGCTGTCACGGTTTGAGAAGATTGGACAGGAGTTGAAACCCCTGCTTGACAGCGTGAGCGTGAAGGACCTGGAAGAAGACAAAGAGCACCAAGACCTGAGTTTCCTTTGCGGTGAAACTGGTCTTGAGAAGAGAGACTTGGCGCGCTACGCCCTGGCCCATCGATTGGCCCAGCCAGGTATCCAGGCGGAATTCTGGTTTTCCCTTCTGGGGAGGGGCTTTCCCGGGTTCGATGAGGACAGGAGTCTCAAAGAACAGTTGTCGGCAATTCTGGATTCCCTGTCTTCCCTCGATGCCGCCGCCGTAGGCAAGGCACTCACCCACAGTTTTAGCCAGAATGAGATTCCGGAAGCTTTCCGGGAGAAAGTAGCTGGCTGGGTTGAAGCATTCTTGATATTCGCGGCCAGCCGGTCGGTAAGCGCAAGCGCCAAACCTAACTTTGTTAAATCCGCGCTTGAACATGCCAACATCAAAGGTGCGAAGAAGCAGAAAACGTTCTCACGCCTGTTCAACGAACACAAGGCGCTTACGCCGGAACTCTTAAGCGCACTGGAGAACGACCCGTCTTTCAGAAAAAAAGACATTGCCGATCTGCGCACCTCGTTTCGGCTCGCGGAATTGACCCGGGGCGATTTTTCCGTCGTGAAGATGCTCAAGGACGAGTTCGACGTTCGCCAGCCTGAAAAGATTCGCACGCTGGCAAAAAGGAGCGAGGGCGAATGGGTGAATTTGGTCAAGGCCAAGCATGCTGCCGGCGACATCAAGCTGCCCATTGAAATGAGCGAGATGGCCGGGCAGATAGAATTTCCGGCAGCGGAGGTGTACGGGAAAACGCTCGCACGCCAGTTTCGCGAAGCGTTCCCGACGACGGCCTTCGCCGGAGGACTGGCGCGGGCATTGCAGAATGGCGGCGCTCGCGGGTTGCCGCACGCCGAAGAGTTGGGCAGGTTTCTTGAGAGCCATGAAAGTTTCGAGATCCTGAACACACCGGTGGATGATTTTTTGAAGAGCAGTATTGACCCCGACTTTCGGGCGCTCGCGGAGGACGAAAACTTCAGGTTGGAGTTGAAAGCGGTGCAACGGGTGTTCAAACTTGCCCCGTCCTTCGAGGCGACCAACGCACTTCTCGCCGACGGCATGCACTCCGCCCAGATGGCCTACCGCATGGGCGAGAGCGAGTTCGTTCGCCGCTACGCCGAAAGGCCAGGCTTTACCACCGAAAGCGCGCAGCTCGCCTGGAACCGAGCTGCCGATACCTATGCCGCCGTAATAACGGTTGTTGCCGACCTGAAGGGACTGGAGAACAAAGCCTTGCCTCGCGCCCTACAAACCGGCAGTGAGGCGCTTTCGAACTTCCCCAACTGGAACAACCTGTTTCAAAGCGGCGACCTCTGTGACTGTGAGCATTGCCGCTCGGTACTCGGCCCCGCGGCGTACTTCGCGGATTTGCTCATGTTCCTCAAAGACCGCACGAGCAGGAAACAAAAACCGGACAGTCCGGATTATTACTCCGTCAAAGACCTCCTCTTCAACCGCCGCCCGGACCTGGGTTTCCTCGAACTCAACTGCGACAATGCCCTCGTACAGTTGCCTTATATTGACGTGGTCTGCGAGGTGCTGGAAAATGCTGTCGACTCAACGCACGAGAACGACCTGGAGCTAGTCCTCCCCCCAGAACCAGATGGTGACCCGAAAACTGTCATTGAGAAGGCCTTCAAGGATGCGTTTGAGAAGTCTGTAAATGAAGGGAAAGAGAAAATCGAGCTGGGCGGCAACTTGTCACTATCGGAGCTGAACTCCGCCGACCCCATTCAAGGCTTGGTAATACACAGCGATGATGTAACCTACCTGTTGAAGAAAAGAGCCACGCCTAATCTTTCCGCTGAGATTTTGCGCAACACGAAGGCCAGTGCCGCCGAGTTGCGGGCTTACCCGCAATACGTCAATCTCAAGGCTTACGAGAAGCTGCAGCAGGCAAAGTACCCGTTCAACTTGCCGTTTGACCTGTACGCCGAGGAGCTTAGGGCGGCGTTTCAAAAAACCAACCTGCAACGCTGGGACTTGATGCGCACCCTGCGGGGCGGCGCGTCGCTCAACAAAGCCACCGACGGCGAGATCGCCGCCGAGTATTTCGCTATCAGCGCCGATGCGTCTGCTGCTTTTGACGAGAAGCGGCTCATTCTGGTGGCCGATCCCACAGCCGACGGACAGCAGACGGTTTGGGGTGAAACGGGCAACGCCGATTGGTTGACGCCGTTAGATGCAGCGGGCAACGCCGTCAAGAACTCACTCTGCAACGTCAAGTATTTCCTCCAAAAAACCGGCCTGGAGTACAACCAACTCCTGGCTCTGCTCGATTTAAAGTTTATCAACCCGGCAAGCAACAGCACCGTCCACCACCTCGACCCGTCATGCGACACCGAAAAGAGAGTCATTCTGGCTTTAACTGCCGGGAAGATGGATCGCATCCACCGCTTCCTGCGGCTGTGGCGCAAGCTGAAGGGTTGGAAGATGTGGGAACTCGACCTGGTCATCTGCCAGCCCGGAGTCGGTGATCCGTCACTGACTATTGGCAAGCGGTTTGAATCGTGGTTGCTGAGCGAGAAGTTCCTGATCAACCTGTTCTACTTCAGCCAATTGAAAAACCGGTTGGGCGGACAAACGACCATTGAGCAGGTATGCGCCCTATTCGGCGACCTGAATAAAAAGACCAAATTCATCAAGCTGCACGAGAAAAGGGAGGATGCCCTTTACCAAAATCTGTTCCTGAACAGGCGTCTCATCAATCCGCTTGACCCGGCGTTCCAGCTAGACCCAGCCACGGGCGATCTGCCCGCAGGTAAAACCATTACGGCTCACCACCCGGTCATACTGGCAGCACTGGGCATCCGCGAAGCCGATCTGGTTCTTCTCAAGGATCTGACCAAAGTTTCCGGTACACGCTACATAACCGACGACCTGACGCTATCGAATCTTTCGTTTCTCTGGCGGCATGCCTGGCTGTCCAGCGTGCTCAATTTCAAGGCGGAGGAATGGAAGACGATCCTGAAGGTTTTCCAGCATAACATCTTGCACTTCGCCACGCCGGAGGCGGCATGGAAGTTTGTCGAGCAAATCGACCACCTCAAAGCCGCCGGTTTTACACCGGACGAACTCAACTGGCTGCTGGCCGCAGATCGCACGGCGAGGGCCGCGCCGAAAGAAGCCGACGCCGCCCGCTTTCTCGCCGCTCTGCGTAAGGAGTTGCAAGGCATAAAAGCTGAATACTCCCCCAACTCGCCGCAGTACGACTTCCTCTCTCCGCCCAGGGATGTGGATAACCTGACCACGCTGCTGACCTCCCTTTTGCAAAAGCTCAACCGGGATGAAGCGGCAGTAACCGTCTTCTTGAAGACGCTGCGAGGCAGCCTGTTGTTGGAAGCGGGTGTGCATGGTTTGCCGAAGGGTTTTACCTTCCCGGCAGAGATCACTGATGCACCCAATCAGATCCCTATCCAGTATGACGAGCAGAACCGGATGTTTCGCTTCACTGGCCTGATGACAGCGGCCCAGCAAGCGACCCTGCTCGATGACGCTTCGCCCGCCCTGGTGAAATTGCGCGAAAGCGGAGAGCTAGAAGCAAGTGTTCATCTACTGAACTTCGCGTTCCCTACGGCGATAACTGCCGCTATCCCTATTCTGTATGACGAGCAGAACCGGATGTTTCGCTTCATTGGCCTGATGACGGATGCTCAACGGACGACTCTGCTGAATGAGAATGATGTTTCACTGTCAGCCGTCGCGGGAGACCCCGCTTACAAAAGCGCGATTGAAGCACTGTATCAACAGTCACTTTCAGTGATTAACAACTATCGGAATGCCATCGAGGAGATCTATCAACAGTCACCTACGACGATCACGGATTATGTGTCCACAGAAGTAAAGGTAGCGTTGTCCGGAGGGATCAAGTTGCCAGTTGATCACCCTTCCATTCCCATTCGTTACAACGAAAAAACTCAAACGCTCACTTTCACGGGTGTGATGACGCATGTAGAACAGACAGCGCTCAAGGCCATTCCTGCCAACCCTGCTGCCGCTATTGACGAGTTGTTCCAACGCCCTCGGCTGGCGGTGAAATTTTACGAAGCAGTATTCACGGCACTGCTTGCCAGGCAACCTTCGGCGGTGGATTTCAAGACTCAACTACCTGCCGATCTCGCCGCCAAAATTGCCTATGACGCCGAGCAACGATTGTTGGGCTTCACCGGCATCATGAGCAACACCGAAAGGACCCAAATACTTTCTCTGTCGGTTGATGCGGACTACGCCACCGCCGTGAATAGCCTGGCAGACCAGCCCAAAACGATCGCTGCCACGGACAATCGCATCTGGCTGACCGAAAATGATCTGGACATTACAAAGCCTGAAAACAAAACCTATTCACAGCGCTTAGCATACGCCGCTCAGAAAGCTCTCAAATACCTCTGGGCAACCTCGACTGAAAATGTTGTTGTGCGGCAATGCAACGCCCAATTGGGGCTGACTGAAGCGCTGACCCGCCGCCTGCTGACTTCTTATGCCGTGGTGCCAATCCTGCTATTGCGGCCTCCGCCGATCACGCCAACGCCGACTCCGCCTTTCCCGATACAGACAAAGCAAACACTAATGGCGCACCTGAGGGGCGATTTCGTACTAGATGCAACAAGCTTCGATAGTTGGTTCTGGGCAAACCGGGTTGCCGCCCTTCTGAAAAAATGGAAAATCACACTCGATGATTTAAATAAACTCATTGTCCTGGTGGATCGGGCGCAACTGCTCGACTTCCTGACGCTGCCGTTGAACGCTACCTGGCCGATGGCCTCACTGGAAAAATTGTTACGAAGCGCTCGCTTGCTCAAAATGAGGGACAGCTTTCCGGAAGGCAAAATCACTTTGCTCGAAGTTCTGGAGAAGCTGTATACGGAAGTCGCGACTCCAGGAACGTATGCCGCCAAAGACTTCGCCGCCGATGTTCAGCTTTTGAATGAGGACTGGCTCGCTTTGGACGTAGTGAAACTCACTGCATCGCTCGACCTCGCTTACCCTGCGGACTATTTGCTGGCCGAAAGTTGGGAGCGTCTGCGCCGTGCGTTTTACTTCCTCGATAACTTGAATGCCGGCACCGACACGGTGAAAGACTTCGCGGCTTCCACCATGACGGTTGACCATGCGAAAAAAATCAAAGAACTGTTGCGCTCCAAGTTCGGAGCTGAAACCTGGCTCGGATTGAGCGCCGATATCCAGGACACCCTGCGTGAGCGCAAACGGGACGCCCTGGCCGCCTACCTTCTTACCCAGCCGCCTACGGACGCTCCCACCGGCAAATGGGTGAACGCCAATGACCTATACGCCTACTACCTCCTCGACGTGGAGATGTCTTCCTGCCAACTGACCAGTCGCCTGGTGCAAGCGTCGGGGTCGGTGCAACTGTTCGTGCAGCGCTGTTTCATGGGACTAGAGCCGGATGTGGTCGTGCAAGCCGACGGAGCAACCGGCGCCAGCGCCTGGCGCTGGTGGAAGTGGATGCGCAAGTATCAAGTGTGGGTGGCGAACCGCAAGGTGTTCCTCTGGCCGGAGAATTGGATTGAGCCGGAGCTAAAGAAAGACAGGTCGCCGTTCTTCAAAGACATGGAGAACGAGCTGTTGCAGAACGAATTGAACCAGTACACCGCCGAGACCGCGTTCTCGAACTATCTGGAAAAACTGGATGGCGTGGCGCAGCTAGAAATCGCCGGGTTCTATCAGGAGGACGATGGCGACAACACGATTGTCCACGTCTTCGGGCGCACAGCGGGGGCTGAGCCGCACCTCTACTACTACCGCCGCTATGATTACCGCCAATGGTCGCCATGGGAGAAGGTGGAATTGGATATTCAAGGCGACTATCTCATTCCAGCGGTGGTGAATAAGCGTCTCTTCCTCTTCTGGCCGATATTTACGGAAGTGCCGGATGAGGCGGGGAACAGCAGGGTTACCTTGCCGAGCCCCGGTGATAGAGGCTTTACCCCTGACAAAACAAAGAAAAGACTTCGCCTGCAAATGGCGGTGAGCAATTACCGGCAGGGGAAGTGGACGCCAAAAAGAGTATCGACGGATTTTCATGAAAGCGAGAAGTACGAAGTAGAAATCGAAAGAAAACATTACCGTTTCTTTGCCATCGACAGGAGCGATGTGGGCGGGAGCTTTAGCATCGGCTACGCCGGGTTCAGCGTTGGTAGTGCCGCCGCCGCCAAAAATACCAAGCAGAACCTTGAAGATGCTGTCCCTAAGACCGAACAGGCCAAAAGTGATGCCGAGAAGATCAAGAAAGATGCCGATGAAGTCCTCCGTAAAGCTTCTATTGCTGTCTACTCTGTCCAAAATGCCTTCGACCTCGTCAAAAAAGTCGAACCCTATGTCAACCAACTCGTCGCCACATCCGAAGCTTTGGATAGGAGTTGCGACGCCGTCAGGTTAGAAGCCCAATACGTCAAAGACCTTATCTACCCATCCACTTACAACGCCGCAATAAATGCCGAGACAACTGTCGGAGCCGTTTGCAACGCCACTAGTGCCGAAACTTTCAAACTTTTCGTTGGCTATCTCAACAATTCCTTACTCCGCGTTGAAAATAGGGCAATTGAACTCAATACATATTACGACTCTAACGACAAACTTAATGCTTTCCGTTATCTCAACAAACAGAACCTTCCTGAACTCAGCAAAGCCGCACAAGATGACTTCAGGAAAGCCGTAGATGCCGGAGTCGAAGCCCTCAGTACCATAAAGGACTTCAAAGTTATTGCCTTCAATGCCACCGTAACCGCCGATACTAAATTTGCAACGGCAAGTACCCTTGCAAAAGAGGCCGAAGCGGCCAGAGACAACTTCATGGCCGACACAGCCAAGCATGCGGAATTGTCTGGCGTTTTTGAAATCTCCGGCTCTAAGGGAGTGCCGGAATTGACGTCCAATTTTACAGGGACGTTCATGCACGTATTGAGGCCGAAAACGGATTCGGTCGGCGATAACACGGCATTTCTTAAATGGGTAGAACTTGGAAAGGCGAATGATCTTGGGGAAGTCGAATCTCGTAAAGACGGAGAGAATGATTTCGCGCTACAGCACTTCGGGCCGGTGCTGATGTGGACCCCCGGGGTCTTCAAAATGACTCCGCCCTGGCACTTGTCGTACCTGGACAAGTTCTGGCTCGATACAGAACCCATAGGCGATAAGAAGAACACTGTGCCCATGGGATACGGGCTACCGTTTTTTTACAATGACAACAAGCGCACGTTCTTTGTTCTGCCCTCGATACCTCCTATACAGGGCAGAGGTGTTAGGGTCTACTATCAAGAAATCGAGAAATTGTATCGAAAACTGGAAGACGATTACGAGGGGGAGGTGCAGACCTTGATGCCCAGTGGCGTCATCTACAGGTTGACTCCTCAGGTGCGACTGGTGTGGGAGCAAACACTCTGGCAGGCCTTCCCGGAAGAACGTCCGCCTTTCTACACCAACCAGCAATCATCCTACACCGACGAGCAGTTTATACACTTGCTGAAGCGGTGGTTCATGCGGAATGTTCACTATCACTTGGGCGTTCAGTCGTTGCAGCTCTTTCAGAGTCAGCAGTTCCACTTTAAGAACTTCTACCACCCCTTCGTCCGCGACTTCGCCAAGTTGGTCTATAACCCCCTCAAAGGCATCCCCGCCCTGATGAGCCGGGAGACGCAATTGAAAAACACCGGGTTCAGCTTCGAACGGAGCTATTACCCGACGGGTAAAGTGGTCAAGTTGCCGCCGCAATACCCATTGCTGAAGGATTGTTACCCCAATGAAGCCGTTGATTTCACACCCGATGGCGCCTACTCGCCCTACAACTGGGAGCTCTTTTTCCATGCCCCGTTGCTGATTGCCAACGCCTTGAGCAAGAACCAGCGCTTCGAGGAGGCTCAAGAGTGGTACCACTTCATCTTTAACCCGATCGGCGTGGAAAGCTCCATAGCGGGGGGCTTGCCAATGAGCAAGTACTGGATCACCAAACCGTTCTTTGAAACCACCGAACCCCAGTACGTCCAGCAACGCATTGACAACATCATGCGGATGCTGGCGGGCGATACGTATCTGCCGGGCTTCTCGGCGCAGGCGAAAAAAGACCTTGAAGACCAGGTGTTCGACTGGCGCACGAATCCGTTCGAGCCGCACCGCATCGCCAACTACCGCACGGTTGCCTACCAGAAAACAGTGGTGATGAAATACCTGGACAATCTCGTCGCCTGGGGCGACAACCTATTCCGGCAGGACAGCATGGAGAGCATCAACGCGGCGACACAATTGTATATTCTCGCAGCGGAAATTCTTGGCCCTCGGCCAAAAAGGATCCCGCCCAGGAGAATGCCACCGGTAGAAAGTTTCAACGAGTTGGAAACCCAGTTTGATAAGTTCTCGAATGCCCTGGTAGGGGTAGAGAACTTAGTCCCAGTTATACCACCCTCTTATACTACTGGATCACCTCCTTTTAATAGACTTATCGAAAGCCCGCCTCTGCCGATGCTCTACTTCTGTATCCCGCAAAACGACAAGATGCTGGGCTACTGGGACACGGTTGCCGACCGGCTCTATAAAATCCGCCACTGCATGAACATCGAGGGCGTGGTGCGGCAACTGGCGCTGTTCGAGCCGCCCATCGACCCTGCGGCTTTGGTGAAAGCTGTCGCCGGCGGCGTGGACATTGGCAGCGCTCTGGCCGATCTGAACGCGCCGTTGCCGCTCTATCGTTTTAACATACTGCTGCAAAAAGCCAACGAGGTATGCAACGACGTGAAAGCGCTGGGAAGTGCATTGCTCTCCGCGCTGGAAAAGAAGGACGCCGAGGCAATCGGGCTGTTGCGACAAAGCCAGGAAATTCAACTGTTGGAGGCGGTAAAAGCCGTTCGCGAGAAGCAAATCGAGGAGGCAAAGGAAAACCTCGATGGGACAAAGAAATACAAAATGATCGCGGAAGAAAAACGGGATTATTACCGAGATATCGAGAAGATTTCTTATGGTGAACAATTAAGCCTGGATAAACAGGAAACCGCCTTTGGGCACCAGCAAAAAGCCCAACGGTATAATATTGCCGCCTCTGTCCTTGGTTGTCTACCAAACATTACAATTGGTGTCTCCGGCGCTGGCGGTTCACCACATGTAAATGCTCAAGTTAGTATTGGGAATATCATAAGCGCTTTACAAGCTGCTTCAGGATCAGAGACCCAATTATCTAATGCGGCCAGTTTTGAAGCAGGCAGGGCTTCGACCTTGGCGAGTTATACGCGGAGATTTGACGATTGGAAATTACAGGAGAGATTGGCTGACAAAGAACTGGAGCAAATAGACAAGCAAATTGCATCCGCCGAACTGCGTATCGCCATTGCCGAGAAGGAACTCATTAACCACGCTCTACAAATTGAAAACTCCAGGGCCACCGATGAATTCATGCGCTCGAAATACACCAGCCAGGAATTGTACCAATGGCAAGTGGGGCAGATCTCGGGCGTATATTTCCAGAGTTACAAGTTGGCACATGATCTGGCGAAGCGGGCGGAGCGCTGTTTCCGCTTCGAACTGGGCGTGCAGGACAGCAGCTACATCAACTTTGGCTACTGGGATAGCCTGAAAAAAGGGCTGCTCTCCGGCGAAAAGCTTCAGTATGACCTGCGCCGACTTGAAACCGCTTACCTTGAGCAGAATCGCCGGGAATTTGAGCTGGCCAAACATATTTCTTTGACCCTGCTTGATCCACTGGCATTAGTGAAGTTTCGGGAAACGGGGCGTTGTTTCTTCCAACTGCCGGAGGAAATCTTCGACCTCGATTACCCCGGACACTACTTCCGCCGCATCAAGTCGGTGAGTTTGACACTACCTTGTGTGGTGGGGCCCTACACCACGATTTCCTGCACCTTGCGGCTGTTGAAAAACAGCATTCGCATCAACACCGCCAAAGGTGACAATGGTGACAATGGCTATCCCCGCAACAACGACAAGGGCTTGCCCGCCGATGACAGTCGCTTTATTGAAAACAATATCCCGGTGAAAGCGATCGCCGCCAGCAATGCCCAGAACGACAGCGGCATGTTCGAACTGAGTTTCCGGGACGAGCGCTACCTGCCTTTCGAGGGCGCCGGCGCCATCAGCGAATGGTCATTGGAACTGTTCAGCGACCCGGTAAAACCCGACTTCGGCAAACCGTTGCGTCAATTTGATTATGGCACCATTTACGACGCCATTCTGCACGTTAAATACACGGCAAGGGAAGACGCCGGTATTTTCAAGAATGGCGCCGTGGAACACGTCCGGGAATACTTTAAACCGGAAGCGCAAGATGCCGCGCCTTCTTCCCTAAGGCTGTTCGATCTGAGGCAGGAGTTCCCAACGCAGTGGCATCGGTTCTTGACCAATAACGCCGACGGCAACGTCTTTGAGTTGCCGATGTCGCCCAACCTGTTCCCATTCAGGGACCATGATAAAACTCTGAAAGTTAAGACGATTTGGCTGTTGGCACGCTGCACGAACGCGGGAAACTACAAAGTTGTTATGACGCCACCGCTGACTGCACCACTAGCCCTACCAATCGAGTTTACACTCGCTCCAGCCAAGCAATATGGCGGCTTGCTTTTTCAGCAGAAAGACGTTGCCATTGAGGTCGAGCCAAACGATCCGCCTGGCATATGGCGATTACAAATGACCGGTCCTGGCAACGGGAATTTGCAAGTCGAGGAGGTTGAAGATGTGCTTTTGGTGGTGGCATACATGTCCATTCCTGATTACCACTAAAGCTCAGCCTTGATTAGAAGCCACTCTGGAATGGGTGGAGTTCGCAAAGCCACGGAAATAAAACGAGTTATCATCTGGTCCAAATGGAAGGATGGACATGGGGTCACAGAGACATGGGGTCACACAGAGACATGGGGTCAGGTCTTGAAATATAAGGTTAGCATCATGAAAACCCATGCCGAAGTCAAAGCAGACAAAGCAGCCCCCACCCGGCACCCTGTCCAACTCAGTTGGCTATTGCTGTAAAGCTGGAACCCTGGCCGGTCGTGACGAAAAAATCCGGGAATTCAGGCAGCCAGAGGAGTGACGTGCTTCAGGGAATCGTCGGCGGTCTTTTCGGCCTCCTCAATTGATATCAGGAAGGCACACCCTGCACCCGAGCAGAGTGTCAAGATGCCAACCCCGTGAAATAGGAGGACATTGTGTTCTAAATTGTGATAAACGCGCGTAGCGCTGTTCTCCCAAGGATGTTCTTGCTTTCTGTAACCAAGGTAGTTACACTTACTACTGATGATCAAAACATTCTCCCATAAAGGGCTGGAGGATTTCTTTTTCGACGGCACAAAAAAAGGCATCCAGCCCGTTCACGCGCAAAAGCTGTCCGATATTTTGGACACGCTCGATGCTGCAAAGAATCTGGCGGATATGAGATATCCGGGGTCCGATCTCCATCAGTTAAAGGGAAAGTTGAAGGGCTTATGGGCAGTGAAAGTCTCGGGCAACTGGCGGGTAGCCTTCAGCTTTCGAGAGGGCAATGCGTATAATGTTGATTACCTGGATTACCATTAACGAGGTGCAGACATGAGAACAAGGCAAAGGCCCCCGACGCATCCGGGTGGCATTTTGAAGAGACAGTATATGGAGCCATTGTCTTTAACGGTATCGGATCTGGCGCAAACCCTGGGTATATCCAGAAAGACGCTCTCCAATATTGTGAACGAACATAGTTCGGTAACCCCGGACATGGCATTGCGGCTGTCAAAAGCGTTCAATACCACACCTGAATTGTGGCTGAACATGCAGCAAACCTTTGATCTATGGCAGGCCGCACATAAATCAGATAGGTGGCAGTTCGTGGAAGCAATAGCTGTTTAAGTCAATAGCGTCTTGGAGTTTCGTGGCGTTTTGGAGTTTTGGGGTTTCTCGCAGAATATCCTGCGATAGAAGATCCTCCTCATGATTCAGGCGGGCGATCCCGCACTTTTTTTGGGGGATCCTGTGGGACGTCCTGTGGGACGTTGATACGTGACGAACAATTAGTCCAGACACAAATTAGTGTCAGCAGGCAAGGCGCTCCAGAGGCTGACCCGGGAAGGAGGCCACATAGGCGAAGTCTACCCTACACGGAGATTAATCGTCAAGAAATCAAATCGCAATCTCAAGTCGAATCTTGTCATATGTTACTCGTGGTGTTACCCTGCCGCGCTTTTTACTCATGTCACGGTCGAGGCTCACCAGGCCTAGATCGGCCAGACATTTCAGGTCCTCGGACACATTCTTAATGTCCCTGCCGGTCAACTCAGCCAATTGCTGGATGGTCTCCGGTTTCAGCCGCTTTATGGTGTGCAGGAGTTCCAGCCTCTTCTCAGTCAGGGCCTTTCTAAAGGCATCGAGGTTCTCGAAGTACACCCCTCTCCGCTTCTTGACCTTCTCGCCTCTCATGACCGCATCAGCCACTGCCACGAAATTATCAAGCCCTTCCTCCAGGGTGCGTATGCCAAGCGTCACGTTTTTAACTCTGATCGCCATACCGTTTCTCCTTCCATGCTTGAATATCCTTGAAAAAATCATCGCGCAGCCGACTTGGACTTTCGAATTGGTAGGGATACTCAATGCCGTCAATATGCTGGTGGTCACCCTTGCCGGTCTCGTTGTCATATCCCACGACCCTGCAGTTATCCACGACATACACCAGCGAATACTTTAGGCAATGAGGTCGCAATTCCGTATGGGGCACGGACCATATTTTCATCTCAACCGTGTTACCATACGCATCAGGATACTTTTCGTAGAGCAGCAAAATTGCCTTCATGTTTGGCATGATATACCATTTACTCAGAAGGTTCAATGATCAGGCAGGGTAGCCAGCTCCCCAGCTTGGCTGATGCCGTTACTGTTTCGATCCTGCCACTTCAGGCTGGTGAAATTAGCGTCGTTGGCATCGGCCACGCCGTCAAGACGCCGTCCCCTTGGCCACCGGTGGCATCGAGAAAAACGGCTATAGGGGCGCATCTTAAAAATTAAATAGGCTCATCGCGGATTAGTGGGAAGATGGCAAACGTCAGGTGCGCATAGCGC
>Ga0316628_100001077_pt1 | contig 18795 bp, 14 predicted proteins | sample OWC_Aug_M2_C1_D5_FD_207648 | JGI IMG/M metagenome (GOLD analysis project Ga0316628, IMG submission 207648) | Wetland soil microbial communities from Old Woman Creek delta, Ohio, United States - OWC_Aug_M2_C1_D5_C | ecosystem: Environmental > Terrestrial > Soil > Wetlands | place: USA: Ohio... | reverse complement strand
TTCGTATTGATCGGGTTTGAAACCAAGTTCCTTTGCTACTTTAACCGGGAAAGCCGGGTTTGGTTGATGGGCGACGAAGTAATCCACGTCACTGGCCTTTAGACCCTGATGCTCAAGCAGTGTTGAAGTTGCTTTTCGGACGTGTTTGAAGTATGCTGGGTCACCTGTGAATCTTCCGCCATGTTGCGGAAAAGGTTCGCTATCTCGACGCCAGAAGTCAGGCGTGTCGCTGGTACAAGAGTACCAGCCTTCGATTACGGCGATAACGTCCTGTTTTCCGAAGAGGTAGGCTGCGCCGCCATATCCGACGAAAAGATCGAGTTCGCCGCCAGGGCATCCTCGCGGTGCTGCTTGGGAGTTGTCGGCGCCAATGACCATTGTGTACCGAATTCCTGACTTCGGATAGTTAACCAGAGCTGCTGCATCTTTGAACATGCTTGTGGCAGCCTTGCAAGCAAACTCAGTGTCGACCGCATCTACTGCTTGCATGTCGTTCTCTTCTTTTCCCAGTTTCAAGACTTGCGCGACTTTGGCAGCGATTGGTTTGACCGCGTATGGGTTGGATTCGCTGCCTACGTAGACTTTGCCCACCAGCTGACTGTCGATGCCTGAGTGAATTAGCGCGAGTTTTCCCGCTTCAACCGATGCCGTTACGGCGTCTTCGTCAATGAAGGGAACCGCTCGTTCCATCCCGTTCTCCTTTATTCTGAATCGAGAAGTGTAGACTCCGTAGCCCACAATGCCAGCTGAGTCATATTCTTTGCTTGGTTTTACAATCGTGTAGTCTTGGTGAGGATAGTATTCGTCGGCTAAGCTGAAAGCCAGAGAAATAGTCGGGATAACATCGGATTGAGATACTGTGTGTCGTCTGCGGAATCTCGGAATAACCTCTCTGCCTTCGAGTTCCGAGAGGTCGCCGATTTCACCGTTCTTTAGAATTTGGTCAGTGAGCCTACCTGGAACGCGGATTTTTCCGCCGTGGAACGAGACAATTCCGTAGATGTAACTTTGCAGCTTCATGAATTTGTTTGTAGGTTCATTGACTAAGGTGCAGACTTCCAATTTGCCCCTATCGTAAAAAAGGTCGATGCTTTCCATCTTCCCGTAGCTTTTTCGCCCGCAGTTGCCACAGTAGTCCCGTATTTCGAAGTACTCTTTGCCGCAGATATGGCACCTGACAGCCCTAAGTCTGTCCCCGAGGTACGAGACTCTTCGCTCTATGGGTTCACTGCTCACAGCTATTCTCTCCCTAGCACCGTCACGTAACTTTTGGTGCCGAACCCCTCAAACTCTTGCGTACAACCGTATTTTGGCGACTGTTGGGCACTTCCTATCTGTCTGGCTCCTGCCTCGCCGCGGAGTTGTCTGAAAACCTCAAACAACTGTGCACCACCTGTTGCTCCGAGGGGGTTGCCGTCTGCTTTCAAGCCACCGTTCGTGTTAACATGAACTTCTCTGTCTTTTACTTCATAAAAGCCGTCATACTCTTCGCATTTTCCACGGACGCACTGCCATGCCGTGCCTTCCTCGCAGAAACCCAAATCCTCCATAGTCACCATTTCCATGACGGTGGATTGGTCGTATAGTTCCGCAATTTGGAGGTCTTCCAGGTGTATTCCTGCCATTTTCATGGCGTTTTTCATCGCTAAACGTGTTGCTACGAAGTGTGTTAGGTCTGCTCTCCCTGGAAAGTCGAGGAAATCTGTAGCTGACGCGCATCCTAAAACGTAGACTGGTTTGTCTGTGAATTTTTTTGCCTTGTCTTCATTCATTAAGATTAAAGCTGATGCGCCATCGGAGATTGGAGCAAAGTCATAGAGCGCCAGGGGCTTATGAGCCTGTTCGCGTGCGCTTAATACGTGTTCAATGGTGATTTTTCGGTGGAACTGGGCGAATTCGTTTTTCAAGGCGTGAGCGTGGTTTTTGACCGCAATTTCGGCTAAGGCGAGATTGAGTTTGTCGAGGTTTTCGCCTTCGATGCCGTATTTCTTCGCATATGCCCTTAGCATTAGTTCATGGTTGACTTCTGGGGTGCCGCCGGCGTAGTAGCTCCATGGGTCTTCAAGGAGCATCAGATCGTCGCGTATCTTGTCCCATCGGTCGGTCATTTTTTCAATGCCTCCGACGAGAATTGTTGAATACGCCCCTGATTGTATCGCGTGACAAGCGGTCAGGAGTGCAGCGCTGACCGAGCGGGCAACCTCCATTGGCACGTGGAGTTCCGTAAGCTCTGATAGGAAACCTTCTTCCAATCCGAGTTTGTTCGTTATGGGGAGTAGACAGTCGGACATGTAAAAGGCGTCGAGGGCTTTTCGTTCAAGTCCGCTTTCTTGAGATGCTGCCAGCCAAGCCTCTTCTATGAGTTTTTCAGGCTCTTTTCCATAATGTTCCCCAAACTTTGTTCGCCCAACGGCGACGATGGCTGGACGATTCTGCATAAAGATGATCCTTCTTTTTAGATAGCACATAGAGTTTTTCAAGATGGCTTTTAAGTGTTTGCTAAGAATAGACAAGCTTGCGAGGGATTTCTTTCAGGCAGATTGACGCTGGGTGGGGCGGGTTGCACGGTATCCAATTGCCATCAGGATGAATCCGCTGACTAGTTCTGCAATTGTGAGAACATCGAAGATTGCGGATATGATCTTTGAAACGCCAAGGGCGAAGAGAAGTAGGCCGACAAAGAATATCAGAGAGCCAAAATAGAAAGCGGCATTTCTGGGCAAGTTTTCACCGTTCGACGAGATGTGGAGTTCAGCATTTAGGCTTTTCCGCTGACGTCTCGATTTTCTTTCTCAATCAGTCTCTTCGCCAAACCGTTCGTCAGCTCGTTCAGATTCCCGCTAAGCTCGACAGGGTAAAGTGGTGGACTAATGAGCTTCTTGTATTTCTCAGGAAGCTTGGTGAGGCTGGCCTTCGCTTTGGAACGCACTTCATCCAATGAGGGCAGTTCATATGTCATCTTGCCATCCTCCATGACTTTGATGAGCAACGTCTCGCCATCAAGTTTCTCGTCTGCCAAGCTAATGACATCTTTCGAGTAGTTGCCTTGTTGGTCCTTGAGGCGGTAGACCTGTTTTCTCCCTGGCAAAGTGATTTTGCCTTCGCTGAGCTTCATGATGGGTGAGAAATCGCCATTTTCGGCTTGGGTCTCGCAGAGCTTGTAGATAGCATCTATGTAGGGTCTGTCGGCTGAAGTTCCCATTCGCGTGCCCACTCCGAATGCGTCAATTCTTGCTCCCTTCCGAAGCAACTCTTCTATTCGGTACTCATCCAAGTCGCCACTTGCGAATATTCTCACGTATTTCAATCCCTCGTCGTCGAGTAGCCGTCTGACCTTAATGCTTAATCCCGCCAGGTCGCCGCTGTCCAACCTGACTCCGCCAAGTTTGTAGCCTTTAGCTTCAAGCTCCTTGGCTATTACGATAGCATTTTCAGCTCCTAGCAAGTCGTCATATGTGTCGATCAAGAGCGTTGCTTTGTTGGGGAAGGTCTTGGCGAAAGCGCGGAAGGCGTGAATTTCTTTGTCGAACGCCATTATGAAGGAGTGTGCCATAGTCCCAAAAACTGGGATGTCGTAAGACATTCCCGCAAGGACGTTGCTTGTTCCTTCGCATCCACCTATGAAACTAGCTCTGGCCACTTTCATTCCTGCATCGATGCCGTGCTCACGTCTCAGGCCGAATTCGACAACAGTTTTCCCTTGCGCTGCATTCACTACTCGAGAGGCTTTTGTTGCAATCATCGTCTGCAAGTTCACCGTGTTGAGCAGAAAAGTCTCTATGAGCTGAGCTTCTATGATGGGTGCCGTGATACGGATTAGTGGTTCAGACTGAAATGCGACGGTTCCTTCTGGTACTGCCCACACGTCGCCTGTGAACTCAAAATCCTCAAGGTATTCGATGAACTTGTTGCTGAAACCCTGCTTCTTGAGGTATGCGAGATGTTGGCCAGTGAATTCTATACTCTCTAGATAGCGTAAGACTTGTTCTAGCCCTGCAACGAGTAGGTATCCACGGTTTTCGGGGAGTCGTCTTACGAACAAATCAAAAGTGGCGGGCTGGAACATATTATTGTCCAAGTAGCTGGCGCACATTGTCAACTCATAAAGGTCAGTGAACATGCTCATGTTCACTGGTTTCTGTTCGTCCAAAAAAGGTGTCATGCGCTATACTTGAAGGTGAAGGAGATTTAATCTTTTCTAGCACGCTGCAAAAGCAGTTTGCCTAATCACAACGGATTCCTGTCCAAAGAAGAAGTGTAATTCTCGGAAGTGGTATGAACGATTTTTTTTGGCACTCTACAAAAAGGGAAAATTCAAATTAGAGTGCAATGCTGATTATACCGCGTTAAGGTTGAACCACTATGAGTACACAACCAGTAAGGGAAGATCCTGTTAAACTGCACAAGACCGCTAACAGCTTGATGGAAGCAGGCAAATACGAGGAAGCAAGAGACATGTTCCTCAAAACTGCGGAGCTCTACCGAAAGAGCCAAAACTATTTCGACTCAACCTCAATGCTTTACAAAGCTGGCGAATGCGACTTCGCGTTGAAAAGCTACGATAAGGCGGCCGAGAGTTTCATGAAGTCAGCTGACTTATCATTCGGCAAAGGCTTTGACCGGTTTGGGGTGAGTGCACTTGACTACGCCAAAGACTGCTACAAAGCATTGGGAAATAATGAGAAAGTGGCGGAGCTGGACAAGAAGATTAAGGAAGTCAAAGCCAAACTCGAAGCAGCCTTCTAGACGGATAGCAATCAAGCCCTAGGGCTTGAAGCAATCATCAAGCATCCTTTTTATTCACCTGCAGGCAAAGCTAAAGTAATGGCAACTTCGTTCAAAGCCCTAACGGAACTCCTTGAAAGAGTTGGAGCCACCAAGAAGCGAACTCAAACCGTCGCTCTGGTCGCCGACTTCCTCACAAAGCTTAACATGGAAGAGTTGGAACCAGCAGTTTCGCTGATCCTTGGCAGAGCCTTCCCGAAGTCGAGCCAGAAGACACTGGATGTGAGCTGGCAAACCCTGAACACTGTTCTCAGAAGCATAACGCAGGTTGACTGGGATGTTTTTTCCGAAGCATTCGCCCGCACGGGTGACATCGGAGATGCCACCAAAGCCCTTTTCGAAAAAGCAAAGATGAAACGGCAGAGTACTCTTATGCAGAAGCAAATAACCATAATCGAAGTGCGTAACATTCTCGAAGCAATCACAGCAGCTTCTGGCATGGGCTCCAAACAGAAGAAAACACGCTTAATCGAAACATTGTTCAGCCAGACTGACCCGGCTGAGGCAAAATACCTTGTCAAAATACTGACCAGCGAGATGCGAACAGGTTTCCATGAAGGGCTAATGGAGCAAGCAATCGCAAAAGCTTTTGATGTACCGCTGAAGACGGTGCAACTCGCGAACATGGCGCTGGGTGACATCGGGGAAGTTGCACCCCGAGCTCGAACTAACAAACAAACCCTATCCAGCTTGGGATTCAGGGTTTTCCGACCAGTCAAACTGATGCTCGCTCAGGTCGCAGATAACGCCGACCAAGCATTGAGAGAACACGGTGGCGAAACTGCCTTCGAGTACAAATACGACGGCGCTCGAGTTCAAATCCACAAGCAGGGCAAAGGCGTCAAGATTTTCAGCAGGCGGTTAACCGACGTAACAGCAAGTCTGCCAGAGATCGTGGACACCGTGAAAGTTAACGTGGTTGCAGACGAGACCATAGTTGAAGGCGAAGTAATCGCTGTTGATTCCCAAGGTTCTCCAATTCCGTTTCAGCACCTGATGCGTAGATTCAAGCGAGTCCATGGCGTCGCTGACACAGCTGAAAAAATACCACTTAAACTGTTCCTCTTCGACATTCTATACCTGAACGGCGAAAACCTGATCTCTTTGCCCTATCTGAAGCGCAGAAGAATCCTCTCGGAAAATGTGGGCAAGATTCCGTTGACGAAACAAATAGTCACAAACAGTTCTGATGTTGCTAACGCCTTCCTCAGAGAAGCTATAAACGATGGACAAGAGGGCTTAATGGCGAAGAACCTTGACAGCCCATACACTCCCGGTGCGCGAGGAAAACGCTGGTTCAAAGTCAAAACCACTCTCGAACCCCTTGACCTAGTCATTACAGCCGCCGAATACGGATATGGGCGAAGACATGGGTGGCTTTCAGACTATTATTTAGCTGCACGCGACTCCGAAACGGACGAGTTTTTGGAGTTGGGTAAGACCTTCAAAGGCTTGACCGACGCTGAGATTATCGAAATGACTCGGCGCCTCAAATCTCTGGCTATCAGTGAGGACCGATGGCGAGTTGTTGTGCAACCAAAAATTGTTGTTGAAGTCACCTACAATGAAATTCAGCGCAGCCCAACATACAAAAGCGGAATGGCGCTTCGATTCGCCCGGATAGCCCGAATAAGAGACGACAAGGCAGCAGAAGATGCGGACACAATTCAGCGCGTTCGGGAAATATATGAGCAGCAATTCCAGAAAAAAGGCAGATATAAGCCCTGAGACAAATAGGGACCTAGGCGCAAGACATGGACATTGCCGACAAGAAGGCGTTCGCGAGACAATTCTTCAGTCGTCAAATAGTAATGAAGGAAGTAGGAAAGGAAGGACAACGCAGACTCTCCCAGGCTAAAGTTGCAGTTGTTGGCGCTGGGGGGCTAGGCACAGTCTCTTCACTCTATCTTGCACTCGCAGGCATAGGCTACCTTCGTCTCATCGATCAGGACACGGTGGAAATTCAGAACCTGCATAGACAAATTCTGTACAACGTGAGCGACCTGCAATACCCGAAAGTTGAGGTTGCAGCTGAACACCTGCGCAAGTTGAATCCCCTGCTCAATGTTGATGCCGTTAGCGACAATGTGAACGCCCACAACGTTGAGAACCTGCTTGTTGGTGTCGACGTTGTAGTGGATGGCTTGGATAATATGTTGACGCGCTACCTTGTGAACCGTGCCTGCGCAAAGCTGCAAATTCCTTATGTTTTCGGAGCTGCAATTGGGCTAGAGGGAAATTTGTCCGTGTTTTCACCGCCTGAGACACCTTGCTTGGAGTGCGTAATGCCCAGCTTATCCGATTCCGACTTACAGTCCTGCAGCACTCGTGGCGTGCTCGGCGCGACTCCGGGAATTATTGGCGCTATGCAGGCAATGGAAACGGTGAAACTTATCGCGGGGATAGGTTCGCCCTTGAAGGGGAAGCTGATGGTGTGCGATTTTAGCGATATGTCATTCGCGACGGTCGACATTGCAAAGAGGGGGAATTGCCCCGCTTGCCAAGGTGAGGTTTCCGCTGGTTTGCCCACGGAGAAGCTAGTTTGGTTGTGCGGATTGCAAACTGCGAACATTAACCCCAAGAAACCGTTGAATCTCGAGGTAAATGGAGTCTATGAGTCTATTAAAGGTCGGTTCAACATTAGCGTGAAATCAAGCATGGTCATCGTCTTCAACTACAAACAGTTTCAAGTTAGCCTATTCAACGGCGGGCGTATGCTAATAAAAAACGTGGACAACGAAAGAAAAGCCTTGAAGGCGTATCGCGAAATCATGCAGATATTACGCCCAACCTAAGATCGACTTGGCATGTCCCGATGTCTAAATGTTTGTAGCCTGGCAAATCACAGCGGTTATCGTCTTCTCAGAAAGTTCAGTATTTGACCAATATTTTTATTACAGACTCACCACTGGTTTTCGGATGCTGGGGTGGCCGAATGGTTCAGGCGGCAGCCTGCAGAGCTGCTCTATATGGGTTCAATTCCCATCCCCAGCTCCAACACTTGCGCACAGATTTTAGAAAGTTTCTAAGGTGGAACGTCCGTCAAAACAACATAACACTTACCGGATATTGTGTTTTAATTCTCTTCTAACGTTCTGATTGGGCTTACATCTAGCTAATGCTTTTAACCAGACTCTGATATACTAAATTTACAGGTGAAAGGATGAAGATAACTTGTCCTTTTGAAGATTGTGCGAAAGTCTTTGACTGGGATCCACCAGCGGATGCAATGGCAATGAAGCATCTTGTCAGCGATTATTCGCTTGGGCAATCTGCAAGAAAACAATACTCTGTCAAGTGCCCACATTGCAAGAAGAGCATGGACCTAACCATTTAATACAGCGGGTCTTTGAGACCCTTTAGCCCTGTCTTTTTGGTTTTTCTTATGTGAAATTCGAATACGCTAGCTTTTTGCCAACGTCAATTTGACGCTAGATGCAGTTATTTCTGACGTGCCACTCCACGTATGATGTCGGATTTGGTGATTATTCCAACAAGTTCTTCCTTTTCTACAACGGGCAAACCGCTGAATTTGTGTTTTGCCATGAGTTGTGCCGCCTCGGTGAGGTTGGCGTTCTTGTCAACTGTCACTAGCTCAGAGGTCATGATGTCGCCTGCAGTCAGGAGATGAGCACTTCCAGGAGGGGCTATTGCTCCCTTCACAACGAGCGGTTTTTCGTCTTCCAAAACCTTGGCAGGCTTTAACAGTCTGCTAGTAACGGTCATGTCGGCTTCAGTTATTATTCCCACAAGCTTGTTCTCTAGGCTTGCAACAACGAGGATTCTTGAAATCTTGTGTTTTGACATCAAAGATGCCACGAGAAAAACAGATTGCGAAGGTCTAACAGTCACTATTTTAGTTGTCATGAACTCTTTTACCTTGAATGCTAATTCGAAGTGAAATGCGCCATACCATTTTATGATGTCTGCCTTTGTCACAATACCCTCGAGTCTGTATCCATCGTCCACTATTAGAACTGAGCTTATGCCTTTATCGATCATCGTTCTCGCAACGAGAGATATCGATGTATTGCGCGTGGCAGTGATGAGTCTTGTCGACATGCTTTCCTCTGCTGTTATGTCCTCGAGTCCTCTCAATGATTTATCAGCCACAAGGAAATTTATGATATCTTTTTGTGTTATGATTCCCACCGGTCTGTTTTCATCGACAACAACCACTCTGCCTATGCCGTTATCTACCATGAGTTGTTGAATCTGCGAAAAGGTATCATTCGGCGAGCAGGTGATGACTTTTTGGGTCATAATCTTTTCGGCATTCTCCATATTCGTCACGCCCAATCGTTTCTGATGAAATTACGTATTTAAGCCTTCACCGTCACCAAGAATAAAAAGCGAACAATTTTGAGACTGATTTCTGATTTGCCCGAAATGAGTTGGCAGATGGGTTTGGATTAGGTCTCGATCCAGAATCAAAGGGATTGTGCGGGAGATGTCTCCATCTGCTGCGTATGCAATTCCCATCCCCCGCTTTCCCAATGAATCCATATAGTTTTCATATGGGCTTCCAAAAGATTTTGCCGCCCTAGCGCGCGCTACAGCCGCCTCAGGAGACGCATGGAGCAGCAGCGCCACAAACTGACTTGTGACAAGCGCCGAGCTTTCAACATATGCTCACAACTCCAACCAGCCCCAGCATACATGACGCCAACATAGTTGTGATCACAACCAACCCAAGCCACAACCAAACAGCCACAGAAAAACAAACCCACAGCTTAACGCAGAGCGAAAACCAAACTGTGTTGTGGCAAACCGCCGACCAAACACAACCACACAAAAAGAAAAGAAAACGAAGACGGAGACCATCTCTTTCAAAGCAATGAAACCAAGCCAAAGTTTTTATGCAAATAAGCATCAATGAGAGGTGATGCCAACAGTCAAGGATTTGATGACAAAAGACGTTTTAACCATCGACGCCAGCAAAACCGTTGGTGAAGCCGCAGCAACAATGTCACAAAACGACGTAGGCGACCTGGTAGTTATGGAAAACAACCTGCCAGTGGGAATCGTCACAGAACGCGACTTCGTAAGGAGGGTATTGGCGGTGGGGAAAACGCCTGACATACGAATCTCAGAGATCATGAGCTCACCCCTCAGAGTGATCGACCCTGAAGCACCGATAAAAGAAGCCGCCAGACGAATGGTCAGCAAGGGAATCCGACGACTCGTAGTGATTAAGGATAACAAGCTGGTCGGAATAATCACAACCACAGATTTTGCGAGGCAACTAAGCAAAAAGACCCTATCCGACGACCTCCTTGAAGCAATGGGACGAAGCCACTACCCAATTCCCGACGTCTTCGAAAAATAGAACAACGATTGGCTTGAATCCAACAACTGCAGTGAAATCCACATTAAGAACCGAATTCGCATCTTGATTCAAAAACATGGTTTTCCGATTTTGCAGAGCCGAACTGTATGACGGAAGCGAAACCCTTCGCTGATTAGAAAGGCACACCTTGTACCTCGAGGCAATAATAGGCTTATGCCCGCAAAAAGTTCAGGCGATTTTTTACCGTCTCAGATATCGTTGCCTGATGCTGGATCTAAATCCTTCCTATTATTGGAAGCATGAGTAATGCGGTCATCCCTATGAGTTTCATGAATATGAGAACAGAGGGGCCTGCAACATCTTTCAGAGGGTCTCCTACGGTGTCGCCAATTATTGTTGCTTTGTGCGTGTCTGATTTCTTTCCTCCATATAGTCCGCTTTCAACTAGTTTTTTTGCATTGTCCAACAAAGCGCCTGTATTGTTAAAGAAGAAGCCTAACATGGCGGCGGAAGCTGTCGCTCCTATGAGCAGCATTCCCAACTCTGTTGGCCCAAATAGTAAGCCCACGGCGATTGGGGTTGCTACCGAAATTATTCCTGGTAACACCATTCTACTAAGTGCGTTTTTGGTAGCTATATCGATACATTTGGCATAATCGGGAGTGGCTTTGCCCTCTTTGAGTCCTATTATCTCTTTGAACTGGCGGCGTGCTTCATCAACCATTTTGAAAGCCCCATCAGAGGTCGCTCTTATTGTCAGTGAGGCCAATGGCAAAGGCAAGACCACCCCTAGGAACAATGCAGCAATGGGATAAGGCGATGCAAGCGAGACTATGGAGATATTAGCCGTTGCGAAGAAGGTTGCGAAAATCAAGAAGGACGTGACTGTCCCCGAAGCCATAGCATAGCCCTTAGTTGAAGCCTTCATAGTATTTCCCACCGCATCTAGCGAATTCAAGGTCTCAGAGGCTTGACCTGAAATTCCAGACATTTCAGCAATTCCAGCAGCATTATCGGTTATTGGACCGAAAGTATCAGAAGACATAATAAACGCGATAGCCATGTCCGTGCCAATGTTTGTTATGACTAATCCGTAGAGAGATTGGCCAGTAACTATGAATGAAACCACTACCGCAGCCAAAACTGCAATCATTGGAAATAATGGAGTTGCCAATCCAGTCGAAATGCCCGTTATTAGGTTTATCGCCGGACCTGCCTGCGAGGACTCTGCAACATGATGTACAGGTCCACGCCCCAGGCCCGTGTAATATAGCGTAATTAAGACACAAACGAGCACTGCTGAAACTCCAAGCAAACCTGCAAAAAACAGTGAAACATCATACATAAAGAACGTGGACAAAAAGAACATGCCAATCAAGCCGAGAACTGCCGTTACCACGAGACCGATAACCAAAGATCCTGTTGAACTTATCCTCCGCCAACGTCTAACTAACGAAATCCCAAACATTGACGCCAGAACGCCAACCGCTTCGAGTATGAATGGAAAAACTATCCCGTTTGGACCGTATCTCGAAATGAAGAGGACACCCATCAACATGCCTGTTATTATGTCGTCGCTGAAAGTCTGGAACAGATCTGAACCTCGGCCAGCGCAATCCCCAACATTGTCGCCAACCAAATCGGCAATCACTGCCGGATTTCTCGGGTCGTCCTCAGGAATCTCCATTTCAATCTTGCCCACCAAATCTGCTCCGATGTCCGCTGCCTTGGTAAATATGCCACCCCCAATCTGGGCAAAAAGTGCCGCAAGGCTTGCGCCAAATCCAAACCCAACAAGCGCTGAAATATCATTCAAGGCCATTCGCAACAGGAATAGCGCAACCAGACTTATCCCCGGAACCGCTAAACCCATAACCGAACCTCCCAAAAAGCCTGTCCTCAAAGTTTCTCCTAGTGAACGCGTAGCAGCACTTGCTGTTCTCACATTGGCTCTGACTGCAACGTTCATGCCAACGTACCCTGCTAGTAGGGATAGAAAGACACCGCAAACGAAAGCCAAGGAAGTAGTCCAGTTGAAGAAAAAGAGAATTATTACGGCCAGCCAGGGGATGACAAGAATTATTGTTCTTAATTGCCTCTTAAGGTAAGCGTTTGTTCCAATCACTATGTATTTGCTCACTTCTCGCATGCGAGCCGTACCAAAATCTCGTTTGAGTATCCAACGCGTAATATAGGACGCCGCCAGGATGGCAATCATTCCAACCCCGAAGGCAAACAAGAGCGGGTTTGTCATAACAATTCCATTAGGCTATTCGTTATCCGCTTTTACCAATGTTACAGAGAATAACTGGAGATATTTCTTTCCGGGTCATGCAGTGATTTGCCTCTTGCCAAAGAGAGACTTCTACCTTGATAAGGCTGTCTCCGAGAATTCCCAGTTTAGTACCAGGATCAGGATGGAGTTTAATGGCAAGAGGAGATAGATGAGAAGTGGAAATCGCCTTGACGATGAACCTGCGGCATCGAGTTTCCGGGAAATCAGTTTTTGGAAGAAGAAAAACAACTGTTTTTCCGGGTTTCTCGTGTTCTTCTTCTTTCAATCAAAAACTGCGAACGAACACACCAGCAACTGCATGGAGGAAGAAAAAACGCGTTTTCCAGGAGATTTCGGTTTTTTTTCTTCTTTCAGAAAAGCTCTCCCAAAAGAACTTCAGAAGTAGTAGGTCGAGCCTTTTTCACCCGACCTACTTCTACCGGAAAGAATTGGAAGTTGTTGTTGGAGCCTCACATCTGCCAGACAACAACAACTCGTTGAAAGAACAAAAACAGGCATTTTTATGAAAGATTGTGTTGTTGTTCTTTCAACTCACAGGCTGAAGCTTGGTTCGATGGTAGAAGAAAAAAACGGTGCGCACGTGGGATGTGTTTTTTTCTTCTTTGAGGCTATGCAGGGGCTCACTGCTGTAGAAGAAGGGTTGACTGCGGATGCTTCTTCTTCTCTTGAAGATAACGTGGAAAAAAAGGTAGGGGGATAGGGGCTCCCAAAAAGTAGAATGAGACATCAATCGCGCCCTCTCGGCATTAAAAAGCAAGTTCTTTCTTATGCCAGACAAACCCAAAAAAAATCGAAAAGGAAAGACGCGAGAAGTTCGTCGAGAATCGCAAGGTGTTGAGAAACAACTCAACATTTGTCGCAGATTGCTTTCTTTTCAACCATCTCTATTAGTTCGGTGAGCTTTTTTTCGTCAATGCCCTCCAGAGAGGAGATTTTTAGGTGCCTCATTGTTTTTCCATTTCCCTCAAACAGGGCTATTTCATCTTTTGTCAACCCGGTGATCGCAAAACCCACATGAACACGATTTTTCATGGCGGCCATATAGAATTTTCCTCCCGCAAATGTTACGGCTCCCCAAGCCCTCTTTTCTTCGAAATTTGGAAGCGTTTCTTCGAAGATTTTCCTCACTTTCAGCAAGATTTCTTTCTGAGGCGATATTTGCTTTTGTATGTAGTCATTCACTTGTTTGTCCATTCAGTTTTAGTCCCCAAGTCGAATTGTCAGAGTTAATCCTATACTACTTGCTGGTTGACTTTTCTATTTTTTGTCTGCATATGCTCGCACAGATTTCTGAGGCGAGTGGTCATCTGTTTTCTGGGTCAAAGGCTGCGTACCTTTCAAAGGAGCTACTTAGTCGCGATTAACTTGCACAAAACCTTTATCCAAAGAACGAAATACCAACGTGAGATCCCAAAAATGAGTACTACCAAACCCTCAATAGTTGTTAAAGCACGCCTAAGAAATTTTGGCAACGGCATCCTAGAGGTTGACGATGCGGCCATCAAGTTTTTCGTTGAAACTGGGCGTCTCAGGAAGCACCGCGAAACAATCCGAAATATCCCAATAGCAGAAGTTGATAGCTTAGAGCGGCAGGAGAATGATCTAAGCCTTACATGGAAAGAGAACAACGACGTCTTCGCAGTAGCGGAGACCTCAAAAGTTCCAGAAATCCACGAGAGAATCTCGGAAGGTTTGAAGCAGAGGGAGAAGCCCGCTGAAAACGTTGCGCCTGAAACCCCGAAACCCATCGACAACACCAAGCAACTGGTTCAAGAAATGACATTTACAATTGAAGTGTCAAATTCCCTATTCAAAATCCTGGAACAACTAAACGGGAGGGTAAACTGGAAACTCGTGGAACTTGCATACCAACAGGTCGACCAAGCCACGACCAAGCTCAGAAGCCTCGGCACAAACTTCACATTTCTCGAACTTAACCCAATTTCGGCAGCGCTTCAGCAGCGAAACCCAAAAGATATAGCTGACCGATCCCTCGACGCACTAAGAGCAGTGTACAAGCACTTTAACTACGACGAGACTGCACCAACCGAAATCCCAACTCAGAACCGTCCAAACCGACAGGATTTGAAACTTCTTGTGCAGGCATTTTATGTGTGGAACGATTTGAAGCTTGGCGCACTTGTTTCCGATAAGGATTATGAAAAAGAAGCTGCAGAATTACTAAAATTGCTTGCTGAGTTGGCAAAACAGCCGACCTCAAAAATCAATATGGATGCTATTGAGACATCTTATGAGAAGCTCTCACTCGGAAAGGATAGGCAGAAAGAAGGACTTGAGGCGCTCAAAGCGATTCTTGAATTGCGACGTGAAGACTTGCTTCAGCTTGTTTCAAACGCAAGCCCAGAAACCCCTCAACCGAATTAACTCTTTTTCCAAATTCCCCATTCTGTAATACCCATTCATCAGGTCACACACTTTTTTTGTCAGCAACTTGACCTGAAAAGAACGCCTACGTTATTCCACTAATTCCTGAGACGAAGACCCGATGAACGGCAGACTGCATAGGCTCAGATACCTATGAACAGCCATGGTAAAGCGCAAGTGTTATATTCGCAATCAAATAGTAAAAACAGCCTAAAGGGGAGAAAAATGAAATCTAAACTGCTCGTAGTAAGCGTTATTATCCTCATAGCATCCGCGTCTGTGGCATCCGTTTCAATGGCTTTTGGTGCAGCAAGAGCGGGCGATTGGATAACCAACTACAGAATCGAAGACGCCGCAACTGGAAGACTGATTGTCGACACGGCGGCAAATGTACAAGGCGGCTCGATAATAGATGGCGCACAACTGAAGGTGACGGTGACAATTAGTGTGCCAACCAGTGCCCCATCAACAATGCTCAGCCTAAGCACAGCTATGTCAAGGATGACCAGCAAAGACCATTATTGGGAACACGACACAACAGATGGCTACAGCTTAGGAGCCTACAATCCCAACGCACAGACCATCTCATTCAGTCAAGCCGCAGGAGTTCTCACAATCGCATGCTACGGAGTCGCAACAGGCAAAGTCACACAACAAGTTGGCAGCGTAACACTGCATAAAGCAGTTCCAATAAGCTTGGTTTCTCTGAAAGATCCCAGCAACACAATATTGGATGAGGTCAAACTAAACATAACCGACTCGGCGATCGATGAATATAACACTCTACTAGCTGCAAAACAACAAAGACTAGCTGAACTCAGCAGTTCCGGAGTTGCCACTGGATACGTAGATGTCTACCAAAACATAGTCACTCAATCGCAAGCCGTGGCAGGTCAAGGACTGACCGACGCTGCAATCGCCATGCTGGAAAGCCTGAATGTCACCAACGAGCCAGCTGGGGCAGTGATGCAGAACTTATTCCTGCCGCTAGTGGTTGTCTTCGCAGTCATTGCAGGTCTCTTCGGGTTCCTCTTCATGAGAATAAGAGGCAAAGTGAGCTACTACAGACTTGTCATCGAGGACCAGATCAAAGACCTTGAAGGCTTAACCCTGCGAGCCTCCAAGATTGACAGAACGATATCGTCAAGCTTGGCAAGTGTAGAAGACCGACTTAAACGTCTAGTTGGGATGTGACCGCTACGCGAATCTACCAAAACGCTGTACAACTGATCGGCTTGGGCTCAGCGGGAACGAACATTGTCGAGGCGTTCCTCGCACATGAAAAAACAATGGAACTCATGAAAAACGACATCACACGCCTCTCTCTGCTCGCCATAGACATTGCTGACCCTGAAATTAGAGCACTGGAGGAAACAAACGAAAAGATAACAAGAGCAATGGCGAAGGCAGGTATACCACGCGAGCGAATGCGCCTCGTGTCTCAATCGGTGAAATTCCCAACAGCCGAAGCAATGTTCGACTTCATCAACCAAAAATACAACGAATATCTCGTCGGTGAAGGCTGCAAAATCGAAAAATTCATTCCTTGGCTACATTCCACAATGGCAATCCCACCAATGGCTGGAGGCGCAGGCAGAAGAAGAGCGTTGGCCAAAGCAATCTACGCCCTCAACTACTATCAGCTTGGCATAATCAGAAACTGCATCAACGCATTCAAGGAACAGGCCCTCTCATCCATAATCACTCCAACAGTCATCTTGGTCTACGGACTGGGCGGAGGCACAGGAAGCGGAGTCTTTTTCGACTTCGCAAGACACCTGCGCAAAGTGCTCGGATCCGGAGTGCCAATAATTGCGTTTGTGGTTACACCATGTGGCGGAGATGACCCTCCAGCAAAAGGCTGCTCTGCTTTCGTCGCCATGAACGAACTCCAGCTTCTAACAAACAAAGACTACAACGAATACATAACCAAAACCTATGGAGAGTATTACCGCAACCCACTGAACGCCCTAATCTATTTGCCGTTGTTGCCAGCGTATACAAAAGCAGGCAACATTGTTACAGCCCGACATGAAATAGACGACATGTTCGTAGACATGCTGTATGTGCTTATGGACTTCGACCTGGCAGACTTGATGGGCGGAATCGGCACAGAGGTAGGGCTTACCGACAACTCCGCGCACACGTTGGGCATGGTTAAAGTTGTTTACCCAGTGGATGACTACCTCGCCGCGTACAAGTTGAACTTCGAGAAACTCCAAATGCTATACGATTTGCGCAAGGAAAAACTCGGCATTCTTGACGGCATCAACGAAATCCTTAGCGAGTGTTACCACGAAGTCAAGGAAATGTACAAAGACTATCTCATAAAGACCGGCACATTCAACGAAGAGCAATTCGATGAAAAAGTCAATTCTGTTATCTACAGCAACCCGCGGCTTGAAGATGACATGGCTCTCCATGTGAAGGGCATTGAAATCCAAGCAAGAAATTGGATTGATGAGCAGAGACGATTCCTATCAACAATTAGGCGCATGGGCAAAGTAGGTCCAATCGAAGAAGCAGTCATCAACCTGTCGCTCCACAAGGAAGGTTCACGCAAGATCGACAACCTCGAAACCCTGCTGACAAACCTTACAAAAACCCACCTTGAATTCTGTGAGCGAAAGGCCGAGATATTCGAAAGACTGAAACAACTCATTCCGAGCTCACAGGTCTTCACTGTAAGACAGAAACGACTTCTTGAAGACTTCATGAGCTTGGCTGATATCGCTGAGAAATCTCTGAACATATTGAAGTTCTACGACCATACTCGATACCTGAGTGACACACTGATGGGCTACTGCTCGGTGCTTCCGGAAGAAGAAGCCAATGTCAAAGGACTCAAGGAAATAATGGCCGAGCTCTCTACGATATACCTCGCAGTGCAACTAATGCTTCGAACGCCAAGCGATGAAGCGAAAATGATTGAGGAACACGCTGCCTACCTGAACGAAATCGTATCTAAACGCCTCGAGAAAAGAAATCTCGTTGACAACGAAGCCATGCGCGTGCAGGAAGCAAAGAGACGCAAAGAATTCGACAGGTCCAAGATGGAAGCCCAACTGCGCAAAACCTTCAGCTCCAAACGCTATGCCAGAGAACAACTCATCGGAATTGAACGTGAGCTGAAACGGCTAACCGAGGAAGAGTCAATCGCCCTTGACGACTTAGCAAAGATGGACAACACCATAAAGATGTATGATTCACTGGCAAAACGGCTCGGCGTCACCGCAGAATATCGCAAACGCCTCAACAAGATCGTTGGGCTAGAAGACGAATACGAAGAGAAAATGCGCAAAATCCTTGAGCCAAAAGAATATTTCGAGAGGTCCTCAGAACTGACTGAAAACGAACAGATGCGCATTATCTTCAAGATACTCATGGAACAAGAAGAAACGTTGACACACGAAAAAATCTTGCGTGACATAGTCGACAAAGATCACTACAAGGACTTCATGAAAAGCCTCATCCGTGTATTCAAGACTCCAAGCGTCATGGGATACAAACCAATCTACAAATCAGACTACATCTGGGTCACCGTCGTCACGCCGCCTAGTCTCTGGAACGAGGAACTAAGCCAAGAACTCTACACATCACTAGCAGGCTACGTTACCAGCGAAGTCTCCAGAACAATCACGGTTCGAGTCATAGAATCTCGAGATCCATGGACAACACGCATCCTCGTAGTTGGCGGAAGAGGCAAATCAAGCGACATGGAGGCATATGACGAGATGCAACTGCTCTACAGCAAATCCAATGACTTCGAAAGACAACTCTCCAGATCCATGCTCATCGAGCACGGCATTGCAGCAAAACAACTGGTCGACGCGTTGAAGATCAACAACGGTGAAAACTCGAAAAAGCAGATTTAGCGGCTACTCGTTAAAGCCTTAACGGTAGCTTCCCACTCTTTCTCCTTCAAAAGACCTTTCTTTATTGCCTCATTCCTCACTTTGTCCGATTTCTTCGCAAGATACGCTACTAGCTCGGAAACATTGAATCCTCCAGCGAAAACGATTGCGTCAACACGGTCGCT
>Ga0316628_100001076_pt1 | contig 18800 bp, 16 predicted proteins | sample OWC_Aug_M2_C1_D5_FD_207648 | JGI IMG/M metagenome (GOLD analysis project Ga0316628, IMG submission 207648) | Wetland soil microbial communities from Old Woman Creek delta, Ohio, United States - OWC_Aug_M2_C1_D5_C | ecosystem: Environmental > Terrestrial > Soil > Wetlands | place: USA: Ohio... | reverse complement strand
GCTGAAACTGAGATAGCCTTCGCGCAGCATGCCGCTGGTCATGCCCTTGCGCGTCATGTCGGTGTCGCGCATCCAGCCTTCCATCGCCAGGGTCGCATCGCCGATGTGCGGCGCGGCCTTGAGCCAGGCTTCGCCTATGCCGAGCCTGCTGTTGCCGTCGGGATTCCTGGGGATGTCCCAGTAGGTTCCGCGCAGCGAACCGGTCAGGTTCGCACGTGACACAAGAGATGTTTCCCCGTTCTCGCTGGCGGCATTATCCGTGGCGCCAATCTCCTGCGCCGCCGCACCGCCGGCAGCGAGCCATGCAGCCAGCAGCAGCGAGCCAAACGCGCTATTCTTTTTCCATGTAGCGGGTGGTGAAGAAATCATCGCGCACTTTCTGGTTGACCTTGAAATTCTCGAAGGCGATTACGGTTTTATGCCCGGTCTGCAGGTTTTCCGCTTCGAGCTTCATGGCCTGCCATTTGTGATGCGCGGCATCGACTTCCTTCAGCTCCGTCATGTGGAATTTCTTCACGGGCTGCCCGGCTTCGTCCCACATGTCGCCCTTGATGGCAAAGAGGTTGTCCTTGCGTATCCAGATCACGCGCTTGGCATAGCCGCTGTTGTCGCGCACCTCATCAGATTTCGCGCTGGCTTCAATCACGTAGCAGTCGGCTCCGTCAGCCTGCTCTTCGCGCAGCAGCTTGTAGTTCCACTCGGCAACCTTATGCCCGATCACGTCGCCGTAGGAAAAATCAGTGCCGACGAAGCTGTCCTTCTTGTTGCTGGAGACAAGGCGGCGCACCTTCTTGAGCGCGGGCAGATAGATCCAGATGTCATCTTCCCCTGCCGAATGCTCGATCAGCAGCGACACCGTGCCCTTGACGTCGGCCGGGGCCATGAAGCGCGTCATGCGCATGTTGTCCTCGCCGTTGGCTTCCAGCTTGGATACGCCGAAAGTCTTGCGCACGCGCTCCTGCCCGCTCTTGTTGATCAGGGTGAAGGTGGCGTCCGAGGTGGAGTCCAGCATTTTGTTGACCGACAGGCTCTTTTGCACGATCTCGGCCGGGCTGGGTTCAGCCGCAAAGGCAAGCGGGGCCACAAGCGGCGTGGCTGCAACAGATGCGGCGAGTAAAACGACACGCAGGTTCATTTGGCTACTCCTCTGTAAACGAAGTTGGGACGAAAAGTCAGCACCAGCGCCGGAATCAGCAGCAGCGCGGAGAATACGCTCACCAGCATGGCGGTGCCGATCAGGGTCGCCAGCCAGATGTGGATGTTGAAACCGACGGAGAAGAGCAGCACGCCATAGCCGACGGCGATGGCAATCGCCACGAACAGGCAGGCTTTGCCCGCCGTGGCGAGCACCAACCGGATCGCCCTGGTTTCTCCGACGCCCCTCGCGAGCTCTTCGCGCAGCCGGTAGATCAGGTAGATCGCGTAGTCCGCGCCTATGCCCACCGCCATCGCGGAGCTGAGCGAATTGGAGATGTTGAGGTACATGCCGGTATAGCCCATCAGCCCGAAGTTTGCAATCACCGCCATCAAGAGCGGCAGCAGCACCATCAGCCCGGCCAGCAGCGAGCGGAACACCAGGGACGAGATGAGGAACACCACCGCACCGATCTGCAAGATGTTGAGTATCTTGCCGTGCACCATGGTTTCGTTGAGCGCGGCGCTCTGCGGCACGCTGCCGCCGATATTCAGCACAGCGCGGTCGCCCAGCTTGTCCGCGGCGAACGCCTTGAGCTTGGGCAGCAGCGCTTCGATATATGCGCTGCTGTCGGTCTTGAGGTACGCGGTCATGTTCGCCAGGCGGTAGTCGTTGTCCACGTAGGAATCGAAATCGCCCGGCTCGCCCGACATGGAATACAGCAGCAGGTACTGCGAGATCAGGTTGCCGTCGTCGGGTATGCGGTTAAACTCCGGGTCATCGCCATGCATGGCCTGGTTCATGCGCTTGATGAAATCGGCCATGGACACGGTCTTGCCGACATAAGGCTGCTGCTCCAGGAAGTGCTGAATGTCGTCCATCGCCTGCAGCACCTTGGGATCCTTGATCGCATCCTCGTTCTTGCCTTCGATCAGCAAGGCCAAGGTGTTGGTGCCCCCTATATGATCATTCAGGAAACGGTCTTCCTGCTGGAACGGGAGGTTGGGGGCAAAATAGGTCTTGGTCGAGTTATTGGTGACCACCTGGCTCATGCCGACGAGGCCGACGATGACCAGCACAGCCACACCGAAATAGATCTTGGGGCGGTGATTCAGTCCGGCGTGCGCCACCAACGCCTCGACGCGATCCCAGATGCGCAGCCGCTGCTCGACCCTGCGTTCCTTGCCGCCAGGCGGGGAAATCAGCGAGCGCAACGCCGGGATGAAGGTCATTTCCAGTATCAGCGCGGCGATGATGCCGATGCCGGTGAAAACGCCGAAAGTACGCACCGTGGTGATTTCAAACACCACCAGCGAGAAGAACCCCAGGGCCGCGACCAGTCCGGCGACTATCATCACCGGGCCGGACTTCGCGACGGATTCGATCACAGCCAGGCGGTTCGCCTCCAGCGGCGTGACACCACCCGCATCGAGAATGCGGTAATACTCCTCGTAATAGCGCTTCAGCAACTGCACCGCATGCCCTGCCGACACTGCCAGGATCAGTATCGGCGTGGTGGCGTTGAAGGCGTCCATCGGTATCCCCGCCGCGCCCATGGTGCCCACGCCCCAGGCCACAGCCAGCATGGCGGTGACCAGGGGCAGAAACATGCCCTGGAAGGTGCGGAACGCCTCGAACAGGATCAGGCCCACCAGCAGGATGGCGATGGGAAGCAGGAAAGCCATGCGCTCGGAGAAGATCTCGATCCGCGACAGGTAACTGGGCATGCCGCCCAACGCATAATCCACGGTGGCATCGCGTTCCTTGTCCACGATGCGGTTGGTGGCGTCCATCATGGCGCGAAAACCGCCGGGCATATCGTGGAATTCGGCGACGATGGCGGCGGTCTTTTCGTCCTGCGACACGATGGAATTCAGGTAGGCGGGGTTGCGATGCAGCGCCGCCTTGAGCTCGGCAAATTGCTGCGGCGTTCGCGGCACTTCGCGCATCAGCGGTTTGACCTCCATACCCTCGGCCGTGCCAACGATATCCTTGGCGCGGCGCGCAGAGAGGCTGAGCAGGTTTTCCTTGACCACGCCCGGCGTCTGGAGCAACGCCGCGGTGATGCGCTGCACCTTGCCCAGCACCGCAGGCTGGTAGATGTCGCCGGCCTTGGGCGTGACGCCGATCACGACGATGTATTTGGAGCCGAATATCTTCTCGACCCGCAACGTGGTGGACACGTAGGGATGGGACTGCGGCAGCATGGTATTCGGGTCAATGACGATGCGCAGATTGCGCGCCTGGGACACGGCCAGCGCAGTAATCACGACTGTTAAGGCGATTACCACCCAGCGATAACGCAACACCCATCCGATATAACCACGCATGCAAGCACCCCCGCGGCGAGACTGAAATGTGAATAATGTAACGCTATATTCACAACAACGCAAGCGGGGAAGTTATCTGCGCGCCAGACCTTGCACCAATAGTTCTGCCATGGCGCGGGCGCGCCTTTCATGCTCGGCCAGCGGGTAGAAATGCATGAACAGCGGGGTGTAAAACGCCACAATGGCGGCAAACACCGTTTCCGCAGTCGCCACCACGTTCTCGATGGCAAATTCCTTCTGCGCATTGCCCTGCGCCAGGATCTCAGCGACCATGGATTGAAGGTTGGACAGCATCTCGTGAACCACTTCCGGGCGCGAGGCGATGACCACCTCGACCGCCTCGTTCATTTTCGGCCGGTTCTGCATCTCCTCATAGGTGTGGCGCAGCAGGGCGACAATGAATTCCTCCAGGCGCGCCGCAGCCGTCATGCGCCTCTTCTCGAGCACCTCGCGCATGGCGTGGTACTTCATTTCCAGGCGGCGGTTGCAGCACCCGGCGGCAATATCTTCCTTGTTCTCAAAATGCCGGTAGAGATTGGCGGGGGACATCCCCGCCAGCTTCGCTATATCGGCCACGGTCGTCTGCCGATATCCATGCTCCAGAAAAAGCTGTTCTGCCGCATCAAGAATGGCGACTTTGCTAGAGGAGGCGGGCTTAACTGCAGCGGTAGTCATGTCTCAAAATATGTAAATGGCATAACAAAATATTCATCCCACATAATTTTACTTTTCACGCCATTATAATCCAGCTCGAATATAACATTGTGGCGGAAAAAAACGGGCGCGCACGGCGGACCGTGCCGGCGTAAGAGTATTTCCTGAGGGAACTGCTGGCTGTTGCGGGCCAACCTGCCCGGCTCCGCAACCGGGGCCGCGGAGCCGTTCGCGGCGGGATGCGCCCGCCGAACGGCAGGCCGTTAGTGCTGCAGGGCCTTGATGATATCCTCGACCACTTTCTTGGCGTCCCCGAACACCATCATGGTCTTGTCCATGTAGAAGATGTCGTTGTCTAGGCCGGCGTAACCGGCGGCCATGGAGCGCTTGACCACCAGCACGGTGCGCGCCTTGTGCACTTCGAGGATGGGCATGCCGAAGATCGGGCTGTTCGGGTCGGTCTTCGCGGCGGGGTTCACCACGTCGTTCGCCCCTATCACCAGCACCACGTCGGTGTCGGCAAATTCGTTGTTGATCTCGTCCATCTCGAACACCTGGTCGTAGGGCACTTCGGCCTCGGCCAGCAGCACGTTCATGTGGCCGGGCATGCGGCCCGCCACCGGATGGATGGCGTAGCGCACGTTGACGCCCTTTTCGGCGAGGACCTTGGACATTTCGTTGATGGCATGCTGCGCGCGCGCCACGGCCAGGCCATAGCCCGGCACGATGACGACCGAGCTGGCGTTGCCCATGAGGAACGCTGCATCGTCCGCGCTGCCGCTGCGGTAGTTTCTCTGCTTACCTTCCTCCGCGCCCGCCGCCGACTCGCCGCCGCCGAAGCCGCCCAGAATCACGTTGAGGAAGGCGCGGTTCATCGCCTTGCACATGATGTAGGACAGGATCGCGCCGGAGCTGCCGACCAGCGATCCCGCGATGATCAGCATGTTGTTGTTCAGCGTGAAGCCGATGCCCGCCGCCGCCCAGCCGGAATAGGAGTTCAGCATGGACACCACCACCGGCATGTCCGCGCCGCCGATGGGGATGATAAGCAGGATGCCGAGCGCGAGCGCAATGGCGGTCATCACCAGCAACGGCGTCCAGGAAGGCTGGATGAAGAAGGCGATGCCGAAGCCGAGCATGATGATGCCCAGCGCGAGGTTCAGCCAGTGCTGCCCGGCGAAGCGCACGGGCTTGCCCGAAATCTTGCCGGACAGCTTGCCGAAGGCGATGATGGAGCCGGTGAAGGTGATCGCGCCGACGAAGGTGCCGATGAACAGCTCGATGCGGTTGGAGGCATGCAGCGTCTCGCCGATGCCATAGGCCAGCGGGTTGTTGAACGCCGCCATGGCAATCAGCACCGCCGCCAGACCGACCAGCGAGTGCATCGCGGCCACCAGCTCCGGCATTGCCGTCATCTGGATGCGCTTGGCGACGATGGAGCCTATGGTTCCGCCAACTGCGATGGCGATGAGGATATAGACCCAGTTGTGGGTCAGCGTCAGGGTGGTAACCACCGCGATGGCCATGCCGGTCATGCCGAACAGGTTGCCGCGACGCGCGGTGAGCGGAGAACTCAGCCCTTTGAGGGTCAGGATGAACAGGATCGCCGCAGCCAGGTAGGCCAGTGCTACAGAATTCGCCGTCATTTATTTAGCCTTTTTCTTGAACATCTCCAGCATGCGCTGGGTAACCATGAAACCGCCGAACACATTGACCGCAGCCAGCCCCACTGCCACCAGCCCGAGCACCGTACCCACGTCCATCTGTTGCGGCCCCGCCGCCAGCATGGCGCCGACGATGATGATGCCGGACACCGCGTTGGTCACCGCCATCAGCGGCGTGTGCAGCGCGGGCGTCACGTTCCACACCACCTGGTAGCCGACGAAAATCGCCAGCACGAATACCGTCAGGTTAAGAATTACAGGATCCACTCCACTCATCTCGTTTCTCCGAAGTTATTTCTGCGGCACGGCAGCCTGGCCGCCCATGCACAGCAGGGTGCCAGCGATGATGTCATCCTCGCGGTTGACGTTCATCGCGCCGCCCGCCTTGGGGTCGCACAGCAAGTTGAGGAAATTGAGCAGATTGCGCGCATACAGGGCCGATGCGTCCGCCGCGACCGAGGCCGCGAGGTTGGGATCGCCCACCAGCGTCACGCCGTGCTTGACCACGGTCTTGTCGAGCTCGGTCAGCGGACAGTTGCCGCCCGCCTCCACTGCCAAATCAACAATCACCGAACCAGGCTTCATGGACTTGACCATGTCTTCGGTCACCAGCACCGGGGCGGGACGCCCCGGGATCAGCGCGGTGGTGATGACGATGTCGGCGGCAGCAACGCGCTTGGCGACCTCGACCTTCTGGCGCTCCAGCCAGCTGGGCGGCATGGGCTTCGCATAGCCGCCCACGCCCCGCGCGGCTTCGCGCTCCTCGTCCGTCTGGTATGGCACCTCGATGAACTTCGCACCCAGCGATTCCACCTGTTCCTTCACGGCGGGACGCACGTCGGATGCCTCGATCACCGCGCCCAGGCGTTTGGCCGTGGCGATGGCCTGCAGGCCCGCCACGCCCACGCCCAGAATCACCACGCGCGCGGCTTTCACCGTGCCCGCGGCGGTCATCAGCATGGGCATGAAGCGTTTGTAGAGGTTGGCGCCTATGATCACGGCCTTGTAGCCAGCAATGTTGGCCTGCGAGGACAGGACATCCATCGCCTGCGCACGCGTGGTGCGCGGCAGCTTTTCCATGGCGAAGGCGGTGATGCCCTGTTTGGCGTAGGCCGCCACCAGGTCTGCCTGGTGCGGCGAGAGCAGGCCGATCAGCGCTGTGCCCGATTTCATCTGCGCCAGCTCGGCTTCGGCCGGCGCTTTCACCTTCAGTACAATTTCAGCTTGGGTATACAGTTCGCCAGCGTCGGCCAGCATTGCGCCAGCTGCCTGAAATTCAGCATCGGGTATGCTGGCACCGGCACCCGCACCCTGCTGCACCAGCACTTGATGGCCTGCCGCCACCATCTTCTTCACCGTTTCGGGCGTTGCCGCCACACGGGTCTCGCCTGCGCGCGTCTCCGCAGGAATTCCTATACGCATGAAACCTCCCCCATTTCAGGCTTTCGAAAAAAAACCCGGTGTTTCCGGGCGCAAATTCTTATTGCATAATTTATTATACTGACTTTGTCGGATTCGTGCCGCAGGCCGCCGGTTTTTGGCCACTTTTCACAAAAAGCGTGTCGAATTAGCCACACACACCAGGAAGCGCCGAACATTATTTTGGTTTCAAGCCGTTCCGGTCATAAATATTCTTTGGGTTCCACAGCATCCACCCGTCGCTGCCGAAATCCTCGGCGGCATCTATCTGCATCCGGATTTCCCTGCCTTGATATGGAACACCGCCGAACGCATAGTCCCGGAATGCCTGGAGCCACGGCCGGAAACGCAGCGCGGGCTTGCCGGTGCGCTTCCGCGCCTTCTCAAGAGTAAGACCCACGACCTCGCGCGGGTGCTGCACCGGGTTCGGATAGCCGGGAATGCCAAACTGATATCCGGAGGGGTAGAGCATGGGCGAGACATAGTCGAGCACCGAAGCAAGGTACTCGATTCTCTGGCCGATACGGGTATCGTCCGCATTCCAGGCGACATACCCAAAGATATCTGCAGCGAGGAACACGTTAGACGGGATAAGCCTGGTTCTGGCCCGGACCAGAAATCCGGTAATGGCCATGACCCGGTTGGATTGCGTGTTGGACATCGTATACGCCAGCCCGCCCGGCGTATCGGGAAAGCGGAGGTAATCGAACTGAATCTCGTCAAAACCGGCACGAGCCGCCTCTACCGCGATGTCGATATTATAGTCCCAGACCGACTGCAGGAAAGGACTGGTCCAGGCCAGCCCCTCCCTGTCTTTCCAGATCGCACCGCCCCGGGTTCTCACCGCGAGTTCCGGCTTTTTCGTGGCGAGCCGGTCATCCTTGAACACCACGATGCGCGCAATGAGGTAGATGCCTTTGGCGTGCAAATCGCGCACCAGTGCGCCAATGTCATTGATCGTTATTATCTTCTGCGCACCCACCTCGGACGCAAGCGGGGTGGTACTCTTGAAGGCGACCATGCCCCTGTCACCTTTCACGTCTATCACCAGTGCGTTGAGTTCGGTATCGCGAATCAAGCCCAGGGCCGACTCGCGCAAGCGCTTGTCCCCGATACCATAGAATGAGAGATAAAGCGCCTTGGGCATGAACGGCTTCAGCACGATCGACGCATCACAGGCGTGCGTGCTGGCCGCGGCTTCCGCACGCCAGTAGCCGTAGGCCCTGACGCGCAGCAGGTCCCCGCTTCCCTGTATCTGGAACGTGCCATCGTTATTGGTGCGCACCACCGTGCCGCCCAGAGTAACGAAAGCCCCTTCAATGGGCTTCATGGTGAGCGCATCGACGACTTTGCCGCGGTGCTGATCGGGGTTGTCTGGCTTGCGGGCTGGCGCAAACAGGAAAGTGGCAAACGCGAGGGTCAATATGGCAGCCAGCGCCGAAAGGATGGACGCAAGCGCGACCACTCGCCGGACGGCCTTCACTGTCCGCCCCGCACGCCAGGAGGGGAACCTGCCCTACTCTCGGCGGTTCCGCCCTGCTGCGCAGGCGCAGCAGCTTCCAGCAGCCGTGCAAACACCTCACCCTGCACGGGGTTGACCATCAGGTAGCGCGGCAGGGCCATTACGTTATCCGATCGGCCTGCAGGACGTCGTTCCAGACTAAGGGCGGCGACGTATCCCGCCTGCGCGGCCGCACGCATCAACTCCTCGTCATAGATGCCAAATGGCCACGCGAGCACGTCGACGCGCCCACCCAGCCTCTGCTCCAGCACCTCTTTTGATCTGACCATTTGCAGGCGGACAAATTTCTCGTAGGCATCCCCGGACAGGCGCTTTTTTTCCCGCTTGAAGTTGGGATGCCAATAGGTATGAGACTGTATGTCAACGAGACCGCTGTCGCGCATCTGGCTCAGCTGCTGCCAGGTCATGGCGTATTTTGCGTTGGATATGGCCGAAGGATAGATGAACAGCGTGACCGGAATATGGTAGCGGGCAATGAGGGGATACATATCGCTGAAAACCGACTTGTGGCCGTCGTCAGCCGTGATTACCACGGAGCGCACGGGCGGTGCTGGCGCCTCGCCCCGCATATAGTCAATGAGGCGGCGTAGCGGAATAACGGTATACCCGTGGGACCGGAGGTAAGCGAGATGCGACGCGAAGACCGATGTCTTCACCGTCATCTGGTCGGTAACTGACCTTCCCATACGATGGTAGACCAGAATGGGAACAAGCGCGCCATCGCCCTGAGGCTCCGCTCCGTGCGCCAGTTGGCACGGCTGCGCCAGGAGCCAGGCGAGCAGCAGGATGTGGACTTGCCGCATTGGTACATGCCTCCATAAGGGCGCGATTCATCGGGTGCACCCGTTCAACGCAGCAGAAGATCAAGACATCTGGAAATTCCCGCGCACAACTGCCTGCCCAGAATGTAATGGGTTTGGGCAACGAGTATGAATACCCGATACCGCGTATTTGGGGGCGGCTGAAAGGGTAGAGCACTGTGCGCGTCGGAATCTGCGCCCGCGGCAGCAGCAAAGCGAACTCTGCCAGCCCGGGGAACTTGACGCTGCAACAATTCCATAGTAACTTACTCAACAATAGATCAGATTGGCATCCCTGAATCGCACAGCCTCTGTTAAGGGCAAACCTGCCGAAAGGCAGGGACGCAAAGTTACCGGTCTAAGGAGCGCAAGTTCTATGACAGCGGGATCGCCAGGCAAGGGCATCACAAGGCGTTCATCGTCAACGCGCCCGGGATCATCCGTCCTGAACTCGCCCCCCGCTTGAGTCCCGACGCTCCGCGGATCCGGTTGCGGTTATTGATTGCGCCCGCGCTGGTGGCCTTGCGGTTATCCGCGGGAGGGACATAGTCAGTTGAATTTTCGACACACCCGGCCCGGCGTAACCTTGGTGCGGGGCGAGGCTTCGGGTTAGAATTGCCGGAGCGGGCCCGAAGATGTCGATAAGGCTTTGCGTTAGGTGTCACATATGTCAACTAGAGGAGAACTTCCATGGGGCATCATCATGTACATCACTCGCTTCACCTGAAACCCCACGACGCGCATTCCGTCGTGATGGGGCCCAGGAATGAAGCCTGGCAGGTCAAGTTGACCGACCCGGCAATTTCCATCATGACTGACTTCAGGGAGAGCACCTTTTTCACGGTTGACGTCGGCGAGCTTATAGACGAGGCACTGGCGAAAATGAAACATGCGGGCCTGCGCGCCGCATTCGTTATGGATAAGCATTCGGAAAAACTGCTGGGCATGATCACGGCCTATGACATCATGGGCGAGAAGCCGCTGCGCTACCTGCAGAACGCCGGGTTCGCGGATCACCGGGATATTCGGGTCTCCGATATCATGGAAAGCGTCCCGGACATGGCCATCGTTGACCTGCGCGATGTGGAAAAAGCCGATGTCCAGGCCGTCCTCGAGATTTTGCAGAAGAGCAGCCGCACCCACCTTCCGGTGGTGGAAAGTAGCGAAGGAAAGGAAGTCCGCCTGCGCGGCCTTTTCTCCACTGCCAAGGTGCTGCGCCTGACCGAAGATAGCCGCAAGGCGGCCCAGGCGCAGGTATAGACTCCGCGGCGGCGCAGCGGCCAAGGGCCGCGCGCCGGGTGGATGACATGTCCGGGAGGATGAATTGCGCGGCCGCAGGCTTCATCCAGGACGTGGCTGATTCGCGAGGCATCTCGCAAGAACACGTGCACAAGAATGAGGGAGGTAAAGAGTGTCTTTAGATGTCGCCAACAGCCCCGCTGATGCGGGCGACGCAGTCTTCTCCGCAGCGGATTATTTCCTCGGCATCGCGCTAGGCCTCGTGTCGGCAGAAGGCAACGCGCGTATCGTCTTGCCGGGAAGAGGAGAGGTTTCCATCTTTCCGGGACGCAGGGAATTTGTCGCCGACATACCCGATATGGCTGACTTCTGCCAGGCGCCCGCGGCACAATTCCAGGTTGCGCCTTTGCCCGCCACCGCAGCCCCGCTGGTTCCTGGTTCCGCGAAGAACCTCGGCGAGCTGCTCTGGGCGGCGGCCTTCCACGCCTCGCAGGGACGCATGGTTGAGGGTACTTCAAAATACGACGTCGTCCAGTTCCGCAACTGGCCCAACCTGACCCGCCTGCCCAAAACGCAGAACACCGCACGTATCTGCGCGCTGCTGACGCGCCACCCCACCACCATCATGCTGGTGCATCGCATGCTCGACGTCGGCAAGGATGAAGTTTACCGCACCTACTGCGCCGCACAGAGCGCGGGCATCGCGAGCATCGTCAGCCGCGATCCTACGGCCAAGGACGGCCCCGTCCCGGCGCCGGCGGAACCGGCGCAAGGGCGCGGCCTGTTGCGCTCCTTGTTCTCCAAGATTTCAGGGTTATAGGATTCCGGGACATATCGGCATGGAAAACAAAATAATTTTTGCGGGTCCGGTCGGGTCGGGCAAGACAACGTCCATCAGCTCCGTCAGTGACATCATGGTGGTCGGCACCGAGGCAAAGGCGTCGGACGAAGTCGCACAACGCAAGGCCAACACCACCGTCGCCATGGATTACGGGGTGCTCAACCTCGAAGACGGGTCCAAGGTCCATCTCTACGGAACGCCCGGGCAGGAGCGTTTCAATTTCATGTGGGAAATCCTGAGCGAAGGCGCAATGGGCTTCGTGATCCTGATCGACCACGCCCGCCCCGACCCGATGGCCGACCTGGACACCTATATGAAAGCGTTCAGCAAATCGATCGCCAAGTGCGGCAACGCAGTGGTGATCGGCGTCACGCGCACCGAACTCAATCCGCAGCCAGACGTGCTGGAGCGCTTCCACGCGCATCTTGCCCCCCTGAAACTGAACGTCCCAGTGTTCGAAGTGGACGGCAGACGGCGCGAGGACGTCAAGCAGCTGCTGCTGGCACTGCTGTCCCTGATAGACCCGACCACTTCACGGGCGGTATGACCTGAACATGAGCGCGGAGACCTTATCCCCCGAAAAAACCGGAGCCGAACGCCGGCGGCGTCCCCGGCCGCCTCTGGTGGCCGCGCCGTCCGTTCCTGGCGCCTTGCTGGAACTGCATGATTTTGGCGTTGCGTTCGGCAAGAAAGTGGTGCTGTGCGAAATTTCCTTTGCCATACCGGAACATGGTGCGGTGGTGCTGCTGGGGCCGGCCGGCACCGGAAAATCCACCTTGCTGCGCACACTTGCCGGGCTCAGCACCGCGAACCCTTCCTTCCGCTCATGGGGGAGCGCGTTCTACCGCGGTGCGCCCCTGGTATCTGGCGAGGAGCGTCCGGAATTGGTGGCGCAAAGCGCGCACCTGATGATGTCCTCCGTGCTCGAAAACGTCGTGGTGAACCTGCCGGAGCGCCACCAGCTCACCCGTCTGGCGCAACGCGATCTTGCGCTGCGCCTGCTGGAGCGTGCAGGCCTGCCCGACTTATGCGACAAGCTCGACGCACCCGTCGTCAGCCTTCCGCTCGCACAGCAGCGCCATCTCTCCATCCTGCGCCTCGCCGCGGCCGGCCCCCGCCTGCTGTGCGTGGACGAACCGACCACCGGCCTGAGCGATGATGAAAGCGCCAAACTGCTTGCCTATATGCGCGAAGAGGCGACGCGACGCGCGCTGCTGGTGGTGCTGCACAACCAGCGCCATGCCCGCATTCTGGGCGGCAATGCGGTGTTGATGGCAGGAGGCTATATCCAGGAGCAGCAACCCATCCCGGACATTTTCGAGAGCCCGGTTTCGCCCGCCGCGCGCGAATTCGCACGCAGCGGCACCTGTACCGTGGCCAGCCCCGGTGCCAACCCGGAAGAACTCGATGAGTCCGTGCCGCCGCCTCCTCCCCTGCCCAAGGCGGCCCTGAATTTCTCCGGCAGTGCAGCAGGGCCGCGCGGTTTCCTGTGGCTGAAACGCGGGCAGCTTGCCGGCACCCCGATGCCCGGCGTGTACTACGACATGGAATATGACCTGAAGGCATTGCAGCGCGTCGGCGTAACCACGCTGCTCACCCTGACGGAGGCGGCGCTGGACGATACACAGCTTGCCCCGTTCGGCATCAGGAGCATCTGGGAGCCGGTACCAGACATGCAGGCACCGACCATTGAACAGGGCGTGCGCATGTGCCGGCACATCGACCAACTGCTGGCGCGGGACGAAGTGGTCGCGGTGCATTGCCGCGCCGGCCTCGGACGCACCGGAACGGCCCTGGCCGCGTACCTGATCTGGGAAGGACACGGGGCGCTGGATGCGCTGGAAACGGTGCGCCGCATAGAGCCGCGCTGGGTGCAGTCGCAAGCACAGGTTGCGTTTCTCGAGGCATTTGCACTCGCCATCGCAAAAAAACGCGAGCCTGCCGGCACGGGACAGGTGCGTGTGTCGTAACGTTTCGATATCCGTGCTGATGCAGCAAGGCTTTTGAGTATATGTTAATGGGAGGAATACATCATGGCTGACAATCTGACCACTGCTCTGCAAACCGCCATCACCCGCATTCCCGAATGCCTGGCCGCGGGCTATATAGACCTCTCCAGCGGCATGTTGCTGGGAATCAAGTCCGTGGACTCGCAACCGGCGGAAGTGGTCGAACTGCTGGCCGCCGCCACTGCCGACCTGTTCCAGGGCAGCAACGTCAGGCTGATCGAGGACATCTTCAAGAAGGCGCGGGGCCTGAAGGAAGATGGCCACCACTACTTCCAGGAATTCATCATCAACAGCGACAACATGATTCATGTATTCATTCGCGGAAAGAATGAGGAACATGTTGCCTGCTTCGTATGCCGCAAGTCGGCCAACCTCGGCATGGCGCTGACCAAGGCACGCAGCGCGCTGCCTGCGCTGGAAGCCTCGGTCTGAGCGCCGCAAGACACGAAAATGAATCGCGCCAAGCTTGCCCAAGTCGCGGTAGACAGCAGCAAGAGAAATGTAACTTTGCAGAACCAGGCCACTTGAGGCCAAGCATTATTAACTACACAATCGGAGACTTAATCATGGCTGACCTGAACAATTCGCTGCAAACTGCAATCGCCTCCATCCCGGAATGCCTCGCTGCAGGATATATCGATCTTGCCAGTGGCATGTTGCTGGGCATCAAGTCGGTGGATTCGCAGCCCACCGAGGTCGTCGAACTGCTGGCTGCTGCCACTGCCGACCTCTATCAGGGTTCCAACGTCAGGCTGATCGAGACCATTTTCAAGAAGGCGCGCGGCTTGAAGGACGACAACCACCACTATTTTCAGGAATTCATCGTCAACAGCGACAACCTGATCCACATCTTCCTGCGCGGCAAGAATCAGGAACAGGTCGCCTGCTTCGTGTGCCGCAAATCGGCCAACCTGGGCATGGCGCTGACCAAGGCGCGCAGCGCAATGCCCTCTCTGGAAGCAGCGCTCTAACCGGCTGGAGCATGCCCGGCTTCCCTGTGTTGCCGGGCATCTACAGGCGTGTATAATGCAACACACCTAATGATTAAGGGTGTGTGTCCATGGTAGAAGCAGTCAAATCCAAAAGCGAGGCACGCGCCTCGGCATTGCGCTCCGTCCTGCGCGAACTGAACGCATCGTCAGCCGACATCGAGGCATCCGCCTGCATTTCCAGCGACGGCTACAACATGGCATCGGTTTTGGGCGAAGGCGTGGATCCGGACCGCTTTGGCGCAATGTGTGCATCCCTGCTTGCCCTGGCGCACCGCGCGGCACAGGAAATCCAGCGCGGAAACCTGAAGCTCGTGCTGGTCGAAGGAGAACAGGGCGTCATGCTGCTGGTGCAGGCAGGCCCCGATGCCATTCTGGCGGTGGCGGCCAAGCCCAGCAAGAATCTCGGCATGATCTTCCTGGATTCCAAGAAGGTCGCCCAGAAGCTGCTGGGGGTCCTGGAAAGCCACAAGTAGCGCGCCCATGCGCATCATCGTGCATAATCCGGACGCTTGAATATCGCATCGGGCCATCTTCATGCCGTCCCTGAAATACGAAAGCCGAGAGGTGCGTTCGCGCGAAGGAGAATCAGTCCTTGACGCCTTCCTGCGCCAGGGAATAACCGTACCGTTCTCCTGCCGTAACGGCATCTGCCACGTCTGCCTGCAGCGCTGCGTGCAGGGCTCCGTCCCGCCGGTCGCACAAAAGGGGCTGCGCCAGGAATTGCGCGAGCATGGCTATTTCATGTCCTGCAAGTGCGTGCCGCTGGGCGACATGGAAATCGCGCCGCCCACCGACCTCTACTCGACCACGCTCGTGCACAGCAAGGAAATGCTTTCTCCTTATGTGTGCAAGCTGCTGATCGAACCGGCATCGACCTCGGTCTATCACGCCGGACAATTCATCACCCTGCGCCGCCAGGACGGCCTGACCCGCAGCTATTCGCTCGCCAGCCTTCCGGAACAGGATTATTTCCTGGAGATTCATGTGCTGCGCAAGCGCGGCGGCGCCATGAGCAACTGGATACTGGATGAACTGCAGCCCGGCGACCAGTTGGACATCCAGGGACCGAGCGGCGAGTGCTATTACCGGAATGAAGCCCTCGGCCACCCCCTGCTCATGGCCGCTACCGGCACGGGCATCGCCCCGCTGTATGGCATACTGCGCGAGGCGCTGCATTACCGCCACCAGGGTGAAATCCACCTCTATCATGGTGGACGCGACACCGACCGCTTCTACATGCGCGCTGCATTGCGCGAGCTGGAGAAGCAGCATCCCAATTTCCACTATTACGAATGCATGTCCGGCAGCCGGCCGGCGCCCGATGGAGGGTTCGCCGGGCGCGTACATGAGGTCGCATTCGCACGCCACCAGAACCTGCATGGCTGGCACGTCTACCTTGCGGGCCTCGCCGAAATGGTTGATGCTGGCGAACAGCTTGCGGTAAAACACGGCGCCGCTGCGGATGCAATCCACAGCGACGCCTTTGCCCTGCGCGACCTGCGCACCAAGCCGCGCGGCGAGGTGAAGCCCGCGCCCCCTCCCCCGCCCCCCGGCGAACGCCCCAAATACCCCCCGCCCGATCCCGAACTGTGGACCGCGCTGGGCGAGGGCGAACTGCTGCACGTGGTGCTGCGCGACTTCTACGGGCGCGTGTTCCAGGACGAGCGCCTGGGCTCGTTCTTCGACGGCTTCACCCAGCAGCGCCTCGTGGAAAAACAGTTCCTGTTCATGCGCCAGATCATCACCGGCGAAAAAATCTACTTCGGCGACCAGCCGCGCAACACCCACCACTGGATGGTGATCTCCGATGACCTGTTCGACTACCGCGAGCACATCATGACCAGCTGCCTGCGCCGGGCCGGGCTGCCCGAGCCCATGGTTCAGCGTTTCAACGCCATCGAGGAGTATTACCGGCAGGACGTGGTCAAGGACAAGCCTTTCCCCAAGAAGATTGGCGAACTTGAAATGCCGCTCGAGGGCTTCAACGAACTGGTCATGGATGTCGGCACGCTGTGCGACTCGTGCCAGCGCGAAGTGGCAGCGGGCGAAAAGGTCATCTACCACGTGCGGCTGGGGAAGATTTATTGTTCGGATTGCAGCAGGCCGCATGAGCATGAGGTGCCGGCGTGACGATGTGGGTTGGGTTGGCGCGTAGCGCGTAACCCAACAAACAGGTTGTGAGTTTCCTGAGCGGCCTGGCGCTACTCGAATGTTGCCGCCGGGGGCGGCCCGGCATGCCGGTCACTTTTCTCGGCAAGACGAGAAAAGTGACTTGCTGCCGGCAACCCCGGCGCCAACCGGCTAGCACTGCCAGCCCGCCCAGGAAAGCCCCCCACAAGAGGCAATCACCGCCGCCAACCTGCTTACTGCAATTGCAGCGTATAAGCGGTATTAGCCCCCCACTGCATCACCTCCGTCGCCTGGACGGTATAGGCCCCACTTGCAGGAGCCGTCCAGGTGATCACGTTCAGCTTGCCCCCCTGGGCGGATGCGCCGAAGGCGATGGGCGTGGCGCCGGTCGCGTCATACAGCGTCACGTTCACGTTCGCCGCGGCGCCGACGTTGGTTGCGGTGAGCGTGTACTTGGTGCCCGCCACGGCATTGAACGTCACCCAGTCGTGCCCGTCCTCGCAGTGGTTGTGCGACTGTGCGGCTGCCCCCGGCACGATGGCCTTGGCCTGGGCAGGCATGTCGTCGATCTCGTAGGCATCCTGCACGCACTGCGTGACCCCCAGGGTGTAGGCGGTGTTGAGGCCGGTCTGGATGGGCGCAAGCTGGATGTAATAGAGGGTGCCTGCGGTCGCCATCCAGGACGCATAGTTGTTGAAGCTGTTCACGGTATCCTTGGGTGGCACGACCGTTTTGCCATCGCTCTGCAGGAGGGTAATGGTGGGTGCAAACGCGCCGGCAGCCGGCGCCACTGACGATATGACATGGGCGCCGCTTGCCGCGGGCGTGAAACTGACCAGATCCAGGCTGTCGTCGCAGTGGTTACGCGACTGGCCGGTTCCCGCCGTGATCGCTTTCGCGGTCGCAATCGTGTCGTCGTCCTCATAGGCATCGACTGCGCAGGGCGGCGCCACCACGGTAATCGCGAGCGGCGTGCTGGTGTTGTTGGTCTTGGCCGTTTCCGCGATCGCGTTCGCCGGGTCGGCAATGGCAGCTATGTAATACGTTCCCGGCGTCGTGTTGACCGCGAAATGCGCGCCGTACCAGGCCTGGTTGGAAGGCGGCACCAGGCTTCCGGGCGATGCCGCCAAGCCGGTGGCGACGCTGCGCGTGGCGGCCAGCGTGCTCGCCGCGGTGACGGAGCTGGTTGCGGAGTAATAGGTGCCCACATTGAACGCCGCGGCCGCCGTATAGCCGTAGTTCCACGCGGTATCGGTGACATTGAGGAAGTCACCCGCCGTCACCGTCGTCGTGGTCTGCGTCTGCAGCGTCTCGGTCAGGTCCGGGAGGTTCAAGTTCACGCGCAGGGTGTAACTGGTCCCCGCCCCCATCGCATCGCTTGCCAGCACATAGTAGGTTCCGCTCGTGGCCGGTGTCCAGGTGATGGAGTTCGTGGTGGTGCCAGCCGCCGGCAACAGCACCGTTGTCCCGGTCGAGTCATACAGTTGGATGGTCGGATTTGCATTGCCTCCGACCGGCACAGCCATGATCGAGTAGTTGGTTCCGGCCGTGGCGCTGAACGACACCCAGTCCGTGGTATCCAGGCAGTGGATGTGCGCTTGCGGGGTTGCGCCCACGACTATCGGCTTGGCCTGGGCGGGCGTGCTGTCCGGTTCGTAGGCGTCGTCGGTGCAGTTTGCGCTGATCACGCTGAACGGCTGCCCGGCCGAGACGTTGTTGGCCGTGTTGTATTCGCTCACCGGATGTGCCGTTCCCGAAGGATTCACCACTGCGAACAGGTAGTAGCTGCCGACCGCGGTTGTGGCGGGAACGGTGACGCTCTGCGCCGCATAGGGCGAATATGAACCCTGAGTCAGCCCGCCGGTGACGGCCTGGGTGCCCAGGTAGATGGCCGTGGCAGCGTTATACGTCGCCGTCGGCGAGAGGTAGTATCCGATGTCGTAGCTTGTGGTGGTGACCACGTCGGCGAAGCCCTGGTTGCGCACGGTCGCCGCTACGCTGATCTGCCCGCCCACCACGCCGCTGCCCAGGGTGTACAGGCTGGTGACGATAAGGTCGGGCCGCA
>Ga0316628_100001075_pt1 | contig 18801 bp, 18 predicted proteins | sample OWC_Aug_M2_C1_D5_FD_207648 | JGI IMG/M metagenome (GOLD analysis project Ga0316628, IMG submission 207648) | Wetland soil microbial communities from Old Woman Creek delta, Ohio, United States - OWC_Aug_M2_C1_D5_C | ecosystem: Environmental > Terrestrial > Soil > Wetlands | place: USA: Ohio... | reverse complement strand
CGACGACTCGCACATCCGCTACGTGAACACCGCGGCCGACGGCCGTGAACGGATCGACGAGGCGTCGCTGGAGCAGACGCTATCGGTCTTGCAGGCGACCCTGGCGGAGATCGATGCCGAAGGGGTGAAGGCATTTCCCTGATCCGCCACCCCGAGGGCGGCGGTCATTCGATCTCGTAGGTCACCTGGAGGTTGGCGGAGACGCTCACGTCGCCGGGCTCGATCGGCGTCGGCGCGCGTGACTCGGCGGCCATGGCCACGCGCGCGAAGCGCGGCATGACGATCGGCCCCGACGAAACGCTGGCCGAAACCACGCGGCCAAGCTTGACCCCGAGCCCCTTGGCGACGCTCTCCGCTTGCGCGCGCGCATCCGCCCCGGCCTTCTCGATGGCGCTCTGAAGGGCCTCTTCGCGGTGCGACAGCTGGAACTGCAGGTTGTTCACCCGGTTGGCCCCGGCCGTGGTGGCCGCGTCGATGAGGGCGCCGACCTTGTCGAGTTGATGCGATTCGACTTGCACCTCGTTGCGGGCAACGTAGCCGGTGATGCGCGGCTCCCGGGCATCTCCGGGGCGCACGCTTTCGTAACGAGGCTCGAGCGTATAGCGCGTGGTCGAGACCGTGTCTCCTTTTTCGAGCAGAGGTTTCACCGCCGCCGCGACCGCGGTGCTGCGTTTGGCGTTCTCGGTCGTTGCTTCGGTGGCTTTGACGGCGGTCGTTTCGACGGCGAAGGACAGCAGCGCCTCGTCCGGAGCCGCTTTCACCTCGCCCTGAGCGCTCACCGAGATCGTCCGTTTGCCGTCCGCTTTGTCGTCGGCGTGGGCGAGCGCGGGCAGACACGCCACGAGCAGCAGGACGACGGGCCAGCGGTACTGTGCAGGTCTCATGAGGCTCCTCCTCTTTCTTGGCTCCACCCCTATGCCGGTCTGCGTGCCGGCGCAATCGGCATCGCCCCAGCGCTCAGCGACGATCTTGCCTCGACGCGCGACGGCGGAATAGACTCTGGCCATGCAGGCAGCCTCTCCGCGTCCGGAACGCCGGGTCTTGGCTCCGTTCGAGTTGCGCGATCTCGCCGGACGGCTGCACCGGATGCCGGCGGGGTGCCCCGCGGTGCTGGCATTTTTCAAGGAAGACTGTCCTACGTGTGATTTTTCCTTCCCGTTCCTGCAGCGTCTGAACGATGGGCTGGCGGGCAAGGCCGAGGTGCTGGGGATCTCACAGAGCGACGCCGCGGCCACGCGCGCGTTCGTCGCGCGCCACGGTTTGAAGCTGCCGGTCGTCCTCGATCGGGAGCTGGAAGTCTCCCTGGCCGTCGATCTGGAATCGGTGCCGACCCTTCTGCTGATCGACGAGCGAGGAACCGTGCACGAGAGCAGCGCCGGGTTCGTGCGCCAAGAGTGGGAGCGCATCGCCCGGCGCGCCGCCGACTCGGTCGGAGCGGTGATGCCGCCGTTGTTTCGGGACGACGAGGCGGTGCCGGAGTGGCGGGCCGGTTGCGCCTCGCGTACCACGGACGCGGTCTTTCAGGAGGAGCTGCGCGTGCGCCGTGGGCGCGGGCGGTTGCAGTCTCGCCGCGTGGAGATCGGTGATCTCGAGGATGCGGTGGAGTTCTTCTTCGAGCGTGGCCTCAGCGACGGCCTGCCCGTGGTGCCGCCCACGGAAGGGCGCGTGTTACGGATGTTGGAGGGAACGCGCCGCTCGCCCGACGAGGTGGTGGCGCTGGTCCCTCCGAACTACGCACCGGCGACGGTGGAGAAGGTGGCCATCAACGCCGTACTGGCGGGTTGCCGGCCGGAGTATCTGCCGGTGGTGTTGGCCGCCGTCGAGGCCGCCTGCACCGACGCCTTCAACATGCACGGCGTGCTGGCGACGACGTACTTTGCCGCGCCGCTGATCATCGTCAACGGTCCGATTCGCCAGCGCCTCGGCATCAACTCCGGCGTCAACGTGTTTGGCCAGGGCACCCGGGCCAACGCCACCATCGGTCGGGCGCTGAACCTGGTGGTCCGCAACGTCGGTGGCGGCCGGCCGGGCGAGGTGGACCGCGCCACTCTCGGACAGCCGGGTAAATACACCTACTGCATTGCCGAGAACGAGGAGGACAACCCGTGGCCGCCGCTGCACGTCGAGCGCGGGTTTCGTCCGCAGGACTCCACCGTGACCCTGTTTGCGGCCGAGGCTCCACGGGCGCTGGTGGACCAGCTCAGCCGCAGCGCGCGAGGCGTAGTGACGACCCTGGGCAAGTGCATGGAGACCATCGCCCACCACAAGTGGTACCAGTACGCCGAGGCCGTGCTGGTGATCTGTCCGGAGCACGTGCGCACGATCGCGCGCGACGGGTGGGGCAAGGCGGACATTCGGCGCTGCATTCAAGAGGTGACGGCCAAGCCGCTGGCGGCCCTGCTGGCCGATGCCGACGGCAGCGCGGAAGGGGTGCCGCGACGCGTGGTGGGCGAGAATCCTGCGGCTCAGGTCCTGGAGACGATGGTCTCCAAGTTCGCCAGCGAGGACTCGATCCAGATCGTCGTGGCGGGCGGCGGCGCGGGCAAATTCTCCGCCGTCGTCGGCGGCTGGGTCGGCGGCTCGATGGGCTCGCAAATGGTCACGCACAAGATTGAGGAGTGACGACGATGGCATTGACCGTTCTCGATCCAACCGACGAGCGCCAGCCGGTGGAGCGGCAGGTGGCGGCGCGACCAAAGCGTCTCACCGGCACGGTCGCGTTGCTGGACATCGTGAAGCCGCGGGGTGACGTGTTTCTCGACCGCCTCGCCGAGCTGCTGCCGCAGCGGCGCGACGTGACCGTGCTGCGCTTTCGCAAGCCGACGTTCACGAAGCCGGCGCCGGAGCCGCTGCTGCGGCAGATTGCCGAGCGCGCCGGGGCGGTGATCGAGGCGCTCGCCGATTGAGGGTCGTGCACCACGTGCAGTGTGCACGACTCGATTTTCTTTGAGAAGCAAGGGATCCCGGCGGTCTTCGTCGCTTCGAGCGAGTTCGAAGGCGCGGCCGAGGTGCAGGCGCGCGCCCTCGGGATGCGCGGGGTCCAGCGAGTTTTCGTTCCGCATCCGATCCAGGACGCGACGGACGACGAGATGCGGGCACGCGCCGATGCTGCCGTCGAGGCGATCCTGGCCGCCCTGGAGCAACGTTGACAGCGGAGCCATCGCCCGATTACTAGAGGTAGTCACGGGCGCAACCTCGGCGCACTTTCGAACTCTGGAGTCATCCATGCTTCAAACCCCCGTCTGCGATCTGTTTGGGATCCGGTATCCGATCGTGCTCGCCGGAATGGGCGGGGTCTCGATGCACAAGTTGGTGGCGGCGGTCTCGAACGCCGGGGGTCTCGGTGTGATCGGGGCGGCCACGCTCGATGCCGAAGGGTTGCGGCGGGAGATTCGCCTCACCCGCGAGCTCACCGACAAGCCCTTTGCCGTCGATCTGCTCATGCCCATCCCGGACATGATTCGCCCGCAGATGGAGGTGGTCTTCGAGGAGAAGGTCGAGATCTTCGTTGCCGGCCTGGCCGTTCCGCAGGAGTTCATCGTCGAGATGCACAAGCGTGACATGATCGTGGTGGTCATGGTCGGCCGGGTCCGCCACGCGGTGAAGTCAGCCGCGGCCGGAGCGGACGTGGTGGCGGCACAGGGAACGGAGGCCGGCGGCCACACCGGCGAGATCGGCGCCCTGGCGCTCGTGCCGCAGGTGGTGGACGCGGTGACGATTCCGGTGCTCGCCGCCGGCGGCATCGTCGACGGGCGCCAGTTGGTGGCGGCCTTGGCCTTGGGGGCGCAGGGCGTCGTGGTCGGCACGCGCTTCATCGCCACCCCCGAGGCGCAAGCAGCGCCGAAGTACCGCGAGGCAATCGTGCGCAGCAGCGAAGCCGACACGGTTCGAACGCGCTGTTACACCGGCAAGCCCGCGCGCACGATTCGCAACCCTTACAACGAGGCGTGGGAGAAACGCGCGGACGAGATCCAGCCGTTCCCGCTCCAGGTGATGACCTCGGTGCGCGAGGGGGTCATGGACTACGCCGGGACGCTGGGCGACGCCGATCCCGAACGGTACTTCATGCCGGCCGGGCAGGGCATGGGCCTGATCCGCAACGTCAAGCCGGCCGCCGAGGTGATGGCCGACATCGTGCGCGAGGCCGAGGAGGTGTTGCGCTCGGGTCTGTTCGCCCGCAGCGCCGGCGGCGCGCTGCCCGCGCGCTGACAGCCGCCGCGGTCAAGCCTCGCTCGTGGGTAACGATGCGCCCGCATAGACCTCCTGGTAGATGCGGATGAAGGCGACCAGGATTGCGATCACCGCCGGGGCCAGAAAGATTCCGACGAAGCCGTAAGCCTGTAGACCCCCCAGGATACCGAAGAACAGGAACACCGTCGGGATCCGGGTGCGGCCGCCGATGATCAGTGGGCGCAGGACGTTGTCGACGCCGCTGACGACCACCGTTCCCCAGACCAGCAGGATGACGGCCCGCAGCAGCGCGCCCTCGGCGAAGAGGTAGATCACCACGCCGATCCAGATGAGGGCGGCCCCGGCGGGCAGCAGCGAGAGAAAGGCGGTGGCGCAACCCAGGATGACGGCGAAAGGAACGTCCAGGAACCAGAACCCCACTCCGGCGAGAAACCCCTGCGCGGCGGCGGTCACGAGGGTGCCCTGAACGACCGCCGAGAGCGTGTCGTAGAGCCGGCTGAACACCGCGTTCTTGTGTGACGGCTCCATCGGGATCAGGTCGCGCAGAGACCGCATCATTCGTTCGCCGTCACGGAAGAAGAAGAACAGCGCGATGGTGGTCAGGAAGAAGTTGACGACGAAACGGACCGCGTTCTTGGCCACGCCGGTCGCTTGCGTCACCAGGAACGAACTCACCGCGTCGCTGAGCTTGAGAGCGGTGGCGCTGACGTTGATGTTCCAGGCGGCCATCCGAGGCCCAACGTGTTGCCAGATCTGGTTGAGGGGCGAGGCCCGGAACCAGTCCAGTAGCCGCTGCACCAGGGCCGGAGCCTGGTCGGAGCCGACCAACTCTTGCAGTCGCTGGTAGACCGCCACCGATTCGGTCCCGAGCAGCACCGTCACCAGGATCGTAGGCACCATCACCACCAGGATCACCAAAGTGGTGAGTAGGAAGGCCGCCACCGTGTACCGTCCGCGCAAAAGCGTGACCAGTCGCTCGTTGACCGGGTAGAACACCAGCGCCAGCAAGGCCGCCCAGGTGAGGGGACCCAGGAATACCGAGAAAATGACGTAGAACTGGAACAGCAGGTAGAGCAGGGCGGCGAAGAAGAAGGCCGCAAACAGGTGTTGCCGGGTCATGGGCCTGGTACGCTTAACAGAGCTTCGCGCAGCCGGGCAAACCAACCCCCCGCGCCGCGGCCGCACCGGGGGCCCGGAGCTTGCTTGACCGGGCGGGGGTAAATTGGTACGAACGGACGCCTAACTGCGCAGGGTTTCAGGCGGTTTTGCCATCGCCCGAGCGCAGGGCGATGGCCAGGAGTGAGGTACAGGCACGTAGCTCAGTGGGAGAGCGCTTCCTTGACACGGAAGAGGTCGGCGGTTCAATCCCGCCCGTGCCTACCATGACGACCTGCCCTCGGCGCTGATGGCGCCCTGGGTGTCGGTCCCTTCCGGACCGCGTCGTGGATCGTGATGCTCCGACGCCCCGCGACGCGCAGGTTGGACCCTAAGCATGACTCAGATCACGGTCACATACCCCGACGGCCAGAGCCGCCAGGTGGAGGCGGGCTCGTCGGCGGTCGAGGCGCTCAAGGCGCAAGGCCTGTTGAGCAATGGCACCGTGGTCGCCGCGCGCGTCGGCGATCAGGTGATCGACCTTTCCCGCCCGCTGCAGCAGAGCTGCGATCTGGCGCCGGTGACGGCGGACTCGCGCGACGGTCTCGAGGTTCTTCGCCACTCCTCGGCCCACTTGATGGCCCAGGCGGTCAAGCGACTCTTCCCCGAGGTCCAGGTGACCATCGGGCCGGTGATCGAGAACGGGTTCTACTACGACTTCAAGAAAGCCGAGCCCTTCACCCCCGACGATCTGGAGCGGATCGAGAAGACGATGCGCCAGATCGCCAAGGAGAATCTCAAGGTCACGCGCGAGGAGATGCCCAAGGAGCAGGCCGTCGAGCTGTTCCGCGGGATGGGCGAGCACTACAAGGTCGAGATCATCGCCGGCATTCCCGACGACAAGGTGTCCCTCTATCGCCAGGGGGAGTTCGTCGATCTCTGCCGTGGCCCGCACGTGCAGTCGACCGGGAAGATCAAGGCCTTCAAGCTGACCAGCGTCGCGGGCGCTTATTGGCGCGGCGACGAGCGCAACGAGATGCTGCAGCGGATCTACGGCACCACCTGGGCCAGCGCGGAGGATCTCGAGGCCTACCTGAAGCGGGTGGAAGAGGCCAAGCTGCGTGATCACCGCCGCCTCGGGCCGGCGCTGGATCTGTTCTCGCTCCACCCGATTGCGCCCGGCTCGCCGTTCTTCCATCCCAAGGGGGCGCTCATCTACAACACCTTGGTCGACTACATGCGCGGGCTTTACCGCCGCTACGGCTACACCGAGGTGATCACGCCCCTCATCTACAAGACCGAGCTCTACAAGACCTCGGGACACTACGATCTCTTCCGGGAAGACATGTTCCTGATGTCGGCCGACGAGGAGGAGTACGGCGTCAAACCCATGAACTGCCCGGGCCATTGCTATCTCTTCAGCACCCGCAAGCACTCGTACCGCGATCTGCCGATCCGCTACGCCGACTTCAGTCGGCTGCACCGCTTCGAGCAATCGGGCACGCTGACGGGCCTGACTCGGGTACGCTCGATGGCGCAGGACGACGCCCACATCTACTGTACGCCCGAGCAGCTCGACGCCGAGGTGGAGAGCTTCGTGGCCATGACGCGCGAGGTGTACGCCGTCTTCGGCTTCGACCGCATCGAGATCACCCTGCAGACCCGACCGGAGAAATTCCTCGGCCGTGTCGAGCTGTGGGACGCCGCCGAGGCGGCCTTGCGACGGGCCGCCGAGCGTGCCGGCTACGCCATCACGACGCTTGCGGGTGAGGGCGCGTTCTATGGGCCGAAGATCGGGTTCGACTTCCGCGATGTCCTCGAGCGTTCGTGGACGCTGGCCACGATTCAGATCGATTGCGCCATGCCCGAACGCTTCGGCCTGAAGTACACCACCCCGGAGGGCACCGAGGGCACCCCGGTGATGCTCCACCGTGCGGTCCTCGGCTCGCTGGAACGCTTCATTGCCATCCTGCTCGAGCACACCGCGGGCAGCCTGCCCCTGTGGCTGGCCCCGGTCCAGGTCCGAGTCCTGACCCTCACCGACCGACAGGACGAGTATGGGCGCCAGGTTGCCGACCGTCTGAAGCAAGCCGGTTGGCGTGCCGAGCTGGACAATCGCAACGAAAAGCTGGGATACAAAATCCGTCAGGCCCAGTTGGAGAAGGTTCCGTACATGCTGGTGGTCGGTGACAAGGAAGCCGAGGCGGGGACGGTGGCGCCCCGCAGTCGCAGCGGCGACAGCCCCGCTCCCATGTCGCTCGACCATTTCATTGCCAAGCTGGCCTCGGAAGTGCAGACTGAGCCGAGGTCATAACCAAGACAGGAAGATCGATGCCAAAGATCAAGACGAGCCGGGGAACGGCAAAGCGATTCAGTATCACGGGCACGGGCAAGGTGCGTCGCCGCAAGGCCTACCTGCGCCACATCCTGACCAACAAGTCGCCCAAGCAGAAGCGCAATCTGCGCCAGGCGGCCATCGTAGACGACAGCAACGCACGGGCGATCAAGCGGCTGATCCCGTACCTGTAATAGCTTGTGCCGCGAGGGGGGATCGTAAACGCCCTCGCGCACCATAAGGAGAAGGAACCATGCCCCGAGTCAAACGCGGGACGAAGGCGCGCCAGCGCCACAAGAAAATTCTCAAGCTGGCCAAAGGCAACGTCGGTGGCCGACGCAAGCAATATCGCCAGGCGCGTGAGACGGTCGAGCGTGGCTTGACCTACGCCTATCGCGACCGCCGGGTGCGCAAGCGCGAGTTCCGCAGCCTGTGGGTGATCCGCATCAACGCGGCCGCCCGCCAAGTCGGGCTTTCGTACAGCCAGCTGATGCACGGGTTGAAGAAGGGCGGCGTGAACATCGATCGCAAGATGTTGGCCGACCTGGCCGTGCGCGATCCCGCCGGTTTCGGTGCCGTGGCGGACCTGGCCAAGGCGCAGCTCGCCGCTTAGAGAAGCGCGCTCGCTTTGTTTCGTGACAAACCATGAGGCCTTGCGCGGCTTCATGGTTTGTCGTTTGTGGCCATGAAAGAGCAGCTGGAGCAGATACGCGAGGCGGCGTTGGCCGCCCTGGCGGCGGCCAAGACGGAGGAGCAGCTCGAGCAGGCGCGGGTGAGCTTCCTCGGCCGCAAGGGTGAGCTGACCCTGGTGGTGCGCCAGATGCGAGACGTGCCTCCCGAGGAGCGTCCGGCCATGGGGGCGGTGCTCAATCAGATCAAGGACGAGCTCGAAACCCGCATCGCGCAGGCGCTCCGGAGCGTGCGTGCGGCCGAACGCTCGCGGCGCGCGGCCGAGGAGCGGGTCGACATCACCTTGCCGGGACGCCGCCGGCGGCGGGGAACGTTGCATCCCCTCACCCAGGTGTTCAACGAGCTGGTCGACGTTTTCGGCAGTCTCGGCTTCTCGGTGGTCGAGGGCCCGGATGTCGAGGACGACTACCACAACTTCGAGGCCCTCAATATCCCGCGCGACCACCCGGCGAGGGACATGCAGGACACGCTCTTCGTCGGCGACGGCCTGGTTCTGCGCACGCACACCTCCCCGGTGCAGATCCGCGTGATGGAATCTCAGCAGCCACCGCTGCGCGTGGTCGTTCCCGGCGCCGCCTATCGTCACGACTACGACGTGACGCACTCGCCGATGTTCCACCAGATCGAGGGTTTCCTGGTGGACCGGCGTGTTACCTTCGCCGACCTGAAGGGTGTCCTCACGCTGGCGCTCCAGCGTCTGTTCGGTAGCGACACGCGGGTACGATTCCGTCCGGCCTTCTTCCCGTTCACCGAGCCGAGTGCCGAGGTCGACATCGCCTGTTTCCAGTGCGGCGGCGATGATTCCGCCTGCCGCCTTTGCAAGGGAACGGGATGGATGGAGATCCTGGGCTCGGGGCTGATCGATCCCAACGTGTTTCGCTTCGTCGGCTACGACCCGGAAGCCGTCTCGGGCTTCGCGTTCGGGATGGGCATTGAGCGCGTTGCGATGCTGAAATACGAGATCAACGACATCCGCCTCCTCTACGGCAGCGACCTCCGCTTCTTGCGACAGTTCTGAGCGCAACGATGAAGGTTCCGGTCAGCTGGTTGCGAGAGTTCGTCGCTTTCGAGGTTTCTCCCAAGGACTTGGCGGAGCGCCTGACTCTCGCGGGCATCGAGGTCGAGCGGATCGAGGAGCTCGGTCACGAGCTCGCCGGCGTGGTTGTCGGAGAGATCGTCGCCGTCGAGCCTCATCCCCAGGCGGATCGTCTGGTGGTCTGCACCGTGCGGACGAGCGGCTCGCAGAGCCAGCGGGTCGTCTGCGGTGCTCCCAACGCCCGGCCGGGGCTTCGGGTTCCGTACGCGACGCCGGGGGCGAGGTTGCCAGATGGCCGGCGCATCGAGGTCGTCGATCTGCGTGGCGTGCGGTCGGCCGGCATGCTGTGCTCCGAGGTCGAGCTCGGCCTAGGCGAGGATGGCAGCGGCCTTCTCGAGCTCGCGGCCGATGCCTCACCCGGCACGCCGCTGGCCGCGCACCTGGGCATCGAGGACACGGTTCTCGAGGTGGCCATCACGCCCAATCGCGGCGACTGTCTCAGCGTGCTCGGGTTGGCGCGCGAGATCGCGGCGCTGTACGGACTCAAGCTTCACCGTCCGCGCATCCGGTTGCGCGAGCAGGGTGAGCCCGCCTCGGCGCGAATCACGGTGGCGATCGAGGACGCCGATGCCTGTGCACGTTACTCGGCGCGTTACATCGAGGGAGTGCGGCTGGCAGCGTCGCCGACATGGATGCAGCGCCGTCTCCTGGCGGCGGGATTGCGGCCGATCAACAACATCGTCGACGTCACCAACTACGTCATGCTGGAGCGCGGGCAGCCGCTGCACGCCTTCGACTACGATCGTTTGCCGGCGCCACGCATCGTGGTGCGGCGCGCCGGGACGACCGGGAGCATCCGTACCCTGGACGAGCGCGACCGCACGCTGGAGCCGGGAGACCTGCTCATCACCACAGGCGCCGAGCCAGTGGCGATCGCGGGCGTGATGGGTGGGGCGAACTCCGAGGTGGCGCCGCAGACACGCAACATTCTGCTCGAAAGCGCATGGTTCGACCCGTCGACAGTTCGGGCGACGGGACGGCGCTTGGGTCTGCGCAGCGAGGCCTCGTATCGATTCGAGCGTGGGGTCGATGTCGAGGGTGTGCTCCCGGCGCTCGATCGGGCGGCCGCCCTGATCGCCGAGCTCAGCGGCGGGCGGATCGCCCGCGGGGTCGTCGAAGCCTATCCGAGCCCACGGCGGCCGGTGGTGATCGATCTACGAGTGCCGCGTGTCGAGTTCCTGCTCGGGCTGCCGGTCAGCCGCAGCGAGGCAGCCGCGACGCTGCACCGGCTGGGAGCGAAGGTGAGAGCGAAGTCGCCTCGCGTCCTGTCGGTCGAGCCCCCCTCGTTCCGCCACGATCTGGAACGGGAGATCGATCTGGTCGAAGAGATCATTCGCCTACTCGGCTACGGCCAGGTGCCGACGACGTTGCCGACGACCGAGATGCAAGGTGGTGCCCGGCCGGCCCAGAGTGATTGGGAGAGGGATCTCCGCCAGTTCCTGGCGGCGCAGGGGTTCCACGAGATGGTGATGTGGAGCTTCGCGACGGCTCGCAGCAACGATCTCTTCCGCGGAATTGGCGTGCCGACGACGGAGCCGGTTCGGATTCGCAACCCGGTCGTGACCGAAGATGCCGAGCTGCGGTTCAGCCTCTGCCCCGGCCTGGTGCAAGCCGTGCGAACGAATCTCAATTTCGGTGAGTCTAGTGTTGCCGCCTTTGCGGTGGGGAAGGTCTTTTGGATGGCGGACCGGCCCGCGGAGGGGCACCGTTTGGCGGCCGTGCTCAGTGGGGCGCCGCCGGAGATCGATCTCTCGGGGAAGCAGCGGTCGCTCGACTTTCTCGACGTCAAGGGGGCTCTCGAGAGCGTCCTGGCGCGGCTCCGAGTCCTCGACCGAGTAAGATGGGAACGTCCGGGGGAGGGACAGATGACCTTCCACCCCGGCAAGTCGGCGCTGGCGGTCGTCGACGGTCATCCGGTGGCCGTGGTAGGCGCCCTGCACCCGGAGAGCGAGAGCGAGCTCGGCCTGGAGCAGCCTTGCTGGCTTTTTGAACTTGACTTGGATGGGGTGCTTGAGTATGTTTCCGACCGCCCAATTTTCACGGATCTGCCACGATTTCCAGTGGTTGTGCGGGATGTCGCGGTGGTGACGGAGGCGGACTTTCCATCGGACCAGGTCGTCCGCTTCGTGCGTGGATGGAATCGCCAGGTCGTGGACCGGGTCGAGTTGTTCGATGAGTATACCGGGGCACCGATCCCCGAGGGGAAGAAGAGTCTGGCTTACTCCATTGCGTACCGCGCCGCCGATCGGACTTTGACCGACGACGAAGTCAATCGACTCCATCAGGCCTTGCTGGCGGATCTGCGCGCGGCCCTGCCGGTCGAGCTCCGCTGATAGGCCGGCAAGCACCGCCGCTGGGAGGACGCGCCGTGACGATGACCAAGGGCGATATCGTGGAGCGGATCTACGATCGCGTCGGTTTCTCGAAGAAGGAAGCCACCGAAGTCGTGGAGTCGATCTTCGAGCTCATCAAGGAGCATCTCGAGCAGGGCGAGAAGGTGAAGATCTCCGGCTTCGGCAATTTCGTCGTGCACCAGAAGCGACCGCGCAAAGGGCGCAACCCACAGACCGGGGAAGAGATCATCATCAGCGGCCGCAAGGTGCTCAGCTTCAAGGCCAGCCCGGTCTTGAAGAAGTCCATGAACCCTGACATCTAGAGGGGGTCGTGCGGGCCGCCAAGCCCCAGCTACCGGACAAGCTCTACTTCAAGATCGGCGAGGTGGCCGACATCGCCGGGGTCAAGCCGTACGTCCTGCGCTATTGGGAAACCGAGTTCAGCATTCTCAAGCCCGGCAAGACGCGGGCGAAGCACCGTCTCTACCGTCGCCGCGATGTCGAGATGGTCCTCGAGATCAAGCGCCTGCTCCATCAGGAACGTTACACCATCGAAGGGGCCAAGAAGCGCCTCAAGAGTCTCCAGCAGGAGGAGCGACACCGGCAGCAAATGGCGTTGCCGCTGGGCGAGCGCACCTACCGCAACGCGCTCGCGCGGGTGAAGAAGGATCTGGAGTCGCTCTACAAGATGCTGGGCTGATCCGCCGTCAGCTTTTTGGCGTCGTACAATCAAAACCGTGCAGTCGGGGGCGTGTAGTGCGCGGCCCCGCTGAAATTCCTTGGCATACGCGTTGCTCTCTCGTCGAAAGCGAAGGAGTTTGTATGCGCGATGGTGCGGTTCGGGAACGTGGCGGCTCCGAGGTGGCGTTTTCCTTGTTGCGGGTGTTGACCCGCGGTTACTGCATGTGGGGCGCCGAGAGCCATGTGAGCCTGGCCGAGCTGTCGTGCACTCTCGGCGCGACCTCGGGCGATCTGGCGCGTGCGATCGCAATTTTGTGGGAGCTCAACCTGGTGGTGCTCGACGATCGACGACACACCATCCGGCTGAGCGAGGAAGGCATTCTCCAACTGGCGACGGCACGGGAAACGCTTTCTTGAAAGGGCGGCGACCGCGTGGTACCACTCTGCGCAACCGAACGGGGCGTGGCGCAGCCTGGTAGCGCACTCGCTTGGGGTGCGAGTGGTCACCGGTTCAAATCCGGTCGCCCCGATTCCTTTTCCTTCCTGTCCCTTCTTGCCTGACGGTTGCCCCGAATCCTCGATCCCCTCGCTGGCAATCGACGGGTGCTGAATGACCTTCGACTTCGTCAAGTCAAACGGCCTCGGCAACGACTACCTCGTCGTCGATGCCGAGACGTTGGGCTTCGAATTGACTGCCGCGCGTGTCCGCCAGATCTGCGATCGGCATATCGGCATCGGCTCGGACGGAATTCTCGTCGTCGTGCCCAGCACGGCGGCGGACTTCGGCCTGCGTATCCTCAACCCCGACGGCTCCGAGGCCGAGAAAAGCGGCAATGGTCTGCGCATCTTTGCCAAGTTCCTCTACGAGCACGGCTACACGCGCCGTACGGAGTTTCTTGTCGAGACCCTCGGCGGCATCGTCGGACTTCGGCTGCTGCTGGCGAACGGCCGAGTCGAGAGGGTGCGGGTCGAGATGGGGCGGGCGGTGATCGATCGCACGCTGACCTCCATCGCCGTCGAGGGCGAGACACTCGACGTGATCGCGCTCTCGGTCGGTAATCCTCACTGCGTTTGTATCGTGAACGATCTCTCGCGCGTCGATCTGGCCCGTCTGGGGCCGCTGATCGAAAGCCATCCGGCATTCCCGCGGCGAACCAACGTGCAGTTCGCGCAGGTGCTCTCCCGCACCGAAGTGCGCGCCCTGATCTGGGAGCGCGGCGCCGGGCACACGCTGGCGTCGGGCTCGAGCTCCTGCGCCGTGGCCGCGGCCTGCTTCGATCGCGGCTTGATTGACGGGCGCGTTACGGTGCACATGGAGGGCGGCGACTTGCTGATCGAGGTGGACGAAGCGCTCCAGGTGGTGATGACCGGAACGGTCGAGGAGATTTATACGGGTACGTTCAGCGCAGACCTGAGACGTCGATTGCTGGCATGAAGACCACCCGCGTCATCGTGCAAACGGCCGCGCGACAGCTGGAGCTGCGGGAGCTGCCGATCCCCGACATCGACGAAGACAGCGCCCTGCTGCGCGTCGAGGCCTGCGGCATCTGCGGCAGCGACGTCGAGCAGTACACGGGAACCCTGCCGGTTCGTCTGCCCACCATTCCGGGACACGAGCCGCTCGGCATCATCGAGCGCATCGGCGACCGAGCCGCGAAACGCTGGGGCGTCGACGTCGGCGAGCGTATCGCCGTCGAGACCATGATCCCCTGCGGCCACTGCCGGGCCTGCATCGAGGGACGCTATCAGGTCTGCCGCGGGCGCGGCGGCATGTTCGGTTACTCGTACGTGCCCCTGTCGCACCCGCCGGGTCTGTGGGGAGCGTACGCCGACTACATGTACCTCGATCCGTTCTCGATCGTGCATCGGGTGCGCAAGGATCTGCCCGCGAGCATCGCCGTCATGTTCAACCCGCTCGGCGCGGGCTTTCGCTGGGCGGTCGAAATTCCCGACACCGGCCCGGGCGACGTCGTGCTGATCCTGGGCCCGGGGCAGCGTGGCTTGGCCAGCGTGATCGCCGCCCGCGCCGCCGGCGCCGACCAGATCATCGTCACCGGCCTCGCGCGCGATGCCGCCAAGCTCGCTCTGGCCAAGGAGCTGGGGGCAGATCACGTGATCAACGTGGAAGAGGAAGACGCGCGCCAGCGCGTTCGCGACCTGACGGGGGGGCACGGTGCCGACGTCGTGGTGGAGGTGTCGTCGTACGCCGCCGAGCCGATCGCCGAGGCGCTCTACTATGCGGCAACGGCGGGCCGCATCGTGCTTGCCGGCGTGAAGGGATTCAAGCCGGTTCCGGAGTTCATCAGCGATCTCGTCGTCGCCAAGGAGCTGACCATCAAGGGCGCCTTCGGCGTGACCAGCCGGTCGTACGAATCGGCGATTCGCCTGATCGAGTCCGGACGCGTGCCCCTCGCCAAGATTCACACGCACGACTTTGCCCTCGAGGAAGCGGAGAAGGCGATTCTGACCCTGGCGGGAGAGATACCGGGGGAGACCGGGATCCACTGCTGTCTGTTGCCTTGAGGGGGTGTCGGTTCTTTCCCAGGGAGAGCGGTATGCCCCTCAGACATTGCCCGTGTTTGAATTCCGTCCTGCTTCGAAAATCGGATGGGTAACGGTCGCGCCGGCGATATCGTCATTCCCGCAATCTTCTGGCGGGAATCCAGGCGCGGAGCGTTGTGCGAAGAGCGATGCCGCGGCCATCATCCGGACGAATCCCGGCCTGAGGATTGCCGGGATGACGGACCGAGAAACGGCGGGCATGCCGAGCGTCCGGTAGCTGCGTTCAATTTTCATTCGTCTTGGGCGAAGCCTGCGGCGTGATCACAACTGTTTCCGGTTTCTCATTAGATCCGACCGGTTGCTCATCGACACTCTCTTGCAGAGAGGATGGCTGCTCTACACACGGCCCGTTGACTTTCTCCCATCGTTCGACTCTGGTGCGCCCCCAATGGCGGTAGCTACGGAGCCCGGGCAGAACAGCGACTGGCGCAGGGCGTTCGAGCGAAAGCTGGTCGGTGCGGACGCCGCGGTGGGGCGCATCCAGAGCGGCGATTCCGTGCGATTGCCGATGGGGCCGGTGCCCGTAACCCTGGTCAATGCTCTGGCGCGGCGGCGCGAGGAGCTGCGCGGGGTGCGCGTCTTCCAGGGAGCGACCCGGCATCCTCACCCTTGGGCGACGGCGGAGCCCGGGTGGGAGGACCACATCCAGTTCGTCAGCGACTTCATCACCGCCATCGTTCGTCCCGCCATCGAGTCCCGCCGCGGCGACTTCGCCGTCACCGACTATGGCATCGCCGCCAAAGTGCGGAGCGGCGGGCGGCGCGACGGCTTCTCGCCGGACGTGTTCATGGCCCTGGTGTCGGCCCCCGACGAGGACGGCTACGTCAGCTTCGGCTACAGCCTGTGGCATTCGAAGGCGCTGCTGCGCGCCGCCAAGCTCTCGATCGCCGAGGTCGCGGCGCCCGGAACGGTCTTGCGTACGGGCGGCGAGAACCGCGTTCACCTCTCGGAGTTCGACCTGCTCACCGAACAGATCGATGCGCCCAGAGCCGTTGTCGTGCCCGAGCTCAGCCCGGAGCGCATCGAGGTCACCGAGGTCATCGGCGCGTACGTATCGACGTTGGTCAACGACGGCGACACCATCCAGATCGGCACCGGTACGCTGTCCTCCTGCATGGGCGGCTACCTGATGGAGAAGAACGACCTCGGCATCGACGCCGAGATCCTGGTGGCGTCGGCCGTCGAGCTGGTGAAGAGCGGCGTGGCAACCGGCCGCCACAAGACGTGCAAGCCGGGTGTCGCCACGGCATCGTTCATCGTGCCCGGCTCGGATTTCGATTACTGCCACGAGAACCCGCTGATCGAGCTGCACGAGATCGAGTGGGTGAATCATCTTCCCCGCATCGCGGCGATCCGCAACGTGGTGGCGATCAACCAGGCCTCGGCGATCGACCTCACCGGGCAGGTGGCTTCGGAGTCGATCGGGCCGGTGATGTATACCGGCCCGGGCGGACAGTTGACCTGGACGATGGGGGCGCTGTACGCGGCGGGTGGGCGCGCCATCCACGTGCTGCCCTCGACCGCGCGCAACGGTTCCGTGTCGCGCATCGTGCCGCAGCTCGAGCCGGGAACGATCGTCACCGTGCCGCGCACCTTCGTCGACTTCGTCGTCACCGAGCACGGCATCGCCAACCTCCAGGGGCTGACGCAGCGCGAGCGTTCGCTGGCCATGATCGAACTCGCCCATCCCGCCTTTCGCGACGAGCTGCACGCCGCCGCGCGCCGGCTGTTCTGGGCATGATCGACACGAGCAATATAGGGAAAAGGTGAAAGGGAAAAGCCGGGGTAGTGGTTGATTTGCCGGGCTGTACCACGCTGGACAGGGCTGTCGCCCGGTGGTCGATGACGCCGACGGCACGATCGCGCAACGGATCGTGCTCCGATGCGTTCGGCGTTGCCAGGTTAGCTAATCCGTGTTAGTCAAGTCCTATGAAGGTGGTGACGATTCACGCGGCGAAGACCCATCTGTCGCGCCTGATCGAAGAAGTGACCGAGGGCGAGCAAGTGGTGATCGCGCGCGGCAGGGACCCGGTGGCGCGGCTCGTGCCCATCAAGCCACAGAAGAAAGGACGCGTGTTCGGCGCCATGCGCGGTCGGGCCCAGGTCAACCGGCGCTTCTTCGAGCCGCTGCCCGACGAGGAGATCGAAGCCTGGGAGCGCTGAGGCGTGCGCGTCCTCCTCGATACGCACACCCTGCTCTGGTGGCTCGACGGCGATCGACGCTTGAGCCGGCGCGCACGGGCCGTGATCGCCGACGACGACAACGCCGTCCTGGTCAGCGCCGCCTCGGCCTGGGAGATCTCGACGAAGGTGCGGTTGGGTAAGCTCCCGGGTGCGATCGAGGTCGGAGCCGAGCTATCGGCCATCCTGCGGCAGCAGAACTTCGAGGCCTTGCCGATCGCGATCGTCCACGCTCTCAGAGCCGGCAATCTGCCGGGGCCGCATCGAGACCCATTCGACCGAATGCTGATCGCCCAGGCGCAAGCTGAAGATCTGGCGTTGGTCAGCAATGAGCGCGCCTTCGACGCGTACGGGGTCCGACGGATTTGGTAACATCGGCGGCAGGACGGTGCGGTGTACGGCAGGTGGGCCGCGACTCGACACGGCTACTTGGCCACCGCCGATCGCTTGGGAATGCGAATGCCCCACCGGTGCCGAGCGTTCACCGGCAGGTCAAACCAAAGCCGCCGGAGGACGACACCGTTGTTGATTTGACTCGCCTCTCTGGGTTAAACGATCCTGCGTTTGCCCGCGAGTCCGGGCGTCTGTTGCTCTTTGGAGTGAGGAAGCCGGAAGCGTGGCGCGGTCGGCAAGAAGTCGGGGCCGCGGCGGTTGCTGGGCGGTGGTGCTGCCGCTCGAGGAGAACAAGAGTCCACCCTGGCGCGCGATCGATGACACGGAGGAGCAACGAATGAGCTCCAAGCTGAGCTACACCGACGATGAGATCATGGCCGACAAGCCGTATGCGCGACGCATTCGGCTCGGCGATGTCCTGTTCCATGGCGGCCTGGACGAGCAAGGGCGGTACATCCCGCCGCGCTCGGCCCACCGGATCGACGCGATCGCGGCGTGGACCGAGCGGCTGGCCGAGCAGGGGCAGCCCACCGAAGTCGTGCGCTTCGATCAGCTCGACCTCATGTTCTTTCCCAATGTCGCCCAGAGCAAGCTTCTCCTGCGGCACGGCGCTCGCGGCGCGATGACGCGCATCCTGACGCTCATCGGCATCACCGAAGGGTTCGGGAACGACGGCATCCGCGCCACGCCGCGTCCCGAGCTGCAGCCGCTGTTCAAGGAATCGATCGCCAACACCTGCCTCGATCATCTCTACAAGGGGTTGCTCGAGGCCCACGGCAACGACGAGGCCGGGACGATCTCGGAAGCCGGGCACGACAAGATGTGGTACGCGATCCGGGACACCGCCCTGGATCATCCTCTCGTCACCCCGGACATGTTCGAGAATCTCCCCATCGCTCCGCCGCCGGGATACAGCGGGCCCGCCAAGCCGGCGCCGGAAGCGATCGGGGTAGGGGAGCTGAAGCTCCTGTTCCCCAGCTTGGATCCCATGCTCGAGATTCTGCTGTCCGTGCTGGCGCAGATTCTGGTGATCGAGTTGGTGGCTTACGGCACCTTTGCCTGGGCCAAGGAGGTGCTGAGCGATCCCGAGTGCTCGGCTGCCCCCGACTTCGCTCCGCGCATGGTCGACTACATCCAGGCGGACGAGAGCATTCACGTGTCGTACCTCCAGTGCGCCCTGGCCGAGACGCGTTGCCGCACGCTGATCGGGCAGGACGGCAAGGAGCTTGCCGGGACGGTCGTGG
>Ga0316628_100001074_pt1 | contig 18811 bp, 3 predicted proteins | sample OWC_Aug_M2_C1_D5_FD_207648 | JGI IMG/M metagenome (GOLD analysis project Ga0316628, IMG submission 207648) | Wetland soil microbial communities from Old Woman Creek delta, Ohio, United States - OWC_Aug_M2_C1_D5_C | ecosystem: Environmental > Terrestrial > Soil > Wetlands | place: USA: Ohio... | reverse complement strand
CTGGGGAAATCCGTAATTAACCGGAGTTCACTCAGTCCCCCCGATAATTTTGCCAGCCAGTATTTTTTCTCCTCTTCCCACACCCCGATGGGAATAACCGTCTTTTCATACATTCTTTTCTCCTTTCCCAGGGAAATCCCCTGGTAATTTTATATACTCCTGCTTATTTATTCCAACACAAAGTCTATTTTCAAATTAGAGCTTTGCATTTTGGTTGCATCGCTGCTGGTGATGGCTTTTAGTTCTTTTTTGAATTGATCGTATTGGTCAAGAAACTGTTTGACATTCTCATACACTTTTTTTACTTCCTCTGAATCGATGGCTTTCTTTGCATATGAATCACAGTGATTACAGTGTCGGCAGTCATGTTTACAAAAATGATCCTCCTGGTAATAAGGTTCTAAAAAGCCATCCAGGGACCTGTTATCGATATGTATCCTGAAGTTGCTGTGGGGGCCGAATATTTCCAGGAGGTCCAATAAATTGCCGTTATAGGATTCCTTAAAGTAGAATTCCACTGCCTGAACCGGATTTCCTTTTAAAACAGCCTGTCTTCCCTGCAATTTAAAATAATGAACTCCAATATCGGTATAGTATCGAATATCTTCCGGCCTCACCCAACTCAATTTTAAAAAAGTGCTGGGGCTTTCATACCTTCTCAACAGGCAGCGGTGAGAATAATAGTTTGAACTGGCCTTGCTGGAAACCGAGATAGAATCGGAAGCTACCTGGTTATAATGGAACATGCGATAATGACAATCTTTGTGACAAATTGTATTGACTATGATCTCCAGCTTGTCACCAAATGTCTCCCTGATCCGTTTTAACGTTTGAAAATCTCTATTTATAGACTCATCGGCAACAATACGGTCAAACCCCATTTTTTTATAAAATTCGGCTTTATTGGCATTGGTTATCTCACAAATAACCGAAGCTTTCAGTTTAAAATCATATCCGGTAGATTTTATAATTTCCACTAGAGATGGAAGAGATATGGTCAAAGAGGTGATTCCTGCCCTGTGCAATTCACCTAAAAAACTCCAAATCTCCAGTATCCCTTTGCGGGTAAATTCCCTGCTGTTCATATGAGGGGAATTTATGGTATAGCTAAAGTCGATATTTTTTTGCCGCGAATACTCCACATATCGACGCAGTTGACCGAAATCTACTTGCGGCAGCATGTCCACAGACCTACCGGATTCTATGGGACTTCCGATGGTTATATTCCCATATGTCTCGATTACTCTGGAATCCTGGTAAGTGTTATTAAGTCGATTGTATTCATCGATGGTTTCTTTTTTAAAATCAGCGGGAACACTATAGTATTTCATTGTCCCTCCCTGGTTGAACCTTTTAAAAAAGATGTACGGAAATTGGGTGAATAAAATCAAAGGGTTAACGCATAGCCAATCTTTATAAAAAAAGTTCGATTGGTTTGCGTCAGGGAAATATCGCCATAGCCAAGATAATCATCGGTATACCCCAAAAAGAGTACGGTCCTGGGATTCACTTTGTAAGAGAAAAGAAATTGGGTAAAAAGGTCTTTAGAAGTGGCTTGAACCTCAGCACTGTATAATTCCGTATTTCTTTTTATATCACTGTATTGGACGATTCCCCGGAAAAAGGTCCTCTTGTTTAAATGATACGTAAGATGCATTTCAGCCAGCCGAGCTAAAAATAATCGCTGCCCTTGAATTCTTAAACGACGGGCATTATAATTCAATGAGAGTCTTAAATGTCTCCCTAAATTGTAATTGATTTGTGAGATTATTTGTAATTTTTTACCAGCCCGTGTATGAATATAGTCGATTTCATCTCCCAAAGAGAAAAAACAATTTAAATATAAGTCGCCGGTGGGGTAGATTCCAATATTTAAATTACCGAACATTTGATTAAAGGCAGTAGAGTTGAATACTTTTTTACTGGTGCATAACTCCAGTGCGAGCAATGACTGCAGGGGTCCTTCAAGGTAAAATCCTAGACGGCCATTCCTTTCCAGTAAATGGCGACTGTGGTCCTCCATCTGTCCAAAACGGCTTTCAATGGTCATCGGGGAAAATAAGTTGCTTTTTTTTCCCCAATAAACATATCCCAGTGTGGCTTCTAATTGACGAAAATCCACATGGGGAATATATCCCAAATCCGCACGAAAACCAGGGCTATAATCATAATACCTTCCTCTCCAATAATATGAGCGCTTGGTCCTGGAATATAAAACACTAAAGGCTGTACCGGAAAAACCATCTTTATTTTGATTGAAGGTTTCCGAGACGTTTCCTGGATATAATGTATGGGAGCCAAGAAGCTGGAAGTCCAGGGAGTCGGATTTGGAAAACTGTAGTAGCCCATCGATGCCAAGAAGCCGGTTATGATAATCCTTTCCCTCACGATCGGTTACTATCAAGCCCAGGGTGGAAGAGGAACCGATATCCCTGCGGTAACGCAGAACAGAGGCATAAGATGGTTGGGTAAGATACCCTGAAGTAGAGCCCTGGGTCCCGGGGAATAGAAAGTTGGTAATACGGTCCCGGGCAGTAAAAAAGCCAATAACATTCTTCCCTTGTTTCCCGGATAATTTTAATCCCCAATCCGGGTCAGCTATTGTTCGGGTGTATACGGCCTCGGCACGGGTTTTAAAGAAATCCAGCCCTTCAAGAAAAAAGGGTCTTTTTTCCGGGTAATATAAAGCAAATTGGGTATTGATGTCCAATTGAGCGGCATCGGCTTCTACCTGGGAAAAATCCGGGTTTATGGCGCCACTTAAGGTCAGGTTTGGTGTCAGTCCCCAATGCATTGAAATTCCTGGATCGATATCGGATTTTATCTCTTTTAATGAACCATGGGGAAAATTTTCCCTCTGTTGACTTTTTGTCCCTGTAAGGGTGGGGTCCATTTCCATTTGTTTTCCAGGCTTTATCGCTTTGAGTCCAGTGATTTTGGAAAACTTACAGACCGAGCATTCCTCATTTCGGTTGTCAGGGTTATTTTGGATCAAATAATTTTTACTGCGGGGATAATATCTAAAGAGTTGTACCCCCCAGGTTAATTCCTCCTTCTGTGGGAATTGCAAAGCGCAAAAAGGGATAGCGATTTCCCCGACGTAGCCGAAATCCGTGATTCTAGTTGCTGAATCCCAAATCGCATCCCACGAGGCATCCACATTCCTGCCTCCATTACTGTAGATCAAGTCTCTTTGAATTCCTAGTGCATTAATGGCAAAAAGAAAGGCCCGGTTTTGATCATTAAAGGTGTCGAGGGCAATCCCAACCCGATCATTTTGCTGTATTTGGTCCCGCTCCGAAAAATGGGCCCGCAGTTCCGAAGGATCGGGATCAAAAGCACGAAAGGCAACATACAGATAAGAGGTATTATAAGTAAGCAGGAATTCTGTTTTTACCTGGGGCTCGATATTATATCCCGGAAAAACCTCATAATTTAATGGAATTATTAGGGCATTTTTCCAGGTCTCTTCATTAAGAACCCCATCGATCTTAATCCTGGATGATGTCCTGGTAATTCTATATACCTCTTTGGTGAAGGATGGCGATGCCTCCTCCTTAATAGGGCTGGGAACCGCCGCTGTTTCTTTAATCGATATCACGGCTAACCATAAAAAAAGAATAAATATTCGCTGTTTTTTTGTGTTGATGATCATGTGGACTCCTTCTCACGTTATATTTCAAACCTGTCTTCACACTCCCTTAGACACCTGGAAAGGAAGTGAGTTTTGGAATTTATTTATCAGACTGCTGAAGGTCCTGGCCAGGGAAATTACATACGGGACCTCATACATCGAAAAATGACCTCCCTTCACCGGGTAAAACTCCAGGGGCAAGTGGGTATATTTATTCCATTCCGAACGGTTTTCTATCACATATTCCTTTGCCCCGATAAAGTGAATGAGGGTTTGATTTTTTCTCAAAGGGATATATTTATTGCGAGCCTTTTCTAAACTTCGAAACATATTCAAATAGAAAACTAATTCCTTTATTCCCTGTTGTTCAAAATTGGGGGTAGCTTCGGCGACATTTCCAGGGATATCTTTTCTAAGCCTTGCCGGATTCACCTGGTTTTCCAGTAAGTCCGTTAAAATGATAGACCAGGTTTCCTGGAGGTTCGCAGCATCTTTGAGTTTTTCCCTGGTTTCCTGCCCGACTAAAAAGTCCGAAGCCCATGATGCCTCAAAACCAGGGGTGAATTCAATAGCTTTATCCAGCATGTCGGGGTTCGGAGGTGCGGAATTAATCATGGCAAAAAATTGAGGGTTTTCGCCGGCCTGTTCCAATTGGCTAACCATTTCGAAGGCAATAGTACCGCCAATACACCAACCCGCCAGATAGTACGGTCCCCGGTTTTGAACTTTTTTAATTTTTTTTATATACTGCTGAGCCAGCCCTTCGATGGTCACATTTCGAGGTGCATTTTTTTCCAACCGGTCTGCCCGCAGCCCCCAGCAATCGATGCCTGGATCGAGTTGGTTACATAACTCGGTATACACCGCTACTTCACCACTGCCGGCATGCACCAGGAAAAGGTGAATACCATTTCTATCTCCTTTTCGTAACAGGACCAGGTTCTCATCTTCCACCCCCGGATTGGTTTTACTCTCCCCGGCTTTGATGGCGGTTTTAATGTATTGGGCGATTGCTTTGATAAAGGGAGTCTTAAACAATTCTACCAATGGTAGGGTAACCCCCAGCCGCTTCTGTACCATGAAACTCATCATGGTGGCTTTAATTGAGTGACCCCCTATCCCAAAAAAATTGGAGTTTGTACCGATCCTATTTTTTTCAACACCCAGCAGTTCCGACCATATCTCTGCCAGGGTATTTTCCACTTCATCCTCGAATACGGCATCGATTTCGTCTACTTCAGGTCCCGGTTCCGGTAAGGCACGACGGTCTATTTTCCCACTGGGAGTTAAGGGAAACTCCGTAAGAAATACGAAATATGTGGGAATCATATAAGCGGGAAGTTTCCCGGACAGGTACTCCCGCAGCGATGATATGCTTGTCTCTTGATTGGTTACTATATACGCACATAAATATCCGGCCCCGGTTTTATCCTGCCGGGCGATTACTATACTCGTGTTTACTGTAGGATAAGTGAGCAATTGATATTCAATTTCTTCCAATTCGATACGAAATCCCCTTATTTTAACCTGATGATCAAGTCTTCCTAAGAATTCGATATTCCCATCAGACCTCCACCGGGCCAGGTCACCGGTTTTATAAATTGGTGAGTGGTGTGAGTGATGAGTGGTTAGATGCATAGTTGCATGATTGTACCATTGCATGTGATGTTTGTCAAGGCCTCTTAATGAAAAGTTTTTCTGGGGGTACAGGGGGCGGTTTTTATAAAAAGAGCCCCCTGCTTGTTGGAGGCAAAATTTTTCTGCGGTTAACTCCGGGTTGTTTAAATAACCTCTGGCAAGTCCGGCTCCTCCTATGCACAGTTCACCCGGTACACTCAGGGGTTGTAACTGACCGGATAAATCAGTAATATAAATCCGGGTGTTGGCCAGGGGAGTGCCGATAGTGATAGGCCCTCCAGGCGTCAACTCTTTCAAGGTAGACCAGATGGTGGTTTCAGTGGGACCATACAGGTTATATAGGTGTATGTTGGGTAGAGCGCTGGCTTTTTCCAATAACTGCGGCGGAAATGCTTCCCCCCCCACCAGGAGATATTTCAACAGCTTCAATCGTTGGCCAGTGTCTCCTTCCAATAATAACGACAATCGCGAAGGAGTTAACTGCAATAAGGTAACCCGCTCCCTTTCCATTAACAAAACTGCGGCAGTGGGTTCCAACTGCTCTTGCTGGCTTCCCATTACCACCCTGCCGCCTTTGCTCAAAGGGATAAAAATCTCCAGGCCGAAAATATCAAAGGTTATAGTGGTTAGCGACAATATCGTTTCACCTTGCCAACATGGGAGGTGACGGGTAATAGCAATGATAAAATTAATCACTGAACCGTGGTTGATCATAACCCCTTTGGGCTTTCCCGTAGACCCTGACGTGTAGATGGCGTAAGCCAAAGAGGTTGCCGGCTGCCGATTTCCAGTGGCCGGTAAAAGAGGGAAGCGAGGAGGTTGGGAAGTTGGGAAGTTAGGAAGATCGGAAGTTAGGCGGGATGTGGAACAATGAGTATCTAAAAATAGTATTTCAAAATTTTTTTCACCTTCCCATCTTCTCACCTTCTTACCTTCTTCCATCAATGGGTTTGTGGTAATCAACATTTTCGCACCGCTGTCGGCCAGCATGTAATTAATTCGTTCTCCCGGGTATTGGGCATCGATGGGTAAATAGGCTCCTTCAGCGTTTAATATGCCCATCAAGCCGATAATCATTTCCACAGACCTCTCCACCATGATACCGACAATGGTATCTGCTCGAATACCCTTATCTCTTAATAAATAGGCCAATCGATGGGATCGATCATTTAACTCGCGATAGGTAAGAGAAATATAGGACAGGTCAGACTGATCGGACCAGCCGACAAGGGCGATGTGGTCCGGTGTCTGTTCCACCTGTTCTGCCAATAATTGAGGAAGGGTCTTTTCTTGGGGATATGGGGTCTCAGTGGCGTTAAAATCAACGATTAACTGCCTTTTTTCTCCTGGGGGTATTATGTCTATTTCTGCTATTTTGAGGTCGACATCCTGGGGTGCGGCGGCGGCAATTCTTTTAAAGTAAGAGACCAATCGCTTTATGGTATCTTTCATAAAGAGTTTTACGCAATACTCTAATGTAAAAAGCAGCTTCCCCCCTGTCTCAACGCTTCCCAAAGTGATATCGAATTTAGTTGTCTTACTTTCCCTTTCATAGGGTGTTATTTTGAAATCGGGGATTTCCACCCCAGGAATTTCATTAGCCTGGGTTTCCATATTTTGCAGCACCAGGAACACATCAAACAACGGGTTCCGACTAACGTCCCGGTTGACCGACACCTGCTCTACCAATTCCTCAAAGGAATACTCCTGGTTTTCAAAGGCCTGCAGGGTTCTTTCCTTTACTTCTTTTAAAAAAGTTCGGAAGGTTTTATCCCTGGAGGGGTAGTACTTGATGGCCAGGGTGTTGACAAACATCCCTATGATATATAACAGGTCCACACTGCGGCGGCCGGTAATGGGAATACCCAGGACAATTTCTTGCTGGTGGCTTAGTTTCGACAACCAGGTGGTAGTCACTGCCAGCAGCACCATGAACAACGTCGCTCCCTCAGCCAATGCCAACGCCTTCAATCCCTGGGTTTCCCGGCTGGACAACTCAAATTCTACAGCCTCTCCTTCAAAATCATAAACCACTGGCCTGGGGTAATCATAAGGTAAATCCAGGACAGGTATTTCCCCCTCAAATTGTTTCACCCAATATTCCAACTGCCGTTTCAGCACTTCTTTATGCTCCTCGCTGTTCCGCCACCTGGCATAATCTCTATACTGGAATTTTAATACCGGTAATTCTTTTCCTGCATAACCAGCCATAAACTCCTTTATCAATAATTGCATCGAAGTGCCGTCGGTAATGATATGATGCATATCCACTATCAATATGTGTTTTTGATCTTCTTCTTTTATTAATCCCACCCGTAATAACGGCGCTTTAGAGAGATCAAAGGAACGGATGAATTCAGACGACAGATGACGGATGACAACTGACAGATTAGCTGGTTTACTCTCTGTTGTCTGTCCTCTGTCTTCCGTCTTCTGTTCTTCTTCCTCAACCTTAATCTCATCGTTTTCTATCTCAAACTTCACTTCATCATGGACCCTCTGCACCGGTTCATTCCCCGTCATAAAAAAAGAAGTACGCAGGCTCTCATGCCGATGGATCAATTGATAGAAAACCCTCCTTAACCTCTCCACCTCCAAATTGCCATCCACCAGGACTAACTGCGATAAATTATAAAATGAGCTCTCCAGGTACATCTGCTGTAAAATATATAACCGTTTCTGGATCGAAGACAACCCATAATATTCCATCTTCTCCACGGGTTTGATGAATACTTGCTTAAAACCTGGTTTCTCTCGCAGCATTTCAGAAAGACCTCTTATGGTGGGCCGCTTAAATAATTCTTCCAGTAGTATTTTTTTATTAAACTCTTTATTAATCCGGGCTATCATCACTATGGCTTTCAAGGAATGGCCCCCCAAAGCAAAAAAATTATCATCAATACCAATTTGAAGCCCAGGCAGCGTATCTCTACCTGGGCCAAAAACCTGGGACCATATTTCCACCAATTTCTCTTGCAGCGGATCGGTGGGGGCAGCGTAATTCCCGGTTATTCCTGGGACATCAGGTTCCGGTAAGGCTTCCCGGTCTATTTTTCCACTGGGGGTTAAAGGAATTCGTTCCAGCAATATAAAATTTGCCGGTATCATATAATCGGGTAATTTTCCCGATAGAAATTCCCTCAATCCCGGGATACTGACCTGCTGAGCGATTACCACATATGCACAGAGGAATTTATCTCCTTTTTTATCGGTCCTGGTCACCACTACGGCATCTTTGATTTTCTCATGTGATAACAGTTGGCTTTCGATTTCCCCTAATTCGATCCTGAACCCCCTGATCTTAACCTGCTGATCGATGCGACCTAAAAATTCGATATTGCCACTTTCCCGCCACCGCGCCAAATCACCGGTTCTGTATAGCCTCCGGCGGCCAGGGGGCTCTTTTCGAGAAAACCGCCCCCTGGACCCCCGCAAAAGCTTTTGCTTAAAAATAATGGTTCGTGTTAATTCGTGTAATTCGTGGGCGGTTATGAATTTTTCACTGGTTAACTCCGGGTTGTTTAAATAACCCCTGGCCAGACCATGCCCACCAATATACAACTGGCCGCTAACTCCAATAGGCTGAAGATGATTATGGTTATCCAGGATATATAGCGTGATGTTTTGTAGGGGCTTACCAATGGGAATAGGCCCACTGCCCCGCCATTCCACCAATGAATAACCAGAGGCATAAATAGTACCTTCAGTGGGGCCATATAAATTTTCCAGGGTAATGTGGGTATTTAAGCGCCTGAATTGCTCCACCAATTCCGGTAAAAGTGTTTCCCCGGCCAGGAAAATGTATTTTAAGCTGATTAATTTGTCGATGTTTTGGGGGGTCAGGGCTTCAATGAAGGCATTAAACAAGGTGGGTACGAAGTTGATATGGGTGATACCATAGGATGCAGTAGAGTCCATGATCTTCCAGGGGTCTTTCCGGTCCTGCTTTCCCAATATAATTAACCGCCCCCCCCCCCAATACCAACCCAGTAGCTCGCTGACGGATACATCGAAAACAAAGGAAGTTCTTAAGAGATAGGCATCGGATTGCAGTAGTGGGTATCTTTGCTGCAAATCGGTCAATAAATTCACCACCGAGGCCTGGTTCACCATTACACCTTTGGGCCTACCGGTTGAACCGGAGGTATAGATGAGATAACCCAACGGCATGGGTGAGTGACCACCGGGGTGAGGGTGAGCGTTTTTTGCCTTTTCTCCCAGGTTATTTATATCGATGAGCTGGCACGCCCAATTCCCCTGACTCCCCTCACTCACCAATATTTTAACCCTGCTGTCTGCCAATATATAAGAAACTCTCTCTGGCGGGTAATCCGGATCAATCGGTAAATACGCACCCCCTGCTTTCAATATTCCCATGAGACCTATCACCATCTCTATTGAAGGCTGCACCATGATACCAACAATCGAATCGGGTTGGACACCCTTTCCCTTTAATAGATGAGCCAATTGATTTGATTTTTGGCTTAATTGGCGGTAAGTAATGGAGACAAAGTCCAGGCCAATGACAGCCATATGATACGGTGTTTTCTCCACCTGCGCATCGAATAATTCCACCAACGTCTTATCCGCCGGATAATCCCCAGGGGAATCATTAAATTTATAAAGGAGTTGATGCCTCTCATCCGAAGAAATCATATTTAGCTCGCTTAATATCCGGGTAGGATGCTGAAGGATTTCTTCTAAGAGCATCATATAGTGGTTTACCAACCTCTTTATGGTCCCAGGGCAAAACAAACCAGCGGCATACTCAAGATCCAATAAAAAAGAGTCCGGTTCCTGGGAGACCGTCAGTAGGATATCTGCTTTGGCGGTTTTACTGCTTATAGGATAGGGGGTCCAGTGGAATTCCTTTTCCCCGGTTGGGATTTCCGTCAATCCCTGCAACCAACCACTATCATCCGGGTAGTTAAAATTAAACAGGGTTTCCAGTAACCCGGATGGAATTCCCTGCTGCCGGGGATTTAATTTTTCAATTAACTTCTCAAACGGGTAATCCTGGTTTTCAAACGCTGCAGCAACAGCAGTGGAAAAGTATTCCAGGAAAAAGGAGAAATTCATCCCCGGGAAAACCCCACATCGAAAGGCCAGGGTGTTGACAAACATACCGACCAGTTTTTGCATTTCCGCTGAAGACCTCCCGGCTGCAGGGATTCCCACCACAATATCTTCCTGGCCCGTATATTTCCACAACAGGATGAAGTAGGCCGATAGAAATATCATGTTTAACGTTACATTATGGGACCGGGCAAATTCTTCAATACCTGCTGCCAGATGTGGTTCTATCCGGAAATAGACATTAGCACCGATATTTTCGAGTTCCTTGGTCCTGGGGAAATCAGTGGGTAACGAGAGTCGAGGGATATCGCTTTTATAGAGATCCAACCAGTATTGTTCTTGTTTTTTAATCTCTTCCCCTGCGAACAGGTCATTCTGCCACAGGGTAAAATCCACGTATTGAAATTCCAGGGGCGGCAGTTGTATTCCTTGATAAATCGCTGCCAGTTCCCTAAAAATAATCGACATAGACACTCCGTCGGCAATAATGTGATGAATATCGAATAATAGGAGGTGCTTAGCATTATCGAGTTTTACCAGCTCTACTCGCCATATAGGTGGTGAATCCAGGTCAAAGGGTTTGATAAACCCATCAATGATCTGTTGGATTCCTGCATGGGGGGCATCCTGGCAGAGTATATCAACGGTTATTTTATCGTATACCAGTTGAAGTATTTCTTCATCTTTGAGAATAAAGGCGGTTCTCAAGGACTCATGCCGACTGGATAATTGGCTAAATGCCGACCGCAGCCGGTCTATATCCAGGTCACCTTCGACGATACGGGCTGAAGGCATATTATAGAGTGTGGTGCGGCCGTGTAGATGATGTTCCAGGAATATTCGTTTCTGAGCCGAGGAGGTTTCAAAGGCTTTAAAAGTTTTGGTCATAAGGAAATTTTCCTTTCTCTTTTCTTTCTTCTTATTTCCATATCGTCGGTCAAATCCCCAGGGCGTGTGGTAGGGGGGATTTTTATTTTCCGCAGCGGTATTTTCCCATCTATTAAGGCTTCGTAATCTTCCAGTTCATCGGTCTCATAAAATTCTACTTTTATTTCTACTTCCTGGTGTATCTTTTGTTTTATTTCTCCCTTCTCCATTAAAAAACTGGTCCGCAGCGATTCCTGCCGGCGGCTTAATTTTCGGAATACCTGTTCCAGTCTGGTTTCCTCCAGCTTACCTTCGATAAGGAACAGCGCCGGGATATTGTAACTGGTGCTTGCCATCTCCAATTGGTTCCTTATATACATTCGTTTCTGGGCAGAAGAGGCAGGATAAATGCCCGTTTGTTTTTTCGGCATAGGTTGGATCACAGGAATAACAGGGGGTAAATGCAAACCAGGGTCCAGGGGGAGGGGTGGGAATAGTTTCGAAAACTCACTAAGGATCGATATATCAAAAATTTTTTCCAGGGGATATTCTGTTCCCAGGGCTTCATTGGCTTTGGCCATCATCAAATTGGCGTTCAAGGAATCTCCCCCCAGTTCAAAAAAATGATCCTGCTTCCCGATGTTTTCCCGATGGAGTACCTCTGACCAGATACGGGCCAGGAATTTTTCCATGGGGGTTTCCGGCGGGACATAGGGGGAACCGGTTTCGATTATTTTTCCCATGGCTTCCAGTTTACTGCGGTCCACTTTGCCGGTGGTGGTAAGAGGCATGCGGTCCAGTTTTATGAAGAGCTGCGGGATCATATAGTCCAGGAGTGTTTTTTTCAGGAAGGTTCTCAATTGATTCACCGTGATATCGGTGGTCCCTGTCGAGGGTACAATACCAGCCACCAGGTATTTCACATCGTCGGGACCGGTTCGTACTGCCGCGGCTGCCTCCCGGACCTGGGGATGCTTCAAAAGGGCAGCTTCGATCTCGGCGGGTTCGATACGGTAGCCCCGGATTTTTATTTGCTGATCTGTACGTCCGAGGAATTCAATATTTCCATCCGGCAGCCAGCGGGCCAGGTCACCGGTTTTATAGAGCCGGTCGGACCAGTCGGAGCGGTCAGACGAGTCGAACTGGTCGGACGTATCTGACCCGGGAAACCCAATAAACTTTTCAGCAGTAAGTTCCGGTCGATTCAAATACCCTCGACCCACACTCATTCCTCCTATACATAACTCCCCCTCAGCCCTTAAGGGCTGCAATTCCAATCCTTCTTGGGTTTTCATTATATACATCTTGACATTATTTATGGGTTTACCGATGGGTACAGGTTGGCCTTCTTCCCAATCCAGGCAATTATAATGAGAAACCTCTACAGTGGTTTCCGTAGGACCATATAAATTAACCAGGGGAAGGGAGCGCTCTTTTCCCAATAACCGGTAAAACCGTTCCACCTGTGGGGGAGTAAGGGCTTCACCGCTGGCTAAAATCAATCTCAAGGTAGGAAGGGTTACCGGACCTTTAATATTAACCCTTTCCAGGTAATCCAACATCAAATTTAACATGGCGGGAATAAAATGGATAATGGTGATATGATGGAGGGTACAAAACTGAACCAGTTCCGGGGGTTTCTTTTCCAGTCCCGAAACCGGGATGCACAGCAAGGCGCCTGACAGCGCCCACCAGAATAGCTCCCTTACCGAAACATCGAATACAATGGGGGTTTTTTGCAGGAGGATATCGTTGGTGTTTAGGGGATAAGCCTCCTGCATCCAGCAAAGAAAATTGACCACCGAATGGTGCTCTACTATCACCCCTTTTGGTTTCCCGGTGGTGCCGGAGGTATAAAGGATATAAAGCGCATCGTGAGGGGTACAGGTTCTTCCCGGGTTGGTTTCCTCTTCTTCCTCCAGGGGAATATCTTTTAGTACCGCCATGTCACAAGGATTCCCCCCGTTTAAGCGGAGATTCCTGTCGGTCAGAAGGAAAGAGGCACCACTATCGGTCAAGGTATATAGGGTTCTCGACTCCGGGTATTCGGGGCTCATAGGCAAATAAGCACCCCCGGCTTTCAGTATCCCAAATATTCCTATCATCATCTCCAGGCACCGGTCGGTTATAATTCCCACAATGGATTCTGTTGTAACCCCCTTTTTCCTTAACCAGTGTGCCAATCGATTGGTTCTTTTATGGAATTGGCGGTAAGTTAATAATTGATCCGCCCATTTCACCGCTGCATTATCGGGAGTCCTCCGGGCTTGCTGTTCAAACCGGTGATGCATGATGAGGTTCCCAGCCAAAGGCGAAGCCGTATTATTAAACTCCTCCAGTATACGACGTCGTTCGGCCTCCACCAATTCCTGGTCTTTACTTTCTTCCCCTCTTATCACAGCTTCCCCCGGGATTCCTGTCGATAATTGGGAAATCCTTTTATCCGGATCACGAATCAATCGGGATAAAAGATTTTCAAAATCCGTTAACCACTGCTGGATCGTCTCCTCTTTGAAAAGTGCGATATCGTAGGTAAAGGAAATGTTTACATCATCGCCATCGATTAAAACTCCCAAACTTAAATCGACCAGGGTGGTGCGGATTTTCAACTCCAGGGGAGTTATTTTTAATGATTGCAGATCCTGTTTATTTTCCTGGAGGGCCAGTTGGTTCAGGCCGAAGAAGGTATCAAAAAGGGGACTGGTACTCATATCGCCGGCTGAATTTAATTCCTGTACCAGGAGTTCAAAGGGATAATCCTGGTTTTCCAGGGCACGGAGAGTAACTGATTTCACCTGCTTTAGAAAGTCATAAAAGGTCAGGGTTCCCGGGATTGTAAAACGCAGTGCCAAGGTATTGACAAACATGCCAATGACGTGGTCCACTCCATTTTGAGATCGACCCGATACCGGGGTTCCCACGATAATGTCTGGGATGGAGCTGATTTTAGAAAGTAAGACCACATAAGCGGCCAGGAAAAGCATAAAGGGTGTCACCTGCTGCTGACGGTAAAACAGGAGGATTTCTTTTCCCGACTGGGGTGTCAGCAGACGTTTTAAAGTATTTCCTTTCCCTTGCCTGACCGCAGGCCGTGGATAGTCCAGGGGTATTGGCGATGAAGGGATAGGTTCCTTAAAACAACTTAACCAATACTGCTCTTGCTTTTGGAAGGCTTTACCGGCAATAAAATTATTATGCCACCCGGAAAAATCTTTATACTGGACAGGTAAGTCAGGTAAAGGAGCCTGGAGGTCTTTATACAGGGCTTTGAATTCCCGCTCGATGATCTCCTGGGAAAAGCCGTCAGCAATGATGTGATGCATATCGATGAAAAGCAGGCAACGGTTCTCTTTGCAGCTAATTACTTTGGCCCGGAATAGGGGGGCCTGCCCCAGGTCAAAGGGAGTTATTAGTCCCTGGTCGATGATAACTTCGGTTTCTTTCCCTTGCCCTTGCAGTTGCTCAATCAACCGAGTAATCCCCCTGACGGTACCATCCTGGAAGAGAGCCGTCAAAGGAATTTTAACCTGGAAAGTCTCTTTTACCAGCGATACCACTGCCATGGCCTGCAGGGAATGCCCCCCTATTTCAAAAAAAGCCGATTTCATACTGATTTCATTGGCATTTTTATTTAACACACTGGCAAATACAGCCGCCAGTTTCTTTTCCTGCTCATTGGCAGGTGGGACATAATCGCTGTCAGTTCTTATTCCAGGTATGGGTAGGGCTTTCCTGTCTACTTTTCCCTGGGGGGTTAAGGGGATTTCCTTCAAGGGTACAAAATAAGCAGGAACCATATAATGGGGTAATCGTCGGGCCAGGTGTTCCCGCAAGTGAGTCACGTCGATTTCTCTTTTCGATACGTAATAAGCACATATATTTTTTTCTCCTTTACCAGGAACAGGGTCGGCTCCTCCCGCACCTATCATCATCACGACTGCTTCTTTGATATCATCGATCATCGATAGTTGACTCTCTATTTCACCCAATTCGATCCGGTATCCCCTGACCTTTACCTGCTGATCCTTCCGGCCCACGAATTCCACCTGGCCATCTTCTCGGAAATAACCGATATCACCTGTTTTATATACTACCATATAATCATTATCCCTGATTTCTTCTATAAAGGGATTGGGGATAAAGGCCTGTTGAGTTTTGAGGGGTTCTTGCCAATAACCTTTTCCCACACCTAAACCAGCCACGCATATTTCTCCCCTGACGCCGATGGGGCATAACGATAAGTTTTTATCCAGGATATAAACTTGCATATTTTGCAGCGGTTTTCCCAGGGGAATCGTGGTTTGGCTTTCATCGGGGAGTTCATCGATCACATAGTGGGTTACATCATCCGAGGCTTCCGTTGGCCCATAAGCATTCAACAGCCTTACTCCCGGGTAACATTTATACCACTCTCTAACCAGGGTAATTCCCAGGACTTCGCCGGTCATAATCATCCATTTTAAATGAGATAGGTCCTTATCTTTGTCATTCTTAGCCGCATTAAGAATTGCATTGGCCATAGTGGGTACGGATTCCAGGATGGTAATTTTTCCTTTCCGAAGCACCTGTAATAATTGGCCAGGTTCTAGCGTAATTTCTCGATCGATGATAAATGTACTGGCCCCGGTTAATAAAGCAGCTAAAAATTGCCATACCGATATGTCAAAACAGGCAGAAGCGGTTTGAGCAATAATATCCTCTCCGGTAATGGATAAGTAATTAACTTTAGCATAGAGATGATTCAGCATCCCCAGGTGATGAATCATGACTCCCTTGGGTTTTCCCGTGCTCCCGGAGGTGTATATCACATAGGCCAGCCGATGAAGATCAGGAGCAGGAGGGGCACTAACCTGGTCTATCCCCGGGTACTGCGCAGGGATACCGGGAATATTCCCGTTGTCATCGAGGCAAACCACGGTTTCCAAAGCCGGTAGCGATTCTTTCATTTTTTCTACCACTGCCGCATGCCTTGATTCGGTTATTACAAGATTCGCCTGGCAATCTTCAAGTATATTTTTAATACGCTCTCCCGGGTAGTCGATATCTAAGGGCATGTAGGTAAATCCGGCATTAAATATACCGATGATCGAGGCCAGCATATTTATACTTCTTTTCATATATACGGCAATAATCGAAGCGGTGTCTGCAGCCTGTGCCCGGTTCCTCAAAAGAACGGCAATTCGGTCGGCCCTCTCATTCAAATGGCTGTAAGTGATATGCAGGTTCCACTCCCCGGGAACGCCATAAACGGCTGCCTTCCTATTCGGGCTCTTTAGCACCTGCTGTCGGAACAATTGCTGGTAAAATTTATCCCTGGTAACAGGTTTTTTGGTATGATTGAACCGGAATAATATTTGCTTCCTTTCCTCTGTGGGGATGATTTCGATTTCCATGAGTTTTATACCTGGATTTTTCACCACAGTGGAAGCGATTTTATTAAAATACCGTAAAATGCGGACGATGGTCCCGGCTTTAAACAATTTTGTGTAGTATTCCAGGAAAAAAACCAGTTGTTCACCTTCTGTTACGTATAATGTCATGTCATTGGTGCTGGAATCCGATTTAAAATCATAGGGCTTTATCTTCAAACCGGATACATTTCTATTAACTTCCTCCGGCTCTACCATCTCAATGTTTTGCAGTATCAACATCACCCGGTATAGGGGATTCCCACCAGCAAGATACGGCACATCCAGTTTTTCGATTAATTCTTCAAAGGGGTAATCCTGGTTCTCAAAAGCCTTCAGGGTTCTCTCTTTGACTTCTTTTAAAAAGTCATTGAAGGTTGCACTGCTTCGAGGGTAATTTCTCAAAGCCAGCGTATTGAGGAACAACCCGATGATTTTTCCCAGGTCGGCATGATTACGTCCGGCCAGGGCTGTGCCTATTACGATGTCTTCCTGGCCGCTGAGTTTGGACAGGAGAATGTTGAAAACCGTTAGCAGGAGTATAAAAAGGGTTACCCCTTCCCGGTTTGCCAGTTCCTTGAAGGCCCGGGTTTCTTCCTTTTCCATTTGAAACAAAATACTATCTCCTTCAAAACTCTGAACCGCCGGCGGCTGATAGTCCTGGGGTAGGTCTAGAACCGGGATTTCATCAGCAAACTGTTTTAACCAATAGGCTTCCTGGGTTTTTATGATTTCTTGTATCCCTGGATTATTTTTCCATTGGGAATAGTCACTGTATTGCAACTTCAGCGGGTATAGTTCCCTATTATGATAAAGAGTAATAAACTCTCTTATAAGCAGTGTCATGGAGGTACCGTCCGTGATGATGTGATGCATCTCCACCAGCAAGATGTGCTTTTGATCCGCCTCTTTTATTAAACATACCCGCAAAAGGGGCGCACAGGATAAATCAAAAGGCCGGATGAAAGACCTTATAAGAGCGGTTACAGGTTCTAGAGACGAGGGGGCAAGCCCCCTCGTCCCCTCGAAGTGCGAGGACCGCTCTTCCTCAACCTTAGCCTTTACCTCAACCTGGTAATACTCTATTGCAAATTCCACATCTTCATGGATCCTCTGCACCGGTACCCCTTCTAGCACTTCAAATGAGGTTCTTAAACTTTCATGTCTTTTAATCAAACACTTGAAGGCATTTTCAAAACTCTTATTATCCATACAACCTTCCAGTAGAAACGTTAAAGTAAGGTGGTAACCAATACTTTTGTTATCCAACTCATCCATTATATACAGCCGTTTTTGTGTTGATGACAAGAGGTAGTATTCCCTTTTTTCCCCGGGTTCTAAAGTTACATATTTTGTTGGGACTAATTCCTTTATATAACTTGAAAGCCCTCTTATGGTTGGGTTTTCAAGCACTTGTCCCAGGGGTACTTCCACATGCAATTGTTTATGAATCTTTGCTAACATTACGGTTGCTCTTAGAGAATGGCCGCCCATGGCAAAAAAATTCTCATCTATGCTGATTTTGCTTTTTTCAATTCCCAGGACTTCAGACCATATGCTTACTAATGTTTCCTCCAGTCTATTTCTTGGGGCAATCGATCTTTCTTCTAATTCTAGTGAAGGTCCCGGCAACGCCTTCCGGTCTACTTTCCCGTTGGGGGTTAGAGGAATCCCTTCCAGGGAAACAAAATAGGTGGGTATCATATAATCCGGTAAAGTTCTCGTCAGGTATTCCCGCAATCCTGATATTGAAAGTTCTTTATTGGTGACGATATAAGCGCATATATATTTATCATCTTTTTCATCCTGGTTTGCCACCACCACTGTCTCTTTTATCCCTTCATATGTCAGCAGTTGACTTTCTATTTCACCCAACTCAATCCGGAAACCTCTTATCTTGACTTGTTGATCGATCCTGCCTAAGAATTCGATATTACCGTCGCACAGCCATCGGGCCAGGTCTCCGGTTTTGTAGAGAGCATAGGACTTATAGGACCTATAAGACCTATAGAATCCATAGGACCCAATGACAAACTTTTCTGCGGTTAATTCCGGGTTGTTCAAATATCCCCTGGCAACCCCGGGTCCTTCGATACACAATTGGCCGGGCAATCCTGGCGGGACAATTTTAAACGTGTTGTCCACGATATAAATACGTGTATTGGCGATTGGCCTGCCGATTACAGCG
>Ga0316628_100001073_pt1 | contig 18812 bp, 12 predicted proteins | sample OWC_Aug_M2_C1_D5_FD_207648 | JGI IMG/M metagenome (GOLD analysis project Ga0316628, IMG submission 207648) | Wetland soil microbial communities from Old Woman Creek delta, Ohio, United States - OWC_Aug_M2_C1_D5_C | ecosystem: Environmental > Terrestrial > Soil > Wetlands | place: USA: Ohio... | reverse complement strand
CGGAATGTACGACCTCACTCTGACCGCGGACGAGCTCGCCCGCCTGGTCCAACGGGTGTTCGCGCCCGGCCAGGGCGACCACGCGCTGGCCATCCTGGTCGACCTGCCGGATCATGCCCTTCCCGACAACCCGCGCTGGCGGAAGCGCCGCGGGCTCGCCGCGAGCTGGGCCGGCGCGCTGCGAATGTCCCGCGGCGCCCACGGCCTCGACGTCCACCTCTACCTGTACCGCAACGTGCGCACCAACAACGCCGACCTGCCCGGCCAGGCGTGGCGGTGGTCGGACGAGGAGCTGCCGGCGACCTGCGACGGGCTCGACGCCGGCCGCGCCGAGGTCATGGAGTCGGTGCTGGCGAGCCATCGCCTGGTCATGGCCCCGACCGAGCTGTCGGCGACCGCCCCGCTCAAGCTCCTGGCCCGCCGCCTCGGGTTCCGCGCCGCGACCATGCCTGGCTTCTCTCCGGCCATGGTCCCGGCCCTGCGCCTCGACTACAACGAGGTCAACCGTCGGGTCGACCTCCTCAAGGAGCTACTCGATCGCGCCACCGGCGCCGACATCGACTTCACCGTGGACGGCTCGGCGGAGCATGCCCTCCACCTCGACCTCCGCCACCGCACCGCCCATGCCTCGGGTGGGCTGCTGAGAAACCCGGGTACGGCCGGCAACCTGCCCTCGGGCGAGGCCTACATCGTGCCCTACGAGGGCGAGGTGAACGGCGACCCGACCCACAGCCAGGGCAGCCTGCCGGTGCAGATGGGTGACGACGTGGTGCTGTACCGGGTCGTGGACAACCGCGCCGTGGAGGTCGTGTCGTCCAATCCAAGCTCCGTCGCTGAGGCGCGCAAGCTGGCCGCCGAGCCGGCCTACGGCAACCTCGCCGAGCTCGGCCTGGGCGTGCTCGCCGACCTCGGCGTGAAACCGGTCGGCGAGGTGCTGCTCGACGAGAAGCTCGGCCTGCACCTGGCCTTCGGTCGCAGCGACCACTTCGGCGGGCAGGTCGGTCCCGGTCAGTTCACGAGCCCGCAGGCCGTGGTCCACCAGGACCACGTCTACGTCCCGGAGATCCAGCCCCGGGTCAACGCCGCGCGCGTGGAGCTGACCCTGGCCGACGGCTCGCGCCTCGAGCTGATGCGTGACGGCCGCTACGTGATCGAGCTCTGAGCAGATCAGCGCCAGGATCAGCGACCTTCGCCCACATCTGCCTCGGCCCACACCACGAAGCGCAGCGGTCCTCCCGGAACGGGGTCCGTAAAGGGATAGCAGGTGACCAGGGTGAGCAGCGGCCCGTCGCTCTCTCCGCCTACCCAGGTCTCGCTCTGGTCCACCACCCGGGAGTCGGCGACCCGATAGCGCACGATTTCCCCGTCCGGGCGCTCGAGCTCGATCCCGTCACCCGCCCGCAGGTTTCTCAAGAAGGCGAAGTGGGTGTCGCGGTGCCCGGCCAGGACGCAGTTGCCGAGCGCGCCCGGCGCGGCGCTGCCGTCAGCATGGGCGGGGCCGAAGGCCATGGTCCGGCCCGAGGCGCCGGCCAGCACGATGGCGTCGACCCCGTGGCCGGGCACCCGCAGCCGCGCCACCGGCGAGGTGTCGGCCCACGGCCAGGGTCGCGCGCCCTTCTCGCCGGCCTCCACCTCGGCCCACGCCCGCCGCAGCAACACCTGGGCCAGCCAGGCCTTGGCGTACAGCCAACCACCAGCGCCGGCGCTCGCGGCACCCGCCGTGGTGAGCAGCGCCGCGGTCATGACCAGCAGGCGCCGCCTCACGGCCGCCCTCCCAGCCAGCGTACGATGAGCGCCGTCGCCACCAGCGCCAGGCCCGCGAGGACCAGCAAACGTGCCGGGCTCCCGCCCTGGGGCAGGCGACCGAAGACCGCCTCGTAGCTCCAACCCTGAGGCAGGTTGGTGGGCACCGCCCTGGTGCTCAGCCCTTCACCCTGGGGACGGCTCGGCGTCACGTCGACTGCGACCAGGCTGGTGAAGGCGGACACCAGGTGGTGGCACAGGGCGACCTCGACCACCTCGCCGCGCAACCGGTCGCGGTCGCCGCCGCCGGTCATCTCGTCCATCAGGGCCGCGATCTTGCGCCGCGCCCACAGCTGGTGCACGCCACCCCGCTCCGCGCCGAGCTCGAGGGCGACCCTGGACTGCCACGTCTCCACGCCCCGCATGCCGGACACGACCGCCTCCCCGGACAGGGTGCCGAGACGCGCCGCCACCACCAGCGGCTCGCCAGCATAGAGGTCCGGCAGCGGGTCGGGCCAGGCTTCGACCAGGGCATCTGGCCAGTGGACCTCGATCTCGGACAGGACCGGGTTTTCGAGCTTGGCGAAGAGCTCCTGCATCTTGGCCGCCACCTCGGTCGGTGAGCCGACGTAGGTGAAGGTGCCGCGGCCGCAGCGCGCCGCCTGCTCCATGAAGTGCGAGTTGGGGGCGGAGCCAATGCCAACCGTGAACAGGCGGCTTCGCCCGAGGCCACGTTGGATCATGGCGAAGAGCTGCTCCTCGTTGCCCACGCAGCCGTCGGTGACGAACACCACCTGGCGCACCAGGCCGGAGCCCTGGCGGTCGTCGAGGGCCAGGGCGAGGGCCGGCGCCATCTCGGTTCCACCTTCTGCGCCGAGGCGGCTCACCCACTGTCGCGCCTCGTCGAGGGCGGCCGGGAAGGCCTGGCGGCTGGCCGGGAACAGGCGCGAGGTCTGGTCGTTGAACTGGATGACGTTGAAGAAGTCGTCGGCGTGGAGCTGGTCCAGGGCGTAGAGCAGGGCCGCCCGCGCCTGCTCGATCGAGGCCCCGTTCATCGAGCCCGAGGTGTCGATCACGAGCACGGACTCGCGCGGCACGCGCACGCTGTCGACGTGCTCGGCGGCCGGCGGCAGCATCATGAGCAGGACGTAGAAGTCGCTGTCCAGCTCCTCGGTAAAGGCCACGGCCTTCGCCTCCCGGCCCGCCTCGAGGGTCCACTCGAGCACGAAGTCACGGTCGGCCGGCACGCTGTCGCGGTCGAGCTCGACCCGGTACTCGGTATCGCGCGGGCGCCAGATCTGGACCGCGTGGTACGGGCACACCAGCCGCTCGAGCGGCACGCCCGCGTCCAGGACCACGCTCAGGGTCACGGGGTTGACCTCGGGCTCCCCAGGCAGGATCACCGGCGGCGTGATCCGCGACGCGTCCGGCACGCGATCCGTGTCGCGAGCCCAGCCCAGACCCGAGTCCGGCCGCGGCGCCTCGATGCCCGGGATGTACCTCGGTCCGACGACCATGGGGAAGCGTAGCTGGTAGCCGCCGGCGTCCCAACGCAAGCTCTGCTGGTACTCGATCTCGACCTCGATCGCCTCGCCCGGACCGATGTTGGCGACCGAGGTGGTGAAGATGTTGGGCCGCTCCTGCTCGACCAGCGATGCTTTGCGGCCTTCACCGCGCGCCCTCTCGTAGACCTTGCGCGCCACCTCGCGCTCCTCGATCTGACCCTCGATGACGCGCTCACCGATCCGCATGCGCATGGTGTCCACCGCCGCGTCGGCAGGGAGCGGAAACACGTACACGCCCTCGACCCACTCGTCGGAGGGGTTCGAGAAACGCTGGGTGACGTGGCCCCTGGCCAAGGGTCCGCGCACCACCAGACGGACGTCGGTGGCCTGGGTCGGGGCGGCGACGAAGCGCCCGGGCTCTGCAGTCTGCAGGAGCAGGCTCCCCTGCTCGACCTCGTCCATCGTCACCGCCGGCCCGATCTGCTCGACGCACCGTCCATCGCCGAACGCCAGCGCCGCCGCCAGGACCGTTGCCAACAGCAGCCCGATCACGACCGCGCCGCACTCCCGGGCTCTCCGCATGGGTCACCTCCCGCCACTCGCCCCAATTGGAGAGCCCGACCGTGTCACGGCTCACGGACAAGCTGGGAAATGCCGAGGACGATTGTGGCGGGGTTGTGGCGGGAGGAGCCGTCAGCGGTCAGCCGTCAGCTCCCCTTCCCGCCCGGGGCGGCGACCCTGCGCGTCAGCTGCTCTTCAATCTCGAACATCAGGTGGGCCCTGGAGCTGACGGCTCAGGGCCGGGGGGTGGTCAGGTGCTACTGCCCGTCCAGCGCCTCGCGCACCGCGCGCGCCAGCGCCAGCGCGCTGACCGGCTTCGAGATCACGCGTCGGATGCCGGCGGCGGCCGCGTCCTCGCCCTCCATCCGCCGCCCGAAACCGGTGCAGAGCACGATCGGGAGGTCGGCCCGGATGCCGTGGACCTCGCGCGCCAAGCGGTCGCCGGTGAGCCCGGGCATGGCCAGGTTGGTGATCATCAGGTCGAAGCCGTCGGGGCGCTCCCGCACCGCAGCGGCGGCCTCGCGCGAGCTGCTCATGGTGGTGACGCGGTAGCCGAGGGCCTGGAGCAGCTCGCGCTGCAGCTCGAGCACCGGCGCCTCGTCGTCGACGCACAGGATCCGTTCGCTGCCGCCACGCATGGCCTCGCCGTCCCCGACGACGGCGACCTCGGGGGCCTCGACGACCGGCAGGTAGATGGAGAAGGTCTTGCCCACGCCCGGCTCGCGCTCGAAGGTGATCGTTCCCCCGTGGTCCTTCACGATCTCGCGGACCACGCTCAGGCCCAGGCTGGCCACGTCTCCCTCAGCCGCCGCCGAGCCGGCGAGGAGGGAACGGATCTCGGCCTCGGCGCCGCTGTCGACCGAGTCCCTGACCGCCAGCACGAGGTACTCGCCGGCGGCCACGCCCGGCGTCTGGTCGCCGTCCACCGTCACCGGCTCGAGCCGGACCTCGACCTCCCCCTCCAGAGGGTGATCAGCACCTGGTAGATCTGGGTCGGGTCGGCGAGCACCGCCCGGCCCGAAGGGTCCACCCGCTGCTTGACCTCGACCGACGACGGCAGCGCCGCCCGCAGCATCTTGACGGTCTCCTTGACGGTTGGCAGGAGCAGGACCGGTTGCTTGCCCTCCTCCCCGCGCCGGCTCATCGACAGGATCTGGCCGACCAGCTCGCGCGCGCGACCGGTGGCGGTCAGCACCTCGGCCAGCGGGCCGTCCACCGGACGACCCGAGGCAACGCGCAGCTGGGCGAGCTCGGTGAAGCCCATGATCACGTAGAGGATGTTGTTGAACTCGTGGGCGAGGCCACCAGCAAGGATACCCAGAGCCTCCATCCGCAGCGCGCCGCGCAGACGCCGTTGGAGGTCGAGGATCTCGCCCAGGTCGCGCTCGACTGCGACGTGGCGGACCACGCTCCCGCTGGCGTCGCGGACCGGCGCGATGACCGCGTCCACCGGGTAGAGGGTTCCGTCCCGGCGCCGGTTGACCAGGCGTCCGCGCCACACCTCGCCGGCCGCCAGGCATGACCACATCTCGCGGTGGACCTCGGCGTCCTGGAGCCCGCTCTTGAGCAGGCGTGGGTTGGTGCCCAGGACCTCTTCGCTGGCGTAGCCGCTCGCGCGCTCGAAGGCGTGGTTGACGTACAGGATGCTGCCGTCCACGTCGCTGACGATGATCGCGTCCTGGGCGTGTCCCACGGCAGCGGCCAGGCAGGCAGCCAGCGCCTCGCGCTCCTCTGGGCCTGCCCCAGTCAGCGCCGTGAGCAGGTCACGGGCCATCGCGACGCTCCTTCCTCGACGTTTCATGATACCGGAGGAGGCTCAGGCGAAGTTCCCTGAGCGCGCTTCCCGTAGAGCGCACTGAGGCAGCGATCGACTCAGGAGCCACCAAGGGTGCCGCTACGCGGCAGGTCGCGCCGAGGGCGACTCCTGGACGGCGGCCGGGTTCCCGTATAGATTGCCCCCATGCACGCAGAAGGGCACGGGTTCGTGGCGGTGGTCGACGACGAGGCGAACATCCGCGAGACGGTCGGCTACGCCCTGCGCCGCGAGGGCTATCGCGTGGAGACCTACGCCGACGGTCTGAGCGCGTGGGAGGCCTTCCAGAAGACCCTGCCCGACGTGGCGGTGCTCGACATCCTCATGCCGCGGATGGACGGGCTGGAGCTGTGCCGCCGGCTGCGCTCCGCGTCCGAGGCCCTGCCCATCATCTTCCTGACCTCCAAGGACGAGGAGTTCGACCGCGTCCTCGGCCTCGAGCTCGGCGCCGACGACTACCTGTGCAAGCCCTTCTCGATGCGCGAGCTGATGGCCCGGGTCAAGGTTCTGTTCCGGCGGCTGGCCCTGGCCGGCGTGGCGGCGGGCGAGGACGCCGAGCAGCTCCTGCGCGTCGGCAGCCTCGAGCTCGACCTGCAGCGCTACAGCGCGCGCTGGAAAGGCCAGGCAGTGGCCCTGACCGTCACCGAGTTCATGATGCTGCACGCCCTGACCCGCCATCCCGGCCACGTCAAGACGCGCCACCAGCTGATGGACGAGGGCTACCCCCACGACGCCTACGTCTCGGACCGGACCATCGACAGCCACATCAAGCGGCTGCGCAAGAAGCTGGCCGCGGTCGACCCGAGCTTCGACGAGATCGAGACCGTCTACGGCCTCGGCTACCGCTACCGCGAGCACCCGTCGTGAGCTGATGGACCGTCTCCTCCGCTCCCTGTCCCGCATCTCGTTTCGCCTGCTCGCGTTCAACGCGCTGCTCGTCTTCCTGCCCGCGGCCGGGGTCCTCTTCCTCGACACTTACGAGCAGGACCTGCTCGAGGCCCAGGAGCGGACCATGGCCCAGGAGGGCCGGCTGCTCGCGGCGGCGATCGAGGCGACCGGCCGCTTCGACGCCGACGACGTGCGCCGCATCCTGGTCCAGCTCCGCCAGCGCCACGAGGCGCGGCTGCGGGTGGTCGATCGCCAGGGCGAGCTGCTCGCCGACTCGGCCCGGCTCGGTCCGCGCCGGGAGCCCGACGAGGGACCCGCCGAGCCGTCAACCAGCCAGGGCGAGCGCGGCCTGCTCTACCGGCTCGGCTCCCTCCCCTTCCGCGCGCTGCGCCGGGTGCGCATGCCTGCCGCGCCCCCGGTCCGCGATGCCTACGACGGCGGCGACCGCCTCCTCGGTCCCGAGATCCGCAAGGCGCTCGGCGGCCGCTACGGCGCCACCACCCGCCTCATCGGCGACGACAGCCCGGCCGTGATCCTGTACTGCGCGATTCCGGTCAACGACTCGGGGAAGGTCGGCGGGGCGGTGCTGGTCTCGCAGTCCACCTACCGCATCCTGCGCACCCTCGACGCGGTCCGGGTGGACGTGTTCAAGGTCTTCCTGGCCAGCCTCGGGCTGGCGGTTGTCCTGACCCTGGTCATGGCCACGACCATCGCCCGGCCCCTGGCCCGTCTGCGGCGTCAGGCCGAGGCCATCATGGACCGCACCGGACGGCTGCGCGGCACCTTCTCGCCGAGCGGTCGCCGCGACGAGATCGGCGACCTGGAACGGGCCCTGGCCGACCTCACCCGGCGCCTGGCCGACCACCTCGCGTACACCGAGTCCTTTGCCGCCGACGTGTCGCACGAGTTCAAGAACCCTCTGGCCTCGATCCGCACCGCCACCGAGCTGGCGCTGGAGGCTGACTCGGCGGACGAGCGACGCCGCTTCCTGACCATGATCCAGAGCGACGTGGTCCGCCTCGAACGGCTGCTCAGCGGCGCGCGCGAGATCTCCCGCATCGACGCCCGCCTGGAGTCCGAGGAGCGGCTGGGGGTGGAACTGGCCGAGCTGGTGCGGGGCATGGTCGAAGGCTTCCGCATCCGTCTCCGGAGCTCGGGGCCGCAGCTGGTGCTGGCCGTGGCGGACCACGGCCTCTGGGTCTCGGCCTCGCCCGAGCGCCTGGCCCAGGTCTTCGACAACATCATCGCCAACGCCACCAGCTTCAGCCCGGCCGGCGGCTCGGTGACCATCACCGTCCACGCGGACGGTCCGTCCGCGGTGGTCACGGTTGCCGACGAGGGACCGGGAATCCCTGACGAGCACCTGGAGCTGATCTTCGCCCGCTTCTTCTCCTATCGGCCCGGGGACGCTGCCGGCGGCGACCACACCGGGCTCGGCCTGGCCATCGTCAAGGCGATCGTGGAGGGCTACGGCGGCTCGGTGTCGGCCGCCAACCGCCCCCAGGGCGGCGCGGTGTTCAAGATTCGGCTGCCGCGGGCCAAGGCCAGCGCAGCGCCCGAAACCGCCAGTCTCTCGAGCTGATCACAACGAGGACGAGCGGATGGAGCCCCAGGCTGCGGTCGGCGGTCAGGGTATGGTGACCGACCAGGCCGAGGTGTCGCCGGACTCGAACCCGTCCGTGAAGATCTCCCCGTTCTGACCGCCGTCCCAACCCGCCAGCCGCGCCATCATCCACCAGAAGGCGCGCGCCTTGTGCTTGCACAGGAAGGGGTGGGCGTGGTCGCAGGAGGCGGGGAGCACGGCACAGTCCGCAGGGTGGTCGGCGCACCACTGGTCGCACCAGTCGCAGTAGTCGGTAGTGTCCGGGTAGTAGTTCCCGTCCGGGTCGTAGTGCTCGATGTCGTTGAAGTCGAACAGCACCTTGCCGTTGCTCACGGCGTACTGGCGGATGCGGTCGTTGTTGACGTCGATGTCGGTGCCGGGGTCGGAGTGGCCGGTCATGAGGAAGAAGCGCATCTCCGGGTGGCTCGACTCGAAGCCGTCCAACGTGCTCAGGTACTGGTCGATCTGGGCCTGGGTGTAGTACGAGGCCTGCCCGCACCACGACCAGCCAGACAAGTGGAAGAGCTCGCTGGCCGCGACCGCGTTCGTGCGGTCGATTCCGCTCTGCACCTCCCAGTAGTCGTCGGGCTCGATGTAGGTCTCGGGCGGGTTGCCGTCGTAGATGCAGAGGGTGCCTGGCGTGCAGTCGAGGCTGGACGGCGGGCTGGCCTCGGCGTAGAAGATCGAGAACCCGTAACGCGCCGGATCCTCGCTGGCCAGCGCTTCCAGGCCGGCGACGATCTGGTTGCCGTGCGAGGTGTGGGCGTAGTGAATGGCCAGCGCGCTCGCCTGCTCGAGCCAGTAAGCTGGGATCAGGCTGACGTCGGTACAGGTGTGGTCGACCAGGATCGACTGTGCCCAGGCCGGCACGCCCGGCAGCACGCTCGCGACCGCGGCGCAGAGGAGAAGACGTGCGGGAAGCGATCTCAGGCTCATGAGTCCTCCGCTTGGACGCTCGAACCGCCGTGAGTTATCCTGGAACTCAGGGCGATTCTAACACCAACGAGGAGGGTCACGGTGACCGGGATCACACTCAAGGGCTTCATCCTCGCCCCCCACATGGAGCGCCTCAAGGCAGCCCTCAGCGACGAGGAGTTTGCCCGCGTCGAGCAAGAGCTGGGCGTCACTCACAGAGCGCTCAAGCTGTCGTTCTTCAAGGACTACCCGGTGGAGCTGCAGAACGCGCTCGAGGCCAAGCTCGCCGAGCTGGTCTACAAGCGACGCCACGAGGAGGTGGCGTACCACATCGGCCACCTCAACTTCGAGACATTCAGCCAGAGCGCCATCGGCCGCACCACCCTGGCCCTCATCGGCAAGGACCCCAAGAAGATGGTCAAGGCGACCATCCGCCTGCTCTCCACGGTCATGAGCGGCATGGAGGTGGTGGTCAACGACCGCCAGGGCGAGGCATTCTCGGTGCGCTTCCGCAACAACCCCCACCCGGTGCAGGGCTGGAGGGGAGTCATCTCCGGCGCCCTGGAGTACGCCGGTGTCACGCCGCGGGTCACGGTCGTGGAGCACGGTCGCCGCGACACCGAGTACATGATCGCCTGGCAGTGAGCCCCGCGACTGCACGCCGAGGCTGCGTGGAAGGCCGTCGACGAAGAGCCTCATGACCCACGCCCGGTATCGCCTCCCTTTCGGCCTGGTTGTCGTCCGGGGTCCTGCCCTCCGACGTGACCGGGATCGCTGAGAAACCGCTCGCGCGGCCGCCAACCGTCACGGTGCTCTTCATCGCAACGGTGCATGGCACCACAGCAAGTAACTCCCCGGTGAACCGGGACGGTCGAGATCCGTACCCACCGAGGTAACCTGGAGCTCTGCTCGGGCAGAGCCCGAGTCAGGAGGTGTCGTCATGCGTCTCCTGCGGACCCTCGTGCCATTGGCACTCGCCCTCGTCACCCTGGGCGCTGACAAGCCCGTCGCCCTGCTCGTGGAGGTAGAGGCCCTGGGCCGCGGCAACCAGGGGACCGTCCTCGGCGTGGTGATTCAGGTGGCGCCGGAGGACCGCGCGCGGTTGGGCGAGAAGGTGCGCGTGTCCACCATCCTGCTCGCCGCGGGTCAGGTTGTGGACCGCCAGCCGGCGGTGGTCGAGCTCGAGGCGGACGGCTCTGCCCTGCTCCACCGCGAGTGGTTGCCCGGTACCTACGAGCTCCGGGTCGAGGTGGCATCGCTCGACGGCGTCTCCAGCGGCCTCTGGATCGACGACGTGACAGTGCCCGAGAGCGACCAGCCGTTCTCGGCCCCGGAGGGTGCAGCGCCGGACGCCGTCGCCCTCCAGGTCACCCCGCCGCGCCCGGGTGCCGTGCGCTTCCTGCCGCCGCCGGACCGCGGCGGCATCGGCGGCCTCCAGCTCGAGGTGGAAGCGCCCGAGGGCACCGCCTCGATCGAGTTCTCCCACGACGGCGAGGTCGTGGGCCGACGCAACCGCCCACCCTGGACGGTGTCCGTCCCGCTCGGCGAAATCGTCCGCCGGACCGTGGTACGGGCGGTGGCCCGGGACGCTGCCGGCAACTTCCTGGGCGAGGACGCCCTGGTCCTCAACAGCCCCACCGACCAGCTCGGCGTGGAGATCCTGCTCGCCCCGAAGGACCCGTCATACCCGGCCCGCCGCACGGTCACCGTCTCCGTCACTGGCGCGTCGACCCTGCAGCAGGTGAACCTGAGCCTGGACGACCGCCCGGTCGCGCGCTGGCTCGACTGCCCGTGCGTCGCCGAGCTTGCGGCGCAGGACATCGAGGCGGCCTCGATTCTCGCCGCCGAGGCGATCGGGGCGAATGGCGCCCGAGGCGACGCGGTGCTCACCCTGGAAGGAGCGTCCGGCTTCTCGAGCACCGTCACGGTCGAGCTCGTCGAGCTCCCGGTGGTGGTGCTTGACGCAGGCGACCAGCCGGTGGCGGGTCTGACCGCGGCCGCGTTCAAGGTCTTCGAGGACGACCAGCCGGTATCCATCGAAGGCTTCGGCACCACCGCCGACCTGCCCCTGTCGCTGGCCCTCGCAGTCGACGTGTCGGGCTCCATGACCGAGACCTTCCCCGAGGTGAAACGGGCGGTGAGCGGGTTTGCGGACGCCCTCCTCGCCCCGGGCGACGAGGTCATCCTGTTGACCTTCGCGTGGGACACCACGGTGGTCGTGGACTGGACCGACCAGAAGCACGCCGTGACCACCAAGCTCGACCGCGTCGTTCCCGAAGGTGGCACCTCGCTGCACGACGCCGTTGTGCGTTCCCTCGAGCAGTTCCGCGGTCGCCGTGGTCGCCAGGCCCTGGTCCTGCTGACCGACGGCGAGGACACCACCTCGCGCACCGGCTGGCAGGCGGCGGAGCGCTACGCCCACACCATGCGCATCCCCATCTTTCCCATCGGCCTCGGCCTTGGCGGGATGGAGTTCGCAGCCCGCAAGGTCCTCCGCGACCTGGCCGAGGAATCGGGCGGAGCGGCCTTCTTCCCCAAGGACGCAGAGGCCCTGCCCGCCGTCTACGACCGCATCGCCGAGCTCCTGCGCTCGCAGTACCTGCTGTGGTATCGCTCGAGCTCGAACAAGCCGCCCGAGGAGCTGCGCAGCGTCCGGGTCGAGGTCGCCGACGACTCGCTCACGGTCCGCACCATCCGGGGGTACTACCCTGGCCGGTAGCCGGTCGCGGGCCGACGGCTGGCTGTCGCCCCGGGGCGCGTGGGCAAGCCCGACCTTCGCACCCTGTTCGTCGCGAGGGTCGTGAGGTGCCGTGAGATGTGGCGTTTGCGCAGCGCGAGCGAGTGAGGCGTACTTTGCAGTACGTCGAACGAGCAAGCGCAAGCAAGCGCCGCAGATCGCGGCAGATCACGGCCCGCAGCAGAAGACTGAGAAGGTCGGGCTAAGGAGGTCGACCGCTCCCTCGGCCGACGCCTCGTGACCGGCCGCGCCGTCACGGCTCATGGCGCGACCGCGCTCCACGCCGACGTGTCGCCAGACTCGAAGTTGTCGGAGAAGATCGGCTCGGGGTCGAAGACCCCTGCTGCCGCAAAACCCCGAAACGCGGGCTCGCGCCACTGTGCGACCACGGTGCCGCCTTGCTCGAACTCGTAGATCCAGCCCAGGCTGCCGTCAAGGCTCTCGGCGGTCCAGAAGTGCTGGCCGTCGAACCACAGGCCCCGGCACTCCGGCGTCGGGGGCGCGAATGCGTTGCCGGCTATCTCGGTCACTGTCGGCCAAGCCGAGATATCCCAGCATCTCACTTGGTTGGCCGGGTTCAGGGTCCACAGGTAGGCCCCATCCCAGGCCAGCCCCATGACGTCCTCGTCGAAGCTGGCGGTGGAGTCGTAGTCGCCGTCCAACGTGTAGCGGCTGAGATCCCATTCGTCGACGTAGAAGTAGGTGCCGTCCGAGGCGACCCCGTAGAGGTACAGCCAGCTCAGGTCGACCACGGTTTGGAACAGCTCTCCGCTCTCGAGGTCGACCCGAAACACGGCCGGCGCGACCCAGTCGACAACGTAGACCTGGTTGTCGAGCACCTCGAGGTCGGCGAGGATGTAGTTCTCGTACTCGTGATACCGGACCACGCTGCCGTCGCCGTCGAGCACGTAGAGCCGGGACAGGAGCCCCTGGCTGGCGGTGTAGACCATGAGCTCGCCGGCGACAAGCGACCCGGCCGAACACAGAACCGCGCTCAGGGCAATCAGGTGGCGCAGCACGCGTGAGCTCCCACGGCCAGCATACCCGTCTCGTCCCAACCCGTGCCAGAATCGAGACGTTCATGACTCTGGACTGTCTCCGCCGCACGCCAGCCACGCCGGAGTGGGAGCGCGCCCTCGGCCACGACCCAGAGGGGGTCGCGGGCAGGTGGCAGCGGATCCGCTGCCCCCTCTGTCATTGGCACCCGCGCCTGGACAGTCGCTGGACGTGCCTGTGCGGCTGGGTCTGGAACACCTTCGACACCCACGGCAAGTGCCCGCACTGCGCCCAGCAGTGGACCCGGACCCAGTGCCTGTCGTGCGGCCGGTGGTCCCTCCACGATGACTGGTACGAGGTCGGCTAGCCAGCGACCCGCGCCCCTTTCCCCCCTTGGCCGGGGCCGGGCTGGGAGGCGGAAACGAGGACGGCAGATCGCGGCCATCCCCGGTACACGGTTGGCGCGCGCGCGACACTCTGTTCATCGTGGGCGGAGGCATGGACGGGACGGCCGCGCCCGACGTCTTCGCGATCGTCGAGCCCGATCCTCCGGGCCTGCCTTCCGCGGACAGCGCCCGCTTCAACGAGGCGAGCGGCATCTCGCAACCGGCGGTCGTGGAGAAGCCCAACCCGTCCTACCCCGAGCAGGCATGCGCGGACACGATCATGGGAACGGTGGTGCTCGACCTGGTGATCGACACCGAGGGCACGGTCCTCGACATCCACACCCTCGAGAGCCCGCACCCGTTGCTCGAGCGGGCTGCCACGCGCTCAGACTGTGGCGCTTCGAGCCTGCGCGCCGCGCCGACGGCAGGGCGGTGCAGGTGCTGTACGTGGTCACTATCAAGCTCAGTCTCCAGCACGGTCCTGCGGCGCGGGGACGGTCCGCCCGTGCCGCGGTCGCCGGATGGGGTTCGCTCCCGGGAGCCGCTGCCCGGGCGCACCTCGTTCGCCGCCGACGGCCGGAGCTGGTACAGTCGAGGGAGCAGACACCCGCTAGAGACGCCCCAGCCGGAAGAGGAGGACGCCATGAACGGACCGGAGGCTCGATGGGATGCTCGGAGCCTGTCGCGACGGACGCCGGTGACGGCGGTCGTCGGCGTGCTGGCCCTGCTCCTCGCCGCTGGCGCGGGAGGCCAGGAGGTCACGGTGCAGAACGACACCGTGACCGACTTCGGCAACGCCACCATCCAGGCCGGGTTCGTGGCCGACGAGAGCGCGGCGGCGTGGCTCACCTCGCCCTGTGCCGGCGACATTCTCAGGGTCCAGATCCTGTGGCTGTCGGTGACCGGGGGCGCGCCCGACACCCTGGGCGACTCGATCCGGGTCTTCGGGGCGGGCGCCTTCCCGGTTCCCGGCGCTGAGCTGTCCTCCCTCATCGGCCCCATCCTCGCCGACGGCTACTTCAACGAGTTCACCCTCGACGCGCCGGTGCCCGTCGACCAGGGCGAGACCTTCGTCGTGTCGTTCCGGTTCTACGAGTCGCCGCCGCCCCAGGGCCCGAGCGTCGTCACCGACACCGACGGCTGCCAGGCGGGCAAGAACGGGATCTACGCCATGCCGCCCGGGTCCTGGTACAACGCCTGCGCCCTGGGCGTGACCGGCGACTTCGCCATCCGCGCCGTGGTCCAGTGCAGCTCACCCGTCCAGTACTCGCTGACGGTGAGCACGGTCGGCACAGGCTCAGGCAACGTCACCTCAACCCCTGGTGGCATCGACTGTGGCAGCACGGGCAGCGACTGCCAGCAGGCGTTCAACTCTGGGACCCAGGTCGAGCTCCTGCCGACTCCTGACGCGGGCTCCGTGTCGGCCGGCTTCAGGGGAACTGGCCCGGCCTGCAGCAACGGCTACGGCGTGGTCGAGATGAACGCCGACCGCAGCTGTGTCTGCGAGTTCGCCCTCCAGTCGCAGCTCATCTTCCGCGACGGCTTCGAGTACGGCGACACTTCAGGCTGGTCTGAGGTCCTGCCGTAGAGTCAAGTCGACCGCCCCTGGGGCCTCGACCAAGCCGTGATGATCCATGAAACGCGAAGACGCAAAGACCGCGAAGTGTTCATTCAGAATGTCTTGCGTTCTCTCTTCGCGGCCTTGGCGCCGTTGCGGTTCCACCTGACCATCCCCAGACCGAGCCCGACCTGAGGCAATGGAACACCCGGCATCCGGGCTACGATGACGGGGTGCCCGCCAACCGCCCCTCGATGGCGCCGGCGCGCTCGGCGTCACCGCTGGAGCGGTACGTCTCCGCGAGGCTCCGAGCGATATCCGAGCGCTGCACTGTGTCGCCCAGGGTTGCGGCCCGGGCCAGGGCCTGCTCGAGCAGCTCGATCGCCTTGGGCAGGTCGCCGCGGGCCGTGGCCACGTACGCCAGGTTGGCGAGGGTGCCGGCCTCGCCCTCGGCGTAGCCGAGGTCGCGCGACAGCGCCAGCGCCCGATTCAGCAGCTGCTCGGCCTGGTCGAGGCGCCCGCGCTCGATGGCGACCCCGGCCAGTCCCTCCAGGCTCGCGCCCTGGCCGCGATGATCGCCGGCTCGCTCCCGGATGGCGAGGGACTGCTCGAACCAGGCCTGGGCACGGTCGAGCTCGCCCCGAGCCAGCGCCACCGCGCCGAGGTTGAACAGACTGAGGGCCAGGTCCGACTCCAGACCCAGCTCGCGGTGGACCTGGGCCGCCTCCCGGAAGCGCTCGTCGGCCAGAACGAGGTCTCCCCGGCGCCGCGCCAAGCTGCCGAGGTTGGTCAGCGCAGCTCCCACCGCAACCTGCGCGCCGCTCTCCCGGGCCAGCCTCAGTGCTCGGGCGTAGCCTTCCTCGGCAGCGGCATAGTCGCCGCGCTTGAAGGCGTGCACGCCGAGGTTGTTGAGCACCGCCACCTCGCCCGCGCGATTGCCCGTTGCGGCGTACCCGGCGAGCGCCTCGCGCCACAGCTGCTCGGCGCGGTCGAGCTGGCCGCGAAAGTGGGCCACACCCCCCAGGAAGTTCAAGCAGGCCGCCGTCAGCTGCTGGTCCTGCGCCGCGCGCGCACCAACCAGCGCTTCGGCCGCCAGCCGCTCGGCTTCGTCCCATCGACCCATGTCGTGGCGGCAACCGGCGAGCTGGTAGCGCGCCCACTGGAGCTCGGGATCGAGGTCGAGGCAGACCTCGAAGTAGGGCGCGGCCACCGCGGACCCGGCCCGGGCCCGCCGGTCGTAACCCACGGCGAAGACCTCGTTGGCGAGGGCCGAGTCCGAGTAGGTCTCGTGGAAGCTCTGCACCAGGCTTTGCGGGGCGAGCCTGTGGCTGAGGCGCACAGCCAGGTCGGCGACCAGCGCGGTGGGCTCGCTCCCAGCCAGCCGCAGCATGCCCACCGAGCCCAGGCGATCGTAGATGGTGGCGGTGGCGACCAGCGCCTCCCCCTCGCCCACCGAGGTCGCGAGCAGGACCCGACAGCCGAGGGCCTCACCGAGCCGGTCGAGGTCGGCCCGCGGCGGCTCGTTGCCGGGCGCCAGCCCCAGCCCGGCCATCACCGCCCGTACCTCCTCCACCGGCACGACCTCGAGCTGCGGATTGGTGGCCAGCGTTCGTGCCACCATCTCGGCCAGCCCCAGCTCCACCCAGTCCAGGGAGGCCTGGCCGGTGCGGTTGACAAACGGCAGCACGGCCACCCTGCTCGACTCTCCCGCGTCGAGCACCGGGCCTGCCAACCACCACGAGCGACTGAGCAGCGCCGTCAACGCGAGCAGGCCGACGACAGACAGCGTTCCCGCCAGGCGTCGGACACGTCGTCGAGCGCGCCGGGGACGGTCGAGAATCCAACGCACCCGTGCGGCTACCGAGGACATGTCGGGTCGCGCGCCCGGGTCGAGCGCGAGCATGTCACGCAGCAGCAGGTCGACCTCGGCGTCGCCGCTCCCCTGCAGGTCCTGCTGTCCGTTCCCGATGGGCTCGAGCAGAGCGACGTCGCTCTCCTGCTCCGGGTAAGGCAGGCGTCCGGTCAGGAGCTCGTGCAGAACCACCCCGAGAGAGTAGACATCGCTCGCCTCGTCCAGGGGTCGGCCTGCGGCCTGCTCCGGGCTCATGTAGCGAATCGTCCCCACCGCCACTCCCAGCTCGGTCATCCCATCGCTGCCGACCCGCCCGAGCCGCACCGTGTCCGCGCTGTCAGCGCCTTCGACCTCGTCCGCCGGCACCAGTGGCTGCGCGACGGAGTCGGAGATGAGCCGGGCGAGACCGAAGTCGAGGATCTTGACCTCGCCGGAGCCGGTCAGCATGACGTTGTCCGGCTTGAGGTCGCGGTGGACGATGCGTTCGGCATGGGCCACGGCCACGGCCCTCGCCACCTTCTCCACGATCTCGAGCCTGTCCCTGACGCCGATCCCGGTCGCGGCGTGACGGGTCAGGGTCCTTCCCTCGACGTACTCCATGACCAGGTAGTCCCGTCCGCGGTCCTCGATCAGGTCGTGGACGCGGCACAGGCTCGGGTGGTCGAGCCGCGACAGGACCCGTGCCTCACGCAGGAAACGCTGCTTGGAGGCATCGTCGAGGGCGCGTTCGCCGCGCAGGACCTTGACCGCGACCCGTCGCTCCAGGAGCTCGTCGAAGCCGAGGTAGACGCTGCCCATGCCACCGGTCCCGAGCGGTCGCTCGAGGCGGATGTGACCGATCCGCCGCCCGCTCAGGTCCTCAGTCGTCGTCGGCTTCGGCGTCATCAGGACCCGTCCCCGCCTTGCACGATCGGACGCGTCGCTCCGAGCCGCGGCTCGGAAATCCCGGCCTCCCAGGTCCACGCTGCGGCACGCATCTGGACCATGGTAGCGGAGGATCGCACCCGTGCGACGGCGCCCGGTCGGCCCCGGTTGGTCACGCCCTCATCCAGCCCCGACCCCCGCGTCGAGCTCGAGCCCGGGGGCGACGCCCAGAGACCCGGTCGCGTGCTACCATGGCTTGACCTGCAGCCCCTCGAGCGAACGCGCGCCCCCGTCGCCCGGGCACTGCAGTTACGGAGGTCGCGGGTGACAGCGGACACCACGCCATCGATTCCACACAACGACCCGAGGCCCCTGCCCTCGATCATCGCCCAGCTCAACCGGGCCGCGGCCAGCGGCATCCTGGCAGTGACCAACCGCGAGGGCCGGCGGGAGATGATCTTCGTGGACGGCGAGGTGCGCGCCGCCCGCTCCAACATCGAGAGCGAGAAGCTCGGGTCCTGGCTCGTGGGTCACAAGGTGATCTCGATCCAGGACAAGGCGCTCGGCCTCATGACCCAGGGCGGCACCGCCTCCCCCTTCGGCCACCTCCTGGTCACCCGCGGCCTGATCGATCAGGCGACGTTGGAGCAGAAGCTCCAGGACTTGGCCCTGGCCATCGTCGAGCGGGCGACGATCGGAGCGAGGTCGAGGATCGACTTCGCCGTCGACGTCGGCGGAGACCAGCTCGACACCTTGCCGAACATCACCACGCCGCAGCTGATCTTGATCGCCGGTCGCGCCTTTCCCAAGGCCGAGGCGAAGCGGGAGCAAGTCGGCGATTTCCAGCAGCAGGCATGGCTGGCGCGCTCCCTGGCCACGCTCGTCAGCGACCTCCAGCTGACCGCGGCGGAACGGCGGCTGCTGGAGATCCTGCAGCAACCCCTCAGTATCGAGGAGCTGGAGGGCGCCAGCGGCCTCGACCGAGCGACCTTCCTGGCGACCTTCTACCCACTGGTCGCCGCCGGAACGGTGGCGGTCGGCGAGAGCAAGCCTGCGGACAGGGAAACCCTGCCCCTGGGCACTCCGGCGCCCCGGCTGGTCGAGGAGGAGGCACCCGCCCCGGAGGAGGACCTCCCGGTCTCGGTTCTCGAGCAGCGCAAGGAACGCGAGTTCATCCTGCGCGCGGTCACGTTCACGGCCGAGCGCAACCACTACGAGAACCTCGGCTTGACCGAGGTGGCCACCGAGGACGCCGTCCGCGCCAGCTGGGCCCGCCTGCAGAAGCTGTTCCACCCGCGACGGGCGGCCGAGGTCCACCTCGCTGACATCGGTCCCCAGCTCTCGATCGTGTACGAACGGCTGCGCGAGGGCTTCGAGGTCCTCTCCGATCC
>Ga0316628_100001072_pt1 | contig 18812 bp, 17 predicted proteins | sample OWC_Aug_M2_C1_D5_FD_207648 | JGI IMG/M metagenome (GOLD analysis project Ga0316628, IMG submission 207648) | Wetland soil microbial communities from Old Woman Creek delta, Ohio, United States - OWC_Aug_M2_C1_D5_C | ecosystem: Environmental > Terrestrial > Soil > Wetlands | place: USA: Ohio... | reverse complement strand
CCCAGGCCGTAGATGCACGAGACGGAGGCGATGATCAGCACGTCGCGCCGCTCGAACAGCGCCCGCGTGGCCGAGAGGCGCAGGCGGTCGATCTCCTCGTTGATCGAGGTCTCCTTCTCGATGTAGGTGTCGGAGGCGGGAACGTACGCCTCCGGCTGGTAGTAGTCGTAGTAGGAGACGAAGTACTCGACCGCGTTCTCGGGGAAGAAGCTCTTGAACTCCTGGTAGAGCTGCGCGGCGAGCGTCTTGTTGTGGGAGAGCACCAGGGTCGGGCGGTTGAGCCGCTCGATCACCTTGGCCACGGTGAACGTCTTGCCCGACCCGGTCACCCCGAGGAGCGTCTGCGCGTAGAGCCCATTCGTGAAACTGTTCACAAGACGCTCGATCGCCGGACCCTGGTCCCCGGCCGGCGAGTACGGCGCCACCAGCTTGAACGCGCTGCTCACTGCGGCCCCGCGCCTCCCGCCTCCAGGCACACCGCGACGGCGAGGGTCTCGATGCGCATCAGCTCGAGCGAGCTCAGCCGGCGATCCTCGAGCGCGGAGGTGCACACGCGGGCGAACTCCCCCAGGCGCTTGTCGTCGGTCCGGCCCTCCTCGGCGGCGCGGGCCACGCAGTCGAGCTCGGTGCGGACCCTCTCCCGATCGGCCGCGGGGAGCTCTGGGGGCAACGCCGCGATCACGCCGTTGCAGATCCTGTGCATGCCCCAGGAAAGCATCCGCCTGGCCGAGAGCATTCCGATGAACAGCACCAGGAACAGCGCGACCACCGCCACGGCGCCGCCGATCCACGCCCAGCGCCACCACCCCGGCGCCGGCTTCGGCGTGCGACCACCCGGCAACCCCGGCTCGCCCGTCATCGCGCAAACCCTAGCACGCGGGGGTCCGCGCCGGCGAGATCGTCAGGCACACCCGGCTCACGGCACCTCGGCTCCGCCGGCCCGTTGGCACAGCTCGGACGCAGCGATCCCGATCCCCGTGACCTCCTGGGAGGTGACGACCCCATCCGCAAGCGCGGTGTCGCATGCCCGCCTGAGAGGAGCCACGTCCGCGACGGGGAGCCGGGCCCTGAACAAGCCTCTGATCACGCAGTCGATGGCGTCCTCCAGATGCAAGCGCTCGCCGGGTGTCGTTGCCGGTGGCAGCAGCGCAACGATCTTCTGCCGCTTCGCCCTCAGGTCTCTGGCGGCGTTCTTGCGGGGAACGTACGCGCCGCCGAGCATCACCGCGACCACGACCAGCGCCACCAGACTGCACGCCGCGGCGGCAACCCATCGCCACAACCCCGAACCACGGGCGCCGTCCATCCTCGGGCCAGCGTCGAGCCGAGGCCCCATGCCGCGAACACTACCACTGGTGACGGATAGGAAGGCGGCAAACAACACTCCGCGCCTCCCTCCCCGGCGGGCGCTTCTCCTGGCGGATCACGGGGACCCAGCGCACGGATCGGTGCCGGGAGACGCGGGCGGCCCGAGCGCCCCGGTCAGCTGTCCGCCATCGTGTACCTTCAGCGCGTGCCTGCGCGCGGCAGCCACCTCCTCGGGTGCGGGTTGATGGCAAACACCGCGTCGCTCGAATCCATCGCGGCCCATGACGCTGCATCGCTGACTCTCACCAGACAGCTGGACGAAAACACCACCGGAAGGGTCCAGGAGAAGGAATTCGTGTTGGGCGTCGAAGCCACGATCGTCGTCCAGCTCGTGCCGCTGTCCGTGGAGTACTCGAGCCTCACGTTTGCGACCATCCCAGTCGTCGTCCAGGTGATGGGTTGGGTTGAACCGGCCGCCCACATCTCACCGCCGTTGGGCGAGGTGACGGCGAACAGGCCCGGGATGTTGTACCGCGGGCCGGGCCGTTCGCTTGCCCCCCACTCGTACGCCCCGATGTCCGGGGCCGCGCCGACATAGCCGTCCGTGATCCCTGGGACGACCGCTCCCTTGTCGATCATCGGCGAGCCCGCCAGCAGCGAGAAGTTGTCGCCCGCGGCGTTTGCGAACAACGGATTTCCCGTGACTCCGGTGCCTTCAACGCCCCTGCTGTTGAGGCGACCATTTGCCCAGGGGTTGTAATAGCCGTTGTGGTGGTATGACGGCACAGCGCCGCTGAAGTTGATGCACCAGCCCAACTGGGCATCGAAGCCCGTCCGGCCATCGAGATTGGCAGCCAAATTGTTCGCCACCACGGTCTCGTCCACCGCTCCACCCGAGTAGATCGCGTCCCCCCACCCGGTCCCACCACCCGAACTCACCGCCGTGTTGTTGAAGACTGACTCGTTCAGACTTGGGTCGTTCAGCATGATCGCATATCCGGCGATCCGGTACACGACGTTGTGGTGCACCACGAAGCCCGGGCTGTTGTTGTCGAGGTATATGCCGTACCCCAATGCGAGGAAGCCGAGTGCGTGCGGGCCGTATTGAGGCGACTCCCTTGGCCAGACGTCGTGGACGACGTTGTACCGGATCGCTGTCCCGCCACCTTCCGTTTGGCCGCTGTAGAACCCGCCGCAATCCTTGGCGATCAAGCCTGCGTTGTAGATCTCGTTGTGCTCGATGATGCAGCCGCTGAGATCGAGGTCACCTGGGACGCTCACCACGTCGCGCCCGGTATCGTGGAGCGAGCAATCGGAGATCGAATTCTGCGAGCCGGCGCTGGGCCAATAGTCTCTATTGCCAAGCACCACGACCGAGTCGTAGCCCCCATATTCGGGATTGATCTTGCCAAGGTAGTCGCAGTGGTGCACGTGACACTGGCTGAGGGTGTTGCGCGTCCCGGCCAGCCTCACGCCAGTGTACCTCGCATAAGCGATCTCGCTCCTCGTGATCACGTTGTCCGACCCGGTCACCGACAGCTCAGTCGCGGGGTAAACGTGCCGCACGTCCTCCACCAGGCAGCCCGTCGCGTTCGGCATCTTGATGTCACCGCTCAAGAGCTCGAACCCCGCGACCCGGATGTACGACCGGTCGGAAAGGTCGAAGCCTCCGGAGCCGCCCGACGCCTCGACGACGTGGCCGTTCGGGTCGCCGCCGTCCGGCAGCCACACGTAGACCGTGTGCCTGCCCCGGTCCAGGAACCACTCGGAGGGCGCGTCGAGCAGCGACAGCAGGTCGTACAGGAAGTAGAGGCTGTACTGATCCGCATCGTAGTAGTCGGAATACGTGATCGCCGGGCTGAAGGTGATCTGATGGTTTGTCGGGTCGTAGCCGGTCACGTCACGCTGATCCGCGGTCCAGCCCAGTCCGGGCACCATGAAGATCTTCGCCCCGCTCCAGTAGCCGGCCGCCTGCGTCAGGTGAACGGAGTCGATGATCGAGGTGTCGCCCCCGCTGGCGGTGGCCTGGTAGAAGTTGGGGCGGTAGACGTCCCCCGAGGTCAGGTTGGGCCAGCGGGCGAGCACCATCCGTTGCCCGTCGACGAACAGCTCGCCGAAGTCCCAGGCGGCGCTCGCCTTCCAGATGCTGCCGCTGTGCACCGTCCAGCCGGTGATCTGCCGCGTCCCGCTCAGGCGGACGGACCGCCCCACGGCCACGAACGAGATGTACCGGCCGGCGGCACCGGACCCGGGCGGCCTGACCATCTCGCGATACTCACCGTCCATCACGTGGCAGGTGTCGCCGGCCACCATACTGCTCGCGGCTTTCTGGATCGTCTTCCACGGCCAGCCCTGACTCCCGTTGCCGCTCCAGTCGTTTCCGCGCGGCGATACGTAGTACTCCGCTGCTCCCGCAGGACCGGCGAGGGCAACACCGACGACAAGAAACACCGCCAACCGATTCGTTCGATTCACGGTGCCTCCCTGGCCGGCCGCGGCCGCACCTTGCACCCAACAAGGCTTCATCGGCCCTCTCCAATCCTGTTCATTCCGTCACAAGTTGGAACTACACGCGGACCGATTCCGTGCCGCGTCGAGACCTCAATGGGTCTTGGAGCCCGAGATGAGCAGGTGTTCCTTCGCCGCCGGCTTCCGTCCGAACGGTTGGGACGCAGATGCCGAGAGGACGACCGTGACCGGAACGAGGATCGAGGATCTCATGGTCACCTCACCGGGCGTGGCGTGTCCTTTCCACGCTGTACGTTGATTATCTCATCTCCGCGATTGGCCGGCGGAGCCGCAGCGGCCGCCGAATCCCGCCCCGGGACCGTTCCCCGGTCCGTCGGAGCGGACGCTTGACAGGCCGCGGACGGCAGCCGAAGCTTGCGCGGATGGGCAAGTCGCTGCTCCGCTGGCTGGTGGTGGGCCTCTTCATCGGCCTGGGGCTGGGGGCTCTGATCGCCCTCGTGCTCTCCAGGTTCGTCCAGATGCCCGCCGTCGAAGCGCTCACCACCTACCGGCCGGCCGCCGCTACCGAGGTGACGGCGAGCGACGGCTCGCTCCTGGGGAGGTTCGCCTCCGAGCGCCGCATCCCCGTCGGGTCCGAGGATATCCCCACGGTCTTCCGCAATGCGGTGATCGCGGTGGAGGATGCCAACTTCTACCGGCACCCGGGCGTCGACCCCCAGGGGATCCTGAGGGCCGCGCTGAGAAACCTGCTGAGCCGGCGCTGGTCCCAGGGCGCCTCCACGATCACCCAGCAGCTCGCCCGCACCCTCTTCCTCACCCGCGAGAAGAAGTTCTACCGCAAGCTCCAGGAGACGCTGCTCGCCATCGAGATCGAGCAGCGCTTCTCCAAGGACCAGATCCTGACCTTCTACGTCAACCAGGTGAACTTCGGCCACGGCAACTACGGCGTCGAAGCCGCCTCACGGTTCTACTTCGGGAAACCGGCGAAGGAGCTGACGCTCGCCGAGGCCGCTTTGCTCGCGGGCCTGCCGCAGCGGCCGGGTGAGCTCTCCCCCATCGACTACCCGCAGCGCGCGCTCATCCGTCGCAACCACGTCCTCAAGCGCATGCTGGACGAGAAGATGATCGACGCCGCCACGTGCAAGACCGCGCAGCAGGCGCCGCTCGGGGCCTCCGTCCACCACGACCGCAAGGTCAAGGCCGCGTACTTCATCGAGGAGGTACGCCGATCGGTGGAGGAGAGGTACGGCTCGCGCACGATGCTCGAGGGCGGCCTGGCCGTCGAGACGACCCTCGACGGCAGGCTGCAGGGCTTCGCCGAGGACGCCCTGCGCGAGGGCCTGGTGGAGCTGCAGGAGCGCCTCGGCTGGCCCGGCGCCCGGCGGAGCGTGCCCGCGGCGACTGCGCAGGAGATCGCCGCGTTCCGCGACGAAGGGTGGCCGTTCATCCGCTGGCGCGCCGGCGAGCTCGTGTACGCGCTGGCGACCGACGTGCAGGCCACCAGCGCCGCCCTCCTGATCGCGGGACGCCCCGCGCGGCTTCCGGTCGCAGGGGCGGAGTGGACCGGGCGAACCAACCTCGTCCGCCTGGCCAAGCGCGGCGACGTGCTGCTCGTCCGCCTAGTCGAGGTCCCGGACGACCCGTCGAAGCCGGTGGTCGTGAAGCTCGAGCCCGAGCCAAGCCTGGAGGGCGCGATCCTGGTGCTCGACAACCGCACCGGCGCAATCCTCGCCCTGGTGGGCGGCTTCGACTTCAACCGCTCGCAGTTCGACCGGACGATGCAGGCCAAGCGGCAGTGCGGCTCGGCGTTCAAGCCGTTCATCTACCTGACCGCCTGGGAGCGCGGGTTCTCGCCGGCCGACACGATCTTCGACGCGCCGGTGCTGCTCCCCGACGAGAAGAACGAACTCACCTACTGTCCGCTGAACTACTACCGTAAGTACTTCGGCATCGTGACGCTTCGCCATGCGGTCGAGCATTCCCTCAACGCCTCGGCCGCCAAGCTCCAGCAGATGGTCGGCGGTCAGAACGTGATCGACCTCGCTCACCGCATGGGCGTCAAAGAGCCCCTGGGAAACTACTCCTCGATGGCGCTCGGCTCCTTCGAGCTACCGCTGGTGGAGCTGGCGTCGGCCTACAGCGCCATCGCCAACCAGGGCCAGCTCGCGGAGCCGTACTTCATCAGCCGCGTCAGTGACTCCGAAGGGAAGGTCCTGCTCGAGACGCACCCCAACGTCCGCCAGGCGCTGAAGGAGGACGTCGCGTACCTGATGACCCACGTCATGGAGGGCGTCATCCAGCGCGGCACCGGCGTGACGGCTGCCGGCCTGCCCGGCCACCTGGCCGGCAAGACCGGCACGACGGACCGCTACACCGACGCCTGGTTCATCGGCTTCTCGCCCCGCATCACGTGCGCGGTCTGGGTGGGGCGCGAGCTCAAGGAGCCGATCGGCGCGCACATGTCGGGCGCCGAGGCGGCCCTGCCGACCTGGATCAGGTTCATGAAGCCCTACCTCGAGTCCGTGAGCGAAACGGTGCGGCAGGAGGACTTCGCGGTGCCCCCCGGTGTCACCATGCTGCCGGTGGACAGGAACACCGGGCTGCGCGCCACCCCGCTGTGCGGCGACGCCGTCATCCTCGAGTCCGTGCCGACCGGCCGCATCCCGCAGGAGTGCGACGCGCACGCCCATGCAATCCTTGCACTTCCGTGGACCGAGCAGCTGGCGTTCTACATCTTCAAGCCGGGGGAACCGCCCACCACCCCCCAGGCGATCGCCGTCGCCGATCGCCGGCTCGCCGAGGAGGAGGACAGCAACCGGCGTTAGGTTCCGCCCCGCCGCACCCCTCATCGCCTCGTGCTAGACTCACCGCCGTGACGCTGCGTCCCCCGGCAACGGCATGCTTTGCGTTCACCCTGTCTGAGCCCATCAACGCGTCGCCCGAGGAAGCGGACCAGCATGTTTGACCCCATGTTCACGCTGCTCGTCGTGATCGTGATCGTGGCCCTGATCTTCGACTTCTTCAACGGGTTTCACGACGCCGCCAACTCCATCGCAACGGTGGTCTCGACCAGGGTGCTCTCGCCGGGGCTGGCGGTGATCTGGGCCGCCTTCTTCAACTTCATCGCGGCGTTCGTTTTCCCCCTCAAGGTCGCCACCACGATCGGCAAGGGTCTCGTCAGGCCCGAGGCCGCCACCGAGTACGTGATCCTCGCGGGCCTCGTGGGCGCCATCGTGTGGGACATCCTGACGTGGTACTTCGGCCTGCCCACCAGCTCCTCGCACGCTCTCATCGGCGGGTACGCCGGTGCTGCCATCGCCAAGGTGGGCTTCGATGCGATTCTCTACAAGGGGTGGGAGAAGACCATCGTCTCGATGTTCCTCTCCCCGGTCATCGGGCTGGTCCTCGGGCTGGGCATGATGGTGCTGGTATCCTGGCTCTTCCGCAACGCGTTTCCCCACCGGGTGGACAAGTACTTCCGGAAGCTCCAGCTCGTCTCGGCCGGGCTCTACAGCCTCGGGCACGGCGGAAACGACGCACAGAAGACCATGGGCATCATCGCGATCCTGCTCTATAGCTACCAGCGCTCGAAGGGCCAAGCGCCTGCGGACATCCACGTCGCGATGTGGATGGTCCTCGTGTGCCACGCGGCGATCGCCCTCGGCACGCTCTCCGGCGGGTGGCGGATCGTCAAGACCATGGGCGCCAAGATCACGAAGCTCAAGCCCGTGGGCGGGTTCTGCGCCGAGACCGCGGCCGCCCTCACCCTGTTCGGGAACTCCTACCTGGGCATTCCGGTTTCCACCACCCACACCATCACCGGGGCGATCATGGGCGTCGGGGCAACCCAGAGGCTCTCGGCGGTGCGCTGGGGGGTCGCGACCAGGATCGTGTGGGCGTGGGTCCTCACGATCCCCTTCTCGGCCATGGTCGCGGCTCTCTGCTACTGGGCCCTGGGCACGTTCCTCAACCTTTAGCCGGGGGCATGCGCGAAAACAAGCGAGCGTCCGGCTCCGCCGGCGCGAGCGTGGGGGGCTCGGGGGGTCTAGAGCGTCCGGGTGGGTGGCGGAGCGGACGCGGGACCCCCCGACAATCAAGATCCCTTGATAATGATGGTCTCGATGACGTTGGCCACGTCCTCGCAGCGGTCGGTGGCGTCCTCGAGGAATGAGAAGAGGTCCTTGAGCTTGACCACCTGGATCGCGTCATGGCCGTTGTCGAAAAGCTCGGCGAGCGCCAGGCGATGGACCACGTCGGCCTCGTTCTCGAGGCGGTTGATCTCGACGCAGGAGGCGATCGCCGATCTGAGCTTCTTGCGGTCGGGGAGCGCCAGGACGGCCTTCTGGACCTCCTTGGCCGACTCCACCAACAGGTCGGCAAGCTCCAGGAACCTTGGTGGCACCTCGGTGATCCGGTAGACGACCAGCCGCTGCCCCGCGTTGTCGGTGGCGTCCAGGATGTCGTCCAGCCGCGTGGTCAGGGTGTGGATGTCCTCGCGGTCGAACGGCGTGATGAACGTCGTGTTGAGCTTGTCGAGCGTCTCGTGGGTGATGCGGTCGCCCTGGTGCTCCAACGCCTTGAGCTTTTCGACACCGGTCTTCACGGCGGTGAGGTCGCCGGCGATCTCGCGAAACAGGCAGACGGCCTCGACGATGTTGGCGGAAGCCTGGTCGAAGAGCGTGATGAAGTCGGTAGTCTTGGGCAGGAACCAGCGCACGGGTCACCCCCGGTGCCGGGTCGGCACGCGGGGAGTATACACCGCGGAGTTGAGCAGGGACCCGGGCGAGCGACGAAATCGCTGTACCTCAGGCGCGCTTGAGGATGTCCTCGAGCTCCTCGAGGAACGGCCCGGGCTCCAGGTACCCCGGGATCCGGCCGACTTCGCCGCCGCTCGCGTTCAGGAACACGATCGTCGGGTAGCCGTCGACGCTGAAGCGGGCCGCCGCCGCACGTCCGTTCTTCTCCGCGTTGAGCCTCACGCTGACCACCCGCTGCAGGGCCTTCTGGACGTTGGCGTCGGCGAACGTCGTCTGGTCCATCCGCTTGCACCACCGGCACCAGTCCGTGTAGAAGTCCACCATCACCATCTTCTTCTCGCCGGACGCGCGGGCGAGGGCCTTCGGCAGGTCCTCCTCCCACGGGAGCGCCGCAGCGCCCGCCGCGGTCGCCGACCCGCTGCCCGAGGAACCCGCACCACCGCCGCACCCCACCGTCGCGGCCCCGGCGGCCGCCAGCACTAGCACCACGGACCAGAGAGACGCTCGTCTCATGAAACCCCCCACGCACAACTTTGCCACACCTCCCCTGGCGGTAACAGACCCTCGACGGAGCGTGTGCCCGCCCCTGCTTGATTTTGAGATGGCTTCTCAGTCTTGACCGGAGAGGACGGGAGGCCGCGGCAGGTACCAGATCCGGCTCACCGCCACCCCCAGCGACCGCGGGTCGTTCCCGCCCGGGACGAACGTGGAGCTCGTGATCTCGAGCTTCAGCTCCCCGGTGCCGGCCAGCTCGCGCGGCACCGTGAGCTCGACCCCGGCGCGTTCCGGCCCCACGCTCAAGGCGGCGCGCGCGGACCCGAGGTGCACCTCCACGGCGGCCGGGCCGGGGCGCGGAGCCAGGAGCTCCACGCCGACGACGCCGGTGCCGCCCGGGAAGGTGAACACCGCGCGGGGGCCGGTCCACGCCGCAGGCACGGGCGGGTTGCCCATCAGCTCGGCGGGGTAGGTGCCCTCGCCGTGCGCGAAAGCGGCGGCGAGCGAGTCCTGCTCAGGGAAGAAGGTAGCCGGCGGCGGCGGCTCGGGCGGAACGACGGGCAGCGCGGCGAAGACGCGCAGGGCGATCGGGCGGACGTCGCCGGGCGCGCTGGCCTCCCCCCCGACCTCCAGCTCGACCTGGAGCGGGACGGTAGGGTCGGCCCCCGGGGGCACCGGCACCGCCAGGACGCGGGTGCCGGGGGAGAGGCGGCCGTTCGCGGCAGGGATCCCTGCGACACGAGCCTCGAACGGCACCCCGCCGAGCTGCCCGGAAGGCTCCACCGCCAGGTACAACCTGCCCGGGGCGCCGGCCGGCGGCAGGACGAGGGTGCTGCGGGCGCCGCACCACACGAAACGCCTCGTGCCCTCGAGCTCGACGGGGGACCCGCCCTGTGCGACCAGGAACGGATCGCGGACCAGGCGGACCTGGAGGAAGCGCTCCTGCGAGAGTCGCTGGACACGCGGCTCGCGACAGACGATCTCGGTGAGCCGGGAGGTTGCGCACGGCAGGTCCTCGCCGACGCCCTCCGCGAGCAGCCACGCCGGGGCCACCCCGAACCCGCGGCTCGCCCGTTCCAGCTCGGTCAGCCGGAGGGAGTCCACCCTCAGGCGGCCGGTCACGGTGGCGAGGTTGCGGAAGGAGAAGAGCTGGTCCTCGAAGATGAGCACGCCCTTCCCCACGCTCTCCACGGCGTCCATGGCCGCCACCACCGGGAGCCGGTTGGCATGCAGGTAGCTCACGGCCGGCCACGCCCACGCGCACCCCGCCACCGCCGCAGCGACCGCGGCCGCGCCGGCCAGCGCCCTCGATCGGACCAGCAGCAGCACCCCGGCCAACGCCGGTGTCGCGAGCAGAAGCCACACCAGGACCCAGTAGCGGGGGTAGTTCCGGTTGTCCATGAAGACCACCATGAAGACCAGCGCGACCCCCGCCAGCGTCCCCGCCCACCAGCGGCCGCGCAGCGCGCGCCGCCAGCCCAGCCACCCCAGCGCGGCCAGCACCGCGAAGGCGATCGCCGCCGGAGGCGTGCCGAGGCCACGCACGAAACCGAGGCTCGCAGGAGCCCACGACTCCGTGCCCAGGGTCGCCAGGTGCTCGCCGGCGTGTGTGGCGCTCACGTCCAGGAGGAACCGCCAACCGCCGGCGACGAGCGCAGTGGGGATCAGCACGACGGTGAGAACGACCGTTGCCGCAAGGGCTGCGCGGGCCACGCGTCGAGGGTCCCGCCGGGCCCCCCACGCCGCCAGCACGACCGCCAGCACGAAGAACGGGGCGAGCGGGGGCCGGACCAGCGCCGCGCAGGTCATCGCGACCACCCCGGGCACCAGGCCGTCGCGGCCCGCACGCAGCCAGAGCGCAAGGCCGATGATCGCGAACACCGCGGACGGCGTCTCCGAGAACCCGCGTGCCGCGTGGAACCACACCCCGGGAATGAACGCGGCCAGTACCGCCCCTGCGAGGGCGAGCCTCCGCCCGATCACGCCATCCCACAGGCCTACAAGCGCCCATAGCCCGAGCACGGAGAGCACGGCGCTCGCGACCTGGAGCGCCTGCAGCGGATCGCCGACGCCCAGCACGCGCGTCAGTTTGCCGAGGGCGACCCAGAGCGGGAAACCCGGGGGGAGCGGCATGTGGCGTCCGGGGTCGAAGTCGACCACCCCACACGCCATCAGCGCCTCGTCCTGCTCCCAGGGCCCGGAGGGGAGCAGCAGCACCCTCGAGAGCAGGACCCCGACGAGCACCGCGGCGCTCGCCGCCCCGGACGCCATGCGGCCCCCGATCGGAAGCAGCGGCCAGGGGAACACTCTCCCCGCCAACCAGCAGAGCCGCTCACCAAAAGCTCTCACGGGCGGAGTCTAGCAAGGTGGCGAAAGGGAAGAACCCGGATGTGCGTCGCCCGCCAGGTACACCCTCCTCTTCCCGTTGTTCTTGGCTTTCTTGCCTTTTGCCTTTAGCCTCCTGCCTGCTTCCTGCGAACAATCCACGCAGAACTAGTGGTAAGCTTCCGCGCCATGTCGGGGGTCTCGGTCGAGTTCGCGAGGGTGAGCAAGCGCTTCGGCAGCCGGACCGTGCTCGCGTCGGTGAGCGGCACGCTCGAGTCGGGCCAGGTGCTCGTGGTCGCGGGTCCGAACGGGTCCGGCAAGTCCACGCTGCTCAACATCCTCGCCGGTGTGCTGCGCCCCTCCCGCGGCGAGGTCACGTATCGCGGCGGCGACGGTCCCGTTCCCCGGGCGCGCTGGTTCGAGCGCCTTGGCATGGCCGCACCCGACATGTCGGTCTACGAGGAGCTCTCGGCGCTCGAGAACCTGCACTTCTTCGCCCGCCTGCGCGGCCTCGCCGTGGCGGACGCGGTTCTGCGCGACCTCCTGGTGAACCTCGGACTGCCCGCCCGGGAGCAGACGAGGCTCGTGGGGACCTACTCCTCGGGGATGAAGCAGCGCGTGAAGCTGGCGCAGGCCGTGCTGCACGAGCCGCCGGTGCTCATGCTCGACGAGCCGTCGTCGAACCTCGACGCGGCCGGCCACGAGGCGGTGGCGGGGCTGGTGGCCCGCTTCCGCCCGCGGGCTGCGGTCGCCGTTGCCACCAACGACCCGCGGGAGATCGCCTGGGGCGATGCGCGCATCGACCTTGCTCTCTGAGAGCCTGGCGGTCCTCGCCAAGGAGCTCAAGTCCGAGCTGCGCAGCCGCGTGGCCCTCAACGCCGTCGGGCTGTTCGGCCTGACGACTCTGATCGCGGTCGCCTACCAGATCGGCCCGTACCAGATCCAGGAGCAGGACCGACCGCACCTGCTCTCGGCGCTGCTGTGGGTGATCCTGTTCTTCGCCGCCACCTCGGGGCTCTCGCGGGTGTTCGTCAAAGAGGAGGACGCCCATACCGCCAAGACGCTCCGTCTGGCCGCTCGGCCGGTCGCGGTGCTGGCCGGCAAGTTCCTCTTCAACCTGCTCCTGCTGGCGGCTCTCTACACCTTCATCGTACCGCTGTACTGCGCCCTGATGGGCTACTCGGTCAAGGGGGTGCCCTCCCTGGCGCTGGTGCTGGCCGCCGGGGCGATCGCGCTGTCGGCGACCTCCACGATCGTCGCGGCGATCATCGCCCGCGCCTCCGGTGCGACCACCCTGTTCGCCATCCTCAGCGTGCCCCTCGTGCTGCCGCTGCTCGTGATGCTCATCCAGGGAACGCGCGCGGCCGCGGCGAGCGCCGCGCTCGCGGCAGTACTCCCGGCCCTCCGCGGGATCGTCTCGCTCGGGGGTGCAACCCTCATCGTCTCCGTGTACCTCTTCCCGGTGGTGTGGCATGACTAAGACCGCTCTGAGAACCTCCCTCCCCTGGCTGCTCGGCGTCTGGATGGTCCTGGTGACGCTGGGGGCCTTCTTCTACGCGCCGTCCGCCGAGGGCTTCAAGGGCGAGTCGGCACGCATCGTCTTCTTCCACGTCCCTCAGGCGTGGGTGGCGGTGCTGGCCTTCTGCGTCAACCTCGTGGCCTCGGTGCGCTACCTTCGCAGGCGGAAGGCCCTCGACGACGCGCGCGCCGCGGCGGCCGCACGGCTGGGGCTCGTGTTCTCGGTGCTTGCGACCGTCACGGGCTCCCTGTTCGCGAACGTCATGTGGAACTCGTTCTGGAACTGGGACCCCCGCGAGGTGTCGATCGCGATCCTCCTGCTGATCTACGCCGCCTACTTCGCGCTGCGCGAGGCGGTGGTCGACGAGGAGCGGCGGGCCACACTCTCCGCGGCCTACGCGGTCCTGGCGTTCGTCACGATGCCGTTCCTGATCTTCGTGGTGCCGCGCATCTACTGGTCGCTCCACCCAGACACCATCATCGGGGCCACCGGCAAGCTGAAACTTGAGATGGAGTCGCGAATGCTGCAGGTGCTGTTGGGCTCGTTAGTGGGATTTACCGGGCTGTTCGTTTGGTTGTACACTCTGGACGTCCGGTTGGCGCGGGTGCGGCTTGCCCGCCAAAAGCGCGAGGAGGGATAGGCGATGCCAGGGTCCGAGAGCTTGGTCTGGGTAGCGGCGGTCACGATCGTGATCTGGCTCGGGATCTTCGCCTACTGCATGGCGCTCGACCGCCGGGTGCGCAGGCTGGAGGAGGAGCAATGAGTCGCAGGGTACTCTGGAGCGTCCTCGGCGTTGGGGCGATCGTCGGCTTCATCGCCTTCGGCGCCGGGGCCTTCAAGTCGAACCTGACCCCGTACGTCAGCTTCCAGCAGGCGCGGGCGACCTCGGACGCCGTGCAGGTCGCGGGCAAGCTCGTCCCCGGATCGGACAGCTTCGAGGAGGGGTCCTCGCGGCTGATGTTCACCCTCGTCGACGACAAGGGCGACACCATGAGGGTCGCCTACAAGGGCCTCAAGCCGGGCAACTTCCACGACGCGACGCAGGTGGTCGCGATCGGCAGGTTCCACCGCGGCACGCTCGAGGCCGAGAAGCTGTTGGTGAAGTGTCCATCGAAGTACCAAGGGGTCGAGGAGAAGGAGTACCGCTCCAGCTCCTCGTGACGACTGCGGCGTTCTCGCCGCAAACATCCAGGGGGGAAGCATGTTTCTACCGGGTGCCATCGCGCTTTGGGTGGCTTTCTTTGCCCTCATCGCGTCGACTCTCTTCTACTTCCGCAGCACGCGCGGCCACACGGAGGCCAGGGCGTGGGCCAGGCAGGCGTACGGCCTGGCGACCGCCGGGGTGGTCATCGCGAGCGGCGTGCTTCTCTACCTGATCCTGGTCCACGATTTCCGGATCCACTACGTCTTTTCGTACTCCGACACCTCCCTCCCGACCTCGTACCTGATCTCGACCTTCTGGGCGGGACAGGAGGGCAGCTTCCTGCTCTGGCTCCTGTGGGGGATGATCGTCGGGCTCCCGCTGATCCGCTACGCGCAGCACTACGAGGACCGCACCCTCATCGTCTACAACGTGGCCCAGCTCTCGCTGCTCCTCATCCTCCTGCGGCAGTCGCCGTTCCGCTTCCTGGCCGACCTGCCGCCCGGCCAGGTCCCGTCCGACGGGCAGGGCCTCAACCCCCTGCTCCAGAACCCCTGGATGACCATCCACCCGCCGATCATGTTCCTCGGGTACGCCGCCACCGCGGTCCCGTTCGCCTTCGCGGTGGCCGCCCTGTGGGAGCGCCGCTACGACGAGTGGACCAAGGCCTCCCTCCCGTGGGCGCTGGTGACCGTGGTGACCCTCGGGTGCGCGATCCTGCTCGGCGGCTACTGGGCGTACGTGACGCTGGGTTGGGGCGGGTACTGGGGATGGGACCCGGTCGAGAACTCCTCGCTCGTCCCTTGGATCGCCTCCGCCGCGCTCGTGCACGGGATGCTCCTGCAACGGGCGCGCGGGCGCTTCCGAAAGCTCAACTTCTCGCTGGCGATCCTGGCCTACGTGCTGGTCGTCTACGCCACCTTCCTGACTCGCTCGGGCGTGCTGGCCGACTTCTCCGTCCACTCGTTCGTGGACCTCGGCATCACCGGCTGGCTGGTCGGCAACCTGACCGGCGCCCTTCTGATCGGTTTCGGAGCGCTGATCTGGCGCTGGCGCGAGATCCCGAGCGAGCCCGGCGACGAGCCCTTCCTGTCCCGGACCGTGTTCTTCGTGCTCGCGATCGCGGCGCTGCTGGGGACGGCCGCGATGGTGCTCCTCGGCACCTCGGCGCCCCTCATCACCCGCATCGTGACGAAGCCCTCTCAGGTCGGGCCGGCGTTCTACAACCGCGTCACGCTCCCGGTCGGCATCCTGCTGGCCTCGCTCCTGGGCGTAGTGCCCTTCCTCCACTGGAAGGGCACATCCAAGGAGTTCCGCAAGCGCCTGCTGGTCGCGGGGGCCCTGGCGGCGGTGGCTACCGGCGTGGGCACCGCGGTCGGCGCCCACGGGGTGCTCTACGTGGCCTTCCTCCTGGTCGCGCTGTTCGCGTTCTTCTCCAACCTCCTCAAGACGACGGATGAGGTGCGGACCAAGCGCTTCCGGGCCGCGGGCGGATACCTCGCCCACGTGGGTCTGGGGCTCATGCTGGCCGGGATCATCACGTCGTCCGCCTACGACCGCAGCGAGAAGGTCGTGCTCCCCCTCGGCGAGAGCAAGCAGGTCATGGGGTACACGTTGACGTTCAAGGGCGTGGAGAAGCCGAAGCCGACCTCGCGCGAGGCCATGCTCGTCGAGGTCCGCGAGGCAGGCGGCAGGACCTACCTGGCGCGCCCGCGCATGTTCCGCAACGAGAAGTCGAACCAGCTCGTGGCCAACCCCGACGTGCGAGTCCACCTGACCCACGATCTCTACGTCTCACCGATCGAGTTCGACCCCGGCCGTCCGGCGGAGACCGGACGGACCCTGGAAATCGCCAAGGGCGAGACCGCCAAGGTGGGCCCCGTCTCGATCCTCTTCGACGGCTTCGACATGTCCGGCTCTCACGGCGGGGCCGCAAAGGTCTCGATCGGGGCCAGGCTCACGGTCGCCACCGGCACCGTCTCCCAGCTGATCACGCCGCGCCTCACCTCCGGTGAGAACGCGTTCATCGGTGAGCCGGTGGCGGTTCCCGGGGTCCAGGGCGTGACGGTCGCGATCACCGGCGTCAACGCGAGCGCCGGGCGAGTCAGGCTCGCCCTGACGGGCCTGGGCGGCGGCGTCGCCAAGCGCGCCGTGCTGCACAGGGGCGAAACCCTCACCTACCGGAACACGAAGCTCACGTTCGACGACTTCGACCTCTCCAACTTCGACCCCGAGGCCGGCAAGATCAACATCGGCGTGGTCTTCAAGGTGACGGACCCGGCCGGAAAGATCGGCGAGATCACACCGGCCTACCACGGTGGGGAAGGCGGCGAGACCCACGACGACGCTGCGGTGCCCGGCCTTGCGGGCGTCCTGCTGCGGGTCGGCCGCATGAACCCAGACGAGAAGACCGTCGAGGTCGAGGTGCTCGATCCGAGCGCCCCCGGGGACCCCGGCGAGCCGATGAGGTTCTCCGCCGACGTCACGGTCAAGCCGATGATCGGCCTGCTGTGGACCGGACTCGTCGTGCTCCTGGCGGGCGGCCTTCTCGCGGTCGTCCGGAGGAGCGAGGAGTTCTCCGCCGCCAGCCAGCCCGCCGCGGGCGCGTAGCGGTCCCAACGCCCGGTGGCGCGTGTCACACGCGGCCGCGGCCGGGTGTTGAGGGTTGGCCGCGGGGGTTGTAGTATGCCCGCAGTGAAGAGCGTCTTTACTCTCCCCCTCTATCCGCTCCAGGGCGCCGTACTCCTGCCGGGCGAGCGCGTCACGGTACCCTGGAGGCGCGAGGCGATCCGGGCCATCCTGGAGCGCGCCCGTGGCTTCGGCGGCGCGGTTGTGGCCTCACTCGCGGACGGTGAGTCCGTGCACGAGGTCGGGGTCACCGCGGTGCTCTCCGACGAGGGCGAGAGCGACGCGACCCTGCACGGAATCAGCCGCTGCCGCCTCCTCTCGCTGGTCAGCGAGGACGTCACGCTGGTGAGGGCCGAGTCGTACCCCGAGGGATCGCCGTCCGGCCGGCGTGAGGGGCCCGTCGCCAGGCTCCTGATCTCCCGCTACGAGCGGCTCTGCCAGCGCATCGGCAAGACCCTGGTGACCCCGGCCCACGAGCAGGATCTGACCGCGGTGACGTGGCGCGTCACGGCGGACCTCGGTTTTTCCGCTGAAGAACAGCAAGGCTTCCTCAACGTCCCCGACTCCCTGACCAGGGGGAAGCTGCTCCTCCTGGCCTTGCGGGAGCTCGAGCGCCGGGAACGCTTCCTGCGACGGTGGTCACATCTGAGGACAACGACAAGCTGGAACTGATGGGTGCCCATGGCCAAACTTGACACCAACCTTGACGCGTGCAGGCTCTCGAGCGAGATCCTCCTGCGCCTCCGCAAGATCTTGCGCGACATCCTCGCCGCCCTCCACGGCAAGGGGTGGGAGGAACTCGGGATCCCGGTCGAGATCCGGGAGTTCCTGATGCAGCGCCAGGCGAGAGAGGCCAGCATCAACTGGAACCTCAGCGATGCCGCCGACGTGCTCGACTTCGCGGGGTTCCTCAACCTCTACGAGGTCATCTGCGCGAACGACCTCCTGCTCCAGCGCTTCCTGCCGCTCGCGCCCGACCCCAGCGTTCTCCGCATTCGCTTCCTCGAGCTCGACACGATCCTCAACCGAATCGCCTACGCCAGGCCGATCTCGGAGGGGGACCTCGGCTTCCTCGTGAGCTTCGACGACCGGCTCAGGAAGACCAGCACCGCGCCGCCGACGGCCGAAGAGATCGCCGCCGCGAAGGCGGGCCCGCCGAAGATCGTCGCGGCGCCGCCCCCTGCGGTGGAGGCCGAGCCAGCTCCGGCGCCCAGGCCCGTACCTCCCCCGCCCAGGCAGGCTCCCCAGGAGGCGTCGGCCGCGCCCCCGGCGCCCGACCCCGCGCCGGCGCCGGCAGCGGCCGTCGAGGCGCCCCCGCCGGCGCCCGTCGCACCGGAGTTCGGGCCCCGGGAGCTGGAGGCGGCGCTCAAGCGCGCCGACGACAAGGCGATCCTCGCGGCCCTGTACCAGGAGGTCACGGCGCTCGCCGACGGCCTGTGGAACGGCTCGATCCAGGCCCAGCAGGCCAAGACCTGGGAGAAGGTGCGCGAGTCGCAGTGGTACCACGACCGCTTCGGCAAGCTGGGCCTGAAGCCGATCTCGGACTTCTTCGGCCTCTTCGAAACCGCCAAGGAGAAGACGAGCTCCGGGACCTCCAAGAGCGATCTCCAGGAGTTCCTCAAAGAGCACAACTTCGTCCAGGTGCTGTTGGCGCTCAAGAGCCTCTTCAAGACCCAGAGAGCGTAGTTGCCCATCGGGCGAAGCGGCTTCCGGAACACAGACAATCCCGCCTGCGGCGGGACGAGCCAGCGCCGGGAGGCCACACACACCCGCAGTGCACCCAGCACCCCGCGGCAGTGGAGGCAACGAAGAGCTTACGGTTTGCGGGCGAGCACCACGAAGTCGCGCGGGCCGGACAACCACTCGTCGAGACGCCGCGCGAGCGCACGCACCGCCTCCGGCTGGGAAGTGTTGGCGAGCGCCTGGTCGGCCGGGAACGGGCGCAGCAGCCGTGTCTCGAGCACCTCGAGCCCGAGAGCCCGCACCACGAACTCGAGCGCCTGCGGATGCACGGGGGCCCGGTGCGTCGGGTCCGCCCAGAACAGCCCCGCCCCGACCCGGAGCGAGTCCGGGTTGGGGCTCTCAACCAGCAGGAGGCCGCCCGGCCGCAGCGCTGCGGCGGCCGCTTCCACAACTGACATCCAGGTCGCCGCCGGTAGGTGCTCGAAGA
>Ga0316628_100001071_pt1 | contig 18813 bp, 15 predicted proteins | sample OWC_Aug_M2_C1_D5_FD_207648 | JGI IMG/M metagenome (GOLD analysis project Ga0316628, IMG submission 207648) | Wetland soil microbial communities from Old Woman Creek delta, Ohio, United States - OWC_Aug_M2_C1_D5_C | ecosystem: Environmental > Terrestrial > Soil > Wetlands | place: USA: Ohio... | reverse complement strand
TTCAGCGCCAGGAGGGAAGAGATGTAGGCTCCCAGGGCGAAGAAGGCGGGCAGCCCGAAGGCGGTCTGCCCGGCGAACCCGAAGATCACGTTGAGGCCCATGGCGCTGAAGGTGTAGATCACGGCCATCACCAGGATGTGCCGGGTGTAGGCGGCCTGGAAGACCCAGGGGAGAAGGATTAGAAGCACGATGAGGCCGGAGAAAAAAAGGAGCATCCGCCGGTTCATGGTCAAATCCTCTTCCCGAAGAGACCGGAGGGTTTGAACAGGAGGATGACGATCAGGATGGCGAAGGCGATGGCGTCCGAGAGGCCGAGGGAAATAAAGCTGGCCGACAGGCTTTCGGCCACCCCCAGGATCAGCCCGCTGAAGAGGATCCCCTGCACGTTCCCCATGCCGCCCATGATGACCACGGCGAATCCCTTGACCAGCGGCAGCTCCCCCATGGAGGGAAGCACGTTAAAGATGGCCCCCAGGAGGGCGCCGGCCAGGGCCGCCGTTCCGGCCCCCAGGCCGAAGGTGAAGCTGTTCATGGCGTTCAAGTTGATGCCCATGAGCGCCGAGGCCTCCCGGTCGCGGACGATGGCCCGCATGGCCATTCCGACTTTATGCTTCTTGATGAAAAGGTAGAGAAGGCCGATCACCACCACCCCGGCCACGAAGACGAAGATGCGGTGCTGGGTGAGGAAAATCGGGCCCAGAACCACCCGCTTATGGGAAAAAGGCGATATGAGTTCCCGGGGGTCAACCCCCCAGATGATCTGGGCCGCATCCCGGAGGATCATGGAAAGGCCGAAGGTGGTCAAAAACGTGGAAAACCAGGGGCGGCCGGCCAGGGGACGGATGGTCATCTTCTCGCTGATCATCCCGATCCCCCCCACGACCACCATGGAAACCGGAAGGGAAACCAGATACGGCAGGCCCATCTGGGTCATCAGGAAAAAGGAGACATATCCCCCGAGCATGTAAAATTCGCCGTGGGCCATGTTGATGACCGTCATAATGCCCAGGATGAGCATCATGCCGATGGACATGAGGGCGTACATGGACCCCATGACCAGTCCGCTGGCGATCTGTTGAATGGCTAGAATGAACGTCGCATCCCACATGAGGCAAACTTAAGGGTTCAAGGGTCCTGGGATTCAAGGGTTCGAGTGAAAGAAAAAAAACACCCTTGAAACCTTGGCCCCTTGAACCCTGGACCCTTTTCCCTTTTCTATTTTATCAGGTGATACTCCCCGTTCTTGAACTGCAGGACATAAGCGGGAACTCCGGAATCCCCTTTATCATCGAACCCGTTGATGGGCCCCTGGGGGGAGGTATACTTGAGGCCTTTTATCGCCAGGCGGATCTTTTCCTGATCCTTGTCCGTCCCCGCTTTGTTAATCCCCATGGCCGCTACCATGATCGGACTCCAGCCCAGGGAGACAGAGTCGTTGGGGTCATCACCGTACTTGGCCCGGTAGGCCTTCACCAATTTCAGGGATTCCGGGTCTTTGAAGACCGGCGCCCAGGAGACCGTCATCACCGCTCCTTCCATGAGGCGGCCCACCCGTTTGGCCAGATCCTTATTGAAAAAGTTGACGCTCGAGGAGAGGTATTTCCCCTTCAGCATGGCCAGGTCTTCCATCTGCTGGAGGACGATGGCGCTGGCCGGCCAACGGACGTTCACGTAGTAGCAGTCCGGGTTCAGCGACTTCATCTTCAGGAGGATGGTGTTGAAGTCCGTCTGGTTCCTCTCGTAAAAGGCTTCATAAACGACTTCCGGTTTCCCGAGCTTTTTGAAGACGGCGATCATCGAAGCCAGGTCGCCGCGGCCGTAGTCGTCGTTGGGGGCTACCATGGCGATCTTCTTGTTGTTGGGAAGGGCGGCTAAATACTCTCCCAACACCCGGGTGAGGGTTTCGGCCCGGGTGCAGACCCGGAAGTGATAGGGATGCCCCTTGTCGGACACATCCGGGGCAAAACCAAACCCGGTGAGCTGCACCACTTTCATCTCTTTGCTCACCACGTGCACCGCGATGTTGGCGGAGCTGGGCAGGTCTATATCGATGACCGACACCTTGTCTTCGGCGATCAGCCTCTTGGCGAGGGTAACCGCCTCGGCGGGAATCCCCTTGTGGTCCCGGACCACCAATTCAATTTTTCGGCCGCCCAGGATGCCGCCCGCTTTATTGATCTCCTCGGCCGCCAGCTGGGAGCCCTTCAGAAATTCAGTCCCCAGGAAGGCCAGGGGACCGGTCAGGGGCAAGCCCACGCCGATCTTCACCGGTTCCGCCCCCCATCCCGCGGAAAAAAATGGGCCGAAGAAAAAAGACCCGATCGCCAACACCCAAATCCACTTTTTCATCTTCCCCTCCTTTCGTCCTCAAAAAAATTCATTGCGCTTTTAAAACCAGCGGAAGCCTTTGCCAGAATGCAATCCACGCCCTCCCTGCCGGGTCATGGCTTCCGGCAGGGCCGGGGAAATCAAAGTTGTCCGGTCTTTCGATGCATTTCGCCGAAGGTCTTTCCTTTTTTCAATCCTTCGGCAAAATCCTTTTCCCCTTTTACGGTTTTTCTTGAATTTTCAAGAACCTCCGCTGCCCTTTCCCGGGGAATGACAATCACACCCGTACGATCAGCCACGATGACATCCCCGGGTCTGACCCGGATTCCTCCGCATTGAATCTCCCCGTTCATCTCCAACATTTTGGTTCGCGTTTTCCCCGTTCGGGGGGTGATATGTCGGGAGAATACGGGAAATTTCAGCTCTGCGACTTCATCGGCATCGCGGGAACCCCCATCAATGACCACCCCCTGGATCCCTTTCTTCTTGGCCGCGGTTGAAGCCAGCCCCCCCCACGTCGAGATTTCCTTCCCGCCATTGTCAAACACCAGGACATCCCCCGGCTGGGCAGCATCCAGGAGTTTGCTGATTTGAAAATCCTCAACCGGGTAGGTTCCCGCCAGGCCGGAGACTTGCTTGATGGTAAGTGCGGGACCTACCAGGGTGAACCCCACGTCTACGCCTTTGACCCCCGAGACCAGGCAATCCAGCCCCATCTGGTCAAGGACATCCGAAATCGTACTGGTACCGATCGAACGAAATCCTTCCACGACTTCTTTGGGCAGACGTTCCACGGGTTTGATTTCCATACGATGATCCCCCCTGTCAGGTAATTTTATTCAAAGCGGCAATCCAAGGCAAATCTTTGTTCTCTTTCCAAGCCCTCTATCAAGGGATGGTCTGCGGTTCCAAAAAAGAAGGATCATGGCAGGCCAGCACGATATCCGCCAGCCCCTTCACCAGGAGAACGCTTTCGAAGCCATCTACGGCATTTAAATGGATGCCCGGGGCTACTACCGGGGTCAACTCTTTGAGTTCTTCGGACGCTCCTTTGGGGGGGCCAAAGTTCTCCTTGAGGCAACAGAACCCGGTTATGATCGCCTTCCCTTTCTCCGTATTCACGGCAACCGACATGGCTCCAGGGGTATGGCCCGGGGTCGGAATCAGTTCGATCCCCGGGAAAATTTCCTGGTACCCTTTTACGATTACGAAATTCACCCCGGTGAGCAGGCTTTTTTTATAAGTGGGAGCCAATATGGGATGCGGGGCGTAAGCAAACCTCAATTCCTCCTCCTGAACCAGGACCCTGGCATTTTTGCACCTCTGCGTATTCGCGCAATGATCCCACTGGAGGTGGGTTTGGATAATGATATCGATATCCTTCGGTTTGAGCCCGGCGCTGGCCAGAGACTCTTCAAAGGGAATAATCTCCTTGGAAGGTAATCCTCGAAACTCTGTCGCCAGCTTGGCCTCCGAAGCACTGTCCACAAGAATATTCTTCTCGGCTCCCTCGATCAACCAGATCACGTTGGGAACCTGAATCTTTTGCCCGTAATGAAACCGGTACATAAGCACAGCCTTGTCGAGCTCCATCGATGATATAGGTAATGCCCTGATTTTATAGGTTCTCATCTTTCCTTCCTCCCCTATTTCTGGATCGGGTTGTCGCGGATGATCGGGTGACGAAACGCGCCCTTCGCAATTGGGGAACCTCATCGCGTTTTTAGAACGAAGGGACTTTTTTGTCAAGAATAAACCACCTCGTTTCAAAATTTTATCTTGACAATTTTGGACCGTACGTTATGTATAATCCAATTTGATCGGATGTTTCCCATCTTAACCAGAAATTCTGACGATGAAAAGAGAAAAGGAGAAAGAAGATGGCCAAGATGAAGGGCGGGCAAATCGTTGCTGAATGTTTTGAGAAGCTGGGGATCGAGTATTATTTCGGGTATAACGGGCATGGGATCTGGAACATCCTGGACGCCCTGATCGATAAGCCACACATCAAGGGAATTCAGCCGAAGCATGAAATCACCGCGGTCCACATGGCCGACGGGTACTTCCGGGCCAAGCACAAGGTCGCCCCGGTCATGGCCAGCGTGGGCCCCGGAACCTTGCACCTCATCCCTGCCTTGGGAAATGCCATGCTGGATTCCTCCGGCGTCCTGGTCATTCCCACCGGCCCTCCCACCCACTACCTGGACAAATCCAGCCTGGAAGAGCTCAGCGTTCATGGCGGAGACGACACTCCCAATATCTTCCGGCCCATCACCAAGAGGGTCTGGTATGCCCTGAGGCCGGACCTCGTCGCTTACCAGGTCATGCAGGCTTACAAGCTGGCCGGCACCGGACGGCCCGGGCCGACGGCGGTGTACATTCCCTTCGACGTCACCGCCCATGAGGTGGAGATCGACAGCACTTCCACCTGGGAGAAGGACCACCTCAGCACCCGGACCGGGGGAGACCCGGAAGCCATTCAGCAAGCGGCCAAAATATTTGCCCAGGCCAAGAAACCTTTGCTCCTGGTCGGCGGGGGAGCGCACATCGCCGAGGCCTGGGACGAGGTGAAAGAGTTTGTTGATACCCTGCAGGTGCCGGTGGTGACCTCGATGCCGGGAAAGGGAGTCATTACCGAAGACCATTCCCTCTGCCTGGGCCCGGTCGGGCGCAGCGGCTGGGGAAGTTCGGTGAAGGCCACCCAGCAGGCGGACGTGGTCCTGGCCATCGGATGCCGCTTCTCCGACGCCCATACCTCGGGCTGGAGAAAAGGCGTGGTGTATAATTTCCCGGACACCAAGCTGATCCAGGTCAACATCGATCAACTGGACATCGGGAGGAATTTACTGGCCGATGTGGGGATCGTCGCCGACGGAAAGATCGCCCTGAAGCAGATTCTCGAGGCGGTGAAGCCGCTCTGGAAGAAGCAGGAGAAAATCCGGCAGCCGTGGGTTGCCCAGGCCAAGAAGTGGAGAGAGGAGTGGGTGGCCAAGATCGAATCGGACCATAAGGGAGAGGAAGACCCGGTTTCCACGAACCGTCTGGCTTTCGAAGTAAACCGGGCCATGCCGAAAGACGCCAACGTGGTCACCGACACGGGGGACATTCAGCAGGCGTATGAGGGTCTGGCGGTGGTTCATACCCCCAACACTTTTTTCAACAACTCCGGAATGGCCCAGATGGGCTGGGCGGCGGGCGCGGTCATGGGCGTGAAACTGGCCCGGCCAAACAAGGTAGCCCTGTCGATCGTGGGGGACGGGTCCTTCATCATGTCCAATTACGCCATGGCCACGGCGGTGGAATACAAGATCCCGGTCATCTGGGTGGTGATCAACAACTTCGGCCAGAGCATCGAGCGGCACGGGCAGTTGATCAACTACGGGCGCGAGGTCTGGTCCACTTTCCAGAAGGACGGAAAGCTCTACAATCCTGACTTCGTAAAAATAGCCGAAGCTTACGGGGTGAAGGGGAAGCGGATCCACGCTGCGGCTGAAATCAAGCCCGCGATCCAGGAGGCGATCCGCCTCAACGAGCCCTTTATGCTCGAAGTGGTGACCGATCGCGACAGCCCCACTTACTTCTCCCCCGGCGTCACCCGCGGCTACCCGGTCCGCTGGGACAAGCTGGCTTATTTGAAACAGTAATTCCTATCTCGCATCCCATAAATCCCCCCATCCCCCCTTTATCAAAGGGGGGGCAAGGGGGGATTTCTGGAGATGTCGGACCCATTGCGATGTGACCTTATTTTTATCGCTCCATATAGTAGGGGCGATTCATGAATCGCCCCTACGGGCCGTCCAATCAGGTTTCCCCTTCGGCTGCGGGTTCCCGCCAATTCAAAGAACCCTGCCCTTTTCAAATATACTCAATCGTCGCCGGGGGCTTCGGGGTTATGTCGTAGAGGCAGCGGTTCACCCCCTTGATGGCGGTGACGCGCTTGCAGATCCGGTGTAATTTCTCCCAGGGCAGATCCACGGATGTCGCGGTCCGGGCGTCCACGCTGTGGAGGCACCGGACCACGATGATCTGACCGAATTCCCGCTTCCCTTCCACGATCCCGGTGGCCCGGTCATTCAGCAGGACGGCCAGGTACTGGAAGGCCCCGGTGTCTTTCAACTCTTCTTCGACGATGGCCGTGGCCGCCCGGACCACCGCCAGCCTTTCTTCGGTGACTTCGCCCACCACCCGGGTAGCCAGCGCGGGCCCAGGGAAGGGGATGCGCTGGGTGACGTCCGGGGGCATTCCCAGGACCTTGGCTACCTCCCGGACCCCGTCTTTCCGCAACGTTTTGAGCGGCTCGAGGACCTTGTACCCGTACTCTTTTTCCGGATCAATGCCCAGCTGCGAGAGGATGTTGTGCTGCCGTTTGATCCCGGCCACGGTCTCCTCGATGTCCGTGAGAATCGTTCCGTGGAGGAGGAACTTGGCCCCCGTTTCCCGGACCAGCCGGCCAAAAACGGTGGAGTAAAAAGTTTTGGTAACCGCGTTGCGCTTTTCTTCCGGGTCCGTCAATCCCTTCAGGGCCTTGAGGAAATCCGCCCGCGCATCCACCAGCCGGACCGGAATTTTCATCTGGGCAAAGGTCTGCACGACCCGCTGCGGCTCCCCCTCGCGCATGAGGGCGCTATCGATAAAGACGGTTCTGAGCCGGTCCCCCAGCGCCCGATGGCCGAGGACCGTGACCACGGAGCTGTCCACCCCGCCGCTGAGCGCGTTGATGGCCACCCCCTGCCCTACCTCCTTTTTCAACGACCCGATCTGTTCCTCCACGAATTCCTTGTAATCCATGTTTCCCTCTACCCCCTGGTAAGAAATTTTAAAATCCGGACATGGGAGCAAAGTAAGATAACGCCGGGGAATTGTCAAGATGGAGGTGAAACTTGCCCACCACCCAGTTCTTGAGGAAAGAACCCGTTGTTGAGAAAACCCGGAGGAAGGAGGGGGGTAGCCCATGGGGTTCAGGCTGGAGGGATTCGGATCATCATCCTAAGGCGGTTATTCTTTCCCTGGGTCGGGCCTGTCCCGGGGAGATGCGCAAGGGGAGATAGTTTGGCCCGCTCTTGCCCATGGAGCTATTTCCTCTCAGGCCTCTCTTCGCGGAAGATGGGCGGGAAGGGGATTAGAAAACGATGATCCCGCCGAGCCTGATGATCCGAATCCCTCCAGCCTGAACCCTAACGAGCACAAAAAGTGGGGATGGGCAAGCAAGGTGAAAAGGGAAACCCAAAAGAAAGGGGTGCGTGTTGAGGACTGAGCTTAAAGGAAGAGGAAAGAGAGGCAGTACAGGTCACCGGTATATCGGTGACCTTACGGGCTTCATGACCGATATACCGGTGAATCGACAGCCCTTGTTGCTCGTCTACCGGAGCATGATCCCGCCCTCCACATAAAGCGTGGATCCGGTCGTGTAGCCGTTGCGCATTAAATAGAGTACCGTCTCGGCGATATCCTCGGCTTTGCCGATCCGCTTCACTAGGTTCGCTCCGGCCACGGCATTAAACATGGCATTCCGTTTTTCCTCCGGCATGGCCGAATAGATGGGCGTGTCCACCAGGCCGGGGGAAACCACGTTCACCCGGGTCGGGGACAACTCCACGGCCAGCGCCCGGCCCAGTCCTTCGACCGCGCTGTTGATGGCGCAAAGAAGAGTGGCGCCCCGACCGGGCCTCTGGCTGTAGGCGCCAGAGAACAAAGTTATGGAACCTCCCCCGCGGATCTTTGGCCCTCCATATTTGGCTGCCAGGTACTGGCCCCAGAATTTGCTGTCGAACCCCGACTTCGCCGCGCCAAGCTCCATGTCCAGGAAGGGACCCCACGTCACCTCACTTCCGGGAGTGACTAAGTGATCCAATGCCCCCACTCGTTCGAAAAGGGCCTTTACGGAGGACTCCTCCAGCGTATTGACCCGAATGGATTCCACCTTCCCTTTGATTTCCGCCGTCGCTTTGCGTAATTTCTCCTCCGAACGGCTGGCAATGATCACCTGGGCCCCTTCCGCCGCCGCAGCTTTGGCCGTGGCCAGGCCGATTCCCGAACTCCCGCCGATGATGACCACTTTTTTCCCCTGAAGGTTCATCTCTTTACCCTCCTGCTTTTATTATATTCATCCCCCTTGTCAAATGTCCTCCCGGAAAGACGATCGTACCTTCCCCTGGGACTTATTCCCTTCACCTCACCCTTCTCCCACAAGGGGGAGAGGGAGTTTCAGGAAGAACCCTACCCGGCCGGGTCCACGAAGCGTTTTTGGGCAAGCTCTCGGGCCGCACGAATTGAATCCAGGGAACGAAGGGCTCCCGGTTTCCAATTCATTTTTTCAATCCCTCCCAATCCTCCTCCATCACCACCGAGTCATCGTAAACTCTCCTTTCCCCTTCCATGAGGGAAACGTAGGCCGGGCTCACGATGTACAGGGTCCGGCAAGGGGGGTGGGTATGGAAAGTAGGGGACGTGGGTGCAAACGCAACTTACAGCTCTGAGGAGGAGGATGGATGGCCGCGGAGGAAACGCAGGCCAAGACGTTCCTCCATCCGTGAAGGCGTTTACTTGATGTAAACGTTATCATACGGTTCGGACTGAATCCAGTTGCGCGAGGGGACGAAAGCGTTCCCGATACGGCTGGACCAAACATACAGCCACGCCGTATCGAAGAGCGGGATGTCCGGAAGATCGTCCGTTACGATCTTTTCCGCGTTCAGCAGCGCCTTGATGCGTTCCTCATCGGTGGTGGCATGATAGGCCCACTGGTCGTACCAGTAATCCGCCTTGGGATTGCTGTACTGGATCGAATTGACCAGCACGCTCCCCGGTCGAATCCACGAGCTATGATGGTTTTGATAATCGAAAATCGGATGGATCCACCTCTTGATCAGGCTCAAATCGAATTGATAATTCCCCTCCAACTGGAGATTGGTATTGAAATCGCCCTTCTTTAGGGTCAAATCAATCCCCACGGCTTTCAGATTCTCCTTGATCAGGTCGGCGGCCTTTTCTTCTTCCACTTCCCCGGCCCGGACTAGGACCAGGAGCGGAAAGCGAACCCCGCCGCTCTTCCTCGGATATCCGGCCTGATCCAGCATCTCCTCGGCTTTCTTGGGATTATAGGGATAAATCGTCAGGTTTGGGTTGGGGGGCAGGAGCTCGGGCGCATAGACGCGGTCACTGGCCCGGCAGACGTTGCTCGTCGCCTTGGCCGCGATGTCTTTTTTGTTCAAGGCATGGGCCAGGGCCTTGCGCACCACCGGGTTGGAAAGAATGGCGTGTTTGTTGTTGATACCCAGGTGGAGCTTGTAATTGGGCTTATAATCCACCAGGACCTGAAGGTTGGGGCTCTTCTTCATCGCCTCGAAGGCCTCGTAGGGCAGGCCCCGGTAAACGAATTCAACCTCCCCGGCCGTGAGGGCGGCCATGAGCATCGACGGGTCCCGAATGATTTTGATGATGAGCTTGTCCAGATGCGGACGATTGGGCTTCCAGAAATCCTTGTTCCGGACATAGGTGATGTGACTCCCCCGGACCCACTCCTGGGCCTTGAACGGACCCGTGCCCACCGGGGCCCGGCGAAAATTGCTCTTGGGGAAATCAACCCCCTCCAGGATATGTTTCGGGTACAAAGCCCAATCCACGGAGGCGAATCGATCCAGCTGAATCCCCGGGGCCCAGCTCCCCGGCTTGATCTCCACCCGGGTATCGCTCAAGATATTGACCTTCGTGTCCTTCAGGTACATTCCCCGATTGTCGTAAACGGGGAGGAATGATTCAAAGCTGAACTTCACGTCCTGCACCGTGAAGGGTTTCCCGTCATGCCATTTCACTCCCTTACGGATGTTGAAGAGGTATTTCTTGTTCTTGTAATCCACGCTCCAGGACTCCGCCAATCCCGGCACCGTCTTCATGTTCTCATCCGTTTCCAGGATTCCGCTCTGCAGGCTTCCGGCCGTGGTCGCCGACTGCCAGGTTCCGGAACAGGAATCCAAGACCGTGGGCTCGGATATGAACCCGATCACCAGGGTTCCTCCTTTTTTCGCTTGCGCCCAGCTTTCCGGCACCCCCCCGATGAAGAGGAGCAGGAATACGAATAGAAACAAAAGAACTGTAGGCCTGTAATGTTTCATGATCTCATCTCCTTTCGGCTGCGGCGTTACCGCTTCCATCATTTTTGATATATCCACGAAAGGTCCGCTTCCCGCTGGGGGAACTTGCGGACGGAAACCGGACAGGCCACGTGATGATCCTCGGAAATAGCCGTCATCGACGGCTCTATCACTTTACAGGATTCCTCCGTGAGAGGACAACGGGGATGAAATCGGCACCCGGGGGGAGGGGTCACGGAGGAGGGCGTTTCTCCCTCCACGGAAAAAATGCCTTTCTTCCTGGCTGTCTCCGGGTCGATGTCCAGGATGGAGTTGAGCAGTCCGATGGTATAGGGATGGTAGGCATGGTCGAATATGTCGTCTGATTGGCCATGCTCCGCAATCTTTCCATTGTACATAACGGTGAGCCGGTCCCCCAAGAGTCGCAGAAAGGGAAGTTCATGGGTTATGAAGATCAGGGTCAGTCGCTCTTCTTTCTGCAGTCTCTTCAGCAGGTCCAAGATCTGGACTTTGGTGGTAACGTCCAGGGCGGAGGTGGGTTCATCGAGGATGACCAGCTTGGGATTCAGGGCCAGAGCCCTGGCAATGGCCACCCGTTGCCTTTGCCCGCCGCTCAATTCATGGGGAAATTTATCCAGGTAGAGGGAGGGGGGCTTCAAATCCACCTTCAGGAGCAGTTCCTTTAAAGTATCCTCCGTATAATTCCGGCGGTGGACCCGGAAGGGTTTAGCCAGAGTGTAACGGATACTCTGTCTCGGGTTCAGGCTGGAGTAGGGGTTCTGGAAGACCATCTGCACCTCCCGGCTGAACCGCAACCGGCCTCTCCGGGTTCTCCTGGCTTCCGGCAAATCCGCCGTTTCGTAATAAATATTCCCGGTATCCGGCTCCTCCAGCCCGACGATCATCCGGGCCAGGGTCGACTTTCCCGAACCCGATTCTCCCACTATGGCGTGGACTTCTCCGCGTTGCACGTCGAAAGAGACCCCATCGACGGCTCTGACCCGGTCTTTCCGGCGGAAGCCGGTCCTCGTGAGGTAGTACCTGCCGACGTTTCTTATGGAAAGGAGAACAGTTCCATCGCTCATTTTCCGCCGCCCTCTTCCGCTGCCCAGCACAGAACCTTCTTCCCGCCGTGGAATTCCCGATAGGGGGGAGGCTTCTCCCGGCAGAGCGGCTGGCCCCGGGAGCATCTGGGGAGAAATGGGCAAAGAGATTCGCCCTGCCCTCCCGCGGGCTCCCCGGCCACCTGCAAAGAAGATTCCAGGCCCTGGAGTTTCTTTACGGCTTCCAGGAGGAGGATGGTATAGGGATGTTTCGGATTCCTGTATAGACCGTCCACATGGTCCTCTTCAACGATCCGCCCGGCATACATGACGTACACGCGACCGGCGATGTTCGAAACCAGGCTCAGATCATGGGTGATGAGCAGGACCGACAAATGTAAGAGTTCCATCAGCCCTTTCAGGAGTCGGATGACTTGGGCCTGGATGGTTAGGTCCAACGCGGAAGTGGGTTCGTCCGCCAGCAGGAGCGAAGGATCCGAAGAAAGGCCCAGGGCCAAGGCCACCCGCTGGGCCATCCCGCCGCTCAGCTGGTAGGAATAGCGGCGGAGAATGCTTCCGGGGTCCGGGATATTAACCAGGGTCAGCAGTTCCAGGGCCCGGTCCGCCACTTTTTCCCGCCCGATGTCCGGCCTGTGCGTCCTGATCGTCTCCCGCAATTGATCCCCGATTTTGAGGACCGGGTTCAAGAAAGAGTGGGGATCCTGGAACACCATGGAGATATCTTTCCCCCGCAGCCGGCGCATCTCCTCTTCCTTCAGGTCCAGCAAGGAGCGGCCCTTGAAAAGGATTTCCCCGCCGGATATTTGGGCGTTCTCGGGCAGCACGCGCAGGACGGCGTTGGCGATGGTGGATTTGCCGGACCCGCTCTCCCCGATGACGGCCACACATTCCCGCTCGCCCATTTTGAGGAAAACATGGTCCACGGCCTTGATTTCCATGCCGGCGGCCCGATATTGGACTTCCAGATTCCTGATTTCCAGCAGGGATGCCGCAGTCATGCCTGACCCCCGTAGCGGAGCCGGGGGTTGAACCGATCGTTCAGCCGGTCGGCCAGCAGGTTCAGGCAGACCAGCATGAACACGCACATGATGATCGGGCAAAGAAGTACCCACCATCCGCCGGCGAAGACGGCCTGTTTTCCGACCGAAATGAGCCGGCCCCAGCTGGCCACGTTGGGGTCACCCAAGCCCAGGAAGCTGATGGCGATTTCATCGATGATGGAGAGCGAGAATTGAAGGGCCATGGCTGGAATCACCGCCGGCAAAACGTTGGGGAAAATTTCGAAGAAAACGATGTCCAGGGAATGGCTGCCCGCCACGCGGGCGGACAAGACGAATTCCCGCTCCTTGAGCGACAGCGTTTCGGCCCGCATGATGCGTGCCAGCGTGGGCCAGGATAAGGTCCCGATGATGAGAATGATGTTGAGGAAATCCGACCCCATGAGGGTGGCAAAGACCACGATCAGAACGAACCGCGGAATTGACATGGTCAGGTCCGTGATCCGCATGACGACTTGGTCGACTTTCCCCCCGAAATATCCCGCGAACATGCCCAGGAGAGCGATCCCGAAACAGATGGAAGTGCAAGCCGTGCCCACATACAGGGCCACCCGGGTGCCGTGAATGACCCAGGTGAACACATCCCTTCCCAGTTGATCCGTACCCAAGGGAAAGTCTCGGGAAGGCGGTGCCAACCCCGGCGTGTAGCCGCTCTTCAGCACCTCCTTGTCTGTCAGGAGGCCGGGCATCAGACCCAGCAAAAAAAGGAGAACCAAAACAAGTCCCAGGATCCAGAGCGATCGATTGGGGGATTTCGTCATGACTACCTCAATTTGACGCGGGGATCGATGGAGACGTAGATCGCATCCACCAATAGATTGACCGCCCCCACCCAAATTGAAGAAAAAAAGAGGATGCCCAGGAGAAGCGGGTAATCCCGGAAATGAACCGCCTGCACCACCAGCTGCCCGATACCGAACCAGGAGAAGACGGTTTCGGTCAGGATCACTCCTCCGATCATATATCCCACGTGAATGCCGGCCAGGGTCACTACCGCCAGGATGGAGTTCCGGAAGGCGTGCCGGTAGACCACCCGCGGCCGGGAAATCCCGCGGGAGGTCGCCGCCCGAACGTAATCGGAGAGGAGGGATTCCACCATCGTGTTCCTCATGACCCGGCTGTAACCGACCATCCAGATCAGGGCTAGGCTGACGGCGGGAAGGATTAAATGTTTGAGCAGGTCCAGCAGCTCCCCGAAGAAGCTGGTAAAGGTCGCCCCGACCGTCTGGAATCCGCCCAGGGGCAAGACCTTCATGATCACGGCGAAGATATAGACCAGGACGAGACCGATGATGAAAGCAGGGACCGAATTGAAGAAAGTGGCAAACCCGGAAACGAATAAGTCCAGTGGAGAAGACCGATGTGTGGCGGCAATGACCCCCAGCACGATCCCCATCGGAACCGCGACGAGAAAGGCGGCAAAGGACAAAAGCAGGGTGTAAGGCATCCGCTCCAGGATCACCGTCAGGACCGGCCGCTCAAAGCTGAGAGAATAGCCCCAGCGCCCCGTAAAGATTCCCCCCATGTACATGAGGTACTGCTCGAAGAGCGGGCGGTCGAGGCCATACTCCTTACGTATGGTTTCCAGGTATTCCGGTGTCGCTCCTTCCCCCGCAAACAGGGCCACGGGATCACCCGGAGCGAATTTCAGCAGAAAAAAACCCAGGGTGACGACCACGAGAACGACCACCGGGATTTGGATCAGACGTTTGACTAAATAGGGCAAGCAATTCCCTTTCTGGAATCTAATGAAAGATGTTGAAAATTTCCCGTCTTTTCTTCTCCATCCTTCGGATGGGGAGTATCCGGGGGGCATCCACGAAAAATCCCCTCCCATTCTGCAAGCAGGAGCGGTTGGCCAACCGCCCCTTCAGGCCGACCGGATCAAACTCCCTCCGCCCCACGCCGGTCGTCCCTACAGGATCCGGAAGACAAAAGTTTTTTTTGGGCAAGCCCAGCGGTCCGGCCTCCAGCACCTTTCACCGATCTCCCCTTCCCAGCCTTCAAGGCTTCAAATAAACGTTGTCATACGGCTCGGATTGAATCCAGTTGCGCGAGGGGACGAAGGCGTTCCCCACTTTTTTCGTCCAAACATACATCCAGGCGGTATCGAAAAGCGGGATTTCAGGGAGATCGTCGATCTGAATCTTTTCCGCATTGAGGAGCGCCTGGACGCGCTCTTCATCCGACGTGGCGTGATAAGCCCACTGATCGTACCAGTAATCCGCCTTGGGATTGCTGTACTGAAGCACGTTGACCTGGACCTTTCCGGGACGGATCCAAGAGCTATGATGGTTTTGATAATCGAAAATCGGGTGGATCCATCTTTTTACCAGGGTCAAATCGAACTGATAACTTCCTTCCAGTTGCAGGATGGTGTTGAAGTCCCCTTTCTTCAAAACCAGATCGATCCCCACGGCTTTCAGATTCTCCTTGATCAGGTCGGCAGCCTTTTCTTCCTCCACTTCTCCGGCCCGGACGATGACCAGGAGGGGGAAACGAATTCCGCCGCTCTTCCGAGGATATCCGGCCTGATCCAGCATGGCTTCGGCCTTCTTGGGATCGAAGGGATAAATCGTCAAGTGGGGATTGGCCGGCAGGAGCTCGGGCGCGTAGACCCGGTCACTCGGCCGGCAGACGTTGCTTGTCGCCTTGGCCGCAATGTCTTTTTTGTTCACGGCGTGGGCGATGGCCTTGCGCACCGCGGGATTGGAAAGGATGGCGTGTTTGTTGTTAAACCCCAAGTAAAATTTATAATTCGGCTTATAATTCACCAGGACCTGAAGGTTGGGGTTCTTCTTCATCGTCTCGTAGGCCTCGTAGGGCAGGCCCCGGTAAACGAAATCAACATCCCCCGCGGTGAGGGCGGCCATGAGCATCGAGGGGTCCCGGATGATTTTGACGATGATTTTGTCGAGGTAAGGCCGGTTCGGTTTCCAGAAATCATTATTCCGGATGAAGGTGATATGACTCCCCCGGACCCACTCCTGGGCTTTAAAGGGACCGGTGCCCACGGGAGCCCGGCGAAAGTTGCTCTTGGGGAAATCCGCACCCTCCAGGATATGCTTGGGGTACAAAGCCCAGTCCACCGAAGCCATGCGATCCAGCTGAATTCCGGGGGCCCAGCTCCCCGGCTTGATCTCGAGCCGGGTGTCGCTCAAGATATTTACTTTCGTATCCTTCAAGTAGACTCCTCGATTGTCATACGCGGGGAGGAGCGATTCAAAACTGAACTTCACATCCTGGACCGTGAAGGGTTTCCCGTCATGCCACTTTACTCCCTTCCGCATATTGAGGATATATTTCTTGTTCTTGTAATCCACGCTCCAGGATTCTGCCAATCCGGGCACGGTCTTCATGTTGTCATCCGTCTCCAGGATTCCGCTCTGTAAATTTCCGGCCATGGTCGCGGCCTGCCAGGTTCCGGAACAGGAATCCAAGACCGGGGGTTCGGATATGAAACCGATCACCAGGGTCCCCCCTTTTGGGGGTTGGGCATAACTGAACGGCACCTCTCCGCTCAGGATGAGCAGGAATACGGAAAAGAACAAAAAAGTGGAACCGATCCCTTTTTTCATCTTTCCTCCTTCTCCAGGTTGGGGGGACTCAGCCTTGCCCCGAAAATGAGCTTGCCAGGCGGCCCGTGGGCATGTCATGGCTTGGAATTCCTGGGCCGCCGGGACGAAAAAATTGCCCCGGGAGAAAAGCGATGGATAAGCGGATGAACTCAGACCCCGGCCGCCTCCGACCGGTAACGGAGATGATCTTCCTTAACCGCGGCCAGGAGCCGCGCATTCAGGCACAGGTCCAGAGTGGTCATGGCCAGAGCTTTGGCTGCCAGGAGCAGGCCTTTCCTTCCCGCATCGGACCCCGCGGCCTGGGCGAACGCGCTGCTATGGGTGGAGATGGATTCCTCGACGATCTTCACATAAGGGTGAATGGCCGGACATACTTTTCCTACGTTCCCCATGTCTGAAGAACCGATTCCCCTGGCGGGAGGGTCTACGTTCACTCCCAGGCTTCTCATGTTCCCGGCAAAAGCCTCCGATAGGGGCTTGTTTTCGTAGCGCTCCGCATAGGTGACCCCCTCCTCGAATTCCAGGCGGGCCCCGGTGCACGCGGAGGCGGATTCGGCGATGTTCAGTACTTTTTTCTTGAGGTCCATAAGGTCCCGCCGGTTCGTGGCCCGGACGATGAATTCGGCTTCGGCATGCTCCGGCACGATATTGGGGGCCACTCCCCCCTTTACAATGATCCCATGGATTCTATATCCTTGGGGCGCAAACTGCCGCAGCTGGTTGATGCCGAAAAATAGCTGGAGCACGGCATCCAGGGCTGAAATTCCCTTCTCCGGCGCCGCAGAGGCATGGCTGGCCTTCCCGTAGTAACGGAAGTGAATGTGAACGGAAGCGAGTCCGCCCCGCAGCACCATGGTTCGGTTGTTGGGATGGCAGAGCATGGCGGCATCGCAGGTATCGAAGAGCCCCTTCTCGGCCATGAAGACCTTCCCCCCTCCGCCTTCTTCGAAGGGGGTGCCGATTACCCATATCCTTCCCGGAAGGTCCGGAGCCGCCGCCTTCAGGGCCAGACCGGCCCCCACGGCTGCCGTCCCGATCAGGTTATGACCGCAACCGTGTCCGATCCCCCGCAGCGCATCGTACTCCGCCAGCAAGGCCACGACGGGCCGATCGGTTTTCCCTCCCGACCACTCCGCCCGGAAGGCCGAAGACAAGCCGGCGATTCCCGTTTCCAGCTTGAAACCGGCTTCCCTCAACGGCTCGGTCAGCCATTGGACGGCTTGCGGAGTTTCCCATCCGGTTTCCGGATGGGCGTGAATATCCTTGGCGATCCTGAACAGTCCATCCGCCAGGCGATCCACTTCCTGGATGACTCTATCTTTCAGCAGCGACAGATTCCTGGAATCCATGGGGCCCTGTTCGTTCGCTGAATTTTCTCCAGCTTGAATATCTTCCTTCAGCTTAATATCCGGAGCGCCTCCGCCAGCTTGATCATGGCCCCGTTGAGTTGATGGTTCACTCTATTCATTTCCCGCACCAGCTTCGTCCGCATCAAGCCGGCCTCATGGCTTCCCGGGTCGACACCCGCCAGCTTTACTGCTTCTGCTAAAGCCGGCAAGAAAGGAAGGGTGTACGCAGGATCATGGTCATACCTCCCTGCGTTGGTATAGTATAGGGAAGTCAGAATCTTGGAAATTTCCATCAGGAGCCGGTTTAACTCATAAATCGTTTCTTTCCGGGCTCCTGGGACTCTGGCGATGGCCGAATTCAGAGTCCCAGCCTGCTTCTTCAACTCCCTGATTTTGTCCAGCACCGGGTTGAGGTTGAATGTGCCGGAAGTCACCCGGGTCTGAATGTCAGTGACCGTCTTCATGTATTGATCGGCAACGGAGGCAAAATCGTAAGGAAACACCCGGCTGTTCACGGATCGATAAAGGGCGAGAGCATTCATGCGAATGTCCCGGAGCAAATGATCCTTGTCGGCTTTGTCGACCGTATCCTGGGCGCTGTGCCACCACCACCCTCCTCCGCTCCCGCCGATCCATTTCCCTCTCAGAGGACTGTCCGTGGGAATATAGGCCCTGACGGTCACGCTGGGGATGCCTATACCGTAGAAGGACTGGTCGCCGGCTCGCATGAAGAAAGGGTTGGCCTTCACCTGTTCGGAGCCGGTGGCATCGGCCAAAGATCGGCGGATGAATTCCAAGGTCCCCATCAGACCGCCGCCGCTCAGATCCGTCGCCCCTTTTACGCCCGGGGAATCTATATTCTGGGCCAGGAAACAGTTCTTCTCTAAATCTTCGAAGAGATGATCCGCATACCAGGTGGAGGCGGAATATCTCCCGGTGGAATGCCCGGACCACCAAGCAACCCGGACGCTCCGTTTCAATTTTTTCGCGTGGGCCTTCAGAAGCCGGGACAGCTCCAGAAGGGCGGCATTCCCCGTGCAGTTGTCTGTGGCTCCCACATACCAGGAATCCATATGCCCGTGGACCAACATGAACCTTTCCGGCTCTTCCGCGCCCTTGATCTCCGCCACCGTGAAGGGGATCTTCCGCCACTTCGTTTCCACCTGGGCCTGGATCCTTACTCTGACCTTCCCGCCTTCCAGAAGCTTCAGGAGCCGATTCCCATCGCTTTTCTGAACGGCAATAGAGGGTATTTGGGGAACTCGGCCGGCGGATTCCGGCGTCGGGGTGCCCCACACGCTCGTCACGATCATCTCGTGCAGGACCTCCTCTCCGGAAACATGTAC
>Ga0316628_100001070_pt1 | contig 18815 bp, 12 predicted proteins | sample OWC_Aug_M2_C1_D5_FD_207648 | JGI IMG/M metagenome (GOLD analysis project Ga0316628, IMG submission 207648) | Wetland soil microbial communities from Old Woman Creek delta, Ohio, United States - OWC_Aug_M2_C1_D5_C | ecosystem: Environmental > Terrestrial > Soil > Wetlands | place: USA: Ohio... | reverse complement strand
GGCTACTGGCGTCTAGGCGCCTACGTCGCCGAGGCATGGAAGGTGGGGAGGACCTTCAGGCCATGAGTGGGCCGCGGTTCGGCAGAGGCTCGCCACCGAGCCCATTGCCGAGCCCGTTCCCGTTGTCGTCCTCGGCGCCCGTCCGGTAACGGCAGCAGGCTCGGGCTCGGTGGCGACGGCCGGCCTGAAGGGGAGAAGCTCAATCCCGCAGGTAGTGGCAGGTGTAGCCGTCGGGGTTCTTGACCAGGTAGTCCTGATGGTAGTCCTCGGCCGGGAAAAAGGCCGTGGCCGGGACGACCTCGGTCACCACCGGCGCCGACCACCTGCCCGATTCGTCCACCTCCCGGCGCACCTCCTCGGCGATCCGGCGCTGCTCCTGGTCGTGGTAGAAGATGGCCGAACGGTACTGGGTGCCGACGTCGTTGCCCTGCCGGTTGAGGGTGGTCGGGTCATGCAGGCGGAAGAAGTAGCCGAGCAGCTCCCGGTAGCTCAGCCGGTCGGGGTCGAAGCTCACCTGGACCGCCTCGGCATGGCCGGTGCGGCCGGTTTTGACCTCGCGGTAGAAGGGGGTTTCGGACTGGCCGCCGGTGTACCCGGCCTCGGTGTCGAGCACGCCGGGAATGCGGCGCAGAATCTCCTCCACCCCCCAGAAACAGCCGCCGGCCAGCGTCGCCACCTCACGCCGCGGCTCGGGCTGGGCCGAGAACAGCGCCAGGTACTGCCCGTAGCCCTCGGCGGCCAGGCCCTCAACCGGGATGAATCGGAGCGCGGCGGAGTTGATGCAGTAACGCATCCCGGTCGGCGCCGGGCCGTCGGTGAAGACGTGGCCGAGGTGGGAGTCGGCGCCCTTGGAACGCACCTCGACCCGGTCGTCGAGCAGGCTGTGGTCAGAGCGCAGGGCCAGGTTGGCCTCCTCCAGCGGCCGGGTGAAGCTCGGCCAGCCGCTGCCCGAGTCGTACTTGTCGAGCGAGCTGAACAGGGGCTCGCCCGAGACGACGTCGACGTAGATCCCGGGCTCGTGGTTGTCCCAATAGGCGTTGGCGAAGGGTCGTTCGGTTCCACACTCCTGGGTGACGTGGAACTGCTCCGCGGTCAGCTGCTGGCGCAGCTGGTCGCGGCTCGCCGTGCTCTTCGGGTCCATCGCCGATCCTCCGCTCTCAGGGCCCTGGCCGCGGGCCAGCAGGCCACCGACCGTCGCCACCGCCGCCACGACGCCGGCGGCGACACGCATCATCCTGAGCATGCTCATGCTCTGCGTCTCCCTTTCCCGACCGCGGCTCGCGGCCCCATCACCACCAACTCGCGCCCGGGTCCCGCGATTCCACAGCCGCCGGCCAGGGGACCGCGGGTGCACCGCAGGAGCGTGAGCGAGGATCCGGGCTAAGATTCTCAATGGACGCGCGCTCGCCGCGCCCGTGGGGAGGCTCAGGCCATGGACCAGGACAGTATTCTCGAGCTCCTGCGCACCAGCCACACCATCGCGGTGGTCGGCTGCTCGGACAAGCCCGACCGCGACTCCTACCGGGTGGCCGCCTACCTGCAGCAGGCGGGCTACCGCATCATCCCCATCAACCCTCATGCCGCCGAGATACTGGGTGAGTGCTGCTACCCCGACCTGAGCTCGGTGCCGGCAGTGGCCGAGATCGACATCGTGGACGTCTTCCGACGCCCCGAGGTGGTGCCGGAGGTCGTCGAGCAGGCCCTCGCCCGCGGGGTCCGCGCGCTCTGGCTCCAGCTCGGGGTCAGCCATGCCGAGGCCGAGAGGCAGGCGGCCGAGGCCGGGCTCCAGGTCGTCGCCGATCGCTGCATCAAGGTCGAGCACCAGGCCCGCCGTGACCGGCTCCAGGGGCCGAAGCTCTAGTGCGGTCCTTCGAGCAGCTTGGCGAGGAGCAGGCGATCGGAGGGTAGGAGGCGGAGGAACTCGAGACCGGCGTGAAACTCTCGCGGCCCCTTCTTCTGCTCCCACACCACCCGCGCCTCGGTCTTGATCACCTGGCCGGCCACCGAGATCATGAGGGAGACGAGAGAGCCGACCCCCACCGCAGCCTTGCTCACGACCATGCACCCGCCGAGGCCGATAACGCCGGTCTTGACCAGCTCCTCCTCGGCTCCGCGCTCCAGCTTCTGCACCAGGACCACGTTCTCCGACGGCACTCTCGGGTAGCGGCGCTTGCTCTGCTTGTCTTCGTCCATGCCGACTCCTCAGCGCTCGGTGCCCCATTGTACCATCGACGCCAGTCCAGGTCTGCCTCGGTAAAGGTCTGATCTTGCCGCCCTTATGCCCCGCGCCGCAGCCCGGGCCGCGGCCCGCGAGGGCGCCCGCCACTGTCCAAGCAGAGCGCGCGACCGGCGCGCCCGAGCGCCGGCGGCGATGCGCGTCGTCGTTCTCGGGCCAGCATTGACCGCGGACGTCGCGCTGCTATAATGACCTTCCCCGAAACGCGGGGGCCTGTTGGGGTGTCGTCCAATGGCAGGACATACGGCTCTGGACCGTAGAATTGGGGTTCGAGTCCCTGCACCCCAGCCACACCGGCACCTGTCCGACCCGGCCCAGGCCGGGTCGCTTCGTCTTCCCGGGGCCGGTTGAGGGTGGTAGACTGCCAGCAATGGGCGAGGCGCTCGAGCCCCTTTCGGGCACGATCTACATCCCCGACACCTCGGCTCTCATCGAGAACCCGGACGCTCTCGACCGGTTGCTGAGCGGCGGCAACGTCGTCGTCCTGCTCCATCAGGTCATCGAGGAGCTGGGACGCCTCCAGTCCTCCCGCTCCAAACCCGAGGGCATCCGCCACGCCGCCCGCCACGTCTCGCGAAAGATCCTCGAGTATCGGCGGCAGAACCTCATCCACCACCACGTGGAGCGTCTGCTCAAGCGCGAGGTCGACGCCGACGACTTCCGACTCACCCCCGGCGGAGGCGTGCTGGCCTGGGAGCCCGACGGCCACGCCAGCCCGCCCTACCCCGAGGCCGAGGGCGACAACCTGATTCTGGGCAGCGTCCGCCGCATCGCTGCGGCCGCGGCTGACAACGGCCGGCCCGGCTACCGCGTGGTGGTGATCTCCGAGGACTCGAACTTGCTCCTCAAGTGCGATGCCCTGGAGATCGCCGCCGAGAACCTGCGCTACGGCAAGGTTGAGCTCGACAGCGTTGACCAGGTCTACCGCGGCGTGGTCCAGGCAGAGGTGCCCGAGGAGGTGCTGCAGCGGTTCCTGGACAGCGGCATCCCCGGCCAGCGCTGGCTGCCCTGCTCCGCGGTCCCCACCTGCGACCCCGACCAGCTGCTATGGAACACCGGCGTCCTGCTCCGGGCTGGCGAGGACCTGCTCATCACCCGCGCCGACCCCATCGAGCAACGGCTCCAGGACCTGCGCTTCGCCCAGTACTGGGACCGCAAGCGGCTCGTGTACCGGCCGCGCCCGGTCCTCGACTTCACCCCCGGCGACCCGCAGCAGATCCTGGCCATGGAGTTCATGCTGGATCCAGAGGTCGAGCTGGTCGTGCTCGACGGCCCGGCCGGGTCGGGCAAGACCCGCCTCATGGTCGCGGCCGCGCTGTACATGCTCCTCGGCCAGCCCAGGACGTTGCGCGTGGCGCCCCAGTCGCAGCCGCTGACCCCGGTCTACGGGTACGAGAACGGCCTCCTCCTGCTGCGACCCGAGCACGCCTCCAGCCAGTACGAGCTCGGCTACCTCCCGGGTGACTTCGAGAGCAAGCTGTCACCGTGGCTGGAACCCTTCTTCCAGGCCATGCGCTCGCTGTCAATCTCCAACGACCACGGCTTTACGGAGGAGCTGCGGGCCCGCGACCGGCTGCACATGCTCTCCACCTCCATGCTGCGCGGCCTCGACATCGAGCGCTCAATCGTCCTCGTCGATGAGCTCCAGAACGGGGACCGCCACCTGGCCAAGACCCTCATGAGCCGATTCTGCGCCACCTCCAAGGTGGCCCTGGCCGGCTGCCTGGACCCGGTTCAGATCGACAACCCCTACGTGGACTGGCGCTCCAACGCCCTGACCCGCATCAAGGAGGCCTACCGCGGGTTCTCGTCCCAGGTGGCGCAGGTGCACCTCGAGCACAACTACCGCGGCTCGATCTCGACCCGGGCGGACGAGCTCTGACCATGTCCGTGCCCGCCCCTGCCGCCGAGATGCTCGTCACCTTCCCCGGCGGCAAGCGCGTGACCGCCAGCTACGGCGCCTTCGAGATCGCCACCGATCAGGGCCTGGGGAGCGGCGGCGAGGCCGCCGCGCCCGAGCCATTTGACCTTTTCCTCGCCTCCCTCGCCACCTGCGCCGGCTACTACGTGCTCAGCTTCTGCTCCAAGCGCGGCCTGCCCTTCCACGACATCCGCGTGGTCCAGCGTTGGCAGCGCGACGCCCAGCACCGGATCCGTACCATTGCGCTCGCCATCGAGGTGCCGCCGGACTTCCCCGCCAAGTACCACGACGCCCTGGTCCGCGCGGCCAGCCAATGCGCGGTCAAGCGGACACTTGAAGACCCACCCCGGTTCGTCGTCGAGACCGTGGTGCGCGAGGCGTCGGGCTCCTGAACCTGGGGGCGCGCGCGGCGCTCAGCGCTTGTGCAGGACCGCCAGCTCCTCGAGGTTGCCCTTGGGCCCGCGGATCGGCGAGGGAACGACCCCGACCAGCTCGAGGCCGAGGCCGACCAGGGAGGCCACGGTGGCGTCGATCACCCGTCTCCTGACCGCCTCCTCGCGGACCACTCCCCCCTTCCCCACCTCGGCCCGGCCAGCCTCGAACTGGGGCTTGACGAGGCAGATCAGACTGGCCCCCGGCTGCAGGTGGGGGAGCACGGCCGGCACCACCAGGCGGAGCGAGATGAAGGAGACGTCGACCGTGGCCAGGGCGACCGCGAACGGCAGGTCGCCGGGGCCCAGGTGCCGGGCGTTGACCCCCTCCATCACTACCACGCGCGGGTCCTGGCGCAGGCGCCAGTCGAGCTGGCCGCGGCCCACGTCGAGGGCCACCACCCGCCGCGCGCCGCGCTCGAGCAGGACATGGGTGAAGCCACCGGTGGAGGCGCCCACGTCGAGACAGTCGAGCCCCCGCGGATCGACGGCAAAGGCGTCCAGGGCGGCCTCGAGCTTGAGCCCGCCGCGCGACACGTAGGGGTGGTCGGGCGCGACCACCTCGACCACGGAGTCGGCGGCCACTCGGCTGCCAGCCTTGGTCACCACCCGGCCGTCGACCTGAACCCGGGCGGCGAGGATCAGGGCCTGGGCCCGCGCCCGCGACGGAACCAGACCGAGCTCGGTCAGCAGGAGGTCGAGCCTTTGCCCCTTGGCCATGGCTCAACTGTAGCGCGACCAGCCCTGGCGCCCGACTCGCGTCGCCGGCGAAGACCAGACCGTCCGCCCTCTCGTGCTCGGGCCGGGCCCGTGCTACGGTAAGCTGATGTCTGGCCGCCATCTGGTCACCGGCGGCGCCGGCTTCATCGGCGCCAACCACGTCGACCGCCTGCTCGCCCGCGGCGAGGAGGTCGTCGTTTACGACAACCTCTCGCGGCCCGGATCGCAGCACAATCTGAGCTGGCTCTGGGATCGCCACGGTCGCGATGCGTTTCGTCTGGTGGAGGCGGACGTGCGCGACGGCGACCGGCTGGCGCGGGCGGTGGCCGAGGCCTCAGTGGTCGTGCACCTGGCCGGGCAGGTCGCGGTCACCCGCTCCCTGGCCGAACCCCGCGAGGACTTCCTGGTCAACGCCTTCGGCACCCTCAACCTGCTCGAGGCGGCCCGCCGCTGCAAACGCCCGCCGATCGTCGTCTACGCCTCCACCAACAAGGTCTACGGCGACTTACACGACCTCAGGATCGTCGAGGAAGCGACGCGCTACCGCTGCGCCGAGCTGCCCAACGGCGTGCCCGAGACCAGGTGTCTGGACCTGCGCTCGCCTTACGCGTGCTCCAAAGGCGCGGCCGATCAGTACGTGCGCGACTACCACCGCAGCTACGGCCTGCCGACCGTGGTCCTGCGCCAGAGCTGCGTCTACGGACCGCGCCAGTTCGGCTCCGAGGACCAGGGCTGGGTGGCCTGGCTGGCCATCGCCGCGGTCTGCGGGCGGCCGATCACTATCTACGGCAACGGCAAACAGGTGCGCGACCTGCTCTGGGTGGACGACCTTCTCGACTGCTTCGACCTTGTGGTCGAGCGCATCGAGACCGCGGCCGGGCAGGTCTACAACGTGGGCGGCGGCCCTCGCCACACCCTGTCGGTCTGGGGCGAGCTCGGTCCGCGGCTCAGCCGCCTGGTCGGCTGCGAGCTCGAGGCCGTCCACGGCCCCTGGCGCGCCGCCGACCAGAAGGTCTTCGTCGCCGACATCGGCCGCGCTGAAGCCGAGCTCGGCTGGAGACCCCGGATGGGCGTGGACGCGGGCCTGGCGCGCCTGGTCGAGTGGGTCCGCGAGAACCGCGGGCTGATCGAGTAGGCCCCACCCACCCGCCTGGTTGGGCGGCGTCTTGCGTTGCCGATGCCCCGCCGCTTCGTGCGCTCGGCAACGGAAACGGCAGCGGGCTCAGGAGCGAAGCGGGAGAAATCCGGGCTAGCATCGTCGCGACATGCGCATCCTCAGCGTCCTCACCTACTACCGGCCGCACACCAGCGGCCTCACCATCTACGCCGAGCGCCTGGCGCGGGCCCTGGTCGGCCGCGGGCACCAGGTCACCGTGCTGACCTCGCGCTTCACGCCCGCGCTGCCGCGCGAGGAGGTCGAGCATGGAGTCCGCATCGTGCGCGTACCGGTGCTCTTCCGGGTCTCCAAGGGCGTCATCATGCCGACCTTTGGTGCTATCGCCACCCGTCTCGTCTGCCAGCACCAGGTCATCCACCTCCACCTGCCCCAGCTCGACGCCGCAGGCGTGGCCCTGCGCGGCCGGGTCCTGCGGCGCCCGCCGGTGGTTACCTACCACTGCGACCTGACCCTGCCGCCCGGCCTCTTCAACCGCGTCGTCAACCAGGTGGTCCACCTCATGAACCACCTCGCCGCGCGCGCCGCCCTGCGCCTCGTCACCTACACCGCCGACTACGCCGCCGGCTCCCCCTTCCTCAGCCGCTGGGCGGACAAGGTCGAGGTCATCCCGCCCCCCATCGAGCTGCCCGAGGTCACGCCCGCGGAGGTGACGCGCTTCGCCGCGCGCTGCAACCCACAGGGACGCCGCCCAGTCATCGGCATGGCCGCCCGGCTGGCCGCCGAGAAGGGCGTGGAGGTGCTGCTCGAGGCCCTGCCCGCGGTGCTCGAGCAGCACCCCGAGGCGACGGTCGTGTTCGCCGGCCAGCACCAGAACGTGCTCGGCGAGGTGAGCTACTGGCAGCGGCTCGCGCCGACCCTCGAGCGCCTGTCTAGCGCCGGCCGCTGGCGCTTTCTGGGCGTGCTCGACCCGGCCGAGATGGCAGCCTTCTACCCCAACCTGGACGTGCTCGTCGTGCCCAGCCTCAACGCCACCGAGTCCTTCGGCATGGTCCAGATCGAGGCCATGATGCGCGGCACCCCGGTGGTGGCGTCCGATCTGCCCGGGGTCCGCCAGCCGGTGCAGCACACCGGCATGGGCCGGATCGCCGTGGTCGGGGACGCGCGCAGCCTGGCCCAGGCCCTGCTCGAGGTGCTCGGCGACCGCAAGCGCTTCGCCGGCAACCCGCAGGGGGTGGCGGCCGCCTTCACGCCCGACGCCTGTGCCCGGGCCTACGAGGCGCTGTTCGAAAGCCTGCTACTGGAAATGGGGCGCGGGCGATAGCCTGCGAGCCCGTTACCGTTGCCAGCCCTGTTGGCCAGTCACCGGCCATGCGTCTCGATCGCACCGCGCGCGAGAGACCAGCAACGGCAAAGGGCTCGGGCTCGGGAAGAAGCCGAGGGCCGAGGCTCAGAAATCGACCCGCGACGAGGGCTCGCCCTTCTTGCCCTCTGAACGGGCGAAGATGTCGCCGCTCAACCAGCGGTCGGGGGAAGCCGCGAGCAGGGCCGCCAGGGCCTCCGCCTCCAGCCAGTGCTGGGAGATCAGAGCCCAACGCCGGTAGGGCGAGAAGTTGAAGTGGGCGCGGCCCAGCTCGAGCAGGCGGCGCAGGCACTCGCAGGCCTGGTCCTCGTGCTCCCGGGTGTACTCGAAGCAGAGGCCAGCCAGGGGCTGCTCGAGCCCGGCCAGGACTCGCGCCTCGTAACCCTCGACGTCGATCTTGACGAAGGCCGGCGGCCCGTGGTCGCGGATTAGGTCCTCCAGGGTGACCACCGGCACTGGCACCCGCTCCTCCCAACGCCGGTCCGCGTAGCGACCCCGGCGCATCAGCTCGACGGCAAAGGTGGCGAGCTCGGGATCGCCCCGCGACAGGTGGAGCTCGAGCACGCCGGCGCGCTCGGCCACGCCCCGGGCCAGGACTGTGACCCGCGGCTCATGGCCGAACCTCGAGCGCAGCCGCTCGGCCAGTCGCGGCTGCGGCTCCACGCTCACCACCCGCGCGCCCAGGGCAAGAAACGTCGCCGTGTGGTAGCCCTCGGCCGCGCCCAGGTCGAAGACCAGGTCGCCGGGCGCCACCAGCTGCCGGTACAGGCGCTCCATCCGCGGCCGCTCGAGGCGGTACAGCCCCGGCACCACCAGCGGCCGCAGCCAGCGTCGCAGGCTCACCGGCAGGAGCTTCGAAATGCGGGTGCGCAGCAACATCCAGCATGGATCGTAACTCTGCTCACGGGCGGGAAGGGGTTCCGTTCCCATTCCCGAGCCCGAGCCCGTCTGTCACGCCGCATCGCGACTCGCGATCCGCTGTGGACAGCGGGTCCCCGTTACCCTTGTCGCTGCCGCGTCCCACGAAATGAACCCCGGCAACGGTAACGCCAACGGGCTCGGTCACCAGCCGCGAGCCGGAACCGACCCAAGGCCAGGCTGCGCCGTGGTATACCCTGAGCGTGGCGCCGAGAAGGCACGTCGTCTGGCCCCTGCTCACCGCCGCAGCCCTGGTCCTGATCCTGGTCGTGGCTGCCGTCCTTCGCTTGACGGGAAGAGACTGGGATGGCCTCCATCACCTCCACCCGGACGAGCGCTTCCTGACCATGGTCACGATCAGTCTGGAGCCGGTGGAAGGGCTCGCCCAGTACCTCGACACCTCGAGCTCCACCCTCAACCCCAAGAACGTCGGCGACCACCCGGACTACGTCTACGGCACCTTCCCGGTGATCCTGGTCCGCCTCCTCGGCGAGCTGACCGGGCACCGCGGCTACGATCAGGTCCACCTCCTCGGTCGCGCCCTGTCGGCCGCCTGCGACCTCGGGGTGGTGCTGCTCGTCTTCCTCATCGGCTGGTGGTGCTGCGACCGCCGAGTGGGCCTGCTCGCCGCCGCCTTCTCGGCCCTCAGCGTGCTCCAGATCCAGCAGTCGCACTTCTTCACCGTCGACAACTTCTCCAACCTCTTGGTGACGTGTGCGCTCTACCTGGCGGTGCGCCTGGCCTGGCCACGGACCGGCGGCGACCACGGCGCCTTGCGACCCCTGCTCGGGCCCTGTGCCCTCTTCGGGCTCGCCGCCGGAGCCGCGATCGCGGCCAAGCTGGCTGCGGCGCCGGTGGTGGTCCTGCTGCCGCTGGCCCTCGCCGCCCGCCTCTCCCTGCTCGACCCTTCGCAGCGGGCCGCAGCCGCCCTGCGCGCCTTCGTTGCGCTCCTCGCCGCCGCTGCCTCGAGCCTGCTCGCCTTTCGCCTCCTCCAGCCCTACGCCTTCGTCGGCCCCGGCCTCTTCGACCTCGCGCTCAACCCGCGGTGGGTGGACTCGATTCGCAACCTCATGGCCCTCAGCGGCCCGCAGGCGGACTGGCCGCCGGCCCTGCAGTGGGCGCGCCGGTCGGTCGGCTTCGCGGCCAAGAACATGGTCCTGTGGGGCCTGGGGCCGGCCCTCGGTGGGCTTGCCTGGGGTAGTTTCCTGGCCGCCGCCTGGCCCATGCTGCGCGGTCGCTGGCAGCGCTTCGCCCCGCTTTGGCTGTGGCTGGCGCTGTACTTCGGCTGGCAGTCGCTGGTCTCCAACCCGACCATGCGCTACCTGCTGCCGGTCTACCCGGCGCTGGCCGTCTTCGCCGCCTGGGCGGTCGTCGGCCTGTGGGATCTGGGCACGAGCGGGCGGCGAGGCTGGAGGGTGGCAGCCGTCGCCGCAGGCGCTGGAACCCTCGTCGTCACCGCGCTCTGGGCGACCGCGTTCGTTTCCATCTACACCCGGCCGGTGACCCGGGTCGCGGCCTCGCGCTGGCTGCTCGACCACGCCCCAGGACCGCTCACCTTGCGCCTCGCCACCGCCCAGGGTCTTCTCCAGCAGCCGCTGCTCGTGCCCTACGGCTTCGAGATCACGCCCCAGCGCCCGTTGCGCACCCGCCTGGCGGTCGCCCGCAACGGGGTGCTCCACTCGCTCCTCCTCCCCCACGCGCACGCCAGACCCGATGACGGCGGGCCCGACGCCTCGGTCGCCTTCACGGTCTCCCTGCGCCGGCCCGAGCAGACAGCCGCCGCGGCGGTGCTGGCTGCGCACTGCCCGCCCGGGAACGAGGTCCGGGGGCAGCGGGTCGTGCTCGCGCTCGAGCACGGCCTGGCCATGAGGACGGGGGAGGAGTGGGAGGTGGAGGTCGCGGTGGCCAGCGGCTCGCTCCTGCTCGAGGGCGCGGCCGTGGTCAACGAGAGCAGCTGGGACGACGGCCTGCCCCTGCGCCTGCCCGGGTCCGAGCCCTTCGCCGGGCACCTCCAGCCCGGCCTCAGCCTGGAGCTGTACTGGCCCGACGACGAGCTCAAGCTGGAGCGCTTCGAGAATCTCCTGGGGCGGGCTGACTACCTGGTCATCTCCTCCAGCCGGCAGTGGGCCAGCCTGACCCGGCTACCCGAGCGCTACCCGCTGACCACCGCTTACTACCGCGAGCTGCTCGGGTGCCCGCGCGAGCGCTCGGTCGAGGCGTGCTACGAGGTGGCGCAGCCCGGAACCTCTGCCGGCACGCTCGGCTTCGACCTGGTCGCGGTCTTCGAGTCTCCGCCCACCCTCGGCCCACTGCGCATCAACGATCAGGCCGCCGAGGAGGCGTTCACCGTCTACGACCACCCCAAGGTCTTCGTCTTCGCCCGCGACCGGGATCGGGAGACGCCGCCGGTGCGCCAGGTCCTGGGGGGCATCGACCTGGAGCGGGTTGTCCACCTCGTCCCAGGGGCTGCCGGCCGCTACCCGGCAGACCTTATGCTGCCCCGCGATCGCCTCCTGCGTCAGCGCGCTGGCGGCACCTGGTCCGCCCTCTTCGACCGCAGCTCGCCGGTCAACGCCTGGCCGCTGCTGACCGTGGTGCTGTGGTACCTCGTCCTGAGCGCCCTCGGCACGGTCGCTCTGCCGCTCGTCCGCCTGGCCCTGCCGGGCCTCGCCGACCGCGGCCAGCCCCTGGCCCGGGTCGTCGGCCTCCTGCTCGTGGCCTGGCTGGTCTGGCTGGCCGGCTCGCTCGGCGCGAGCTTCGACCGCACCACCATCTCGCTCGCCCTGGCGGCGCTGAGCCTGGCTGGCGGCGCAGCGGCCTGGTACCAGCGTCGGGCCCTGCTCGAGGAGTGGCGCGAGCGGCGGGCCCGAATCCTGACCGCCGAGCTCCTGTTCCTGGGTCTGCTCGCGCTCGGGCTGGCGGTGCGCCTGGCCAACCCCGATCTCTGGCACCCGAGCAAGGGTGGCGAGAAACCCATGGACCTCGCCTACCTGACGGCGGTGCTCAGGAGCTCGACCTTCCCGCCCTATGACCCGTGGTTCGCCGGCGGCTACGTCAACTACTACTACTGGGGCTTCGTGCTCGTCGGCGTGCCGGTCAAGCTGCTGGGGATCGTACCCGCGACGGCCTACAACCTGCTCCTGCCCACCCTCTTCGCCCTCACCGGCTGCGCCGCCTACTCGGTGGGAGCGAACCTGAGCGCGGCGCGCGCCGGACGCGACCCGCTGCGGCCAGCGGCGCCTGTGTCGGGCGGCGGGTTGGCCGCGGCCGCCGCCATGACCCTCCTCGGCAACCTCGCCACCGCACCCATGATCGTCGACGGCCTGCGCCGGCTGGGAACAGTGGACGTAGGCCCCGGCGGCGTCGGGGGGATGCTGCTCGCGATCGTGCGCGGCACCGGCCGCGCCGTGGCCGGCGCCCCGCTGCCGTTTCACCTCGGCGACTGGTACTGGAACCCGACCCGCATCATCCCCGATCCGGAGGTCGGACCGATCACCGAGTTCCCCTGCTTCACTTTCCTCTACGGCGACCTCCACGCCCACCTCCTCGAGATGCCCCTGCTCCTCCTGGTGATTGCCTGGACGACCTCGGTGGTGAGCCGATGGCGGCTGTGGCGCGAGCCCCGAGGTCTCCTCAAGGCGGTGCCGGCCGTGCTCCTCGGCGCGCTCGCGGTGGGCGCCCTGCGGGTCACCAACACCTGGTCCTTCTACCCCTTCCTCGCCTTGGCTACGGCTGGCTTGGGTTGGTCGCTGTGGCGCGGGCTCGACCGCCTGCCCGCGCCCGGCCTGCGCGTGTTCGCCGCGGCCACCGGCTCCGCCCTGCTCGTCGCCCTCGCCCACTGGCTGTTCTGGCCCTTCGACCGCTGGTATGGAGCCGGCTACTCGCGACTCGACCTGTGGTCCGGAGGCACCACCCCGCTCGGCGCCTACCTCACCCATTGGGGGCTCTTCCTCCTCGTCCTGGCGACCTGGCTCGCCTGCGAGCTGGGGTCGTGGATTCGGGAAGGAGGACGCCCGGCCCGTCGCTGGCTGCTGGGCGCAACCATGGCCACGGTTGCGGGCCTCCTCGTGCTGCTGCCGCTTGGCGTGACCTGCGCCTGGGTCGCCCTGCCGCTGGCCGCGGCCGCCTTCGCGCTCATCGCCCGCTCCGAGCAGCCGGAGTCCACGCGCCTGGCCCTGGCCCTGACCGGGTCAGGCATGCTCCTGACCTTGCTCGTGGAGGTGGTGGTGCTGCGCGGCGACATCGGCCGCATGAACACGGTGTTCAAGTTCTACCTCCAGGCCTGGACCTTGCTCGCGATGGCCGCGGCCGCCGCCCTCGGCCCGACCCTGGGCTGGGTGGCGCAGTGGTCGCGGCGCTGGCCGCGCGCCGCTTGGCGGTCCCTGCTCGCAATGCTGCTGGCCGCGGTCGCCCTCTACCCGCTGTGCGCGGGCATGGCCAAGATGCGCGACCGGATGTGCCCGGACGCGCCGCACAGCCTCGACGGCAGCCGTTTCCTGGCGTGCGCGGTTGACCATGACCAGGGCACTGCCATCCCGCTGTCTGAGGATCTGGCCGCGATCCACTGGCTGCAGGAGCACGTCGCGGGTTCGCCGGTGATCGTGGAGGCCAACACCCCCGAGTACCGCTGGGGCTCGCGGGTGAGTGTCCATACCGGGCTGCCGAGCGTGGTCGGCTGGTCGTGGCACGAGCGCCAGCAGCGCGCCCTGGTTCCGGCCGAGTGGATCACGGACCGCATCCAGGCGGTGCACGACTTCTACCGCACCGAGGACCCGCAGGCGGCGGCCGCCTTCCTGGCCTCTTACGACGTCGCGTACGTGATCGTGGGCGGTCTCGAGCGGGCCTACTACCCCGGCCCCGGCCTGGCCAAGTTCGCCGCCCTCGACGGCCAGTTGTGGCAGTCCGTGTTTCAGGCCGGGGAGACAACGATCTACCAGGTGCAGTGAGCGGGCAACCCCCGCTGAACGCCGCTCACTGCGCGTAGCCGAGGGCCTGCAGCATCTTCAGGGTCTCGTCCGAGGTGTCGACAGGTCGCACGATCTGCGGCGGCCGCAGGGCGAGCAGCTTGGCAAGCAGTGCCGCCTCAGGGCCGTGCGCGGCGACCACGCCGTCGCCGTCAAGCCCGCCGGCAGCCCCGGCGCGAGCCAGCCGAAAGCTCTCCACGCCCCGCTCGCGGTAGTAGGTGAGCTTCCAGTCCGCGCCGTACAAGGCCATGCCGAGGGCCGTGGGATCGTCGCCGAACAGGCGCCTCTCGACCAGGCGGAAGGGCGGATCCGCCTGAGCGGCACCGCGCAGCAGCGGCGTCAACGAACGCCCGCTCAGGCTGGCTGGCCGCGGCAGTCCGTAGAGCTCGATCAGAGTCGGCACGATGTCCAGCGTCTCGGCCGGCGCCGCCACCCGCAGCCCCCGGTCCTGACCGGGGAGACGAATCAGCAGCGGGACCTTGACCACCGGCTCGAGCAGCTGACGCCCGTGCCCCCAGTAGTCGTGCTCGCCATGGGCCTGACCATGGTCGCCGACGATCACGATCACGGTCCGCTCGAGCAGGCCGCGCCGGGACAGGGTACGCAGGAGCCGCCCGAGCTGGTAATCCATGGCGCAGACCTCGGCGTTGGAAAGGTCGACGATGCGCTCGCGGTCAGCTTCGCTCAGCTCGGCCCGCCGCTCGGGGTCGTCGTTGAGCTCGCGCAGGAACTCGGTCGACACCGCACCTCCGATGCGCGAGCGGGGGTCGCGCACGAAGCGGGCCGCGAGCGCGGGCGGAGGGTTGTAGGGCTCGTGGGGATCGTAGTAGTGCAGCCAGAGGGCGAAGGGCTCATCGCCAAACGTCTCGAGCCAGCGCTCGGCCATGGCGGTCACTGACTGCGCCGGCAGCTCGAGCGCCCACGGCGCGCGGCCATCGCCGTAGTAGATCTGCTCCAGGCCCAGGCCCACCAGGTACTTGGGGGCGAGCACCTGGGCCGCCACCACTGCCGCCGTGCGGTGGCCCCGCGCCGCCAGGAGGTCGAAGATCGAGACCAGGTTGGCCGGCGGAACCACCCCGTTGGCCATCACCCCGTGCTGGTCCGGCGTCAGCCCGGTGAAGATGGTGAGGTGGGAGGGCAGGGTGGTCGGGATGCTGCAGGTGACGTCCTCGAACAGGGTGGCGGTCGCGGCAAAGCGGTCGAGTGACGGCGAGGTCGGCCGCGGGTAGCCATAGGCGCCCAGGTGATCGGGGCGCGTGGTGTCCAGGGTGACGAAGAGCAGATTGGCGAGCCGGGGCTCGTCGTCCCCATTTGAGTCGTCCGCAGCTGGGTCGGCCACGGCCAGGGCGGCCGCGCCAGCCAGCAGCAACCCTCCGAGCACGCGCAGCGGGAGCCTGCCCACCATCAGCAGGCGAGGGTAGCACGCGTACGCGCCAGGAGTTCCGACGCCGGCCTCACGGCTCTGTTGCGCCCTCCCCGCAGCGCAGGCGCACCCGGCGCAGGCCAGCCTGGCGCTCGGCCAGCGCCAGCTCGTGAAGCTGCGGCAGTCGCGCCGCGTCGACCCAGCTCTGCCGCAGCGCGAGCTCGTGCGCGACCTCGACCGTGCTCGCCGCAGCAGTGACGGTGACCAGGTACGAGCCGAGCTCGTTGTCCTCCCGCTGCTCCCAGCTCTGCGCCGGGCACCAGCCCTCGGGCAGCTCGAGCCGGACCGAGGTCCGCTCGACCCCCGCCGCCAAGCGCACACCCTGCCCAGGGCCGACCAGCGCAGCGGGCTCGGGCAGGGCGGTCAGCAGCGGGGGTCGGAACCAGCGCCGATCCGGCTGGCCGCGCACCGCCCCGGCCAGGTCGACGGTCGCGGAGACCGCGAGCTCCGGCACCGGCGACTCGTTCACATGCCAGCGCACCTCGCCGACCACAGCGCCGGGCAGCAGGGCGAGCAGGAGCTTGCCCCGCGCCTCGTCCTCCAGCTGTTGCGGCGACACCGTGTCGGCGGCGCGCAGCCACGGCACCGCCCGCGCACCCTTGAGCCGCAGCTCGACCCGGCCGTGCAGATCGCCCTGACGGTCCACCGCGCCGTCGATCGTGAGCCGTCGCTGCTCGTGCTCGAAGAGCTCCGGGACCTCCAGCAGTCGGCTCCCGCCGCCGGCCACCACCAGCACGTGTCGCCCCTGGTCGGTCGGGCTCAGCCACTCGATGCCGCCCCGGTCCACGCTCGGGTCGAGGAGGAAGTACCCGTCCACCACCGGGTCCCCCGGCCGCGTCTCGATCTCGCCGACCGGCACGGCGACGATGCAGTGGTTGACCTGGTTAGGGGTGGCGAAGGTGGGGTCGATGGGCTCGGCCGAACCCGACGCCAGCAACGCCAGATGACTGGCGATGCCCTGCGCGGCCAGAAGCTGCACGAGCAGCTGCGACTTGTCCTTGCAGTCGCCCCAGCCGCGCGCCAGCACCTCGTCCGGCGGGCTCGGCACCCACCCGCCCTGGCCGATGGCCACGGCCTCGTAGCGGACCCGCCGGCGAACCTGGTCGGCGAGGCGCTCGAAGCACCCCCGCCGGCCCTGGGTCGTCGCGCACAGCTCACCAGCCAGCTTCCGAACCACGGCCGAGGGCGGGGTGCGGGCTGCGGTCAGCTCGCCGTACCACGATCCGATGCCCGGCCACCCGACCCGAGGGTCCCAGGCCAGGCGCAGCACCAGGCTCCCGGTGCCAGCCGCGGCGGAAAGGTTGGCGGCGCGGAGCTCGAGGCGGTCGTCGCTCTCGATCGCGTCGAGGCCGGCGGCAGCCGGATGGACCCGCCACCGCAGCTGGCCTCCGCCACCCCGGACCGTGATCTCGAGCCGCCGCTGTACGACCGGCTGTTGAAGGGGCAGGCTCACCGCTCGGAAGGGCAGCTCGACCCGGATCGTGGTCGCCACCCGCAGGCGCTGGCCGACTCGCGCCTTGGCGAAGGGAATGACTTGGGTCCAGGCCGAGGTGTAGAGCCCGAAGCCGGTCGACTCCTCGCGCTCGAAGCTGCGCCTCGGCACCCGCTCCACCACCGTGCCGTCCGCCAGCACCACCTCGGCCGTGCAGCTCTCCAGGGTGACGTTGTCGTCGAGGTCGATCCGGTAGGAGCGCCACAGCTCGAGGTCGCCGGGCTCGTCCAACGCCACCACGACCAGTGCCTCCTGGACGATGGTGTCGCCGGCGAGCGTTATGTCGAGAGTGCGTTCGAGCATCGTCGCCCCGTCCGCACTTCGAGCCAGGGCGAGCAGCGTGAGCGCGACTCGCAGCCCCCGTGCCATCGCTCACTCCCGCACCAGGACCACCGCCTCGGAGTCCCAGGCCACGATCGCGGCCCACAGCCGGTGGAGGTCGGCGTAACTCTCGGTCGCGACCTCTCCCTGCTCGAGGGTGAAGACCCGCGACACGGACAGCCGCCGGCCGCCGGGGTCGAGAGTGACGGCGGCGACGAGCTCGCCGACGGCGGTGTCGAGAGACAGCGCGGGCGGCGCCACGTCCACCACCCAGCCGGTAGGCCAGCTCAGCTCGAGCTCGACGCGGTTGGAGTCGGCGAACCCGAGCAGCACTGGCAGGCGGCGCCGCTCCGGAGGCAGGGTGAACGGGTTCTCGGTCAGCGACAGCGGCGCCGAGGCGACCAGCGGCACTTCGTCAGCGAGCGCCTCCTCGACGCGCCGGCGCATGGTCCACCACACCTCCACCCGGCGTGCCTCGACCTCCTCTTCGACCTGGACCTGCTCGACGATCAGCCCCGGCAGCTGGCGCCCTAGCCAGGCGCTCCACAGGGCCAGGGTCTCGTCCCGGGTCGGCCGCACCCGCAGCGCGCGCCACGCGTGGTGCCCGCTCAGCACCAGGTTCCCACTCCCGGTTAGCTCCCCCTCCGCGCCCAGCTCGAGCCGCAGCCGCGCCTGCCGGCTCGAGCCCGCAGCCGGCGTGACCGGCGTGGTCAGCCAGCGCTCCTTGCGCTGGTCGAGAAGCAGGCACTCGACCCCCTCCAGCTCGGGCGAGAGGTGGCCGAAGCCGAGCCGCGAGTCCGAGGGGTCGAGGAAGTAGGTCGCACCTTCGACCTCGGCCACCACCAGCGCCGAGTCGAGCTGGCCGGGGTCGACTAGCGCCGGGTCGACCCGCCCCTTGAAGCGGCTCGCGGTCAGGCCCAGCGAGCTCTCCACGTCGACCGCGTCGAGCATGAGCTGGAGCAGGATCGCCTTTTGCGCCATCGTCGCCTCGCGCCGTTTGAACAGGGTGTCGGCGTGCTCGTCGCCCGGCGCGATGCCTCCCGGGCCGCGGGTCGCCACCTGGTCGCGGACCCAGGCGAAGACCGCCTCGGCCCTGGCCAGCGGCGCCTCGATCGCGGCCGCCAGCTTGCGCGCCTGGCGACGGGTGGCGCCTGCCTTGGCCCGCACCCAGGTGAACCCGCTGCGGTCGTCGCCCAGGAAGTGGAGGAGCACGCTCCGCCAGCTGGTCAGGATCGGGTTGCGGGGGTGCGCCTTCTCGGCCACGGTGCGGTAGGTCACCCGGCAGGCGAGGTCGCCGAAGGGGGCGCGCGCCGGCTCGTCGGGTAACGGCGCCACCCGCTCGGCGGTAAAGGACACCCGCGTGCCGGCCACGTAGTCGCGGGTCTCCTCCACGACCTCGAGCCCGGTCGGGCAGTGGAGGTGGGTGTCGTAGTAGTAGCTCTCGGGCACGTCGCACACGTAACGGTTGACCAGGGTCGGCAGCTGCGACTCGAAGAACCAGGGTTCCGGAAAGTACAGGGAGTCGAAGTAGCGGCGGTAGCGGAACTCGATGATCGCCCCCGGCACCACCTCGGGCATGACGAAGGCGACCACCGAGCGCGTGTAGTAGGGCGAGTACATCGAGGTGAAGGTAGCGTTCTCGGGCAGCTCGAGCACACGGCCGTCCGGCAGGTGAGTGCGGCCCTCGAGGTCGCGCAGCCGCCACACGTCCGAGGAGAGCAGGGTCACCGTCCCGAAGCGGGTCCCCTCCTCGGTCAGGACCTTGATCCGGGTGTAGACCTCGAGGTGGGAGGAGGCGCCGCTGATCCGGCTCAGGCGCAGGGTCCCCTCGTGGAGCAAGGTCACGGCCGGCGCGTTGGGGTACCAGTCGAGGCTCTCCAGCTGCCACTCCTGGTCCGAGATCGGCGGCCAG
>Ga0316628_100001069_pt1 | contig 18816 bp, 15 predicted proteins | sample OWC_Aug_M2_C1_D5_FD_207648 | JGI IMG/M metagenome (GOLD analysis project Ga0316628, IMG submission 207648) | Wetland soil microbial communities from Old Woman Creek delta, Ohio, United States - OWC_Aug_M2_C1_D5_C | ecosystem: Environmental > Terrestrial > Soil > Wetlands | place: USA: Ohio... | reverse complement strand
CCTGCGGACGCTGCTGCTCCGGCAAGGTCATCATGGTCGGGCCCCACGAGGTCCTGGGCATGTCCAGGCACCTCGGCCTCACGACGACGGAGTTTCTCGCCCGGCACGCCGACAACGGCGGAACGACCCTCCGCTTCGGGGACGACGGCCGGTGCGCGTTCGTGACGGAGGAGGGTTGCCGGGTCCACCCGCGGCGGCCCCTCGTCTGCCGTCTCTATCCCTTGGGACGGGCCACTGACGGCCGGGGCGGCGAGCGGTTCGCCTTGTTCCCCAAGCAGGACGGGTGCGAAGCCGATCTCGGGACCGGCGGAACGATCGCCCGCTTTCTCGAGTCCCAGGGCGTCGCGCCCTACCTCGAATGGTCGGTCCGCTATGGCGAGCTCTACCGGCGCATGCTCGGGCTCCTCGAGCGGCTGGATATCCAGGGCAGGGTCGAGGCGGTGGAGGGGCCGGGGGCGGGGGAGCCGGCCGTCGAGCCGGACGCCCGCCGCGCCCCGATCTCGCCGTGGCAGGACATCGACGCCTCGCTCGCCGGGTATTGCGACGAGAATAGGATCGCCGTTCCGGCCGTGATCGAAGAGGCCATCGACCTTCATCTCGCGGCCATGCGGGCGTGGCTCGACGGCCTGGAAGCCCAGGCCGGTGAGGGCCGCGATATTTCGCCAGGAAAGGATGACCGATGACCTTCGGCGAGCCGGTCGTGCTGGGAAAAACGGGCCTCAAGGTCGGGCGCCTGGGCATCGCTTCGGGCTACAGGGCGCCGGCGGCGGCCATCGAAGAGGCCTTCGAGCGCGGCTGCAACTATTTAACCTGGGGCACGGTCATCATGGGCTACGCGCGGGGGATGAGGGAGGCGCTGAAAGCCATCGCGGCCAAGGGACAGCGTGACCGTCTCGTTCTCGCCGCCTTCACCTACGCCCATAACAGCTTCATGACCGAGCGGCTGCTCAGGCGCGGCCTCAAGAGTGTCGGGTTCGACCACGCCGACGTCCTCATCCTCGGCTACTTCTCGAGCTGGCCGCCGCGGCGGCTCATCGACGGCGCTCTGAGGATGAAGGAGAAGGGGCTCATCCGGTTCCTGGGCCTCTCGAGCCACAACCGGAAGCTCTTGGGCGCGCTGGCCGCCGAAGGGGAGTTCGACGTCATGCATTTCCGCTACAACGCCGTCCATCGCGGCGCCGAGAGGGACATCTTCCCGTTCCTGCCCAAGGAAACGGAGAAGAGGCCGGGCACGGTCTGCTTCACCGCCACGAGCTGGGGCCAGGTGCTCAAGACGAAGAAGATGCCGCCGGGGGAGACCCCGCCGACGGCCGCGGACGCCTATCGCTTCGTCCTTTCGAACCCCGCCGTGGACGTCTGCATGACGGGCGCGAGAACGCTCGAGCAGATCCGCCAGAACCTGGCCGTCCTCGACGGCGGCCCCATGACCGAGCCCGAGCTCGAGCGGATGCGGCGGATCGGCGATTTCATCTACCGCCCGAAGCGCCGCTGACGGCTGGGGCGTCGGCCGGCGCGCGCGGATCCATCTCGCGCTTCCTGTAAAGATCCGATACGCTCCCGCCCCGCGATCCAGGGGCCGCCGCTGGCATGGAAGTTGCTGGGTCAAAGGGAAGAAGACGAGGAAGGAGCGTTACCATGGCGGCTCGATCGAAGAAATGGCTGATCGCGGCGGGACTGATCGGCCTCATCGCTTCGTTGACGTCCGGCCAATCGTCCGACGCCTCCCGCGACGCGATCGAGCAGCCCGAGAAGGTCATGGCGGCGGCCGGGGTCAAGCCCGGCATGGTCATCGGCGAGATCGGGGCCGGCCACGGCTATTTCACCTTCTGGCTCGCCAAAGGCGTCGGGGAGAGCGGGAAGGTCTATGCCAACGACATCGACGGCTCAGCGCTGGCCGCGATCGAGCGTCGGCGGGACGCCGAGAAGGTTTCCAACATCGAAACCGTGCTCGGCTCCATCGACGATCCCCGGTTGCCCGCGGCTTCCCTGGACATGGTCTTCATCGTCAACGCCTTCCACGACCTCACGCGGCCCGTGGACCTGCTCGCGAACCTCCTGCCGGCCCTCATTCCGGGGGCGACGGTGGTCATCATGGACCGCGATCCGGCCAGGTTCTCCGACCCCCACCGCCATTTCCTGTCCCGCAAACAGGTCGAGGAGATCGTCGGGCGGTCCGTGTTCGAGCTGGTCAAGACCGAGACGTTCCTCCGGGATCACAACCTGTACATCCTGAGGGCGAGGAAACCCGCCTAGGGCGCGGCCCGCTTCTCCAGGATGAGCCGGCCGCCTCGGAAGTCCATGTGGACGCGGTAGGGCCAGAGGAGCGGGTTGCCCAAGAGACCGGCCATGTAGTGGCCGCCGATGACGTTCAGCTCTTCCATCAGGAACTCGTGGACCCGCTGCTCCGGGAAGACGAGGCCGCCGATCGAGATCGACAGGCCGTCCACGCGGTTGACGTACTGGGGTCCCTGGGCGCCTTGGATGCCGCTCCGGACGATCCGCGACGGATCGATCCGGGGCTTGATGTGCTCTTCGAAGAAGGGGCGGTCCACGAGGTTCGTGCCGGCCGCGGAGTCCAGGATGTAGAGGGCGGGGGGCGCCCCGTCGAGGCGGGCCTCGATGGTCGTCGCGTCGTAGAGATACAGCGGGACGTCGGCGGCGACGGACGAGCGGTCGAGGACCGCGGCGAGGAGATCGGGCCGCTCGAGCGGATAGAGGTCCATGACGCCCGCGGCCACATCGATCGTGACATTGAAGCGCTTGAGCAGGGCCGTGCCGAGAAGGCCCTTCTTGAGGCCCTTGAACGGGTGGATATCGGAGACCATGACCGGGACGTTGCGGAAGGCGATCGTCCCGAGCTCGACCTTGTCCAGGATGGAGAACCGGACCTCCGCCGAGTCCGTCCCGACCCCCGAGGCCGTCGAGCTTCCGGTCAAGGGGAGGCCCAGCTCCTCGGCCAGAAGCGGGCTGAGGGTCAGGAAGTCCGCCGAGGCCGAGTCGATGTCGAAAGGATATTCGCCTTTTCCATTGAGCCTTAGGGAGATCATGCGGATGGAGATCCGCGGGTCCGTGTTGGAGACGAGCGGGATGCGCAGCCGCTCGAAGCGCCCCTCCATCTCGAACAGGCGCTTGTTGAACAGGCGCTCGGCCTTGAGCCCCTCGATCTGGCCGAGACTGTTCTCGAGCCAGGAGGGGAGGGACCGGGATCCCCGGGCGTAGCGGTCGACGACCGCGTCGCGGATCTCGTAAAGGTCGGCGATCCGGCCCAGCTCCCACGCGGTCTTCCAGAGCTGGCGCAGCGCCTCGGGGTAGAAGGCAGTCGAGGCGATGGCCCGGCGCAGGTGCCGGATGGCCGTCTCGGCGTCGTTCCGGATGCGGGCGATCCGGCCCAGGCCGAGATGGGCCTCGGGGCTTTCGGGGTCCAGGGCGAGGGCGCTTTTGAAGATCGCCTCGGCCTCCTTGATCCGCCCGGCTTTGAGGACGGCCAGGCCGCTGACGGCGCGGGTCAGAGCGTCCGCCGCCGGGTCGGCCAGGACCTGGGCGGCGAGCCTGTCGGCGTCCAGGAATGAGCTTGACAGGACGAGACTCTCCAGCCGGTACACGTCTGCGGGCGACGAGGGGGGTTTCCCGCTACGAGGATCCGGGGTCTGCCCCATGGACAGGAGAGCGGCCATGAGCAACAAGGCGACCGGGGCCGGCTTGTTCATCGCTGTTCTCCTCATAGATAAATACGCTCGGACGGGCCGGGAATTTAGCTCCGCTAGGTCCTGAAACAGGCTTTGGACACCCACGACGCATAAATTGAGAAGTATGGCCCATGCCGAGCGGCGTTTCAGCGCATCAAATGACCGCAATCTTGACAAGAGCGAGTGCTTTTCGGTAGGATTAAGTAAGAAAGTCGTAAAGTAGGATTTTCAGACATCAGGACATGATCTGCGAGGAGAGGCCATGGAAGAATTGATCAGCGTGAGAAAAAAGGGGCAGCTGACGCTTCCTTTAGAGATGAGAAAGAAGCTCGGCATCACGGACGGAAGTATCGTCATGGCCAAGGTCGTCGACGACGCCATCATCCTCGTTCCCCAGGAAGTGGTGGACAAGAACCAGGCCTGGTTCTGGAAGGAGAGATGGCAGAAGCTCGAGGCCGAGGCCGAGAAGGACATCGCCGCCGGCCGGACGAAGACCTTTGACACGGTCGAGGAGCTCTTTGGTGAGATCGATGGAACCGCTCAAGCTGGTCCTGACCGAACGGTTCAAAAAAAGCGCCCTTGAGCTTGATGCCGAGGCGCGGGAGAAGCTCAAGAAGCAGATCGCATTCTTGGCCTCTGACCCTCGACACCCTTCACTTCGCGTGAAAAAGATCCAGGGCACGGGCTCCGTCTTCGAGGCCTGCGTCGACCGCGACATCCGGTTCACGTTCGAATTCGGCGAGGGCCGAAAGATCATCCTTCGGGTCGTCGGTCCCCATGATCCGACGCTGAAGAAGTCCTGAGGCCTCGCCCTATTTGCCTGCGGTTCCCGCAGTGATCCGGGTTGTGAGGTCCGTGACCTTGGCGAAGGCGGCGGCGACGTAATCGTCGAGAGTCTTCAGCGCCGCCTTCTTGTCCTTCCTGTAAAGAGCGGCGAAGTCCTTCTCGAACTTCGGGCGGGACTCGATGAACTTCTTCTCTGCGGGGAAGAGTTCCTTGACGAGGACATCGTGCATCGGGCCGTAGTCGACCTCGGCGACCTTCTCGAGCTCGAGGACCTTGGTGTTGAGGAGCTCGCCTTTGGCGGCTTTGATCTCGGCATCGTCGAAGTGGAGCTTGGCCATGGCCTGGTAGTCATGCTCGGCCGGTCCGAGCCCGGCGGCCGGCGGGAGGCTCTCGACGCCGTAATAGAGGGGCAGGAAGACGGTCGTGTCGGGCTTGCCGAAGGCCAGCCACATCGCGGCCGTGAGCGGCTCCGGGCCCTTGTCCCGCAGGGAGACGATGAAGGCGTTGATCGTCGAGGCGGTGCAGATCGTGCGGAACTTCGTCCGGTTGGGGGTGCCGTTCTTGTAGCCGTCCGTCGCGTCGTAGGGCGTCCCCTCGTAGTGATCGCGGAGGATGGCCATCAGCGCTTCGACCGTCACCTTTTTCGCCGGCTTGACCGAGAATAGGTAGTCCCGGACGAGCGCCCAGGATTGGCCGGTGATCAGGCATGCCCCGCGCCAGTGCCGCAGCGCATTGCCGTCGGCGGCGGGCTCGCGGTTCGAAGGCCTGTTAAAGGCCTGGGCGAAGTCGAACGCCCCGTCCTTCGCGGGGTCGTACCAGCCGTTCTTCGCCGCGTACTCGACGATGTCGGGGCCGCCCATGAAGCGGCCCGCTTCGCCTGTCCGGATCTGACGGATCGTGAAGTCATTGGGAATGATGGCCACCTCGTCGTCCGGGACGCGCTCGGCATACCAATGCCGGCCCCGGAGGACGGCCAGCATCCAGGCCTCGTCCTTGTCGGCGATCGAGTAGGTCCGTCCCGACGAGCGGTAGCCGTAGGTCTCGATGAGCTTCCCCGCCAAGCGCACGGCCTCGCGGGCCGAGGTCGCCTTCTCGGCCACGAGGCGGCGCAGCATCCAGCCGATGCCGCCGTCCGTGTAGTCCTCGGCGCTCACCCGCGACGGGCAGCTGTCCGAGGTGATGAGGACGCCGTGGTCGTTGACGAAGCTGTCGGCGAACTCCTGGGTCGTGGCCTCGATCCAGAGGAAGCCGTTCGTCCGGCCGTCCGTCTCGTAGACCGCGCCGTTGCCGAGATCGACCTTCTGGGGCGCGCCGTAGTTCCGGGGCCGGATCTTGCGCAGGTTGACGACGATCTCGCCGCGGTCGTCCTCGTTGTGGGCGACCATGACCGCGCCGTCGGCGCTGGCCTTCTTGCCGACGAGGACGGTGAAGCATTCGCCGCCGCGGCCTCCGGGCCCCGAGGCGAGGGCGGGGAGGGCGAGCGCGGCCAGGCCGAGGATGAGCGGGACGAGGGCGGCGAGCTTCTTGGCGTTCTTCATGGGCATCAATGTACTCCCCGGAGAGGGGAGCGTTCAAGTGGCGGTCCGGCGATGCCGGGTCAGATCCGGAACGTGATCCGCGCCCCGATCAGGAACCGGTTGAGCTCGACGGCACGCCCGGGGATGCTCACCTCGACGGTGCGGACGAACGCCGGGGGCGTAAAGGGGGAGTAATCGTTGATGTCGCGGAACGCCAGCTCTCCCGTGCTCGTCACCGGCGCGAACCCGGCCCGGGCGTAGCACCAATCCGTGACGAGGCCCAGGGAGAAGGCGGGGATGAAGTAATAATCGAACGCGACGCGTGCCCTCAAAGCGAGGGCGACCTTCCGGTCCGGCGGGATGAGGCCCGGGTTCGGCGTGATGCGCACGAACGCCGGCCCGGCGGCCGCCCCGACCTCGAGCGAGACCCGGGACAGGCGGTCCGGGACGATGAGGCGGTAATCGGGTCCCGCGAGAAAGACGTCGAAGGCGACGGCATCGGTCGGATAAGGGGGACCCGGGATGAAGCCCATATATGACTTCCCGTCGGCCGTCAAGACGAACTTGGGGAAGGCGTAGAGGAGATTGCCCCGGCCGGCGGCGTGGAACCACTCGATCTCCGCGAGCCAGCGCTTGGTCCATTCATAGGCCAGGCCGATGGGGCCGAAGTGGGCCTTATGGTGGTATCCCTCCCAGCTCGTCGGGCCGTCGTCCTCGAACGTCAGGGGGAAAGTGCCGGCCTCCTCGGGCGGAACGTCTCCGGCAAAGCGCCACGAGCCCTCCTCATTCCGATAGCCATTGCGGGAGTCCCAGAGGTTATAGGCGCCGCCCAGGCTGAGCCTGAACCGGTGAAGGCGCGACGGTCCCGGCCTCCCCGTCTCGAGACCCAGCGGGGCCAGGCGCCGGCCCTCGAGCGACCGGCCCTTGAGCTTATCGAGATATCCCTGGATGACCTCATCCCGCTCTCCCGCGAACGGCAGGACCGAATCCGCTCCCAGCCCGAGGCCGATCGCTCCTCCCAGGAGCGCCTGGACGCTTCCGATGAGGGCGGCCCATTTGAGGGTGGGCAAGGCCCCCCCGTTCTCAGGCTCCCGTAGCGTAGCCCAGACGGCCTCTCCCGCCCCCGTCAAAAAGCCTCCGATCGCGAGCGGCAGGGCGCGGGACTTCCGGACGACCCTGACGGCCTTGATATCGGTCAGGGCGATCGAGACGTCCGTGCCGGAGCTGAGCAGGAGAAGCGAGTCCGGCCTGACGGCGATGAGCTCTCCGGCGACCTGCGCGCCGTCGAGTTTGGTGACGACGACGGGGGCGCCCCTCCGTTCCCGGGCTCGTGCGGCGGCCGGCGAGCTGAGAAGAAAGAGGGCGATCAAGGCCCAGGCGGCGAACTTGAGAGCGGAGTTTCCCATGGCTAGGCCTCCCATCGCTGGCATTATGATTTTCACGGAGGCAGGAGTTGTCAAGGGTCCGTCAAGATTCGGTCAGGAAGGCGTCAGGTTTGACAGGCCGGGACGGGCGTCGCTAGAATGGCTTTGCCTATGGACGCGGCGGCGAAGGCGAAGGAGCAGCTCGACTTGAGGGATTTCGCCCTGGGCCTGGGCTTCGATCTTTTCGGGGTCGCCGACGTGACCTCGCTGAGGGCCGGTTTCCTGCTCGAGCCGGAGACGAGGGACCGCTTCGTACGGGCCGTATCCCTGGGCAAGCGCCTGAGCCGCGCCGTCCTCGACGACATCCCCGACCACCCCACCTCGCTATACTTCCATCACTATCGCCAGATGAACGCTTTCCTCGACCGCGGCGCGCTTCTCGTCGCCGACCACATCCAAAGGCGGGGCTTCCGGTCGCTCCCCATCGCCGCTTCGCAGATCATCGACTGGGAGAACCAAAAGGCACATGTCTCTCACAAGCACGTCGGACGGGCGGCCGGCCTCGGCTGGCTCGGCCGCAACAACCTCCTCGTCAACCCCGATCTCGGGGCCCAGTTCCGGCTGGTCACGGTCCTGACCGACATGCCGCTCGAGGCCGATTCGCCCCTCGAGCGCGACTGCGGCGCTTGCCGCGCCTGCGTCGCGGCCTGCCCGTGCGGGGCCATCAAGGAGACGCGCGAGGCCTTCGACCACCGGGCCTGCTACGAGACGCTCAAGGATTTCCGCAAGAAAGGCTACACGAGCCAATTCATCTGCGGCATCTGCGTCCGCGACTGCCGCGGACCGAAGGGAGGACGGTCATGAGCCATGAACGGAAAGAGAGGATGACGCGGCGCGAGTTCTTCGCCGCCGGGGCGGGGATCGCGGGAGGCGCGGCGATCGCGGCCGGGGCTTTGACGGGCGCGGCCCGGGCCTTCCCGCGGACTCAGGCCGGGACTTCGAGCCGGGGCTCCGTCCAGACCGCCGTCGCCGCCGCGAAGTCGCGGGTCGTTCTCGTCAAGACCGATTCCCGGGCCGACGGGGTGAAGAAGTGCTTCGACCTCCTGAAGCTCGACCCGTTCGACGGGAAAAGCGTCCTCGTCAAGCCCAATTTCAACACCAGCGACGAGACGCCCGGCTCGACGCACAACGACACCCTCAAGGCCATCCTCGAGCGGGCTCGCGAGATGGGGGCGAAGAGGCTCCTCATCGGCGACCGGAGTGGGCCCGAGCCCACGGCCCAGGTCTTCGAGAAGAAAGGCATCCCGGCCCTGGCCGCCCCCTATGAGGCCAAGCTCCTGAACTTCGACGAGCTGGGTTCGAGCGGCTACATCAAGATGAACCCTCCGGCCTCGCACTGGAAGGAAGGGTTCCTCGTCGCCGCTCCGATCGTGGAGACCGATGCCGTCATTTCGACCTGCTGCCTCAAGACCCACCAGTTCGGCGGCGTCTTCACCATGTCGCTCAAGAACTCGGTCGGCATCGTGCCGCGCGCCGGGCACAACTACATGCGCCAGCTGCACGGCTCGCCCGACCAGAGGCGGATGATCGCCGAGATCAACACCGCCTACAAGCCGGCGGCCATCATCCTCGACGGCCTCGTCGCCTTCGTGGACAAGGGCCCGATGACCGGCCCGCGCAAGGACGCCGGGGTCTTTCTGGCCGGGACCGACCGGGTGGCCGTCGACGCCGTCGGCGTGGCCATCCTCAAGCAGCTCGGATCGAACGACGACATCATGAAGACGCCCATCTTCGCCCAGGAGCAGATCGCCTGGGCGGCCATGATCGAGCTGGGGGCGGCCTCGCCGGCGGACATCGTCATCGAGACGCCCGACGCGGCGAGCGAGGCCTACGCCGAGACGATCCGCAAGATCCTCGCCGCCGGCTGAGCCCGCGACGGCGTCATTCCGGGCCGATCGGCTCCTCGATCGAGACCGCAGCCATCCCGCCGAGGACGCGGGCCCCGCTCTCCGTGACGACCATGCAGTCCTCGGTCCGGACGCCGAATTCGCCGTAGATGTAGATGCCCGGCTCGTTGCTGAAGGTCATGCCGGGCTCGAGCCTGAGGGCGTTCCCCTTGACGAGATAGGGATATTCGTGGCCCTCCATGCCGATGCCGTGGCCGAGGCGGTGGGCGAAATATTTGTAGCCGGGGCCGTAGCCGGCGTCCTCGACGACCTTGCGGGCCGCGGCGTCGACCGATTCGCAGGTCGCGCCGGGCCGGGCCGCGGCGAGGGCCGCGTCCTGGGCCTTCTTGACGATGTCCCAGACGCGCCGCTGCTTGTCCGAGGGCCGGCCGAAGACGACCGTCCGGGTGACGTCGGAGCGGTAGCCCTCGACCGAGCAGCCGCCGTCGACGAGGACGCAGTCGCCCGGCTGGAGCGTGCGCGGGACCTGTGAGCCGTGCGGGAAGGCCGTATTCGGGCCGAACTGCGGCCCGCCGCCGCCCTGCGATCCCAGCTTCTGGGTCGCCGCGGCGATGGCGCCGCCGAGATCGCGGGGTGACATGCCCTCGCGCAATGTCTTGAATCCTTCGCGATAGGCGATCTTGGTGATGCGGTTGGCCAGGTCCATGAAGGCGATCTCCTTGGCCGTCTTGGTCCCCCGGCAGCCCTCGGTGACGGGCGCGCCGTCGACGATCTCGGCCCCGGTGAGCGTCCGGCGCAGGCCGAAGACCTCGAAGGCCCGCAGGTCCGGGGCCGCGGCCAGCCGGCCCGTCGCCGCGCCGATGTCCTTGAGGACGCCGCCGATCAGGGCGTAAGGGCTTTCGTGCTCCTGCCAAGTCCGGATCTCCTGTCCGGCCGGGACGAGCTCCTGGGCCCGCGGCGCCTCAAAGGCCGGCGAGACCCATATCGGGTCCTTTTTGGGGCTGAGGACGACGCCGAAGACGCGCTCGCTCAGCCACCAGCCGACCTTGGTGAAGTAGAGGAGGTTCGTGCCGCCGCCGACGAACAAGGCGTCGAACCGGTTCGCGGCCATGAGCCGTTTGGCCTTCTCGATGCGCGCGGCGAAATCGGCGGGCCCGAGCGGCTCGACCCCCTTGACCAGGTTCTCCAGGGGCTGCCCCTGCAGGGGACTGTCCCTCTTTGCGGCTTCGGCTTGTCCGAGCCCCAGCGCGGCGACCGAGATCGCGCCGGCCTTGATGAACGAACGGCGGGTGGGCGACATGACGGCACCTCCTTCGAGCGGACAGGAATATCACATTTCACAAGGGGGGAACAAGAACGCGTTTGGCCTGGAGGTGCCTAATGTCCCCTACCGATCGAGGTCCCGGACGAACTCCTCGACCTTGGAGACGAGGTCCTTGTTGCCGATGTAGAGCGGCGTCCGCTGGTGAAGGGACGACGGGACGATGTCGAGGATGGGCCCGCGGCCGTCCGAGGCGTAGCCGCCGGCTTGCTCGGCGATGAAGGCGAGCGGCGCCGCCTCGTAGAGAAGGCGCAGCTTTCCCGACGGGGCCTTGGGGTCCTTCGAGTCCGCGGGATAATAGAAGACGCCGCCCGCGAGCAGGTTGCGATGGAAGTCCGAGACGAGCGTCCCGATGTAGCGGAGCGAGAGTCCTTTGACGCCGCCCACGCGCCCCTGGAGGAACTCCGTGTAGCGCTGGACGCCCTTGCTCCAGTAGATCTGGTAGCCGAGGTTGACGCTGAAGTACTTCGGCTTGGGGATGGTGATGTTCGGATGGGAGAGCAGGAACTCGCCGACCGACGGGTCGAGGGTGAAGCCGTGCACGCCGTGGCCGGCCGTGTAGACGAACATCGTGCTCGTGCCGTAGGCGATGTAGCCCGCCGCGACCAGGTTGCGGCCGGACTGGAAGAACTCCGACAGCTCGACCGGCCCGAAATCCTTCGGCCGCCTGTAGATGCCGAAGATGGTGCCCACCGGCATGTTGAAGTCGACGTTCGACGAGCCGTCGAGCGGGTCGAAGACGAGGAGGTACTTGCCCATGGGGTACTGGTCGGGGATGGGCATGAACTCGGCGTTCTCCTCGGAGGCTAGGCCGGCCAGCCGGCCGGTGTGGTCGGTGAGGCGGGTGACCGTCAGGTCGGCGAAGCGGTCGAGCTTCATGACCGTCTCGCCCTGGATGTTGATGTCCTCCGTGCGCCCCAGGATCTCGGCCAGGCCGGCCCGAGTCGTCTTGCTGGCGATGACCTTGCCGGCCAGGGCCAGGTCGTAGAGGATGTTGGTCAGGACGCCCGTGGCCTCGGGGTGGAAGGCCTGTTCTTCGAGGATGTGCCGTTCGATGGTGATGATGGGAGAGGGGTCCGCTGGGCCGGCCATTTCGCCTCCTTGTCCTCTTCGGCTCCTTGGGTGAGAAGCCAGGATACCACGCCCCCGGCCGGGGTTCAAGACCGCGGCTTGCCCTGTCCGGCGGGCTCGGCTATAATCGGCCGAGACTGGTGGAACCATGGGGCGGCGCAAGTCGACCTTCATCCTGTCCTTGCTGGCCGGGTGTGCCATCGTCGGCGTCAGCGTCTTCGGCTTCATCGGCCTCTTGACCCGGCCCGAGATCCCCTGGACAGCGCTCGAAGCCGCGACCGGCGTCGGCCGGAACGACCTGCCGCGGGCCATCGTCCGGGCCGACGGCTTCGAGGTCCGCGACCGCGACAACGATTTCAAGTTCATCGCCGCCCGCCACCGCATCGGGGACCCGGTCGAGTTCGTCGTCGCCCGGGACGGCGGCGAGGCCGCCGTGACCGCCCCGCTTACGGCCTTCTATGACCGCGGCCTGCCCGTCATCTTCCTCGTCACGGGGGCGTTCGGCTTCCTCATCGGCTTCCTCGTCTTCATCCTGCGCCCCGGGGACCGGCGGGCCCGCCTGTTCTTCTGGCTGTGCCTGGCCTTCTCGTCGGCCGTGATGATCAGCGGCGAGTGGTACGGCGTCCAGGGCCGGCCCCTCCATCTCGTCCCCGGCGTCCTCTTTTTCTTCGCCTACACCCTGACCCCGGTCCTTCTGCTGAAGTTCATCCTGACCCTGACCCCCCGGGACCGCCTTCCGGGCGGGCCCCTGCTTGGGATCGCCGCCGTTCTCCTCGGCGCCTTCTACAGCGCCGTCACCGTGGCCGGCCTGCTCATCCCCTCGGTCGAGATCTTCCGGCTGAAGACCACTTTCACGATCTTCCGCGTCTTCTTCGGGGCCATGATTCTGGCCTCGATCGCCATCCTTTTTCGCGCCTTTCGGAGCGCGCCATCGCGGGAGCGGCGGGACCAGATCCGCTGGGTCCTCTACGGCTTGATCATCGGGCTGGCCCCGTTCATGCTCTTCTACACGGCCCCGCTTGTCCTGGGTTTCCGGCCGCTCCTCAGCGAGGAGACGGCCAGCCTCTTTTTCGCCGTCCTGCCGCTGGCCATGAGCTTCGCCATCCTGAAGCACAAGCTCCTCGACGTCACCATCATCATCAATCGCAGCGTCGTCTATTCGCTCATGACGGTGATCACCGTCGGCGTCTATCTGGCCTCGATCGAGGGGCTCAAGGCGCTCTTCGCCGTGATGCCGGGGAATGGACGGGGCTGGATCCCTCTCGGCGCCGCCTTCATCGCCGCCGTGGCCTTCGCGCCGGCCCGGTCCTGGGTCCAGGTGGCCGTCGACCGGGCTTTCTTCCGGAGAAGCTACGACTATCGCCGGGCCATCCTCGGCTTCAGCGCCGAGGCCGCGAGGGCCCACGGCGCGCCGGACCTGCTGGCCCTCTTCGAGGCCGCGCTCGACCGGACGATGCCGGTGGAGAAGGTAGGGGCATTCATCCCCGAGACCGGGATCGCCGCCTCCGACGAGGCCCTCCGCGAGGGGCTCGACGAGGCCGCCGTGGGCGCCCTGTCCGCGTCCGGCGCAGCGGCAGATCCGCTGCCCGTGGCGGAGCTCGCCCGGCTCGGGTTCGAGCGGACTCTGCCCCTGCCCTCCGCCGAGGGCGCCCGCCCGGGATGGCTCTTCATCGGCGCGAAGAGGTCCGGGCTCGGTTTCTCCGAGCAGGACGAGGAGCTCCTCCGGGAGCTGGCCGCCGATATGGCCGCCTCGCTCCGCCGCATCCGCCTCCAGGAGGAGGTCATCTACGAACGGGCCTCCCGCGAGAAGCTCGAGGAGCTCGGCCGGCTGAAGACGGAATTCATCTCCTCGGTCTCCCACGAGCTCCGGACGCCCATGACCTCGCTCCAGGCCATCTCGGAGCTCCTCAAGTCGGGCAAGGTGGCCGACGCCTCGAGGCGCGACCAGCTCCTGGACCTCATGGCCGGCGAGTGCGGGCGCCTCGGACGCTACCTGCGCAACGTCCTCGATTTCGGCCGCATCGAGACGGACACGAAGCGTTACGAGATCCGGACCGTAGACCTCGGCCCTATCGTCGCCGGGGTCGTCGAGATCGTCCGCTCGGCCGCGCCGGAGGGCGGGCTCGAGCTCGAGGTCGGGATGCCGGACGGGCCGGTGACCGTGGAAGCTGACCCGGACGCCGTGCGCCAGGCCCTCCTCAACATCATCGACAACGCCGTCAAGTACAGCGCCGGCTCGAAGCGCGTCGCGGTCCGGCTGGCCGCGACGGCCGGCGGCGGGGCCGAGATCGGCGTCCGCGACAACGGCATCGGCATCGCGCCCGAAGACCGAGAGCGCGTCTTCGAGGCCTTCTATCGCACGCCCGCAGCGGCGCGCCACGATCCCAAGGGCGTCGGCCTGGGGCTGCGCATCGTCAAGCACATCATGGACGGCCACGGCGGCGGGATCGAGATCGCCGGCGGGCCGGGGCGGGGGACGACGGTGACGCTCAAATTCCCGGGGAGGCGGTGACCATGAAAAAGATCCTCATCATCGACGACGACCGGGTCCTGCGGCAAACGCTGGCCGCGACCCTGGAGGCGGAAGGCTACGGCGTCGCGGAGGCGGCCGACGGCCGGGAAGGGCTGAACAAGGCCCTCAAGACGGCCTTCGACCTCATCGTGCTCGACGTCGTCATGCCCTCGCTCGGCGGGCTCGACGTCTGCCGCAAGCTCCGCGAGGCCGGCCGCCAGGTGCCGCTCATCGTCATGTCCGGAAAGAAGAAGAAAGAGGTCGACAAGGTCCTCGGGCTCGAGCTCGGCGGGGACGATTACCTGACCAAGCCGTTCGGGACCGACGAGTTCATGGCCCGGGTCCACGCCGTGCTGAGGCGGTCGCGGCCCGAGATCCCCGAGATCGAGGACGTCTCCTTCGGGGATGTGGCCGTCGATTTCCGGACCAAGACCGCGACCAAGGGCGGGCGGCCGCTTCACCTGACGGCACGGGAGTACGGCCTGCTTAGGCTCCTCGCCGGAAGCGAGGGCCAGGTCGTCTCGCGGGAGACCATCCTCAACAAGGTCTGGGAGTACGAGAAGTTCCCCACGACGCGGACGATCGACACGTTCATGTACAACCTGAGGCGGAAGATCGAGGACGACCCGTCCGCGCCGAAGCACCTCGTCACTGTGCCCTGGCTTGGCTATAAATTCCAGCGCAATTAGCGCTTGGAGCAGGGGATCCAGATCTCGGTCCGCAGCTTGTCGGGGGCGACCGCCGAGGGCTCCTGATCGAGGTAGCGCTCGAGGACGGGGCCGTCGGGCTCATAGCCTCGGGCCGTGAGCCAGCCCATGATCTTCGCGATGGCCGCGCCGGCCTCGTCGTAAGGCCCGACGAACAAGGCGGCCGCGACCGTGCGATGGTCCCAGGACTTCAGCATGAGGGGCGGCCGGCTCGTCGTCTGCGCTTCGACGATGAAGCCCAGCTCCCAGGACAGGTCTTCGGGCCTGGTCTCTCCCGGCGCGTCGTAATAGACGCCGACCATCGGACCGCGGATCCTGACGAGGAGGCCCTGGGCCTCCATGGCCCCGACGAGCTCCTGGATGACGAGGCCTATCTCGGAATAAGGCCCCGTGTGGGAGATGGCGACGTATGGGAAGGGCTCGACGTCCTTGATGGCGATGTCCAAGCCCCGCTGCGCCGCGCCGTCCGACGGCCCCAGGCCCGCGAGCGCCAGGACCGCCGCCGCCAGGACCGTCCCGAGGATTCTTCCTTTCATGGCGTTCCCCCTTGGGTCATATTATAGTCCGAACGCCGCCGTCTTGGTGAGGCGACAGGATCAGAGCGCGGCGAGGCGCCGGCGCGCGTCGGCGAGCTCGGGGTGGCCGGGGTCGGCGCTCTTCCAGCCTTCGAGGAACTTCGCGTACTCGGCGCGGGCCCCGGCGCGGTCGCCCTTCTCCTCGAGCACACGGCCCAGCCGGTAGTGATACAGAGGGGACATCAGGAAGCGGACCTGGTTCGCCGGATCGACGGTCAGGAGCTTGCGGTACTCGATCGCGGCCCGCTCGAGATCGCCTTTCTTCCAATAGGCCCGGGCCAGGACGTCCTTGAGGAAAGGCTGGTTGTAGCTTGCGACATCGTTGTCCCGAAGGGTCGGAAGGGTCTGGAAGACGATCGCCTCGGCCGTGGTGATCGCCTCGTCGACCCGGCCCGCTGCCAGGGCCGCCTCCGCCGCGGTCAGGCCGCGCAGGAAGATAAAACCGGGCCGATTCGGCGGATCGATCTCCGCAAGAAGGGGCTCGGATCTCGCGAGTATCTCGGCCGCCGCCTCCGGGCGCCCCTGCCGGACCTCCACCCAGGCTCCGAGCGCGGCTTTCTGTGCCCCGACGAGAGCCTGCCGGGCCGGCATCCTCTTGAGGCTAAAGGCGGTGAAGGCTTCGATGTTCTTGCGGGCCTCGTCGAACTCGCCCCGGTCGACTTGGACGAAGATGAGGACCCAGTTTGTCACCAGCGTCAGGTATTCGACCCCGCCGCGTTCGGCCTGAGCCTTTATGTCCTTGAAGTCCTTCAGGGCCGCGTCCCATTGGCCCAGGAGATATCTGTAATAGGCCCGCAGCCAAATCCCCGCCGTGTGGGCCGCCCCGGCCGGGGCCCGCGCCACGCGCTCATCGAGGCAGCGCATCGCTTCCGGGTAATTCTCCTGCAGCGCGTAAACATAGGCCAGGCTCGACCAGGACAGATAGAAGTCCGGCTGGGCGGCCAGGACCTGCTTGAATTTGGCCACCGAGGCGTCGAGCTTTCCGGTGCGCATGAGGAGCTCGGCCAGCGAGTCGACGGGGTTGGGATCGCCGGGATAGGCGGCCGCGTATCTCTCCAGGTAGGGAATGCCCTTGGCCGGCTGGCCCATCTTGACGTGGGTGTAGGCGATCTCGTTGAGGGCGGCCCCGAAGCCGGGATCGAGCTCGAGCGCCTTCTCGTAGGCGGCCAGGGCCTCCGGGTAGCTCCGGCGCGAGTTATAGTACCTTCCGAGATCGTAGTAAGCCTGCTTCTCCCCTGGGAACTTCCCGACGAGCTGCTGGAGGAGACGGAACTGCTTCGCCCCGTCCTGTTCGATCATGCCGGCGCACGCCGCCTCGATATAGAGCCGCTCTTTCTCGGACGCCTTGCCGGCGTACTGCCGGGCCTTCTCCAGGGCCTCGTCCCGGGCCTTGTAGTCGCTGAGCTCGTTGTTGGCGCGCGACAGGAAGAGGTAGGCCACGGCGAACTCGGGATCGAGGGAGACGGCCTTCTCGAGCGAGCGGCGGGCGTCGGCGCCGAAGAACCTCTCGAGCTCGTCGCGGCCCCGCAGGTAAGCGTTGTAGGCCTCGAGCGAGCCGGTCGTGACGTCGATGATCTTCGGCTGGGGCTTCTCGGCCTTGAGGGCCGCGAGGCCGCGGCCCCGAGAGATCGTCCGGCTGATCTCGTCGATCTGGGTCTTGAGGATGCTTCCCGCGCCGTCGCCGCTGGCCTGGGCCGTCTTGAGCGAGCGCTTGGTGGCCGCCTCCAGCACCTTGACGTCCGTGACGAACGTCTCGCCGGCCTTGGCGAAGAAGCCCACGGCCAGGGCGTCGATGCCCTGCTTGCGGCAGACGTCGAAACAGGTCTCCTCGTCGAGCGCGGCGGCCTCGCCCTTGCCGGACTGCCGCAGGAGGTCCTTGAGCTGCTGCCAGGTCGTGACCCGGAAGCGGCCCGATTGCTCGAGGCTGGTGATGAGGAGGTTGGGGATGGTCTCCTGGAGGACGTCGAAGGACGGGTCGCCGGTCTGGTTGCGGAAGCCCATGACGGCGATGGAGCGGCGTGAGGATTCCCGTTCGGGAAGGAACCGCCAGACGAGGAAGGCGGCGAGAAGGACGAGCAGGACGACGGCCGGGATCCAGATCCTTTTCGAGGGCAGGCGGAGCGTGATCGACTTCGACGTGGCCGGCTTGCGAAGGGGCAGGGGAGTGGCCGTGGTCGGGAGGGCGGACTCGATCTCCGCCAGCCGGGCGGAGAGGGCGGCCGCGCCCGCAGGCCTTTTCTCGGGCGACTTGTCGAGACACTGCAGGACGATGCGGGCCAGGTCGTCGGGGATCTGGGGGCTGAGCGTCCGCGGGTCCGGCGGCGCCTCGGTCTTCTGCTTGACGGCGACGCTGAGCGGCGTCCCGCCCTCGAAGGGGAGCCGGCCGGTCAGCATCTCGAAGAGGACGATGCCGAGCGAATAGAGGTCGGAGCGCGGCCCCGCCTCCCGGCCCTCCACCTGCTCGGGCGACATGTATTCGGGCGTGCCGATGAGGACGCCGGCGCCGGTGATCCCCTTGCCCTTGACGGAGCGGGCGATGCCGAAGTCCATGATCCGGGCGTTGCCGTCGCGGTCGATCATGATGTTCTGCGGCTTCAAATCGCGGTGGACGACCCCGACGCGGTGGGCCTCCTCGAGGCCCTCGCACACCTGCCGGGCCAGGCTGACCGCCTTGCCGAGCGGCAGGGCGCCGATGCGGTGGATGAGGCTCTTGAGGTCCTCGCCGGGCACGTACTCCATGGTGATGAAGTAGGTCGTCCCGTCGCGGCCGAAGTCGTGCATCCGGCAGACGTTGCGGTGGGAGATCGTCCGGGCCAGCCGCAGCTCGCTGCGGAAGCGCTCGATCGTCCGGTCGTCGGCCGCGATCTCGGGGTTGAGCAGCTTGAGGGCCAGCTTCTCGCGGACCTCGGTGTCGTAGACCTTGTAGACGCGGCCCATGCCGCCCTTGCCGAGGTCCTCGATGACCCGGTAGCGGCCGGCGAAGGTCTCGCCGGGCGCGAGCTCGCGGAGGGGCGGGGCGGCCATGATCACCGTCGAGGATTGGCCGGGCCCGGGTTCGGCGGAGAGGGCGGCGCCGCAGCGGCCGCAGAACCGGGTCCCTTCCGGGTTCTCGCCCTGGCATTGGGAACAGCGCATCCGTACCCTCCTCCGTCCCCCAGAGCATAGTCTGGCCGCCCGCACGTGTCAATTTCTTGACTTTCGTTTTTCTCCGCCCAATATTCAGGCAAATCGGAAATCCATTGGGCATTATACGATGGTGGAACCGTCTCGACCCAATTGAGTATATTAGGGTAGACAGAAATATTCCTGAAATGCCAAATCCCATCCTGACTTGCGACTTCTTGCTTGCATCGATACGTTTCTCTGTCCT
>Ga0316628_100001068_pt1 | contig 18817 bp, 18 predicted proteins | sample OWC_Aug_M2_C1_D5_FD_207648 | JGI IMG/M metagenome (GOLD analysis project Ga0316628, IMG submission 207648) | Wetland soil microbial communities from Old Woman Creek delta, Ohio, United States - OWC_Aug_M2_C1_D5_C | ecosystem: Environmental > Terrestrial > Soil > Wetlands | place: USA: Ohio... | reverse complement strand
GGGAGGCGGCGTTCGCTGCCGATCCGCAGCCTCCGGCCGGGCTGCCGCGTCTCCCGCCGCCGCCGCCGCGCCCGGCGAGCGCGGCGCTCCCGACGGCCGCGGCGCTCGGCCTGCGCGCCGAGCCCGCACGGCTCCCCACCTCCGGCGAGGCCGCCGCAGCCCGGCGCCTCGATCGCTTCCTCGACTCGGAGCTCCGCGGCTACGCCGAGCGACGCGACCTCCCGGCGGAGGACGCCACTTCGCGGCTCTCGCCCTACCTGCGCTTCGGGATGATCTCGGTGCGGAGCTGCCTGCACGCGGCGCGCGAGGTCGCGCGGCGCGAGCCGGCGGCCGCCGCTGGCGCCCGGCGCTGGATCGACCAGCTCGTCTGGCGCGACTTCTATGCCGCGCGGCTGGAGGAGCGGCCCGAGCTCCTCGGGCGGAGCCAGCGGCCGGAGCTCGACACCGTGAGGTGGAACGACGATCCTGCCGGGCTCGCGGCCTGGTGCGAGGGGCGGACCGGCTTTCCGATCGTGGATGCGGGGATGCGCCAGCTCGCCGCGGAAGGCTGGATGCACAACCGGGTGCGCATGATCGCCGCGAGCTTCCTGGTGAAGGACCTGCTCCTCGACTGGCGGCTCGGCGAGCGCTTCTTCTTCCGTTGCCTGGTGGACGGGGACCCGGCCTCGAACGACGGGGGCTGGCAGTGGGTCGCCTCCACCGGGAGCGACGCCCAGCCCTGGTTCCGGATCTTCAACCCCGTGCTCCAGGGCGAGCGCTTCGATCCGTCGGGCCGCTACGTGCGGCGCTACGTGCCCGAGCTCGCCTCGCTCCCCGTGCGCTCCGTGCATCGCCCGTGGGAGGCCGGGGCGCCGCCTGCCGACTATCCGGCGCCGATCGTGAGCCATGCGGAGCGCCGCGGGCTCGCGCTGGCGCGCTACCGGGCCGCGCGCTCCCGGGCGCGCCGACCTCCCGCGCGCGGACTTCCCGAGGCGCGCGATCCGTGACATCCTCGCGCCGGCGACGGGAGGGGCCGTCCTTCGGACCTCGCAGTGCCTCGGCGCCCCTCGAAGGGGCGCGGAGGCGTTGAACCCTTCTCGCGCCGGCGGCATCCAAAGCGCCGTGACCCGGTCGTGGCCGCATCTCGCGGCCTCTGGCCGCCACCCCTCTGGAGGATCCTCGAGATGACGTCCAACACGAGCTGGAAGAAGCTCGCACTGGCCTCCGCCGTCGCCGGCCTGTTCGCGGCCGGTGCGGGGACCGCCCTGGCTGCGGACACCGCGAGCCAGGCGGCCAAGATCAAGTGCGAAGGCGTGAACGGCTGCAAGGGACAGAGTTCGTGCAAGAGCGCGCACAATTCCTGCGCCGGGAAGAACGCCTGCAAGGGGCAGGGCTTCCTGATGATGACGCCGGTGGAGTGCGACGCGGCGACGGCCATGGCTGCGGAGAAGAAGTGATCCGGGGGGGTGGGGGCGCCAGCGCCCGCACCGCTCTCTCCGAGGTGTCGGTGTCCCTCTCCCCGCCCCTGCCGCAGCGCCCCGCCGAGGCGCCCTTTCTCGGTGTCGGCGTAGGCCTGCGTCCGCGCTACACGCCCGAGATCCTGGAGCGTGCCGCCGACCCGGCTCTCGGCATCGACTTCGTGGAGGCGATCAGCGAGAACTTCATGGTCCCGGGCGGGCGCCCGCGCCGCGTGCTCGCCGAGGTCCGGCGCGCGCTCCCGGTGCTGCTGCACGGCGTGTCGCTGAACGTGGGCTCCGCCGATCCCCTGGACGCGGGCCACCTGGACGCCCTCGACGAGCTGGCGCGACGCGTGGAGCCGGCCTGGATCTCGGACCACCTCTGCTGGACCGGCACCGGCGGCCACTCTCTCCACGATCTCCTTCCACTGCCCTGCACCGAGGAGGCGCTGCGTCACGTCGCGGGTCGCGTGGCGCGCGTGCAGGAGCGCCTCGGGCGGCGCATCGCGCTGGAGAACGTCTCCACCTACGCCGCCTTCGCCCACGACACCCTCGCCGAGTGGGAGTTCCTGGTCGGAGTCGCCGAGGCCGCGGACTGCGGCATCCTGCTCGACGTCAACAACGTCTTCGTCTCCGCCCACAATCACGGCTTCGATCCCCTGCGCTATCTGGCGGCGATCCCGCCGGAGCGGGTGTTCCAGATCCACCTGGCGGGGCACAGCGTGGAGGGCGAGCTCCTGATCGACACCCACGATCACCCGGTGCGGCCGGAGGTGTGGGCGCTCTACGAGGCGGCGCTGCGTCGGATCGGCCCGGTCTCGACCCTGATCGAGTGGGACGATCGCTTCCCGCCGCTCGCGACCCTGGTGGCCGAGGCCGCGCGCGCCCGGGCGATCCTCGCGCGCGTGACGAGGGAGCGGAATGACCGAGCCGGAGCCGCCGCTCGGGGCGCTGCAGCGGCGTCTCTCGCGGCTCATCACCTCGCCTAGCGGCGTCGCCGCCGCCCTGGCGGAGGAAGGCGACGCCGACGGCTCGGCGCTCGCGCGGCTGGTGCGCGGCGACCGCGGCATCCCGGCCGCGACCCGTCTCGAGGTCTACGCGCACGCCTACTTCGAGCGGATCCGCGGCTGCCTGGCCGACGACTTCGCGGCGCTGGCCGCGCTGCTCGGTCCGGAAGCATTCCACGATCTCGCCAGGCTCCATCTGATGGCGCATCCGCCGCGGCACTTCTCCCTGCGCTACGTCGGAGAACGTCTCCCCGGCTTCCTGGGCGGCCACCCCGCGGCCGGGATCTTCCGCGCCCGCTGGCCCGCCGCGGCAGACCTCGCCGCCCTCGAGTGGGCGCTGGCCGACGTCTTCGACGCGCCGGACATGGCGAGCCTCGCGCCCGAGAGCCTCGCCGAGCTGGCCCCGGAGGCCTGGGCCGAGCTCCGCCTCGAGCCGGTGGCCGCGCTCCGGCTGCTCGAGCTCTCCTGGCCCGTGCACCGGCTGCGCCGCGCCTTCGACGCCGGCGAGCCCCTCGAGGCGCTCGCGCCCGATCCCACGCAGATCTGCGTCTGGCGACGCGAGGAGCAGGTGTTCCATCGCGCGCTCGCACCGCTCGAGGCGGTGTGCCTCGCCGATCTCGGGCGGGGCGCGAGCTTCGGCGATCTCTGCGAGCGGGTCGCCGGCGAGACGGGCGAGGCCGAGGCGGTGTCCCGCCTCCTCGCCTGGCTGCGTCGCTGGCTGGACGACGCGCTCCTGGCCGCCCTCGAGACGCGCCGCCCGGGCGCGTAACCGCGGCGCTCCACCGGCATCCAAGCGCCGTGATACGGAAGGAGGATCCGATGCTCGGTCGTCTCCTCGCGCTCCGCGCGCGCGCCCTGGGTCGGCTCCAGCAGCTCGCCTGGCTCCCGCCGCTCGTGACACGGATCGCGGTGGGCTGGGTCTTCGTGCAGTCCGGCTGGGGCAAGCTCCACGATCTCCAGAAGGTGATCGATTTCTTCCGGGAGCTCGGCATCCCGCATCCCGAGCTGCAGGCGCCCTTCGCCGCGGGCACCGAGCTCGCCTGCGGGACGCTGCTCCTTCTCGGGCTCGCCACGCGCCTCGCCTGCCTGCCGCTCTCGGTGGTGATGATCGTGGCGATCGCGACGGCGCTCTGGCCCGAGCTGGACGGCGCGGGGGACCTCTACTTCAAGGGCGAGTTCCTGTTCCTGGTGCTCTTCGGCTGGATCGCCGTCCACGGCCCCGGCCCGCTCTCGCTGGACGCGCTCCTGCTGCGCCTCACGGGCCGGCGCCCGCAGGAGGCGCGCGCGTCCTCCGGTTGGCGACGCGCCGTGGTGTGATCGCGGAGTCAGACGCCGAAGCGCCGGGCGAGGGCACCCGCCACCCGGCGCTTCACCGCGCGCGGGAGGAACGTGGTGACCGCCGCCACGGCCTTGTTCTGCGCCCCGGGCACGCACAGCACCTCGCCGCGCCGCAGGCCCTGGAGCGATGCCTCCACCACCGCCTCCGGGTCCATCCAGGCGAACTCGGGGATCGCGGAGGTGTCGATCCCGGCTCGGTCCTGGAACTCGGTGCGCGTGAAGCCCGGGCAGAGCGCCTGCACCTTGACCCCCGTCCCGCGCAGCTCCTCGTGGAGCGCCTCGGTGAAGCTGTTCACGAAGGCCTTGGTTGCGCCGTAGGTGGCGTTGTGCGGGCAGGGCTGGAGGCCCGCGAGCGAGGAGACGTTCACGATCGAGCCGTGCCCGCGCGCCAGCATCACCGGGAGGGCGGCCCGCGCGAGCCGCACCAGCGCGATCACGTTCAGCCGGATCTCCGACTCCTCGCGCTCGGGATCGAGCTCGGCGAAGGCACCGAAGGTGCCGAAGCCCGCGTTGTTCACCAGGAGCTCGAGGCGCGCGTCGGCGGCGATCGCCTGCTCCACGCGCCTTAGATCGGCGGGGTCGGTGAGGTCGGCGGCCAGCACCTCCGCCTCCATGCCGCGCTCGTCGCGGATGCGCTTGGCGAGTGTCTCCAGGCGGTCCCGGCTGCGCGCCACCAGCACGAGGTCGTACTGATCGCGGGCGAGGCGCTCGGCGAAGGCGGCGCCGATGCCGGCGGAGGCGCCCGTGACGAGGGCCCGGCGGCGCGGGCCGCGGGGCTCGGTGGAGTTCCTGGCTTCGGTCATGGCGGCACCTCCCGATCGGGGACGCCGGAATCCTACCCTCGCGCCCGTGGCCTCGCCGCGGCCTGACGCGCGGCCCCACGGGAGGGAAACTCGCAGCGGAGCCGAGGCGTAGAGAGGGGAAGGGGGGCACGGCGCGAATGCCCGGAGCGGCTGCGAGGCAGCCCGAGCGGAGCCGCGGGAGGCTGTGGACGCACGCGCGCGCGGCGCTCGCGGCCGGGCTGCTGCTCCGGCTCGCCGCGCCGGCCCGCGCGCTGGAGGTCCGCCTGCCTCCGCCCGGAAGCGACGGCTGGCGGCCCCAGGCGCTCCCGAGGGTCGCGCGCGCCACCCGCTACGATCCCTTCGTGGAGGACGGGGTGGCAGGCGTGCGCAGCCGGAGCGAGTGCTCGGCCTCGGCGCTGCTGCTCCCGCTTCCCGAGATCGATCTCCAGCGGACGCCGCGCCTGCGCTGGCGCTGGAAGGTGGAGGATCCGCTGCCCCCGCATCCCGAGCGCAGCAAGGCCGGCGACGACTTCGCCGCACGGGTCTACGTGATGTTCCGCTTCGACCCCGCCCATGCGAGCCTCCTCGCGCGGGCGCGCCATCGCCTCGCCGCGCTGCTCTACGGCCCGGACGTGCCGGGAAACGCCCTCGACTACGTCTGGACCACCGGCGAGCCGGCGGGCGCGCGCTGGAGCAACCCCTTCACGGACGCGGCCTGGATGATCTCGCTCGGTCGGGGACCCCTTCCGGTCTGGCGGACGGAGGAGGTGGACGTGACGGCCGACTACCGCGCGCGCTTCGGGACTGCGCCGCCGGCCGTCCTCGGCCTCGCGCTCATGACGGACAGCGACAACGGCTGCAGCCGCGCCGGCGCAGCCTTCGCGGACTTCGCCTTCCTCGGGCCGGCGGAGGCAGCGCCGTGAGCGAGGCGTCCTTCGCCGACACTCTCTCCCGTCACGGCCTCGAGCTCCCGCGCCGCGCGGCGGTGACGACCCTGCAGGTGAACGTCGGCAAGCGCTGCAACCAGGCCTGCCATCACTGCCACGTGGACGCGGGGCCGAAGCGCAGCGAGCGGATCGAGCGTCGCACGGCGGGGCGCGTGCTCGAGCTCCTGGCGCGCAGCCCCTCGGTCCGAACGCTCGACGTGACGGGCGGCGCCCCCGAGCTCTCCGACCAGTTCCGCTTCCTGGTGGAGGGAGCGCGCGGCCTCGGGCGGCGCGTGATCGACCGCTGCAACCTGACCGTGCTCCTCGAGCCCGGGCAGGAGGCGACGGCGGAGTTCCTGGCGGCTCACGGCGTGGCGGTGATCGCCTCGCTCCCCTGCTACGGCCCGGAGAACGTGGAGCGGCAGCGGGGCCGCGGCGTCTTCGAGAAGAGCCTCCGCGTGCTGCAGCGGCTGAACTCGCTCGGCTATGGGCTCGAGGGATCGCCGCTGGCGCTCGATCTCGTCTACAACCCGGTCGGTCCCGCGCTCCCGCCGGCGCAGCCGGAGCTCGAGGCGCGCTACAAGGAGGAGCTCGGCCGGCGCTTCGGAATCTCCTTCCATCGCCTGCTCACCCTCACCAACCAGCCGATCGCGCGCTTTGCCGCCGACCTCGCGCGCTCGGGGCGGCTGGCCGAGTACCTCTCGCTCCTCGTGCATCACTTCAATCCGGCGACGGTCCCGGGGCTGATGTGCCGCCACCTGGTCTCGGTGGGCTACGACGGCCGGCTCCACGACTGCGACTTCAACCAGATGCTCTCCCTCGAGCTCGGCGCGCCGCCGCGCACCTTGTGGGACCTCGAGTCGCTGGAGGGGCTCGCGGGCGCGCCGGTGACGACCGGGCCCCATTGCCACGCCTGCACCGCCGGCGCCGGCTCGAGCTGCGACGGAAGCCTGACCTAGCCGCCCGTAGGCCGGGGGCCAAGGGCCGAGTACCCTCGCACCGGACCATGGCATCCGAGACCCACGAGCCGTCGCCCGTCGCACGGGCCCCTGCCGCGGAGGAGACGCCGTCCGAGGCCCGCTCGCTCGCCGCCTCCGACGCCGCCCCCGGCTCGCCGCGCCCGTACGGCTGGCTGCGCGCGGCGGGGCTCGTCGTCGCGCTCGCGGTCTTCCTGCTGCTCGGCCGCGCGCTCGGGGGCTACGTGCCGCTCTTCGTCCGCTGGGTGGAGGGCCTCGGGGCGCTCGGCTCGCTGGTCTTCGTCGCGGGCTACGCCCTCGCGGTGGTGGCGCTGGTGCCGGCCTCGGTGCTGACGCTCTGCGCGGGGGCCATCTTCGGGATTGGACGCGGCACGGCGCTGGTCTTCGTGGCGGCGGTCCTCGGCTCCTGCCTCGCCTTTGCCGTGGCGCGCCACGGGGCGCGCGGCTGGGTCGAGCGGCGCGTGGTGCGAGACCCCCGCTTCGCCGCCATCGACCGCGCGGTGGCGCAGCAGGGCCTGCGCATCGTCTTCCTGCTGCGACTCTCTCCGGTGTTCCCGTTCACCGTGCTGAACTACGCCCTCGGGCTGACCCGCGTGCGCTTCGCGGATTACCTGCTGGCCTCCATCGGCATGCTCCCGGGCACGCTCCTCTACGTGTACTACGGAAAGCTCCTCGGCACGGTGGCGGCGGTGGCGGGCGGAACCCGGCCGCAGCAGGGACCCGGCGACTGGATCCTGCTCGGCGTGGGCCTCCTGGCGACGATCGCAGTCACGGTGCACGTGACGCGTCTCGCGCGGCGCGCCCTCACCGCGGCCTCCCTCGCATGACGGGCCTGCCCCCGCTCGCGGCCGAGTGGCTCGAGAGCGACGGCCTCGGCGGCTTCGCCTCGGGGACCGTCGGCGGCGAGCGCACGCGGCGCTACCACGCGCTCCTCCTCGCCGCCACGACCCCACCCACCGGCCGCTTCGTCCTGGTGAACGGACTCGAGACCTCCTTCCACGACGGAGAGGCCGGCGTCGCGCTCTCGACGCAACGCTACACCGGCGACGTGGTCCATCCCGACGGCGCGACCCGCGTGGTCGGCTTCGAGCGCGAGCCCTGGCCCTGCTGGCACTTCAGCCTCGGCGACGGACGCCGGGTGGTGCAGGAGCTCTTCGTGGCCCACGGCGCGGCCGTGGCGGTGCTGGCCTGGCGCCTCGAGGGCGGCGGCGTGGGGACGCTGCGCGTGCGCCCGCTGCTCTCCGGGCGCGACCCGCACGCCCTCATGCGCGAGAACCCGGTCTTCCGCTTCGACGCCGCCCTGGAGGGCGAGCGCGTGTCCTGGACCCCCTATCCCGGCGTCCCAGGAGTCCACGCGCTCTCGAACGGCCGGTACCGGCACGAGCCCGAGTGGTACCGCCGCTTCCTCTACACCGAAGAGCGTGCACGAGGCCTCGACTGCGAGGAGGACCTGGCGACGCCGGGCTGCTTCGAGTTCGACCTCGGGCGCGGCGAGGCCGTGCTGCTCCTCGCCGCGGAGGGCTCCGAGGACACGGTGCGGCCGGGACGCGCGTCGGCACAGGCGGTGCTCGGCCTGCTGCGCGACTCCGAGCGCCGCCGCCGCCAGCGCTTCGCGACGCCCCTCGAGCGCGCCGCGGACGCCTACCTCGTGCGGCGCGGGGGCGGCCGCTCGATCGTCGCAGGCTATCCCTGGTTCGCCGACTGGGGCCGCGACGGCTTCGTCGCGCTGCGAGGCCTCTGCCTCGCCAGCGGACGCCTCGACGCCGCCCGCGACGTCCTGCTGGAATGGTCGACCTCGGTCTCCGAGGGCATGCTGCCGAACCGCTTCCCCGACGCCGGCGACCGGCCCGAGTACAACTCGGTCGACGCCTCGCTCTGGTACGTGGTGGCGGTGCACGACTTCCTGGCCACGGCCGCGCGCGATCGGCGCCACGTCTCCGACCCCGATCGTCAGGCGCTCGGGCGCGCCGTGCTGGCGATCCTGGACGGTTACTCCCGCGGCACGCGCTACGGGATCCGCGCCGATGCCGACGGGCTGCTCGCCGCGGGCGTGCCCGGCGTGCAGCTCACCTGGATGGATGCGAAGGTGGGCGACTGGGTGGTGACACCCCGCATCGGCAAGCCCGTCGAGGTGCAGGCCCTGTGGCTGAACGCGCTCCGCATCGGAAGCACGCTGGACGACCGCTACGGCGAGCTCCTGGCGCGGGCGAGCGCGGCCTTCGAGTCGCGGTTCTGGAACGCGGAGCGAGGCTGCCTCTTCGACGTGGTGGACGCGCTGCACGAGCCCGGCAAGAGCGACGCGAGCCTGCGCCCGAACCAGATCCTGGCGGTGGGCGGCCTGCCCTTCCCTCCCCTCGCGGGCGAGCGCGCGCGCTGCGTGGTGGAGGTGGTCGAGCGCGCGCTCTGGACGCCGCTCGGCCTGCGCTCCCTGGCGCCGGGCGAGCCCGGCTACCACCCGCACTACCAGGGCGGCGTCGCCGAGCGCGATGGCGCCTACCACCAGGGCACGGTCTGGCCCTGGCTCGCCGGGCCCTTCGTCGACGCCTGGCTGCGGGTCCACGGCGACACGGCCGAGCGTCGCGCGGAGGCGCGCGCGCGTTTCCTGGCGCCGCTGCGCCGGCACCTGGAGCAGGCCGGCCTCGGCCACGTCTCCGAGATCGCCGACGCCGAGGCCCCCTTCACGCCGCGCGGCTGCCCCTTCCAGGCCTGGTCGCTGGGCGAGCTGCTGCGGATCGAGGAGCGTCTCGCGGCCGATCCGCGCCCGGCCGCGCCGCGCGCCGGGCCCGCGAGCGTCTAGCCCCGGGCGCGCGGCCGCCGGCCGCGAGGCCCCGAGGAGGCCCGATGCACGATTTCCCGCCGCTCGCGCCGCTCGACGTCCACAACCGCGAGCTCCTGGCTCGGGTCCATCCCGCGGAGCATCGCAACCCGACGCCGGCAGGCCGCTACAACCTGGTGGTGGTCGGTGCCGGAACGGCCGGGCTCGTGAGCGCCGCCGGCGCGGCCGGCCTCGGCGCGAAGGTGGCGCTGGTGGAGGAGCATCTCCTCGGCGGCGACTGCCTGATCGCCGGCTGCGTGCCCTCGAAGACCTTGCTGCGCGCGGCGCGCGCGGCCCACGAGATCCGGGCGGCGCAGCCCCTCGGCGTGCGCGCGCCCGGAGGAGTCGAGGTGGACTTCGGCGCCGTGATGGCGCGCCTGCGCCGCGTGCGCGCCGAGATCGCCTCCAACGACTCGGTCGCACGCTTCACGGGGCTCGGGGTGGACGTCTTCCTGGGCCGCGGGCGCTTCCAGGGCCCGGACACCCTGGAGGTCGCGGGCGCGCGGCTGGGCTTCGCGCGGGCCGTGATCGCCACCGGCGCCCGCGCGGTGCATCCGACGATTCCCGGCCTCCTCGAGGCCGGCTTCCTCACGAACGAGAACGTCTTCCATCTGACCGAGCAGCCGCGCCGGCTGGCCCTGATCGGCGGCGGCCCCGTCGGCTGCGAGCTCGCTCAGGCCTTCGCGCGCCTCGGGAGCGAGGTGACCCTGATCCACGACCGCGAGCGGCTGCTCGAACGCGAGGACCCGGACGCGGGCTCGATCCTCGAGCGGGTGCTCCGCCGCGAGGGCGTCCGCCTGCTGCTCGGCGCCGCCGTGGAGCAGGTGGAGCGCGCGAGCGGCGAGAAGCGGCTGCGGGTGAAGCACGCCGGCGGCCTCGAGACGGTGGCGGTGGACGAGATCCTGGTCGGCGCCGGACGGCGGCCCAACCTGGAGGGACTCGGCCTCGAGGCGGCCGGGGTGCGCCACGACCCCGTGCGGGGCGTCGAGGTGGACGATCGGCTGCGCACCTCCAACCGCCGGATCTTCGCCGCGGGCGACGTCTGCATGGCCTGGAAGTTCACCCACGCCGCGGATGCGGCCGCGCGCATCGTGATCCAGAACGCCCTCTTCCTGGGCCGCCGCCGCCTCTCGGCCCTCACCATGCCCTGGTGCACCTACACCGACCCCGAGATCGCGCACGTCGGCCTCGCTCCCCGCGAGGCCGAGGAGCAGGGCCTCGCGCTCGACACCTATCTGCGTCCCCTGTCGGAGGTGGATCGCGCGCGGGCCGACGACGCGAGCGAGGGATTCGTGAAGCTCCACGTGGCGAAGGGCAAGGACCGCATCCTCGGCGCCACGGTGGTGGCGCGAAACGCCGGAGACCTGGTGAGCGAGATCTCGGTGGCGATGGCGGGCGGGGTCGGCCTCGGGCGCCTCGCCCAGGTGATCCATCCCTACCCGACCCAGGCCGAGGCGATCCGCCAGCTCGGCGACGCCTACAACCGCACGCGCCTGACGCCGCGCGCGAAGCTCGTGCTCGGCCGCTGGCTCGCCTGGCGGCGCTGAGGCTCAGCCCCCGCGCCGGCGCGAGTCCAGCACCGCCCGCACCAGCTCCTCGGGCACCTCCTCGGGCACGGCGCCCTCGGGCTCCCGGAAGGCCTCGCGGCCGAGACGCACCGTCTCCTGATAGGTGTGGAGATAGCGGACGCAGGCCGGGCACAGCCGCAGGTGGTGCTCGAAGCGCTCGCGCTCCTCGGGCGGGAGCTCGCCGTCGAGATAGTCCCGCAGGAACTCGATCAGCTCGCGGCAGGTCAGGCGGCTCACGGCTGCCCCCGAAGCTGCGGATCGAGCAGGGTCCGCAGCGCCTGACGGGCGCGGTGGAGCCGCGTCTTCACCGCGGACTCGGAGAGACCGAGCAGGCGCGCCGTCTCGTCGGTGTCGAGCTCCTCCACGTCGCGCAGCAGGAGGACGTTGCGGTAGGCGTCCGGCAGGCGCTCGATCGAACGGCGCACCAGCTCCTGCGTCTCGCGCCGCGCCAGGGCGTCGAGCGGGAGCTTCCACTCCTGCGCGGGATCTGCGGCGTGCCCGTCCTCGAGGAAGCGCGGCAGGAGATCCTCGAGCGCGACCTCCGGACGGCGGCGCCGCTGGCGCAGGCGCATGAGGGCGGCGTTCAACACGATCCGGTGCAGCCAGGTCGAGAGGCGGGCCTCGCCCTCGAAGCGGTCGAGCCCGCGAAACGCCGAGAGCAACGCCTCCTGCACCGCATCGCGCGCGTCCTCCTCGTTCCCCAGCATCCGGCGCGCCGTCGCGAGCAGGCGGCCGCCGAAGCCGCGGACCAGCGTCTCGTAGGCCCCCTCGTCTCCGGCACGCAGCCGGGCCAGGAGGGCCGTCTCGTCGAGGGCTCCGGAGGACCCGCGCTCGGACATGGCAGTGGACGCTAACACGCCCCGCCACGCCGACCGAGCGCAACGGCCTCCCCCGTTCCTTGGATGCCCGGGGGGCGGGCCGGTTACCCGCGTGCGGGCGGCACCGCGAGCGGTCAGGCGATGGGATTGCGGAAGCCGAGCAGCCGATCCGCCAGGCGGATCATCCACGGGTTCAGGAAGAGGAAGCGCAGCCGCCAGAGGGGCGAGTGGCAGTCGAAGGGCGAGAGCGCGCCGTCCAGGAGCTGCGCCACGTCCTCCGCCGCCCGGGCGCCCAGCCGATCCAGGATCTGCTCGCCGATCTCCGCCGAGGCGCCGGACGGGGCTCCGGAGTAGGTCCGCTCGAGGAAGTAGCGCATGCTCCCGCGATTGGAGCGAAGCAGGGTCCGGAAGCCCGCGAGACGGCCCAGCGGAAGCTCGCTCCCCCCGCCCTGCGTCCGCGCGAGCCAGCCGTCGACCGTCGAGCGCGGGAGCTCCTTGTACACCGGATCCACCCAGCCGCCGCAGAGGGCCAGGAGCTGCGAGGTCTCGAGGAGACCGCCGTGCGTGTCCCCCGCCAGGTCCTCCACGCGCAGCCCCGGAATCGAGCCGAGCAGGTCCTCCAAGCTCTCGCCGCCCTTGGTCGCGAGGCGCTTCAACACCAGCGAGAACACCGACACCATGCGAATTCCGCGTCGTCGGCTGACGCGCTCGCAAGCCTGCTCCAGGGCGACGAAGTGGCGCGGACCGCCATGGAAGTTCGAGACCAGGACGTCGCGGAAGCCCTGCGCCGCGAGGCTCGCGCCGAGATCCTGCAGGAAGGCCAGGGTCGTGGAGGGACGGAAGAAGAGCGATCCCGGCTGCGGCACCACGTCGGTGGCGGCGTAGACCAGGGGGAGCTTCAAGAACGTGCGCTGCCGGTGGCGCTCGGGCAGGAAGCGCAGCATCCGCTCGGCGAGGCCCTCGCCCTCCAGCGCGTCGGCGCCGAGGGGAAGGTGCGGGCCGTGCACCTCCAGCGGAGAGCAGGTCACGAGCACCACGCAGCGGCCGCGATCCAGCCGATCGAAGGCGGTCTTGGTGAGGGTCTCCCAGCGCAGGACCGTGGGCTGGTCGGGCATGTCCACCTCGCGGGGCTCGCGCGGCCGGCGGCGCGCACGGCGGCCTCGGGCTCGCAACCTACCGCCCGGTCAAAGCCCCTGCCAAGCCCCTTCCGGCGGCGGACCGGCGGGCCGCGAGCGATCGCGGCTCCAGCGGCCGGGCTCCGAGAGGCGGGACACGCGCATCCAGGCCTGCGGACGCCCGTCCTCGCCCCGCTCGTGCCCCACCACCACCAGCGGCCCGTCCTCCGCGGCGGCCGCTCCGAGCGCGGCGCGCACCCGCTCCGGGTCCACGCTGGCGTCGCGAGCCGGGAGCGGGACCACGTCGCGCACGAGGGCGAGGCGTCGCGCGGTGGCCGCCGACTCGGTGGGCGCGACGATCGGGAGGCCGGAGGACGCCCGCGAGAGCAGCCGCGCGCCGAGGCCGCCGCGCGTCCACACCACGAGCGCCCGCGCGCCGATCGCGCGCGCCGCGCGCGCCGCCGACTCCGCCATCACCGCGAGCTCGCGCAGGTCGGCGGGCAGACCCTCCGGCCCACGGATCTCGCCCGGGCGGGCCCGCTCGGTGGCTGCCGCGATGCGGGCCATGGTCTCGACGGCGCGCACGGGATGCGCGCCGACCGCCGTCTCCTCCGAGAGCATCACGGCGTCGGTGCCGTCCAGCACCGCGTTCGCCACGTCGTTCACCTCGGCGCGGGTGGGACGTGACTCCGTCACCATCGACGCCAGCATCTGCGTGGCGGTGATCACGGGACGGCCGCGGCGACGCGCGGCCTCGAGGATGCGCTTCTGCTCCAGCGGAAGCCGCTCGAAGGGCGTCTCGAGGGCCAGATCGCCCCTCGCCAGCATGACGGCGTCGGTCGCCTCCAGGATGGCGTCGAGCTGCCGCACCGCCTCCGCGGTCTCGACCTTCGCCACGATCGGGGACGAGGCGTCGAGGCGCCGGAGCTCGCGGCGCACGGCCCGCAGATCGTCCGGCGTGCGGACGTAGGAGATCCCCACCAGATCGACGCCGAGCTCGGCACCGAAGGCGAGATCGGCCCCGTCCTCCTCCGACAGGATCGGGCGTCGCAGGAGGCCGCGGGGCACGTTCACGCCCTTGCCCGAGCTGAGCGGTCCACCGCCCAGCACCTCGCAGACGACGCCCGTGCCGGTCATCTCGCGCACCAGGAGCTCGATGGCCCCGTCGGCCAGGAGTAGCCGATCGCCCGGCTGCACCTCGTCGAAGAAGAGCGGATCGTCGACGAAGGCGCGCGTGGCGTCGCCGGTGCCGGGACCCGCGAGCAGCGCGAAGCGCGCGCCGGCCGCGAGCACGCTGCCGGGCGCCATCGCGCCCACCCGCACCTTCGGTCCCCTCAGGTCCTGCAGGATCGCCACGGGACGCTCGAGCTCCGCGCAGACCTCGCGCAGCCGGCGCGCGCGCTCTCGATGCTCCTCCCGGGTTCCGTGGGAGAAGTTCAGGCGCGCCACGTTCATCCCGGCGAGGACCAGCGCGCGCAGGGTGTCGCGCTCGGAGCTCGCGGGCCCGAGCGTGCAGACGATCTTCACCCCGCGCAGGATCGGCGGTCGCTCCGCGGCGTCGGACTCCATGGGGATAGACTATCCTGGCACGCGGCATCCGCCGGCCTCGAGACCCGAGCGTCGCGGATGCGCTCCACGAGAAGCCGGACGAGAACCCGCACCAGGACCCGCACGAGGAGAGGCCCATGGCCACGAAGAAGAAGACGACGGCACGCAAGGGAGCCGCCGCCAGGAAGGGCGCCAAGCCGAGCCGTGAGGCGCCGGCGGCGAAGCCGGTCGCCCGCAAGACCAGCAAGCCGGCACGGCAGGCCTCTCCCGCGCCGCGAGGCGAAGGCGGCCTCGTCTACACCAGCGCTCTTCGCGAGCTCCTGGCGAAGCGCCTCGGGCGCTAGCTCCGCACCAGGAGCAGCGACTTCGGGTCCAGCGAGACCCGCAGCGCCGAGACGTCGGGGTTGTCGTGGTCCTTGAGGGCCCGCAGGGCCAGCGAGCCTTCCGCCGGCTCCAATGCGAGGATCACGCTCACCAGATCCTGCACCCGGGCGAGCGTGGGCGGCACGGCGGCGATGCGCTCTCCGGCGCAGGCGGCGGAGAGCCAGATCTCGGCCTGGAGCTCGCCGGCCAGGGACTTCAGCTCCGCCACCTCGTCGCGCGGCGTCGCCTCCAGACCCCAGCCCTCCACCACCACCAGGCCCGGCGGCCCCCCGACCTCGCTCTCCACCTTCACCGCCTCGCGCAGCTTGGAGGCGCCGAACCCGGCGACGGGATAGGAGCGGATGCTCCGCTTGCGGTCGATGTCCGAGCGCGTCACGGCCAGGTTCTCGAGACCGGTGGTGGAGGCGAGGTCGTCGAAGACCGTGTCGTACCAGGCCCGCACGTGGGCGACGGTCTCGTCCAGCGAGACGTGCAGCACGTGACCGCCCCGCAGCAGCTCGTCCAGCGCCACGCTCACCAGGAAGGCCGTCTTCCCGACGCCGTGCCCCGCCAGCACCACCCCCAGGTTCCCGCGGCCGAGTCCGCCGTGCAGGCTCTTCTCGAGGAGGCGCAGCGGGCTGCGCGCGTTCAGGAACTTCTTTTCCATGGCCCCCCCGTGGCTATTCGTCGTCGGGCTTGATCTTCGAGCCGTACTTCTCGATCAGCGCCTTGGTCACCTCGGACGGCGCCGGCACGTAGCGCGCGAACTCCATGGTGAACTCGGCCTTGCCCTGGCTCGCGGAGCGCAGATCCGTCGCGTAGCCGAACATCTCGGCGAGGGGCACCTCCGCTTCCACGCGGCTGAACCCTTCTTCCTCGGTGGTGCCGATCACCATGCCGCGGCGCTGGAGGATGGTCTTCAGGTACTGGCCCTGGAACTCGGTCGGCCCCTCCACCGCGAGCTTCATCACGGGCTCGAGCACGATCGGCTTCGCGCGGGGGTAGACCTCGCGGAAGGCGCCGCGCGCCGCGAGCTGGAAGGCGATGTCCGAGGAGTCCACGGAGTGGGCCTGCCCGTCGTTCACCACCGCCCGCACGCCCACCACCGGGAAGCCGATCAGCCGGCCCTTCTCGATGGCGCTGCGGAAGCCCTTCTCCACCGCGGGAATGAACTCCGTCGGGATCGCGCCGCCCCGCACCTCGTTCACGAACTCGAACTCCGCGCCGCCCTCCGGGATCGGCTCCACGTAGCCGCCGACCTTGCCGTACTGGCCCGAGCCGCCGGTCTGCTTCTTGTGGGTGTACACGTACTCCGCGCGCTGGGAGATGGTCTCGCGGTAGGCCACCTGGGGCTGGCCGGTCTGCACCTCGACGCTGTACTCGCGCTTCATGCGCTCGATGTAGACGTCGAGATGGAGCTCGCCCATGCCGGAGATCACGGTCTCGCCGCTCTCCTCGTCGATGCCGGCCCGGAACGTCGGGTCCTCGCGCGTGAAGCGGCCGAGGGCCTTCGACATGTTGTCCTGGGAGGCCGAGTCCTTGGGCTTGATGGCGAGCGAGATCACCGGCGCGGGCACGTGCATGCCCGTCATCGCCACCTGGATCGACTCGTCCGTGAAGGTGTCGCCGGAGGCGCAGTCGATGCCGAAGAGGGCGACGATGTCGCCGGCCATCGACTCGGTGATGTCCTCCATCGAGTCGGCGTGCATGCGCACCAGGCGGCCCACCTTGTGGCGCCGCTTGGTCCGGCTGTTCTGGATGCTCGAGCCCTTGGTGAGCGTGCCCTGGTAGACCCGGACGTAGGTGAGCTGGCCGTAGCGTCCCTCGTCGAGCTTGAAGGCGTAGGCCACCACGGGCTTCGCGGGGTCGCTCTCCAGCACGATCGGGGCCTCGTTGCGGCCGAGGTCGACGCCCGTGTTCTCCACGTCCGTCGGGCAGGGCAGGTAGAGCGTCACGGCGTCGAGCAGCTTCTGGACGCCCCGGTTCTTGTAGGCCGAGCCGAGGAAGACCGGGCAGAGGCCGAGGGAGAGCGTCCCCTTGCGCACGGCCTGGTGGATCAGCTCCTCGCTGACCTCGCCCTCCAGGATCGCCTCGGTGAGCTCGTCGGAGAACATGGAGACCGCATCCAGCATGTTCTCGCGAGCGGCGTCGGCCTCGTCGCGCAGCGCGGCCGGGATCTCGTCCTCGCGCACGTTCTCGCCGTTGTCGCCCTCGAAGTAGACGGCCTTCATGCTGACGAGGTCGATCACGCCCTGGTGATCGGCCTCGAGGCCGATCGGGAGCTGCATCAGCACGGCGTTCAGCTTGAGCTTCTCGCGCAGCTGGTCCCGCACCTTGAACGGGTTGGCCCCCGAGCGGTCGAGCTTGTTCACGAAGGCCAGGCGCGGGACCTTGTAGCGCCGCATCTGGCGGTCCACGGTCATCGACTGGGACTGGACGCCCGCCACGCCGCAGAGCACGAGGATCGCGCCGTCGAGGACGCGCAGCGAGCGCTCCACCTCGATCGTGAAGTCCACGTGGCCGGGCGTATCGATGATGTTGATGTGGTGGCCCTTCCAGGCGCAGTAGGTCGCGGCGGAGGTGATGGTGATGCCGCGCTCCCGCTCGAGCTCCATGAAGTCCATGGTGGCGCCGACCTGGTCCTTCCCCTTCACCTCGTGGATCTTGTGGATCCGCTTGGTGTAATAGAGGATGCGCTCGGTGAGCGTGGTCTTGCCCGAGTCGATGTGGGCGCTGATGCCGATGTTGCGGACGCGCTGGATGTCGTAGGCCATGAGGCCCGGGAGATTAGCCTCCCGCATCCCCCCGCGCACCCCTCCGCCGACCCGCGCGCGGGGCGGCCGCGCTGCGGCCCGCTCGGCTCTCGAGGAGCTCCGCTCGCCTGCGGCTCGCTGCGCGCGGTGGGGGCGCCTGCGGCGTCCCGCCGCTTGCTACCGGACGCGCGCCCAGAGGCTCTCCAGCGCGTCGAGCGGCACCCGGGCGCGGCGGCGCCGGGTGAGCGCGTCGACGGCCGTCGTGAACGCGCAGAACGCGGCGTGGGGCGAGGCCACGCGGAAGCGCGGGAAGGCCAGCGGCGCCGAGCGCAGCGCTCCCTCGCCCGCGGCCTCCTCGAGCGCGGCGCAGGGCAGCGCGGCGTAGACCGTGAGCGCCCAGTCCGCCCGGCCGCGCCGGCGGAGCCCCTCCCACAGGCCCCGGCTACGCAGCCATGCGTCGCTGCCGGCGCGGGCGAAGAAGGCGTCCACCGGCTCGGTCCGCCCGGCGGCGAGGGCCTGCGCCATGGCGGCCCCGAGGGCGAGCCGGGCCAGCTCGAGCCGCACCGAGAGCGCGTGCCGCCGGTCGCCCGCGTCGGCCAGCCGCGCGCTCGCCTCGAGACCGCGCAGGGTGGTCACGGACTCGTCGAAGGCGAAGCGGTGCGCGAGCTCGTGGGCGAGGAGAGTCGGCACGATCGGACGCGAGCTCGCCCAGCCGGTGATGCGCACCAGGCGTGTCGGGCCGAGGCCGAGCGTCAGGTACTGGCTCCACGGGCCGGCGACCCACGCCTCGAGCCCGCGGCGGAACCCGACTCTCGGGAGCCTCCCGTAGCGGCGACCGGCCAGGCCCTCGAGCACGGGGCGCAGGCGCCGTGCCTCCACCCGCAGCGCGGCATCGTCCTCGATCGGCTCGGCGCGCAGGGCGGCGGCCTGATCCGCCAGCCGCTCGGCGCGCGCCAGGAAGCCCGCCACCCGGACCTCGACCTCGTCGCGCGCCCCGCTCGCGCTCACGGCGCCGTCCCCGCATGGCGCATGTGGTGAGCCTCCGCCTCGGCGAGATAGGCATGCTCGCGCCCGAGGATGCAGGCGTGGCGCGCGTCGCAGCGCAGGCGGCAGCCCGGGCTGCGGGCGCGCCCCTCTCGGCAGGCCGCCACCTCGAAGCCCTCCGGGCCGGGTGCCGCCGTGGGGCAGGCCGCGCCGCAGGGCGCTGGACACTCCGCGCACGGCGCGAAGCCCAGGCGCTCCCGCGTGGGCTCGAGCGCGCGATCGGTCAGCACCGCGGCGCGGATCGAGAGCCAGGGTCCGTACTCCGGATGGAGGAGCAGGCCGAGCCGGCTCGGTGCTCCGAGCCCGGCCGCGCGACCGAGCGCCACG
>Ga0316628_100001066_pt1 | contig 18846 bp, 16 predicted proteins | sample OWC_Aug_M2_C1_D5_FD_207648 | JGI IMG/M metagenome (GOLD analysis project Ga0316628, IMG submission 207648) | Wetland soil microbial communities from Old Woman Creek delta, Ohio, United States - OWC_Aug_M2_C1_D5_C | ecosystem: Environmental > Terrestrial > Soil > Wetlands | place: USA: Ohio... | reverse complement strand
GATGCGGGGCTTGCGCCGCTCAGGCACGCTCGAAGATTGCCGCGATCCCCTGCCCGCCGCCGATGCACATCGTCACCAGCGCATAGCGCTTCCCGGTGCGCGCGAGCTCGTAGAGCGCCTTCACCGTGAGGATGCAGCCGGTGGCGCCGATCGGATGGCCGAGCGCCACCGCCCCGCCGTTGGGGTTCACCTTCTGCGGGTCGAGGCCTAGGTCCTTCGTGACCGCCATGGCCTGCACCGCAAACGCCTCGTTTGACTCGACCACGTCGATGTCGGCGGGCTTGAGGTCGGCCTTCTCGAATACCTTTCTGACGGCCGGGATCGGCCCCAATCCCATGAGCTGCGGCTCGACGCCGGCGTGCGCGTACGCCACCAGGCGCGCCAGCGGCTTGACGCCCGCCTTCTCGGCGGCCTTCGCCTCCATCAACACCACCGCCGCGGCCGCATCGTTGAGGCCGGAGGCGTTGCCCGCCGTGACCGTGCCGTCCTTCTTGAACGCCGGCTTGAGCTTTTGCAGGTCCTCGATCTTCGCGTCCCTGCGCACATGCTCGTCGAGCGTGAACTGCTCGACGCCCTTGCGGGTCTTCAGCTCGACCGGGACGATCTGGCTCTTGAAATAGCCCTTGTCGAGCGCGTTGGCCGCGCGCCGGTGCGATTCGAGCGAGAACGCGTCCTGCTGCTCGCGCGTGAAGCCGTACTTGGCGGCGATGTTTTCCGCCGTGACGCCCATGTGGCCGTGTCCGAACGGGTCATGCAGCGCGCCGGTCATGGCGTCCACGATCGCACCGTCGCCCATCCTCGTGCCCCAGCGTGCGCCGGGCACGAAGTATGCCGCGCGGCTCATGCTCTCCGCCCCGCCGCCGATCGCCACGTCGACGTCGCCGAGCAGGATGTGCTGCGAGGCCGAAACGATCGCCTGCAAGCCGCTGCCGCACAGGCGGTTGACGGTCAGGCAGGGCGTGCCGACCGGCAGCCCGGCGTCGATCGCCGACACCCGCGAGACGTACATGTCGCGCGCCTCGCCGTGAATCACGCTTCCGACCACAACGTGGCCGACGCTCGCCGGATCGATCTTGGCCCGCGCGACCGCCTCCTTGACCGCGATCGCGCCGAGCCTGGTGGGAGGCTGGTCCTTGAGGGCGCCGCCGTAATCGCCGATCCCCGTGCGTACACCGGAAACCACCACCACTTCACGCGCTGCCATGTCGCCTCCTTGCCGTTGTTCAGGCCGCCAGCCGAGCCGTCAGGTCGTGCTCGCCGGCCTGTTCCACGATGACTTCGACGAAATCGCCGGGCCTGAGCTTGCCGCCGTCGCGCACCCGAACGACGCCGTCGATTTCCGGCGCATCGGCGCTGGAGCGCGCCACGGCGCCGCGACGATCGACCTCGTCCACCAGCACCCGCAGCCGCCGACCGACCTTCGCGCGCAAACGCGCCGAGCTGATCGCCGATTGCAGCTCCATCAGCCGCACACGACGCTCCTGCTTCACTTCCTCCGGCACCGGGTCCGGCAATTCGTTCGCCGCCGCGCCTTCCACCGGGGAATAGGCGAAGCAGCCGACCCGGTCGAGTTGCGCTTCCTCGAGGAACGCGAGGAGCTGCGCGAATTCCTCGTCCGTTTCCCCCGGAAACCCGACGATGAACGTGCTGCGCAGCGTGATCTCGGGGCAGATCGCGCGCCAGCGGCGCACCCGCTCGAGCGTGTCGCCGGTGTTCGCCGGGCGCTTCATCAGCCTGAGGATCCGCGGCGCCGCGTGCTGGAACGGCACATCGAGGTAGGGAACGATACGCCCTTCCGCCATCAGCGGCACGACTTCGTCGACATGCGGATACGGGTATACATAGTGCAGCCTTACCCAGACGCCCAGCTCACCGAGGGCGCGGGCCAGCTCGGTCATGCGCGTCTTGAGGGGCCTTCCGCGCCAGAACCCGGTGCGGTATTTCACGTCCACCCCGTAGGCGCTCGTGTCCTGCGAGATGACGAGCAGCTCCTTCACGCCCGCGGCGGCCAGGTTCTCGGCTTCCTGCATGACCTCGCCGATCGGGCGCGACACGAGGTCGCCGCGCATCGACGGGATGATGCAGAACGTGCAGCGGTGGTTGCAGCCCTCCGAGATCTTGAGATAGGCGTAGTGTGCGGGCGTGAGCTTGATGCCTTGCGGCGGCACCAGGTCGGTATAGGGATCGTGGGGCTTGGGCAGATGGGCGTGCACGGCGCGCATCACGGCCTCGAGGTCGTGCGGGCCCGTGACCGCGAGCACGCTGGGATGCGCGCTGCGCACCGCGCCGTCCTTGGCGCCGAGGCAGCCGGTGACGATGACCTTGCCGTTCTCCGCCAGCGCCTCGCCGATGGCGCCGAGCGACTCCTCCACGGCCGCGTCGATGAAGCCGCAGGTGTTGACCACCACCAGGTCGGAGTCGGCATAGCTGCCGGAGGTGGCGTAGCCCTCGGCTCGCAGTTGCGTCAGGATGCGCTCCGAATCGACCAGCGCCTTCGGACACCCCAGGGAAACGAATCCGACGCGTGGCGCGGACGCCTGCGCCGTCCGCCGCGCTTGCTTTCCGGGCATCCTAGGACTGCTTGTCGGAGCCGCCGTCGTTTGGCTGCTGCGCGCCCGGGAATCCGGGGAAGGACAGGCCCGCGAACATGTTGCGCGCCTGGCTCTGCATCTGATCCTGGAACTGCGAGAACATTTTCTGGCTCTGCTCGATGTACGCCTGCATCAGGCTCTGCATCGCGGGGCCCTGCAGGTTCATGAACTGCGCCCACAGCTCCTGCGAGGCGCGCGGCGTGTCGCCGTACATGCGCTGCGACTGCTCCTGCAGGGATTTCTGCATTTCCTGGAAGGCGTGGATGTTCTTTTCCAGGTAGGCCCCCATGAGGCCCTGCATCGCATTGCCGTAGAACCGGATCAGGTGCGCGAGCAGGTCGGAAGAGAACATCGGCATGCCGGCCGATTCCTCCTCGAGGATGATCTGCAGCAAGATCTGCCGCGTGAGGTCGTCGCTGGTCTTGGCGTCGACCACCTGAAAGTCCTCGTGCTTGAGGACCATCTGCTTGACGTCGGCCAGCGTGATGTAGCTCGACGTCTTGGTGTCGTACAGACGCCGGTTGGGGTACTTCTTGATCAAGCGGACCTGGTTTTCCATTCCTTGCTCCCTCAGTACATGTGCTGCCCGCCGTTGATGGAGATGTTCGCCCCTGTGACGAACGCCGCCTCTTCCGAGCAGAGATAGATGATCAGGCCCGCGACCTCGTCGGGCTTGCCGAGCCGCCCGATGGGGATCTGAGGGAGGATTTTCGAATCCAGGATTTCCTTCGGGATCGCCGTCACCATCTTGGTGCCGATGTAGCCCGGTGAAATCGTGTTGATCGTGACGCCTTTTTTCGCGACTTCCAGCGCCAGCGCCTTGGTGAAGCCGTGAATGCCCGCCTTGGCCGCGGAGTAGTTGGTCTGCCCGAACGCGCCTTTCTGCCCGTTCACCGAGGACACGTTGATCACCCGGCCCCAGCTGCGCTCGGTCATGCCGTCCATGACCTGCTTGGTCATGTTGAAGCAGGAGTCGAGGTTGGTGCGCATCACCGCGTCCCAGTCCGTCTTGGTCATCTTCTTGAACGTCATGTCGCGCGTGATGCCGGCGTTGTTGACCAGGATGTCGATCTGCCCGCAATCCTTGACGATGCGCTCGCATTTCGACGCGCAATCGTCGAATTCGACCACGTCTACGGGATACGCCGCGAAGTCGTAGCCCCGCGCTCTCATCTCCTCGAGCCACGACTTCCACTTGGTGTTCGAGGGCGAGTAGGTGACTACGACTTTGTAGCCGGCGTCGGCCATCTTGGTCGAAATCGTCTCTCCGAGCCCACCCATGCCGCCCGTTACCACCGCCAGCCTCTTGTCGGTCATCTCCCCCTCCTTGCCTGTGCGCGCCACTAGGACATGTACATGCCGCCGTTGATGGCGATATTCGCGCCCGTAATATAACCGGCTTCCTCGGATGTCAGGAAGGCGATCAGCGCCGCGATCTCCTCCGGCCTCGCGAGCCTTCCCATCGGGATGCCGGCGATGATCTTTTCGAGCACGTCCTTGCGTATCGCCTTCACCATGTCCGTTTCGACGTAACCGGGCGAGATCGAGTTGACCGTCACGCCCTTGCGCACCACTTCCTGCGCCAGCGCCTTCGCGAATCCGTGGATCCCGGCCTTGGCCGCCGAGTAGTTGGTCTGGCCGAATTGCCCTTTCTGCCCGTTCACCGAAGACAGGTTCACGACCCGCCCCCAACCCCGCTCGGTCATGCCGTCGATCACGTGCTTTGTGACGTTGAACGCGCTGTTCAGGTTGGTGTTGATCACCGACAACCAATCCGAGGGCGACATTTTCTTCAGCACGTTGTCGCGCACGATGCCCGCGTTGTTCACCAGGATGTCGATGGGCCCGATCTCGGATTCGATCTTCCTCACCATCTCCCCGGCCGAGTCGAAGTCCGCCACGTCTCCCTCGGCCCCATGCACGTTGTCGAAGCCCTCGGCGCGCATGTGCGCAAGCCAGTCGTCCCTGCGCTCGTAGCCCGGCAGGCAGTTCGCCACGACCGCGTTGCCATTCATGCTCGCGAGCCTGCGGCAGACCGCCGTGCCGATGCCGCCCATGCCCCCTGTAACAAGTGCCACGCGTTTGGTCATTCTCGATTCTTTCCTCGATGTATCGCGCAAGGTCATCGCTCTACGGCCAGGGCGACGCCCATGCCGCCGCCGATGCACAACGACGCAAGGCCCCTCTTTGCGTCGCGTTTGCCCATCTCGTGCAGCAGCGTCACCAGGATCCTGCAGCCCGAGGCGCCGATCGGATGACCGAGCGCAATCGCCCCTCCGTTCACGTTCACCTTCGAGCTATCCCAGCCCATCTGCCGATTGACCGCGATCGCCTGCGCGGCGAATGCCTCGTTGATCTCCATCAGCTCCAGGTCCTGCGGGGTCCAGCCGGCGCGCGCCAGGCAGCGCTTCGAAGCCGGCACCGGCCCCATGCCCATGTATTTCGGATCGACGCCCGCCGAGGCGAACGACTTGATGCGCGCCAGCGGCTTCAGGCCCAGCTCCTTGGCCTTGCGCGCCGATGCCAGCACCACGGCGGCGGCGCCGTCGTTGATGCCGGATGCGTTGCCCGCCGTGACGCTGCCCGACTTGTCGAACGCGGGCTTGAGGCTCTGCAACGCGTCGATGGTGGCGCCGTGGCGCGGGTACTCGTCGTCGGCGAACACCACCGTGCCCTTTCTCGACTTGATCTCGAACGGAATGATCTCGTCCTTGAACCTTCCGGCCTTCTGCGCGGCCTCGGTCTTGAGCTGCGAGGCGAGCGCGAACTCGTCCTGCTCCGCGCGCGTCACCGCGTACTCCTTGGCCACGTTCTCGGCGGTGACGCCCATGTGGTACTGGTTGTAAACGTCCCACAGACCGTCGACGATCATGGAGTCGATCATCTTGGCGTCGCCCATGCGATAGCCGTCGCGCGAGCCCATCAACACGTGCGGCGCGAGGCTCATGGACTCCTGGCCGCCGGCGACCACGATGTCGGAGTCGCCGTTGGCGATCGATTGCGCGCCGAGCATCGCGGCCTTGAGGCCGGAGCCGCACACCTTGTTGATCGTCATCGCCGGAATCATCTCGGGCAATCCGGCCGCGATCGCCGCCTGGCGCGCAGGATTCTGTCCGCAGCCCGCGGCCAGCACCTGCCCCATGATCACTTCGGAGACCTGCTCCGGCGCGATGCCCGCGCGTTCCAGCACCTTGCGTATCACGTGCGCGCCGAGATCGGTGGCCGGCGTATGCGCGAGCGAGCCGCCGAACTTGCCGATGGCCGTACGAGCGGCCGCTACGATCACGATTTCTTCCATCGCATCTATCTCCTAGCTGACGTGGCGCCGTCCCGCGGCGCCCACCGGGTTTGGCGCGGCGACTGCCGGCGCGGTCTGTTTCACGTAACGTCCTGGCGCAGGCTCGATCGGCTGGTAATTGCGGTTGCCCTGTTTCGCCGGCGCCTTGCGCGTGCCGCCCCTGAACCGTTCCATCCACCGCGCCCACTGGGGCCACCAGCTTCCCTGGTGCTGCGTCGCGCCGGCGAGCCAGGCCTCCGGATCCGCCGGATACTGCGTGTCCATCCAGTAGCTGCGCCGGTTTTTCGCCGCCGGATTGATGACGCCGGCAATGTGGCCGCTCGCGCCGAGCAAGAACGTCTTCTCGCCCCCGAGCAGGCCGATCGACCCGTACGCCGCGCGCCAGGGAACGATGTGGTCCTCGCGCGTGGCGAGTATGAAAGACGGCAGCTTCACGCGCCCGAGATCGACCGGCACGCCGCAGTTGGTCAGCGCTCCGGGAACGCGCAGCTTGTTCGCGAGGTAGGTGTTGCGCACGTAGTAGCAGTACATGGGCCCCGGCAGGTTGGTGCTGTCGGCGTTCCAGTAAAGCAGGTCGAAGGCGGCGGGCGAGCCGCCCAGCAGATAGTTGTTGACCACGTACGGCCACACCAGATCGTTGGCGCGCAACGCGGAGAACACGAACGCCAGATCCGACCCCGGCAGGAGGCCGCCGCGGCCGATCGTCGCCTCGCGTACCGCATGGCTCCCTTCGTCGACGAACAGGCCGATCTGCCCTGGCTCCGAGAAATCGAGCATGGTCGTCAGGTAGGTGACGCTCCCGACGAGCTCTTCCCCGCGCGCCGCAAGCACCGCCAGCGCGGCGCCGAGCAGCGTGCCTCCGACGCAGAAGCCGAGCGCGTTGACGCGGTCGCTGGCCGCGATTTCGCGCGCGATGCGCATCGGCAGCAAGACGCCCTGCTCGATGTAGTCGTCCCAGCCGAGATGGCCGATCTCCGGGCCCGCGTTGCGCCATGAAACCATGAATACCGTGTGGCCCTCCGCGACCGCGTAGCGAACGAAGGAGTTTTCCGGCTGCAGATCGAGGATGTAGTACTTGTTGATGCAGGGCGGCACCATCACCAGCGGCCGCTTCGCGACCTGCGCGGTCGCGGGCGCGTACTGGATGAGCTGGATGAGCTCATTCTCGAAAACCACCTGACCGGGCGTGGTGGCGAGGTTGCGGCCGAGCTCGAACGCCGACTCGTCGGACTGGCTCAGGCGGCCCTTCTGCACGTCCCCAATCAGGTTCGCGAGGCCCCTCGAGAGACTCTCCCCCTTGGTCTCGAGCGCGTGGCGCAAAGCCTCCGGATTGGTGGCGATGAAGTTCGCCGGCGACATGGCGTCGATCCACTGCTTGAGGGCGAAGCGCGCGCGGTCCTTGGCGCCGTTCTGGAGATCGGCGTTGTCGACGAGATCGGCGAGGTAGCGCGCGGCCAGCAGATACGACTGCCTGATGTAGTCGTAGAACGGGTTCTCGCGCCACTCCTTGGCCACGAAGCGCCGATCACCCGCCTGGGGCGCGACCACCGGCTCGCTCGCCACGCCCGCGCTCAGCGAGGACCAGAGCTTCGCCTGCTTCTCCAGGTAAGCGGATTGCATCGCCGCGAGGCGCGCGGAGTCGCCCGCGAGGCCCTTCGTCCAGTCAGCCGGTGCATCGCCCGGCGGCGGCGTGAACAGCAGCCGCATCCAGCCCAGCGTCATGTCGCGGCCGGCCCGCGTGATGGCGGCGACGAGTGCGTCGGGGGGACCGGATTGCTCGGCCATGCAAATTCGCGTAATGGGCGTCGCGGCCCGTAGTTCGGCATTGGTGCGCTGCCGAAACAGGCCGCTGGGTGCGGAGACAGGGTGCGATTTTGCGACGCACAAAGCTGGTGCGTCAAATCCATCCGCAAGGCGCGGCCGGCCTTCGCCTAACTCCTTGTTACAGCTTGATTTGTTGCCAACGGCGGCGCTTGGTCGATGCGCTCGAGCCAGATGAGCGCCGCCATGCGGCCGGTCACGCGGTCGCGGCGATAGGAGAAAAAGCGCGTGGCATCCGAATAGGTGCAGAGGTCGCCGCCGTAAGCGTGCCTCACGCCGCATGCCGCGAGACGCTGGCGCGCGACGGCGTACAGATCGAGCCACCAGTGCCCCGGCCGCGCGGCGCGAAATGCGCTTGCCGCCGAGGCATCGCGCTCGAGGAATGCCTTGCGCACCTCGTCGCCGACCTCGTACGCGCGCGGGCCGATCGCGGGCCCGAGCCAGGCCAGTAGCCGCTCGGGCGCAACCCGCATCGCGCCGACGGTAGCCTCGATAACGCCCGCGCACAGCCCCCGCCAGCCGGCGTGCACCGCACCGACCACGGTTGCCGCGTCGTCCGCTAGCAGCACGGGCATGCAATCGGCGACCAGCACCGCGCATACCGTGCCCGGGAGCCTCGCCACCGCGGCGTCCGCCTGTGGCTCGGTCGCGGCGCGGCGCGCTTCGTCTGCGTCCGCGACGTCCGTTCCGTGAACCTGCCGCAGCCAAACCGGCGCGCCGGGCAGCAGCTCTTCGAGACGGCGCCTGTTGTCTCGCACCGCGGCGGGGTCGTCGCCGCAACGCGCCCCGAGGTTGAGGCTGGCATAGGCGCCTGCGCTGGCGCCGCCCGGGCGCGTCGTCACGAGCGCGCCAACGCCGGCAGGCGCCGGCCAATCCGGTCGGATCGGCTGCATCAGCCTTCGGCGCGCAGCGCCTCGAGAAGCTGCTGCATGTCGCGCGGCGGCTTTGCGCGCCACGTCATGTGCTTGCCGCTGCGCGGATGCATGAGCGACAGCTCGCAGGCATGCAGCGCCTGCCGCGGGAAGGCCACGACGTGGCGCGTGCCGCGCCGGTACACGGGGTCGCCTACCAGGGGATGGCGAATGTGCTGGAAATGCACGCGTATCTGATGCGTGCGCCCGGTCTCGAGCCGGCATTCGACCAGCGCTGCGCGGCCGAAGCGCTCGAGCACGCGGTAGCCGGTCCGTGCTTCCTTGCCGCGCCGCGAGACGGTCATGCGCGTGCGGACCCGCGCATCGCGCCCGACCGGCGCATCGATGGTACCGCTGGCGGGCGGATCGCCCTGCACGACAGCGAGGTAGGTGCGGCGCATGCTGCGCGAGGCAAGCTGCGCGGCGAGCTGCGCCTGGGCCTCGACGTTTTTCGCCACCACCAGCAGGCCGCTCGTGTCCTTGTCGAGCCGATGAACGATGCCGGCGCGCGGCACCGCGGCAAGCGACGGCGCGTGCGCGAGCAGCGCGTTGAGCAGGGTGCGGTCGGGAACGCCAGCGCCCGGGTGCACCACCAGCCCGGCGGGCTTGTCGATGACGATCAGGTCGCGGTCCTCGAACACGACCTTGAGCGGCATGCGTTGGGCGCGCGCCGGCGCGGCCTCGGGCGCCGCCGGCGGCGCGAGATCGACGCGCTCGCCGCCGGTCACCGGAATCTTCCCGAGCGCCGCCGCGCCGTCGAGGCGCACGTGGCCCGACTTGAGCCAGGCTTGCAGGCGGCTGCGCGAATACTGCGGGAACAAACGCGCCAGAGCCTGATCCAATCTCAGCCCGCCCATCGAAGCTGGCACCGTGGCGCTTAGCGGGGCCACGAACGCCGCCTCCCAGTCGGTTGCCTCTGGGAGGCTATAATTTTTCACTGTCATCGCGGAACGCCGACCCATGCGCACAAGTGTACTTGCTCCTTTAGTCCTCGTCGCCGCGCTGGGCCTCGCATCCTGCGGCCTGCTCTCGACCGGGCCCGACGAGACGGCCGGCTGGTCAGCGGACAAGCTCTACGGCGAGGCAAAGGACGAGATGGCCTCGTCGAACTGGAGCAAGGCCGTCAAGTATTTCGAGAAGCTCGAGGCGCGCTATCCGTACGGGCGCTACGCGCAGCAAGCGCTGCTGGAGATGGCCTACGCCTACTGGAAGGACAACGAGCGCGCCTCCGCGATCGCCTCGCTCGACCGCTTCATCAAGCTCTACCCCAACCACCCGAACGTCGACTACGCCTATTACCTGAAAGGACTGGTCAACTTCAACGACAACGAGGGGCTGCTCAGCTCCCTGGGGCAGCCTGACATGAGCGAACGCGATCCCAAGGCCACGCGCGAGGCGTTCCTCAGCTTCAAGGAGGTGGTGACGCGCTTTCCGAACTCGAAGTACGCCGCTGACTCGGCGGCCCGCATGCGCTATCTCGTCAACTCGCTCGCTTGGCACGAAGTCCACGTGGCGCGCTACTACATGCGGCGCGGCGCCTACGTGGCGGCGGCGAACCGCGCGCAGTACGCCGTCAAGGAATACCCGCGGGCGCCCGCGACCGAGGAAGCGGTGTTCATCATGGTCAAGGCCTACGACGCCCTCGGCATGACCGAGTTGCGCGACGGCGCCGATCGCGTCATGCACGCCAATTTCCCGAACAGCAAGTATTTGCAGCCCGGCGGCTACCAGCAAAGCGCGCCGTGGTGGAAGATCTGGGATCCCAACTGGTAACCGGGGCCGTGGGCCCGGTCGGCGCCGCTAGCCGATCTTGATGCCTTCGTCGGCGATGTAGTCGCGGATCACGGTTTCCATGTCGGCGTCGGCACGGAAGCCCATCGACAGCGCGCGCCGCGTCTCGAAGCGCGTCGGCCAGGTCCTGACGATCGCCTGAATGCGTGCGTCGGGCCGGAAGGCCACCCTGTTCGCGACCGCCTTGCCGGCGACCCGCTCGAGCGCCACGAGCATTTGCGCGACGCTGGCGGTGATGCCCGGCAGATTGACCACGCGCCTGCTTCCCCATGCGGCGGCGGGCAGCTCGTGCGCGTGCACGAGCGCTTCCACGACGCGCCTGGGCGACAGCAGCCACACGCCCGTCCCGGCGTCGACCGGGCATTCCGAGGTGACGCCGTTGAGCGGCTCGCGCAGGATGCCGCTCGCAAACGAAGACGCGGCGGCGTTCGGCTTGCCTGGGCGCACCACGACGGTCGGCAGGCGCAGCGACCGGCCGTCGATGAACCCCTTGCGCGAATAGTCGGCGATCAGGTACTCGCCGATCACCTTCTGCGTGCCGTAGGAAGTCTGCGGAAAAGGCGTCGTGGAATCGTCGAGCACCGCGGGAAGCTCGCCGCCGAATGCGGCCACCGAGCTCGTGAACACGACGCGCGGCGGCTTGGCGCACTGGCGCAAGCGCTCGAGCAGCAGACGCGTGCCCTCCAGGTTGACGCGCATGCCGAGGTCGAACTCGGCCTCGGCCGCGCCGCTCACCACCGCCGCGAGATGGAACACCGCTGCCGTATCCGGCGTCACGACGCGCTCGATCGCGGCGCGATCCGCGATGTCACCGCCGATCGCCTGCAGGCGAGGATCCTGCGGCAGCTGCGGCGGGAACGCCGCGTCGAGCAGCACCACCCCGGTCAGCGCCCGCTCCGCGCCGTCCGGCGCAGTCAGCCTGCCGCGCGCGAGCAGCGCCCGCGCAAGGCGCATGCCCAGGAACCCGCCCCCTCCCGTTATGACGACTCTCATGTCCGCCCTTGTATGGCTCGCTCCGAGCGCGCGATTGTAGCCGAGGCCCCCTTCGAGAAGAACGCCTCGACCTCGCGCAGTTCGCGCGTCGGCCGCATCGGCGGCAGGCTCGCGCGGATCAGCCGGCCGTACGGCCGCGAATACAGCCGCGGATCGCACAGCATCAGCACGCCGCGGTCTGTCTCGTCGCGAATCAATCGGCCGGCGCCCTGCTTGAGCTGCAGGATCGCCTGTGGCAACTGCAGGGCCGTGAACGGATTTCCGCCCTGCGCGCGCAACGCCTCGATGCGCGCCGCGAGCACCGGGTCGTCCGGCGGCGCGAACGGCAGCTTGTCAATCACCACCAACGAAAGCGCTTCGCCCCGCACGTCGACGCCTTCCCAGAACGACTGGCTGCCGAGCAGCACCGCGTTGCCGAGCGTGCGAAAGCGCGCCAGCAGCTCGCTGCGCGAGCCCGTGCCCTGCACCAGAAGCGGATAGGCGAGCGCGTCCTGCTCGAAACGCGCCGCGAGCAGCTCGTGCGCGCGCCGCAGCGCCCGCAGCGTGGTGAAAAGCAGGAACGCCCGCCCGCCGCTCGCGCGCAACACGGGGTACGCCGCATCGACCACCGCCGCGGTGAAGCCGGGGTCGTTCGGATCCGCCGGCAGGTCCCGCGGCACGTACAGCAGCGCCTGGTCGGCGAAATCGAATGGGCTTTCCCAGCGGCGCGCCGTGCCCTCGGTGACGCCCAGCTCGCGCGTGAAATGGCTGAAGTCCTCGCCTACCGCGAGGGTGGCGGAGGTGAAGATCCAGGCGCGCGGATGGTCAGCCATCTGTTTGCGAAACAGCTCGGCGGACGACAGCGGCGTGACGTGCAACTGCGCGGCCTGATTGAATATCTCGATCCAGCGCACCTCCTGGGCGCCGTCGGACTCGCGCAGCCGGGCAAGCGTGGCTTGCGCCATGGCCGCCCGCCGGCTGCAGGAAGCCAGGCCCTCGGACCTCTCGGCTTGCGCGGTAAGCGGCTCGGCGAGCGCCTCGAGCGCACGCGCCAGGCCTTCGAGCGCAGAGGGGAAATGGCGCAGGCGCAGCGCCTGCGACCAGCCGAGGCGGGCGCCCTCGTCGCCCAGCGCGAGGCGCAGGTCGCGCGCCGCCTTGTCGAGGCGCGCGGCAAGCGGGTCGAGCTCGGGCGCAGCGCCGCCCGCGGCGCGCAGCTCCAGGCGCGCGTCGCGCGCCAGCTCGACCAGCTGCGCCGTGGACAATGTGACCCCGAAAAACAGTCGCGCGGTGTCCGGCAGCTGGTGCGCCTCGTCGAACACCAGCGTATTGCACGACGGAAGCAGCTCCGCCACGCCCTCGTCGCGCAGCACGACGTCGGCGAAGAACAGATGATGGTTGACGACCACCACGTCGGCGGCGAGCGCATTCCTGCGCGCCTGCATCACGAAGCAGTCCTTATACCGCGCGCACTCCTGCCCGAGGCAGTTATCGCGCGTCGATGTCGCGTGCACCCAGACCGGCGCGCCCTCGGGCACCTCGGCGAGATCGGCGCGGTCGCCGGTGGCGCTGAGCCCGGCAAAGCGCTCGATGCGCCTGAGTTGCGCCGCTTCGTCGCGCGATGCGAGGCGCGCCTCGCTCGTGGCGCGCTCCAGCCGGTACAGGCACACGTAGTTGGCGCGCCCCTTGAGCAGCGCGGCAGTCGCTCCCGAAGCGAGAGCCTCGCGCACGGCCGGCAGGTCGCGGTCGAAGAGCTGGTCCTGAAGAGTCTTGGTGCCGGTCGACACGATCACCTTGCCGCCGGCGAGCAGCGCGGGCACCAGGTAAGCGAACGTCTTGCCGGTGCCCGTGCCGGCTTCGGCTACCAGCACTCCGGTGCGCTCGATCACCTCAAGAATCGATTTCGCCAGCTCGAGCTGCTGCGGCCTGCGCCGGAAGCCGGGCACCAGGCGCGCGAGCGCGCCGTCGTCGGCGAATACCCGCTCGAGCGCGGCAGCCGATTTCACCGAAATGGTCATCTTGGAGTGGCGATTCCTTCGGAACAACGCTTTGCTTACGAAGGCGCTGACAAGACGACTTTACTTCGGTCGCCAGGACGACTACATTGCTTCAATTATGTCTCGCAATCTGCTGTATTTGATAGCCTTTTCTGTCGCGGCGTCCGGTTGCGCGACACCCGGCACGGAGCCCGACGCCAGCGGCTCTCCGGACCGCGTGCAAGCGTACGACGCACAGCGTTCCGAAGCGCTGCTGCAGGCCGTGCTCGCGCTCGGCAGCGATTACCGCTACGGCGGCGAATCACCGCGCACCGGATTCGACTGCAGCGGGCTCGTGGCCCACGTGTTCGAGCAGGCCTGGGGCGTTCACTTGCCCCACAGCGCCGAGGCGCAAAGCGAGGCGGGCATGCCGGTCAGTCTAACGGAACTGAAACCCGGCGACCTGGTGTTTTACAACACGCAGCATCGACCGTTCTCGCATGTCGGCATCTACGTCGGCGACGGCCGCTTCGTCCACGCGCCGAAGACCGGTGCCCGCGTACGGTTCGAGCGGTTGCGCAGCCGCTACTGGTTGAGTCGCTTCGACGGCGCGCGCCGCATTCGACCGCCCCTCAATCCCTAGGAGTTCGGCTCCTCGAGGCTGAAGATCACCGGAATGTCCACGGCGAAGTCCCTGCCGCGCAGGCTTTCCGGAATCGGCGTCAGCGGCTTGGCCTTCCTGATCATGTCGAGCGCCTCCCGGTCGAGAATGTCGTGGCCGGAGCTGCTCTTGATGCTCATCGAGGCGATCATCCCGTTCGCTCCAATCGCCATGCGCACTTCGGCCTTGCCGATCCAGTTGTTGTCGAGCGCTGCGCGCGGATACCGCTTGTAGCGCCTGGCCGCCGCAATGATCGCGAGGCGATACTGCGCCAGCATGGCGTCATTGCCCTGATCCGCGGTCGGTTCCGGCGCCGAGCGCAGCGGCGCTACGCTGGCGAACGGCGACGGCGCCGTGGCGGGCGCCGCCTCGACGGTCGCTGCCGGCACTGCCGCCTGCGGCGTTGGGGCGGCGCGTTCTGCTTCGGGTAAGGGCCTCGCCCGCGCGACGGGTTTCGGCTTCGGCTTGGGCTTCAGCGCCCATTCGGGCTCCGATGCCGGCAGCACGGACGGTGCCTCGAGCACGGGCGCAGGCTCCTCGACGACCGGCGCCGGCGCCGACTGCGGTTTCTCTTCCGCCAGCCGCACCACCAGCGGCGCCGGGATCGGCATAGCCTGCCGCGAAAGAAAAAAAAGATCGGGGAACGTCAGCAGCAGCACCGCGTGCAGCGCGAGCGACGCGGCGACCGCGTACTCGAGCGTGCGTCCCGTTTCGCCGCGCGCATATGTTCCGCCGCCCAACTGCGCCGCCATGCGTGCTCACCTTGCCGAGCGGGCCACTATACACCGGCCGTGCGGCGCACCCGCGCTCAGCCGCCGGCGCGCAAAGCCCGCCAGATCTTCTCTGCGGTGAGCGGCATCTCGAGGTGCAACACGCCGTGCCCCGCGAGCGCATCGAGCACCGCGTGCACGACCGCAGGCACTGCGCCGATGGTGCCGAGTTCGCCGCAGCCTTTCACGCCGAGCAGATTGGTGGTGCAGGGAACGCTCTCATCGAACGCGTTCGTCATCGGCGGGAACTGGTCGGCGCGCGGCATCCCGTAGTCCATCAGCGAGCCGGTGAGCAGCTGGCCGCTCTCGGGATCGTAGACCGCCTGCTCGTAGAGCGCCTGGCCGACGCCCTGCGCGATGCCGCCCTGGATCTGCCCCTCGACGATCGCGTAATTGATGACGCGCCCGATGTCGTCGACGCTCGTGATGCGGGCGAGCTCGACTTCGCCGGTCTCCGGATCGATCTCGACCTCGCACACCTGGGCCCCGTTCGGCCACGAGGGCGTCGACGGCGTCTCGGTGGCGGACACGCGGATGAAGCGCTCGGCCTGGCGCGCAGCCAGCTCGTCGAGCCTGATGGTCCGGTCGGTGCCGGCGATGCGGAATCGGCCGTCGCGGTACTCGATGTCCGCAGGCGCCGCCTCGAGCGCGTCGGCCGCGAGCTCCTTGCCGCGCGCGACCGTCTTGTGGCCTGCGGCCACGACCGCCGAACCACCGACGAAGGCCGAGCGCGAGCCGACGCTGCCCACGCCGTTGGCGCGGTCGGTGTCGCCCTGCACGATGCGGATGCTCGCCGCGGGGATCTGCAGTACTTCGGTGATGAGCTGCGTATAGGTCGTCTCCAGTCCCTGCCCCATCGCCTGCGTGCCCGAGAACACGGTCACCGCGCCGTCGGCATCCACCTGGATGTCCACCGTCTCGGTGGGCAGCGCGCCGGTCCACTCGAGGTACATCGACAGCCCGCGCCCGCGCAACCTGCCCCGCCGCTTCGAGTCCTCGCGGCGTGCGGCGAAACCGTCCCAGTCGGCACGCGCGAGCACGCCGTCCAGCACGCGCGCGAAATCGCCCACGTCGTACACCTCGCCGAGGTGCGTGCGATGCGGAAAATCCTGCGGTTGCAGCAGGTTGCGACGGCGGATCTCGGCCGCATCGAGCTTCATCTCGCGCCCCGCCTTCTCGATCAGGCGCTCCATCAGGTAGTTCGCTTCGGGGCGGCCGGCGCCGCGGTAGGCGCCGGTCGCCATGGTGTTGGTGAGCACCGCCCTGACGTGGTAGTCGACCACCGGCACGCGGTACACCGTGGTCTGCACCTTCGGCCCGAGCACCAGAGGAATGATGGCCGAAGAGCCGACCGGCACCGCGCCGACGTTGCCGAGCATCTGCATGCGCAGCGCGAGAATGCGGCCGTCCTTGTCGAGCGCGAGGCGCGCCTTGAAATGCTGGTCTCGCCCCATGTGCGCCGCGAGAAACTCCTCGCTGCGCTCGGCACGCCATTTCACCGGCCGGCCGAATTTCTTGGCGGCGTAGCACACCAGCGCGTCCTCCGGCGCCAGCCCGGTCTTCATGCCGAAGCCGCCGCCGATATCGCCGACGATGATGCGGAAATCCTCCGGCTTGGCGCCGAACACCGCGCCGAGCAGCTCGCGCGCGCCGGTCGGTGTCTGGTTCTGCGTGTAGAGCGTCGTGCGCCCGCCTTGAAACACCCCGATCGCGCAGCGTGGCTCGAGCGCGTTGGCGATCAGGCGCTGGTTGTGGAGCTCGAGCTCCGTGACGTGCGCCGCGCGGGCCAATGCCGCGTCAACCGCCTTGGCGTCGCCGTAGCGCGCTTCCGCCGAGACATTGCCCGACGCTTCGGGCCAGATGAGCGGCGCATCCGGCTGCACTGCGCGCCTCGGATCCACCACGCAGGGCAGCTCCTCGTATTCGACCACCACGAGCTCGGCGGCGTCCTGCGCCTGCTCGCGCGTCTCGGCCACGATCGCCGCCACCGGCTGGCCCGCATAGTACACGGTGCCTTCGGCGAGCGGGGTGCGCGGTGGCGCGGCCATCGGCGAGCCATCGGCGCGCTTGAACAACGGCGGAAACGGGATGTGCCCGACGCCGTCCTTGCGCAGGTCCTGCATGGTCCAGGCGGCCAGCACGCCCGGCGCTTCGCGCACCGCCGCGAGCTCCATCGAAACGATGCGGGCGTGCGCGTGCGGCGCGCGCACGAGCACCAGCCAGGCCAGATTGGGAAATCCCCGGTCGTCGCTGTAGAGACCCTTGCCCAGGAGCAGCCGGTCGTCCTCTATGCGCTTCTGGGTGCGCGAGGCGCCGAAGCGTGCGGCTTTGGGGTCGAACTGAACTGCGGGCGCGTTCTCCATGGTCTCCTAGAAACTGGAACGGCCCCTGAGGGCCGTATCAAATATCTGGCGGAGAGAGAGGGATTCGAACCCCCGGTACCCGATGGGTACAACAGATTTCGAGTCTGCCGCATTCGACCACTCTGCCATCTCTCCGCTTCGCGATCGGTCGACGCGAACCGGGGATTCTATCAGGGTCGAGCGATTCTCTCCGCCCCGCCCATGTAGGGGCGCAGCGGGGACGGGATCGTCACCGAGCCGTCGGCGTTCTGGTAGTTCTCCAGCACCGCGACCAGCGTGCGGCCCACGGCGAGGCCCGACCCATTGAGCGTATGCGCGAGCTCGGGCTTGCCCTTGTCGTTTCGAAAGCGCGCCTGCATGCGGCGCGCCTGGAACGCCTCGAAGTTCGAGCACGAGGAGATCTCGCGGTAGGCGTTCTGCCCGGGGAGCCACACCTCGATGTCGTAGGTCTTGGCCGAAGCGAAGCCCATGTCGCCGGTGCACAGCACCACCGTGCGGTACGGAAGCTCCAGCTTCTTCAGGATCACCTCGGCGTGCGCGGTCAGCTCCTCGTGGGCGCGGTACGAAGTCTCCGGGCGCACGACCTGGACGAGCTCGACCTTGTCGAACTGATGCTGGCGGATCATGCCGCGCGTGTCCTTGCCGGAGGCGCCGGCCTCCGAGCGGAAGCACGGCGAGTGGCACACGAACTTGAGCGGCAGGCGCTCGAGCGGCACGATCTCGTCTCGCACGAAGTTGGTGACCGGATACTCGGCGGTCGGGATGAGATAGAGGTCGCGGCCCTCGAGCTTGAACAGGTCGTCCTTGAACTTGGCGAGGCTCGAGACGCCGTTGGCGCACTCGCCGCTCACCATGTAGGGCACGTACACCTCGGTGTAGCCATGCTCGCCGGTGTGCACGTCGAGCATGAACTGCGCGATCGCCCGGTGCAGACGCGCGACGCCCGCCCGCATCACGACGAAGCGCGCGCCGGCGAGCTTCGCGGCCGTCTCGAAGTCGAGCATCCCGAGCGCCGCGCCGACGTCGACGTGGTCCTTCGCCGGAAAGTCGAATGCGCGCGGCGTGCCCCAGCGGCGCTGCTCGACGTTGTCCTCGGCGCTCGCGCCCCGCGGCACGCTCTCGTGCGGCAGGTTGGGGATGACCTCGAGAAACTGCCTCATCCTCTCCTGCGTCCGCGCGAGGGTCTTCTCCAGGTCTCCGAGCTGCGCGTTGATCGCTCCCGACTCGGCCATCAGCGCGGCCACGTCCTCGCCCTTCGCCTTAGCCTGGCCGATTTTTTTCGCCTGCGCGTTCCTCGCCGCCTGCAGCTCCTGCGTGCGGGTCTGGATGTCCCTCCTCTCCGCTTCGAGCGCGAGGAACTCCTCGCGCGGAAACGCGTAGCCGCGCGCGGCCAGGCGCTCGGCAACGGCTTCGAGGTTCGTCCTGAGCAGCTGAATATCGATCATTTCTTTCTCTTTCCTCCGGCTGCAACATCCAGCGCGCGCAGATGCTCGAGCTTCTCGCGGATTTTCGCCTCGAGGCCCCGGTCGGTCGGCTGGTACCACTCGACCGCAGGCATGCCCTCGGGGAAGTAGCTCTCGCCCGCCGCGTACGCGCCTTCCTCGTCGTGCGCGTAGCGGTAGTCCTTGCCGTAGCCGAGGTCCTTCATCAGCCGCGTGGGCGCGTTGCGGATGTGCAGCGGAACCGGCCGCGTGC